>Ga0116158_10003930_pt1 | contig 12789 bp, 12 predicted proteins | sample AD_UKC052_MetaG_FD_89883 | JGI IMG/M metagenome (GOLD analysis project Ga0116158, IMG submission 89883) | Active sludge microbial communities of municipal wastewater-treating anaerobic digesters from USA - AD_UKC052_MetaG | ecosystem: Engineered > Bioreactor > Anaerobic > Digestate | place: USA... | reverse complement strand
GGGGTGGGCGAGGCGTCGGCGACGGCGATCTGCGCGGCGGTCGAGCTGGCGCGGCGGATCGGCCAGCTCGAGATGCCGTTCGAGTCGTCGATCCGCGGGCCGGAGGACGTGCGCCGCTACCTGCGGGCGAGCATGCGCGGGCGCTCGCAGGAGGTGTTCGTGGTGCTCGGGCTCGACGCGCGCCAGCGGGTGCGCCTGGTCCGCGAGGTGGCGCTGGGGACGACGGCGGGGGTCGAGGTGCAGCCGCGCGAGGTGTTTCGTCCGCTGGTGCGGGCGGCCTCGCATTCGGTGCTGCTCGTGCACAACCATCCGGGCGGCGAGCTGCGCCCGAGCGCGGCGGACCTGAAGCTGACGCAGCGGCTGGTCGAGCTCGGCGAGCTGCTGGGGATCCCCGTGCTCGACCACCTGATCGCCACGGACGACGGGGTCACCTCGTTCGCGGGCCTCGGGCTGCTGCCGGCACCATCGCCGGCTCCGGAGGATTGCGGGTGATGACGGTCCTGCATTGGTTGGTGGCCCTGGCGCTGGATCCGTATGCGGAGCTCGGGGAGTACGAGGCGGCGGCGGTTCACGGGGGACTGCAGGTCGACCGGGCCTGCCATGCGCGCGCGCTCGCGGAGGAGGGCGAGGTGATCCTCGATCGGCCGGTGCCGCGGGAGATCACGCGCTGCGGCGAGTGCCCGATCCTGATCGGCGCGGTGCCTGTCGGGGGATCGTGCCTGCGCTATCCGGGCGGCAGTGATTGTGCGAGCGGGCTGGTCTGCGCGGGCACGGATGGACGCTGCGTCGATCCCTGTGTGCCGGGTCTTGCAGGGGCGCGGTGTTATCCGGACGAGACCGGCTGCGCGCCGGGGCTGATCTGCGATCCCTGGCTCGAGGTCTGTCGCGCGGCTCAGGGGCTCTTTTTGAGCAGCGGCTTCAGGTGGGTCCAGATCGTCTCGGTGAGAATGACCTGGCCCTCGGCGGTCGGATGGATGCCGTCGGCCTGGTTCAACTTCACGTCGCCCGCGACACCCTCGAGCACGAAGGGGATCAGGGGGACGGCATGAGCGGCGGCGAGGTCGGGGAACATCTGGCGAAACGCGGCGCTGTAGTCGGCGCCCATGTTCGGCGGGACCTGCATGCCCGCGAGCACCACCTGCGCGCCGCCTGCCTTGCAGCGGGTGATGATCTGCGCGAGGTTCTCGCGGGTGTGCGCGACCGGGAGACCGCGCAAGCCGTCGTTGGCGCCGAGCTCGAGCACCACGATCGTGGGCTTCTGCGCGAGCTGCCAGTCGAGCCGCGCGAGACCACTGGCGCTGGTGTCCCCGCTGACGCCAGCGTTGACGACCCGATAACGATAGCCCTCGGCGTCGAGGCGCGTCTGCAACAGGGCCGGCCAGGCCTGCGACTGTGCGAGCCCGAGGCCGGCGGTCAGGCTGTCGCCGAGCGCGAGCAGGACCGGTGCATCGCTGACGGGCGCGACCCGATCGGCGACGGGACCGGCGGCAGGTGGTGGCGTTTGTTGTGGTGCCCCGCAGGCGATCGGGATGGTGAGGAGCAGGGTGGCGAGCCCGCGCGCAACGAGCGAGCTGCGGGCGCGCGAGCGAGGGCTGGGTGTGGGTCGCGCGGGTGCTGGCGTCATCCTTCGTGCTCCAGTCGAGGTTGCAGGGTACCCTGGTGCGCCTTCATGATCGAGATCGCCCGGTTGACCAAGTCCCTGAGCTCCGGGGGCCACCCCGTACAGATCCTTCACGGGATCGACCTGCACATCACGGCCGGTGAATTCGTGGCGATCATGGGGCCCTCGGGCTCCGGGAAGTCGACGCTGCTGGGGCTGATCGCCGGGCTCGACAGTCCGACGAGCGGGAGCATCAAGCTCGCGGGCCAGGAACTGGTCGGCCTCGGGGAGGACGCTCTGGCTCGCCTGCGCGGGCGCACGCTCGGCTTCGTGTTCCAGTCGTTTCACCTGATCCCGACGCTGACGGCGGAGGAGAACGTGGCGGTGCCGCTCGAGCTGCGGGGCGAGGCGGACGCGCGATCGCGGGCGCGCAAGCTGCTGGCGACGGTGGGCCTGGCAGATCGCGGACACCACCTGCCGGCGCAGCTCTCGGGCGGCGAGCAGCAGCGCGTGGCCCTTGCCCGGGCCTTCGTCGCCGAGCCGCCGATCCTGCTCGCCGATGAGCCGACGGGGAACCTCGACTCGGCCACCGGTGAGCGCGTGCTGGCGCTGCTCGCCGACCTGCGCGCCCGCACCGGTACGACGATGGTGCTGGTGACCCACGACGCGAGCCTGGCGGCGCGCGCCGACCGGGTCGTGACGCTGCGCGACGGTCGCATCGATTCGGACCGCAGGCGGGCCGCGTGAGGCCGGCGTTCCTGTTGCGCATGGCGGTCCGTGAGGCCCGCACGGGCTGGCAGCGCCTGCTGTTCTTCTTGCTGTCGATCGCGGTCGGCGTCGGCGCGCTGGTCGGCATCGCGTCGTTCTCGGCCAACCTCGAGGGCGCGATCCGTCGTGAGGCGCGCACGCTGATGGCGGCGGACCTCGAGGTCGTGTCGACGCAGGACTTCGCGGCCGAGCCGCGCGCGGCGATCTCGAAGTGGGTCGACCAGGGCGCCCGGATCGCCGAGCTGGCCGAGCTGCCGTCGATGGCGGCGAATAGCGATGCGAGCCGCACGCAGCTGGTCGAGATCAAGGCGGTGACCGGCGGTTATCCGTTTTATGGCGAGCTGGTGCTCGAGCCCGCGACGCCGCTGCCCGAGCTGCTGGCTGGCGGTCGTGTGGTGGTCGAGGAGGCCCTGCTGCTGCAGCTGGGGCTCGCGGTCGGTGATGCGATCAAGATCGGCAGCAAGCTGTTTCCGGTCGCCGGTGTGGTCCGCCGCGAGCCGGACCGCATCGGCGGGGCATTGAGCCTCGGGCCGCGCGTGCTGATGGCGCTGGAGGACGTGCAGGCGGCGGGGCTGATCACGGTCGGCAGTCGGGTGCGGCATCGCGTCTTGATGGCGCTGCCACCGGCGATGGATGTCGAGGTGGTTCAGAGCGCGCTGACCGAGGCGATGCCACGCGAGCGCATCTCGGTGCGCAGCTTCGAGGAGGCGCAGCCGACGCTGCGGCTGTTCCTGGCCCGCATGGGCGACTTCCTGCGCCTGGCGACGCTGGTGACGCTGGTGCTCGGCGGCCTCGGGGTCGCCCAGAGCATCCGTGTGTTCCTGCAACAAAAACAGGACTCGATCGCGATCCTCAAGGTGCTCGGCGCGACGACCCGCGAGGTGACCCTGGTGTACCTGCTGCAGTGCCTGGGCCTGGCGATCCTCGGCAGCGTGATGGGGCTGGGACTGGGACTGGGGATCCAGGCGCTGCTGCCGGCGGTGGTCGGTGAGCTGCTGCCGGTGGCGGTGATCGGGGAGTTCGTGCCGGCGGCGGCGCTCGAGGGGATCGCGGTCGGGGTGATCACGGCGCTGCTGTTTTGTCTGCTGCCGCTGCTGGCGATCCGCGGGATCGCACCGGCGCAGATCCTTCGCCGCGAACTGGCAGCGACGATCCCGGTCGGGGACCGTCGCGCCCGCGTGCTCGCGGTGGCCGTGCTCGGCGGTGGATTGATCGCGCTCGCGGCGTGGCTGTCGGGCTCGTGGATGCTGGGCTCGATCTTCGTCGGCGGGGTCGCTGCCTCGGCGCTGGTGTTGTGGATGGCGAGCGAGGCGGTGCTGTGGCTGCTGCGTCGATTGCCGCGCGCGCGCTCGCTGACGGTCCGCAATGGGCTCGGCAACCTGTCGCGGCCCGGCAGTCAGGTCGCGGCGGTGGTGGTGTCGCTCGGGCTCGGCGTCGCGGTGATCGCCCAGATCCAGCTGGTGCAGTCGGGCCTGCTGGCGCGGGTCTCGGATGATGCACCGGCCGATGCGCCCAACTTCTTCTTCATCGGCATCCTTCCCGAGCAGGTCGAGCCGTTCAAGCAGCTGCTCGCGGCGCAGGGGGCCGCGGAGGGGTCGAATCTGGTGCCGATCGTGCAGGCGCGGCTGGCCAGGGTCGCGGGCCGCGAGGTCGCGCAGATGCAGTTCCCGAGCCCGGAGGAGGAGCGCGCGTTGACGCGCGAATTCGCGGTGACGTGGCTGGACGCGATGCCGGGTGGCAATGAGATCGTGGCGGGGCAGTGGTGGACGCCGGAGGAGGCGGGGCGCGAGTCGTGGGTGTCGATCGAGGACAGCCTGACGACGCGGCTGGGGCTGCAGCTCGGCGACGAGGTGGTGTTCGACATTCAGGGGGTGCGGGTGCCGGTGACGGTCCGCAGCGTGCGAAGGGTCGACTGGGGGCAGCTGCAGACCAACTTCTTTTTCATCTTCACGGCGAAGGGGCTGGCGGGCGCGCCGACCTCGTGGGTGGCGACGGCCCGCTCGCGCCCGGGCGCGAAGGGGCGACGTGGGCTGCAAGCGGCCGTGATCGCGGCGATGCCGAACGTGACGGCGATCGACGCGGCGGAGATGATCGAGCGGGTGCAGGCGATGATCGACCGCATCGCCGGGGTGATCCGCTTCATGGCCGGGGCGAGCATCCTCGCGGGGCTGGTGATCCTCGGGGGATCGATCGCGGCGACCAGGTTTCGCCGGGTCCGTGAGGCGGCAATTTTGAAGTCGCTCGGGGCGACGCGGGCGGTGCTGCTGCGCTCGCTGGCGATCGAGTACGCGGTGCTCGGGCTGGTCGCCGGGATCGTGGGCACGGCGGTCGGCAGCGGCGTGGCGTGGGCGGTCCTGAGCCTGGTGCTGCGGGTCCCGTGGAGCGCGCCCGCGCTGGTGCTCGTCGGCCTGCCGCTGATCACCGCGGCGTTGACGGTGATCGTCGGACTCGGGGCGCTGTTCGGGGTCATCGCCGAGAAGCCGCTCGCGGTGCTGCGCGCGGAGTGAGGGGAGGCGAGGAGGATGGCTGTGTGGGCGGAGACAGGCCGCAGGGGAGGTGTCGTGGGCGGAGGGACAGGCCGCCGGGACGGCATGACATCCATGCCCCGGTGGCCGTCGCGGTGGCGGGGCGTGGAGGCGGGAAAAAGGTAGCGATATTCAGGTGGCACGTTTGTCGCTAGGCTGGCTGACCATGCGTTTCCACAGCCGTATCGTGTCGCTCGTCGCCCTGCTCGCTGCCCCCGCGTTCGTCGCCTGTGACAAGGACGATGAGCACGAGACTGACACCGATGCCGCGACGGATACCGATGCCGGGACGGACACCGATGCCGGGACGGACACCGAGGCATCGACGGTCACCGGGGACCCGGAGGCGGTCTGCGACGAGGCCCATTACGCGACGTCGCGGGCCTGCAGCGAGGGCAGCCAGTTCTGTGCGATGAACGGTGCGGTGTACGAGTGGGGCGTGTGCGTGGCGATGCCGGTGTGCGTGCCGGACGAGATCGGGGCGGATGGTTGCTCGACGTGCGAGGTGGATGCCCAGGGCGTGCCGTACTGGGATGATGTCCAGTGCGGCGGCGGGTCGACGCCGCTGGTGTTGAGCTTCGATGGTGCGCCGGTGGGTTATGGCAGCGCGGGGCATCGCTTCGACCTCGGGCCGGAGTGTGCGGCGACCGACTGGCCGATGGCGACGACGCCGTGGCTGGCCCTGGACCGCGACCGCTCGGGCACGATCGATGGTGGGCACGAGCTGTTCGGCTCGGCGACGCGGCTGCGCACCGGCGGGGTGGCGGACAACGGCTTCACCGCGTTGACGGAGCTCGACAGCGACGGCGACGGACGGATCACGGCGGCGGACCCGGGCTTCGCGGCGCTGGTTGTGTGGAGCGATGGCGATGGGGATCGGCGCTCGACGGGCTTCGAGCTGCAGCCGGTGACCTCGCTCGGGCTGGTGGCGATCGAGCTCGGTTATGCGAGCGAGCGGCGCTGCGACCTGCGCGGCAACTGCGAGGTCGAGCGCGCGACCTTCACATACAACGATGCGCTCGGCCGGATGCACGCGGGCGAGGTCGTCGACGTGCACCTCGCTTGCCAGTGAGGTGAGGGGGCTCGGCCGGATGCACGCGGGCGAGGTCGTCGACGTGCACCTCGCTTGCCAGTGAGGTGAGGGGGCTCGGCCGGGCACGCGGGCGAGGTCGTTGCACCTCGCTTGCCAGTGATGTGATGAGGCCCGGCCGGTGCGGCCGGGCAGGGTGCACGGGCTCGAGGGGCCGTGAATGGGCCGGATTTGTGGCGTGACCGGGGCTCGCGGGCGCGAGGTCGGTTCAGAATCCGGAGCCGGGTTGTTGCAGGAACTCGAGCTCCTCGGGGGTGCTCTCGCGGCCGAGGATCGCGTTGCGGTGGGGGAAGCGGCCGAAGCGGGCGATGATCACCCGGTGCTTCTCGGCGAAGTTGTGCCACAGCGGATCGCCCAGCGCGGCGGTCAGCGCGAGGCAGCGGTCCTGATCGGCGAGCGACTCGCTGTGCTCGAAGGGTAAGTAGAGGAAGACCTTTTCGACCTCGGTGAGGTTCTGGTCGAGGCCGGCGTCGACGACGGCGCGGGCGTGTCGCAGGGCGCTGGCGTCGCTGGCGAACGACCGCGCGCTGCCACGGTGGAGGTTGCGCGGGGCCTGGTCGAGCAGCAGCACCAGGGCCAGTGCACTGCGGGGATCCGCGGCCCAGGCGTCGAGCTCGCCGCGCACGGCTCGCTCGTGCAAGGGGCCGAGTTCGGCGCGTACGAGGGCGTCGAAGGCCTCGCTGCGGACAAACCAGCTCGGGCGCGTGGACTCGGCGAACCAGAAGTCGAGTACATCGTCGGGGGTCTGGGCAGGCATGGCCCGAGCATGCCGGGAAGGCCTGCGGCGATGCAAGGGCTCGGCGGTGCGAGCGAGACCGTGGGAATGAAGGCGCGTGGCGCCGGGGGACTCGGTTATGCTGGGCCGGCATGGTGGTCCTCACCTCGCTGTGGACGATGTTCGCGGTCGGATTTCTGGCCGCGACGGTGCTGCCGATCGGGTCGGAGCCGCTGTTCATCGCGCTGGTGCGGATGCATCCCGAGCAGGTGCCGGCGTTGCTCGCGGTCGCTACGCTGGGCAATACGCTCGGGGGGATGACGAGTTATGCGCTGGGGCGCTTCGTGGCCGGTCGGGTCGCGCCGGAGGCGATGGACTCGCGCTGGGCGAGGTGGTTGCGGCGCTTCGGTGCGCCGACCTTGCTGCTGGCGTGGGCGCCGATCGGTGGCGATCTGCTGTGCCTGCTGGCCGGGTGGATGCGGATCTCGTGGTGGCAGGCGGCGCTGTGGATGGCCGTCGGCAAGCTGGCGAGGTACTGGGTGCTCGCCGCGGGCGCGGCCATGTGGTGAGGGTGCGAGCGCTCGAGATGTCGGTGGTGTTCAGGTGGCACGATTGTCGCTACGATGAGAGGTCATGCCGACGCGAAGTCGTATTGTTTCAGTCGTGGTCTTGCTCGCGGTTCCCGGGGTTCTCGCCTGTGACAAGGAGGGCGACCACGATACCGACGCCGAGACGGAGGCTTCGGGGAGCACGGGCTCGGGGAGCACGGGTGGCACGGATGGCGAGGACACCGGGGGCGAGACCGAGGGCGCCACGGGCAGCACCGGCGATTCGGCCGCTGGTTGCGACGCGGATCATTACGGGGAGGCGCGTGCGTGCGCGACCGGGATGCAGTATTGCAGCTCGAACGGTGAACAGTATCTGTGGGGCGAGTGTGTCGCGGTGTCGGAGTGCACCCCGGGCGAGCCGCCGGAGGATGGATGCTCGACGTGCGAGCTGACGCCGACGGGCGTGCCATATCGGGACTGGGCGGATTGCGGGGCCACTTCGACGCCGCTGGTGCTGAGCTTTGGTGGGGAGGCGGTGGGGTATGCGAGCGCGGGGCATCGCTTCGATCTCGGACCGGAGTGTGCGGCGACCGACTGGCCGATGGCGACGACGCCGTGGCTGGCCCTGGACCGCGACCGTTCGGGCACGATCGATGGCGGGCATGAGCTGTTCGGCTCGGCGACGCGGCTGCGCGCCGGCGGGGTCGCGGACAACGGGTTCACGGCGTTGAAGGAGCTCGACGGCGATGGCGACGGGCGGATCACGGCGGCGGACCCCGGCTTTGCGGCGCTGGTGGTGTGGAGCGACGGGGATGGAGATCGGCGCTCGAATGGGTTTGAGCTGCAGCCGGTGACGACGCTCGGGCTGGTGGCGATCGAGCTCGGTTATGCGAGCGAGCGGCGCTGCGATGGGCGCGGCAACTGCGAGGTCGAGCGGGCGACGTTCACATACAACGATGCGCTCGGCCGGATGCACGCGGGTGAGGTCGTCGACGTGCACCTTGCGTGTCAGTGAGGGGCGTGGTGACGACGTGCAGCTCGCGTGTCGGTGAGGGGCGTCTCCGGTGTCGCTGATGCGTACGGGCATCAGCGACAGGCGCGGGGTCAGCTGACCTTGTCGCGGCCGAGGCTGCTGTACACGTCCTCGAGGTCGCTGCGAATCTTCGAGAGGGAGATGACCTCGACGTTGGCGAGCACGAGTTCGCGGAGCAGGTGGGCGGCGCGCTCTTCACTACCGTGGATGCGCACGCGGACGAGGCCGCGGTCGGCGGTGGCGGGGTCGGGGATCTCTTCGCCCTTGTGCAGGGGGAGGACTTGCTCGATGAGGCCCTCGTGTTTGCGCAGGACCTCGAGGGCGATCTGGAGGCCGCGGGTGACCTGGACCTCGTGCACGCGGCGGCTGACCTCGTAGCGGCTGATGACCTCCTCGACGGGGCCGGCGACCTCGAGCTTGCCCTTTTGGATCACGGCGACGGCGTCGCAGAAGCCGTCGAGCTCGCGCAGGATGTGGCTGCTGATGACGATGCCGACGCCCTCGCCGGCGACCTGGCGCAGGACCTCACGCAGCTGCCTGCGTGCGAGCGGGTCGAGGCCGTCGGCGGGCTCGTCGAGCAGCAGTAGCTCGGGGCGGTGCACGAGGGTGCGGGCGATCGCCAGGCGCTGGCGCATGCCCTTGCTCATCTCGGCGATGCGGGCCTCGGACTTGCTGCTGAGGTCGAAGATCTGCAGCAGCTCGCTGACGCGGGCGCGGGCGGCCTTGTCGGGCTGGCCGTAACACTCGGCGAAGAATTGCAGGTAACCGGCGGCGGTCATGCCGGGGTAGAGGGCGGTGCCGTCGCCGAGGAAGCCGATGCGTTGACGGATCTCGTAGCGGGCGGGCCAGGCGTCGACGCCGTCCCACAGGACCTTGCCCTGGTCGGGGCATTGCAGCGTGGCGAGGATGCGGAGGGTGGTGCTCTTGCCGGCGCCGTTGGGGCCGATCAGGGCGAGGACCTCGCCGCGCTTGATCGTCAGGGTCAGGCCCTGCACCGCGTCGCGCACGCCGTCGTACGAGTGGTGGACGTTGTCGCACTGGACCTGCTGCATGCGCTCGCTGCCTCCGCGTCGTCAGGACGCCTCGTCGGGGCGGGAAGTTCCCGGCCCGGCATGGTAACGCGGTGCGCCGGTCTGCGGGTCGGTCTGCGGGTCATGGCGGGTCATGGCGGGTCATGGCCGGTGTTGTGGTTGGGGTGGGCATTCGCACCTGGTGGCTGCGGGCCGGTGCGGGAGGTGGGCGTACAATGCGGGGCGAACATGCCACGGACCTCGACTGCTCGACTGCCATGGATCTGCGCTCTGGTCGCCGCGCTGGGCGTCACGCTCGGGGTGAGCGGGTGTCGGCCGAAGCCGGCGGTCACGGATGCGGCGCCGCCGGAGGGAGGATCCGCGATGGCGGACGAGGCGGCGAAGTTGCCGGGCTTCGACATCGCCAGCGATCAGCCGCAGCAGCGCGGGGATGTGCCCTTCGAGCGCTTCTTCGTCGAGCTCGGTGATGCGCCGGTGCGCGGGCCCGAGGCGGCGCCGGTGACGATCGTGGCGTTCTCCGACTTCGAATGTCCGTACTGCGAGCGCGGGCACCGGACGATCCAGCAGGTCGAGCGCGAGTACGGCGAGAAGGTGCGGGTCGCATACAAGGCGTATCCGCTGGACTTTCACAGCCACGCGATGGTCGCGGCGCTGGCGGCCAAGTCGGCGCAGGAGCAGGGCAAGTTCTGGGAGTTCCACGATCTGCTGTTCGGTCAGCGCGGGCTCGACATGCAGCAGCTCGATGCGTATGCGCGCGAGGCGGGGCTGGACATGAACAAGCTGCACGCGGACCTCGAGGCCTTGAAGTGGGGCTCGAGCGTGCAGCGGGACATGCGACAGGCGCGGAAGCTGGGGGTGACGGGCACGCCGGCGTACTTCATCAACGGTCGGTACTTCAGCGGGGCGAAGCCGATCGAGGTGATGCGCGAGGTGATCGACAAGGAGCTCGAGCTGGCGGCGGGCTGGCAGGCGAAGGGCGTGGTGCCGGAGAAGATCTACGAGCATGCGATCGCGGGGGGATATCGTGAGGTGCAGTATGCGAAGCCGAGGCGCGGGTTGAAGCCGGACCTGATCTATCCGGTGTCGATCGAGGGCTCGCCGCAGCGCGGGCTGGCGACGGCGCCGGTGACCGTGGTCGAGTTCACCGACTTCGAGTGCCCGTACTGCGTACGCGGCCACGAGACGCTCGAGAAGATGCGGCGGCGCTACGGCGACAAGCTGCGGGTGGTCTACAAGAGCTTCCCGCTGTCGTTCCACGGCCATGCATTTCTGGCGGCGCGGGCGGCCCTGGCGGCGGAGGTCGACGGCAAGTTCTGGGAGTTCGCGGACCGCCTGTATCAGACCAAGGCGAAGTTCGACGAGGAGACGCTGCTGGGGATCGCCCGCGACCTCGGCTTGAACGCCAAGAAGTTCGCGGCGCGGCTGCACAGCGACGAGTTCGACGCGAAGATCTCCGCCGACCAGGACCTCGGGAATGTTCTCGGGGTGCGCGGCACGCCGGCGTACTTCGTCAATGGCCGGGCGCTCGACGGGGCGGTGCCGGAGCTCGAGTTTCGCCTGGTGATCCAGGAGGAGCTCGAGCGGGCCGAGGCGATGCTGCGCGAGGGGGCGCCGGCGGCCGGGTTGTACGAGCGGCTGCTGGCGCCGCCCAAACCCGACGCCTCGCGCTGAGGGCTGGTTCGGGCTGTGCGTTTGTGCAGGGGTCCGGGCAACGCCGGGGTGAGGCGGGCACCGGTGGGTCAGGCGACGCGCCGCGAGCGCTTGCTCAAAGCCGCGCGGATCGGCATTGTGGGGTGACAACCTCGGCTTTGGAGACCGCCCGCACCATTACCCGTGAAGTGCACATCGTCGCCCCGGAGCACGAGCAGTCGGCGTTGATCGAGCATGCGACCAGCGCGGTCGGCATCGGCATCGCGGTGTTGCGGGACAACGGCGAGCTGACGCAGGTGAGCCCGACGCTGCGCGAGATGACGCGGGCATGGCCGTCGGTCGAGGCGTGGTGGTTCGAGGCGGCGCGATTGTTGGCGGAGCCGCCGACGAGCCCGTGCCCGCGGTGTCAGGGGCCGCAGAGCCTCGGTCGCAGCGTGATCGACCTGAATCAGGGTTCGCGGCAGGTGTTCGAGGTGACGTTCACGGGGCACTGTCACGAGTGCACGCGGGCGGAGTCGGGTCAGGTGTTGTTGATCAGCGACATCACGGCGCGGCAGATCAGCGAGGAGAACCTGCGCCGGCAGAGCGAGGAGCTGACGTTGACGCGGGACGCGGCGCTGGCGGCCTCGCGGGCGAAGAGCACCTTCCTGGCCAACATGTCGCACGAGCTGCGCACGCCGCTGAACGCGATCATCGGCTTCGCGGAGATGCTGGTCGAGGACGCGGAGCAGCTGGGCGCGCGGCACATGGTGGCGGACCTCGGCAAGATCCGGATGTCGGGCACGCACCTGCTCGAGCTGATCAGCACGATCCTCGACCTGTCGAAGGTCGAGACCGGCAAGATGGAGCTCGAGCTGCTCGAGTTCTCGATCGTCGGGCTCGTCAATCGGGTGGCGACGATGCTGACGCCGATGGTCGCCAAGAACCGCAACATGCTGTCGCAGTCGATCGCCGAGGGCGTCGACCTGATGGTCGGCGACGAGACCAAGGTCAAGCAGATCCTGTTCAACCTGCTCAGCAACGCGGCCAAGTTCACGGTCGACGGAGTGATCACGCTCGCGGTCTCGGCGTTGCACGAGGACGGCCGCGACTGGATCGTCTGCAACGTCAGCGACTCGGGGATCGGCTTCAAGGCCGACCAGATCGAGAACCTGTTTCAGGACTTCTATCAGGCCGACATGTCGACGACCCGTAAGTACGGCGGCACCGGCCTCGGCCTGGCGATCGTCGACCGCTTCTGCAAGCTGATGGAGGGCGATGTCACGGTCACCAGCGAGCCGGGCATCGGCTCGAACTTCCGCGTGAAGCTGCCGCGGGTGCTCAGCAAGCCGCGCCCCGTGACCGGGCACTGATTGTCGGCGGTCCGGTCGCTCACGCCGGTGAGCACGGATCCCGGCGCGACGCGGGGCCGCTCGGCCGGGGTCCTTGGGCCCCAGGCCGCCATCGGCCGACTCAGCGGTCGTTCGGCCGGTCGTTCGGCCGGTCGTCGGTGTCATCGGACTCCTCGGCGGTGCCGGCGGTTGTTTGGGTGCCGGCCGTGCCGGCCGTGGCCGTGCCGACCGTGGCATCGGTGTCGGAGGTGGTGTCGGGGTGCTCGTCGTTGCAGCTGGTCACGCTGGTCAGCAGCAACGTGATGGCGAGGTTACGGTGGGGTGCGCGAAAATGCATGGTTCACCTGCGGAGGCTCTTGGCCGAGGTGCCCGGTGGCGCAAGTGGGGGCGGGCGAGATCGAGCCGAATCGGGCGGAACGGGGTTGGAGTCTGGCCGGGCCGAGTTCAGGGCGCAGGGGCCGTTCATGGCGGCAGAGTCGGCGGAATCGGCGCCAGAGC
>Ga0116158_10003929_pt1 | contig 12789 bp, 5 predicted proteins | sample AD_UKC052_MetaG_FD_89883 | JGI IMG/M metagenome (GOLD analysis project Ga0116158, IMG submission 89883) | Active sludge microbial communities of municipal wastewater-treating anaerobic digesters from USA - AD_UKC052_MetaG | ecosystem: Engineered > Bioreactor > Anaerobic > Digestate | place: USA... | reverse complement strand
CAAAGTTTGAGCGAAGCAGGTTGCTGATTTTCAAGCTCAGGCAAAAAATGGGTAAGGGTGCGCCCGGTGTCCACAATGTCTTCCAACACAATTATGTGGCGATCCTTCAATGACATATCCAGCCCGATTACAGAAACAACATTACCGCTGCTCTTGGTTCCTTTGTAGGATGCAAGTTTGATAAAACAAATTTCAGCATTGAATCTGAGGCACTTAAACAGATCCGAGGCAAACATGAAGGAGCCGTTGAGTACCGCGATGAAAATGGGATTCTTTCCGGCATATTCCATTGCCAGTTCATCTGCCATCCTTTCAATGTGCTTTTGAATGTCTTCCCTGCTGAGGTAAGGCTTAAAAAATTTGTCGAGTACCTGTATCATAACCTTCATTTTTTATGGTGAACCGGAATCGTAATTTTTATTTGTCCTCTCCTCCGTTTTCTATTTTACCCGGTTGGGTATTCTGGGCGGCAAGGCCTTCAAATGTAAACCGGTTAAGATCATATTCCTCTATCAGTTTTACCAGCAGTACCGGGTATTTGGGGTTGGTAGCATATCCCGCTTTGCGCAGCCCGTCGGCCCAGCCTTTATAATTGGTAGGTTCCAGGGTAAACAAATCTGCGTACCGGCTGCTGCCTTTTAAAAAATCGGAATGATCGCGAAAGGATACTGCTACACTGTCGTAAGCACGAAAACATTCTCCTTTTTCATCATCATCGTGGTAGGCTGTAGCTCCTGTCCAGTTCGATTTACATTTTATTCCAAAATGGTTATTCGAACGCAGGGCAAGATCGCCTTTTCCCGCACCCGATTCGTGAATGGCCTGCGCCAGTTTTATAGCTGCCGGAATTCCGGTCCTGATTTGTTCATCAATTGCGAGTGGCGCATATTGCGAAATGTATGCCTGCACAGAAGAATCTTTTTGGGCCAGCGAAATGGTCACCGAAAAAAAGAACAGCAGGATTGAAAAAAATATTTTCATCGGGCGAATTTACAAGTCGGAAATGGGCTGCAAGTTACCGGTTTTGCACCCAAAACCCTTTTTGTGGATTAATGTTTGGTTTTACAGCGTTCAATACCCGCTTTTGCCTTTTGTTCGAGCGAGTTTTCATAATCATGGCCTTCCATTTCTATACAACGTAAAAACCAGGCTTCGGCTTGTTTATAATTGCCTTCTTTTTCATAAATAAGTCCATTTTGCAGGGCAGCCCTTGCCGCATAGTATGCCGTGGACTTTTCGCCGTTTTTTACCGTTACCTCGTAGGCTGTTTTTGCTTTATCATCCATGCCAAGGTCATCGTAAATGCGGCCGAGCCTGTAGGTGAACTCAAGTTTTTCAAGCGAACTGCCAAAATCTGCCGATGATTTGCCGGCCAGGGTATTAAGCGCTTCGCGATGGTAACCCCCATCACTCAGTAATCGCGACTTTAGTAAGGTTAAATTGGGCATAATGCCCGATTGGGCTTCATTAAAGGCTTTTTTATCGGCCTCAACTTCTTTTTTCCCTTCGGTTAAAACCATTTTTACCGCCTTTTTATATTCAGGTTCATTTCCATGGATCAGGTGGTGGTAGGCTAATTTCATCCAGGCATCTTTTACATAAAATGTTCCCTTGAATTGCCTGAGAAAGCGCCTGAAGTAAATATCAGCATCGGGGTCAAGGTGAAAAAGGTGGGCATTTGCCAGCTCATAATCCCATACGGTGGTGGCCATGTATTCTGCCGATTTATTCCGGTTGTTTACTATTTTTTTGGTTAGTTCACTTTGCTTGTTGTTCAGGCAAAGGTTTGCCGCCATAAAGGTGAACAAGTGTTTATTTACGAGATCGAGATTGGCATTTCGTATAAAAGCGATGGCCTCTTCGGGTTGGTTTAATAAATAAAACTGAAGGTAACAATGGTAAAAAATGCCTTCATCCTTAAAAAGCCTTGCCCAACTGTCGGTTGCGGTCATGAATTTATTCATTTGCTTTCTGCCGGCTTCCATATTTCCGCTGATACCCACCATGGACGAAAGCCATTTATACCCCTTTGGCACGGTAGAAGCGGTAATTTGAACCGGCCCGGATATCATAAGATTCGGGGTGAAATCAGGAAATTTTTTCTGATTTTCATTGATGGTTTTCAGTGCATCCCTGAAACCAAGTCCCGCACTGATCCGGTTTCCGAATTTAATATCAACAGATGCCCATTGCAGGTAAATTACCGATTCCATGTATTTTTTCAGGGGCGAATTGCCCGGACCCTGCCCGATTTTATCAAGCCTTTCCTTCTTTTTGTGTTTTAATGCCTGGTAGAGTTTGGGGTCTTCATTTAAGAATAGCTCGAAAAAATCGGTATAGTTTTCGAGAAAGTAGGGAACAATATTGTCGGGGTTGGCCTTTTTTTCTTTTTCAATTAACTGAACAGCCTGGTTTTTTTTAAGGCTGAGGGCTGCCTGGTAGGCATTTATGCAATTAATATTAAAGTCAAACTGCTTTTGGGCGGAAGCATTCAACAGAAACAGGCAAAAAAGGATTATGGAATTAAAACGGAACATAAATGGCCAAAATAAAAAAAGGAGCTTGAACCGGCTCCTTTTCTATGGTAAAATTTATGGTAAAATCTATATTTCTACGCTGTCATTCAGTTCGGGGTTGGTAAGGATACGGCCACAGTTTTCACAAACAATGATCTTTTTGTGCTGCCTGATCTCGCTTTGGCGCTGTGGAGGAACCGCGTTAAAGCAACCACCACATGCGTCACGATCAACAGGAACCACTGCAAGACCGTTGCGGTAATTTTTGCGGATACGCTCGTAAGAAGTAAGTAACCTTGATTCTACCTTGCCCCTTGCTTCATTGCTCAGGTCAATAAAATGGTTTTCTTCTTTTTCCGTATCAACAATTATTTTCTCGAGTTCACCTTTTTTGGTATTTAAAAGGCTCTCTTTATTCGCAATTGCCTTATTGGCCGTTTCCAGCCTTTTAGCTTTTTCCTGAATTTCAATGTTGGCGTCCTTGATATGCTTTTCTGCCAGTTTAATTTCGAGCTGCTGCATTTCAATTTCCTTATTCAGGGCTTCAAATTCGCGGCTGTTTTTTACATTTTCACTCTGCTTTTCGTAGCGGGCAAGCAGTTCTTCAGAACTTTTAATCAGTTCCTTCTTGCTTTCAACAAACTCGCTGATGCCATTAATTTCTTCCTCAATGCGCACCCGGCGGCTGTGCAATCCCTGAATTTCATCTTCAAGATCGGCAACTTCCATAGGAAGTTCACCTTTCAAAATGCGTATTTCGTCAAGTTTTGAATCAATTTTCTGCAGGTAAATCAAGGTAGAAAGTTTCTCCTCTACTGAAAAGTCTTTAACTGATGGCATATTCCGAATTTTTTAATACCCTTTTTAAACACAAAAAAGAATCATCAATCCATAAAATAACGCACAGGATTGGTGTCAGTTTTTGATTGAAGGACGGCAAAGGTAGGGAATTTTTGCTGCAAATAATTTGTCAATTGGGCCACAGCCGGTATTTCACTTTCATAATGTCCTATATCCAGCAGCAGCATTTGCCCTTCAGGATCAAAGAATTCATGGTACTTCAGGTCAGCCGTCAGGTAGGCATCGGCCTGTTTATCCATGGCCTTTTTAATAAGAAAAGCGCCGGCCCCTCCGCAAACAGCCACCCTTTTTATTTCGCGGCCCAATAAGGCTGAATGCCTGATCATCCTGATTCCCAATGCGTTTTTAATATGATTGAGAAAATCCTTTTCTGCCAACGGGGCCGTTAGTTCACCTATCATTCCGGAGCCTGCATCCTGCAATTCGTTTTCTGTCATTACCAGTTCATAGGCAATTTCTTCGTACGGATGGTGGTGCCTGAGGGCCGCCAATACCTTGTTTTTCAACCATAAGGGAAAGATAACTTCTATTTTTTGCTCCTGTACCTGCTCCCGGTTGCCACCTGAAGTGCCTATGTAGGGATTGGTTCCTTCCATTGGCCTGAAAGTGCCTGTTCCGTTGGTGGAAAAACTGCATTCAAGGTACTGTCCGATGTGCCCCGCACCTGCATCAAACAGCCCCTGCTTCAGTGTTTCGGCATGCGATACGGGTACATAGGTAAATAATTTAACCAGCTTTCCGGCAACGGGGGACAGTATTTTAAGGGAGGAAGTTGCCAACCCTATTTTTGATGCAAGGGCAAGATTTACCCCCTTCAGCACGTTATCGTAATTGGTATGAACAGCGTAAACACAAATATCATTTTTTATAGCTTTTACAAGGCATCTGGCTACACCGGTAGCCGGGGTTAAAGATTTTAAGGGTTTGAAAATAACAGGATGATGGGTTACAATAAGGTTTGCACCGGCAACTATTGTCTCGTCTATTACTTCCTCGGTGAGGTCGAGAGAACACACCACACCGAAACACTCAAGGTGGGTTTCTCCTGCCAGTAAACCGGCGTTGTCGTAGTTTTCCTGAAGAGAAGGAGGTGCCAGTAATTCAATGATATTTATGATTTCAGAAATTTTCATGCATTCATGGTTGAAATAGTAATAACAAAGTTACAAGTACTATTTTTGCTATATTATTGCAATTATTATAAAAGATTTTTAATAATTTTTTATCAAAATTCAGCGTTTAATACGAAAATAGTTATTAAGTTAATACCCGGATTACCCCCAAACTCATAAAACTTATTGAAACCAAAATATAACAGGACGAAGCAAAAAGGGGAATTAAGTGTTAAACTGGCTGAAATATATTTATTGTTTGGCGTGTTTTATGGGCTTTGGCTATACAAACGGGTATGCCCAGCTGAAAGCTGATTTTACCACTTCCAACCCATCCGGCTGTACACCGGTTGTGGTTACCTTTAAGGATAATTCCACCGGAAACCCTGATAAATGGAAGTGGGAAATAGATCAGCCGGGTATTTATGAGACCAAAGATATTTCAGCGCTATTTTTAAATCCCGGAACATATACCATTAAACTTACTGTTTACAAGGGAACTGATTCAAGTTCGGTTACCCGAACCGGGCTGGTAAATGTTTATGACATACCGGTTCCTGTTTTTGAAACAGATGTTGTTGAAGGCTGTAACCCGCTCAAAGTAAATTTTACCAATAAATCAATTCCGGGTTCAGGCACAATCAGTACAGCAATCTGGGATTTTGGCGACGGTAATTCCGGTTCTGCAATCAACCCGGTTCAAACCTACAGAACTTCGGGCCGTTACAATGTTACCCTCACCGTGGGTAATTCATTTGGTTGTAAAAAATCGATAACCTACCCCAATTTCATTCATGTTTATGATTCGGTAAAGTCCGATTTTAATTTTGTAACAATTCCTTCATGCGGCGCCCCTTTTCCTGTTCAGTTCAGGGACACAAGCATCGGGAAAAACATTGTTGAATGGAAATGGTCGTTTGGCGATGGTCAAACATCCAATCTTCAGCATCCAACCAATAATTACGCTTCTGTTGGAAATTTTACTGCTCAACTGATAACAAAAAATATTAATGGTTGTACCGATACCATTAAAAAAACGGTTACCGTAATATCGGGTAATTTTTTAGTGAGCTTTACCAATCCGGACAGGGTTTGTAAAAATTCGCAGATTACTTTCACCAACACATCATCCCCCCTTAATCTTGCTGACAGCGCATTTTGGGATTTTGGCGACGGAAGCCAGTCCAGGAAAATTTCTCCAACCAAGGTTTATGGTGTTCCGGGCATTTATACCATTACACTTACCATGTACTTTGGTACCTGCAAGCTTACTAAAACCGGAACTGTTGAAATTTTGCCCGGTCCGCAAATTGATTTCAGCGCCACCCCTTTAAAAGCCTGCGAACCACCCTTAACGGTTAATTTTACAAACAATGTTACCAATGGCACCGTTCGCCAATGGGTTATAGGAACCATCAGAAGGCCTCAGCCAAACCCGGTGGTTACCCTTACCGCATATGGCAATTATAATGTATCGCTTGTTGCCGAAACAAGTGATGGTTGCCTCGATACACTAACCCGGCCGAATTATATCCAGATCCAGGGTCCTCAAATCCTGGGTTTTCCTGGCCTTCCTTTCCAGGGTTGCTTTCCCTGGACGCACAGGTTTTCCGCAAACATCAATTCCTTTTTTCCTGTAACAAAGTGGGAGTGGGATTTTGGCGACGGAAGAACATCAACAGAACCTAACCCAACCATTACCTATTCAACAAGGGGGGAGTTCATAGTAAAATTAAAAATTACCACCGATAATGGCTGTACCGATTCATTAACTACAAAGGTAAAAGGCGGGATAAGGCCAGGGGTTAATTTTTCAGCTACCCCCACTACGGTTTGTCCTTCGGAATTGGTAACTTTTTTTCCGAGTATTACCGGTACCTACGATTCGCTTAAATGGATATTGGGAGATGGATCTGTTTCATTTCTTACCAATCCGGAGCATTTTTATAAGGATACCGGATATATGAATGTAAGTTTATATGTGTATGATAATGGTTGTGAAGATTCGCTTGTTATCAGTAAATATATTTATGTAACCCCTCCGGTTGCAGGGTTTGGCGCCTCCCTGGTTTGTTCCAATCAATTTGAACGAAAATTTTTGGACAGTTCATACGGAGCTACAAGCTGGCTCTGGAAATTTGGTGATGGCCAAACATCAGTGGACCGCAATCCGGTTTATAATTATACAGATACCGGGAGATATCTTGTAAGCCTTACGGTGAGCGATGGTAAATGTTTTCATACCGCATCAAAGATTATTTATGTGTTGAACGAAAGACCTGATTTTGTTGCCAGCCAAATAGGTAATTGCGACAGTTCAGTGGTTATTTTTAAAGCGCAGGGTAATCAATTAAATCCCGCCAATATACTCAATTACGCCTGGAGGTTTAATGACGGAAGCAATTTTCCCTTTGGTCCTTCTGAAGTAAAAAAAGTATTTAAAAATCCGGTATTGCTTGGTACAAGGCTTACCATAACTGATTTAAACGGTTGTGTAAGAAACATCAACAAGGATGTAGATGTAAAACTACTGGGACCCATGGCTAAAATTGCGCCCCTCCCCAGGTTAATTTGCCTTGGAACCAATCTCATACTGCAGGATTCTTCTTATGCAAACCCTGCCAGCCCTATTGTAAAGTGGACATGGGATTTTGGTGACGGAACCGTAAAAACATATACCAAACCACCATTTAGCCATATTTATAAGGATACAGGAAGTTATTACCTTAAATTGACTGTTCAGGATGGAAATGGTTGTTTTGATTCGCTACGTGTAGAAAAGGCGGTTGGTGTATTTAGCCCAAGGGCAAATTTTATTTCGCCTGATACTATTGTTTGTGTAAATACAGATGTGGTGTTTGAGAATTTGTCAGAAGGTTATGGGCTTAAGTACAGGTGGATTCTTGGCGAAAACGATGCTTACCCCATTTTTGAACCGGTAAAGAAATTCAAAAAGCCCGGTAAATATTCTATCCGGCTCAGTGTAACAGATACCGCCGGCTGTGTTTCAATTCTCAACAGGCCTTCGTATATAAATGTGGGAGGGGCCGTGGCCAATTTTGCCATGAGTGATAGTTTGGCCTCCTGTCCGCCGTTGCTGGTAAATTTTACCAACAAATCGGTTGGCGCTACCAATATTCAATGGGATTTTAATAACGGAAATACCTCTATCCTTGAAAATCCTTCCCAAACCTTTACCCAAACCGGCAACTTCAGGGTTAAGCTAACCATCACGGGCAACGGGGGATGTATTGACACGATGGTTAGGGAGGTAAATATCAGGGGACCACAAGGTACCATTACCTATACACCATTAAATGGTTGTCCTCCCCTCAAAGTTACTTTTACATCCAATACGGCCAATGTGAAGTCGTATATATGGGATTTTAGTGACGGCCAAACCAGTTTTACCACTGATTCAACCGTTACCTATACCTACCTTACCCCGGGTATTTACCGGCCAAGGGTTATTCTGGAAGATGGACAGGCATGCCGGATTCCTATCCAGGGTTCACAGGATATAAAAATTGTGGGTGTAAGGTCCCTGATAAAAAATCTGAAGAATTACCAGTATTGCGACTCGGCGGTAATTGCATTCAGCGATTCTTCCATTACCAACGCACAGATTAAAAGCTGGGAATGGGACTTTGGAGATGGCACCAAATCGAATGACCCTAATCCAATCCACAAATACACTTCACCTGGTAATTACAAAGTGAGCCTGCTTGTTGAAACATTTGATAATTGCACAAATCTTTCTGTTTTACCGGCAGATATTGTAATTAATGCATCACCAAAAATTGAAGACATTAAGGATACTTCCTTTTGCCTGCCCGGAAAAGTCTTGTTTAAAAGCCAATGGCTTAATCCGGACACAACTACCTTAAAATGGCAATGGAATTTTGGTAATGGCATTACCAGCACCCTGCCAAAGCCCGATAGTGTATTGTATGATAAAAGGGGTGTTTACCAGCAATCTCTCCTTGTTACTCATAATAATGGTTGTACAATGCGGGTGGCTTCGAGAATAACGGTAAGGGACCGTGCTGAGGCATATATTGTTAATATTGGTAATTATAATTTCTGCAATTCCGGTACAGTGGCTTTTAAAGATAGTACCACCAATGAGAACATTATTGATAAGTGGACCTGGGATTTTGGTGATGGTAATTTTTCAAACCAGCGAAATCCGGTTCATACCTATAGCCAACCCGGCAGATACCGGGCTTCACTTTCTGTTGAAACCAGCCAGAACTGTATTACGGTAAATCTTTTGCCCGGTGAAATTGTGGTTGCCCCCTCTCCCAAAATGAATATCGGGGCAGATACTGTGCTTTGTCTCTCTTCTCAAATAAAGTTTGAGGCAAACCGGGTAAATCAGGATACAGGCATCATAACCTATAACTGGGATTTCGGCAATGGATTGACCGGTACAACCAAGAGTCCTCCCCCTGTTACCTATAGCGGAGCCGGCCTTTTCAGGGTAAAGCTTGTTACAACCAACGGGTACGGCTGCACCGATTCCGCCTTCAGGCAAATCAGGGTAAATAATGATCCGCAGATAATTATCAGCAAAATTATTCCTGATGTATTTTGTGACAGCGCGGTGGTAAATCTTACCAGTAATATCATTTCAATTGATCCGGTAAAAACCTATTTATGGACATTTGGTGATGGTACTACTTCATCTGACATAAACCCAACGCATACCTATCTTACCCCCGGAAAGTTTAAGATAAGGCTTGCCGTAACAACTGAAAATAACTGCCCGGCATCGGCTGAATATGATGGAGTGGTTACCCTGTCCACCAGGCCACGTATCAGTTTTTCTTCCGATAGTGTTTTCTGCGGTGCTTCATTGGTTAATTTCACCGGCAAATGGTTGAATCCCGATACGTCGAAGCTTAACTGGCAGTGGGATTTTGGAAACGGATTGGTAAGCAATAAAGAAAAGCCGGATGCGGTTTTGTATAATACACCCGGAACTTACCAGGCAAAACTCAGGGTGACCAACCAGGTTGGTTGTGCCGATTCACTTACCAGGCCAATCAGGGTAAATGATATACCCAAAGTACTCATTACCCAATTGGTTCCGGATATTTTTTGCGACAGCGCCCAGGTGAAATTTACCAGCGCCGTTACCAGTTCAGACTCAATCAGCAGTTATTTATGGAATTTTGGAGATGGAAGTACATCCACCGAAGCCCATCCCACCTACACTTACTATAAACCCGGTGTTTTTAAAGTCAGTCTTGTTGTTAATACTCCATTTAACTGCCCGGCAACTGCGCAGTATAATGGCAGCATCAAACTGGCATCCTCCCCCCAAATCAGGGTGCTTTCCGATTCGGTTTTCTGCGGACCTGCTTCGGTAAATTTTGAAGGTCAATGGCTTAACAAGGATACTACCACCCTGACCTGGGATTGGGATTTTGGCAATGGAAAAACAGGTACAGGCATTAAACCGGGCTTGGTTGAATACCCGACCATTGGTACTTATAATGTGGTAACCACTGCCACCAATAACTATGGCTGTAAGGATTCAGTAACCAGGAAGATTGTAATGAATGATATACCCGAAGTTGTGGTATCGCAATTAAACCCGGATATTTTCTGCGACAGCGCGGTGGTTAAATTTATCAGCCAGGTTACCAGTACCGACCCAATAAATTCTTATTTATGGAATTTTGGAGATGGTAGTACTTCCACCCAGATCAGCCCTTCGCATACTTATAATAAGCCTGGAATTTATACGGTGAGCCTTGCGGTAAATACGCCCTTTAACTGCCCGGCAACCGGGCAGTATAATGGCACCATCACCCTTGCTACTTCCCCCCAAATCAGGGTGCTTTCCGATTCCGTTTTCTGTGGCATCACGGCTGTTGTTTTCGAGGGTCAATGGCTTAACCAGGATACAACCATCCTTACCTGGGACTGGGAATTTGGCAATGGAAAAACAGGTACAGGGGTTAAACCCGACCCTGTTGATTTCCAAACTACCGGCACGTATAAAATTATAACCATCGCAACCAATAATTTTGGCTGTAAAGATTCTGTATCCAGGAATGTGGTGGTTAATGATATTCCAAAGGTGAATATTAACAGTTTGTCGCGGCTTGTTTATTGTGATAGTGCAACCATCCGGTTTAGCGAAACCACGGTAGTAAATGGCACACCCAATAGCTGGCAATGGAATTTTGGCGATGGAAGTACTTCCAACCTGCGTGCCCCTATACATTCATTTACCAGGCCGGGCGTTTATAATGTTTCATTACAGGTAGGTACCACCAGTAATTGTGCTTCAGTCAGCCAGCTATCCGGCCCGGTTGTTATTTCCCGGAGTCCCCGTATTAAAATTCCGGGCGATACACTTTTTTGCATACCCGGTAGCATAGATTTTGGAGCCGATTGGCTTAATCCCGATACCACCACCATTAGCTGGGCCTGGAACTTTGGAAACGGAACTGTTGCACAAGTGCAATCCCCGGGCCTGTTCAGGTATGATTTGCCGGGTAGTTACAGGGCAACAGTACGTGCAGTAAATGAATACGGTTGCTGGGATAGTTTGTCGAGATTGATTACAGCGAAAGATACGCCCAACCTGAAAATTTCCGGAAGTACCATTACCTGCATGGGTCAGGGAGTGCCGCTTACTGCTTCGGGGGCCGAAAACTATCGCTGGGAGCCGCAGGTTTCGTTGAGTTGCTACAACTGTGCCAACCCGGTTGCCACTCCTACTGCAACGCAGGTATATACGGTAACAGGCAGCAATGGTCCAGGGGCAGGCTGCGAACGCTCAAAAAGCCTGACCGTAGGTATCATACAACCGCGTAAAATTATTGCATCAAGGGGCGATTCACTTTGTGCCGGCGAAAGCTATCAATTATTGGCCTCCGGGTTGGATACTTATTCATGGTGGCCTGCAACAGGGTTATCTGCAACCAATATACCCAACCCTACCGCCCGCCCGCAGCAAACAACCATTTACAGGTTGGTGGGTACCGATTCGCTCAACTGTTTTTCCGATACCGTCTTTGTTCCGGTAGCCGTTTACAATAAACCCACCATCAATATTCTGAAGGATAAGTTTACAGGTTTTGCCGGTACACGTATAAAACTGGAAACCACCTATACGGATGTTACAAGCTGGCGCTGGTCTCCATCAAATGGACTCAGTTGTGTTTCATGCCCGCACCCCGAACTTTCCATTTCGCAACAGATAAAATACAAAGTGGTGGTTACCAATCCGGGAGGTTGCGAAGCGGTGGATGAAGTTACCATTGAGCCAATCTGTTCGGCTGAAGATCTTTTTGTTCCGAATACCTTTTCACCCAACGGCGATGGAAGGAACGATATTTTTTACCCTATGGGTACCGGGGTATCTGTTATTAAATCACTCAGGATTTACAACAGGTGGGGTGAAGCGGTTTTCGAACGGCAGAATTTTAACCCCAATGACCCATCCGCGGCATGGGACGGCACATTTAAAGGTCGTGCGCTAAGCCCGGATGTATATGTTTATGTTATGGTGGTACTTTGTTTTAACAACGAGTCCATTGATATGAAAGGAAACGTAACACTGCTAAAATAAAATGGGGGAATGAGGCTGGTGAATCAATTTAGCATTAATGGTATTGGGAAATGTTTCAAAAAACTATTCTGTGCACTCTTTATATTATTATACTGTATAATAGTAAAGGGGCAGGATGTGCATTTTTCACAATTTTTTGAAGCGCCCCTTTGGCGTAATCCTTCACTTGCCGGCTTATTTAACGGCGATATAAGGTTTCAGGGCGTTTACCGTACCCAATGGGGTGCAGTTACCGTTCCTTACCAAACCGGTAGTTTTAACGGGGAATATAAAATGCCTATTGGGGGGGCTGATGATTTTTTAACCATTGGCGGGCAGGTTGTTTTTGACAGGGCAGGTACCACAAGATTTACCACCACAAGCCTTTTACCTGCTGTTAATTACCATAAGGCACTAAGTGGCGACCGTAATACCTACCTGTCGGTTGGTTTTATGGGAGGTATGGTGCAACGAAGCATTGACAGGAGTAAAATCACCACATCAAGCCAGTATGATGGGTCGGGTTATAACCCATTTCTTGATATTAATGAAGATATTGCCAATTACAATACTACCTATGGTGACGCCAGTGTAGGCATGAGTTTCAGTTCACAGATCGGTGAAAGTGAGTATGACAATTTTTTTGTCGGGGCTGCTTACCATCATTTCAACAGGCCTGTTAATTCATTTTACCGCGATCCGGATGTTGAACTCAACCCCAAATGGGTTT
>Ga0116158_10003923_pt1 | contig 12794 bp, 5 predicted proteins | sample AD_UKC052_MetaG_FD_89883 | JGI IMG/M metagenome (GOLD analysis project Ga0116158, IMG submission 89883) | Active sludge microbial communities of municipal wastewater-treating anaerobic digesters from USA - AD_UKC052_MetaG | ecosystem: Engineered > Bioreactor > Anaerobic > Digestate | place: USA... | reverse complement strand
GGAAAAATTCGGCATCCTCGTCGTGGTGAACCAGCAGCGCGGGCTTTTTCAGCGTCCCGGCCAGCGGCACGCGCTTGCGCAGCCAGATCGTCTTGGTGCGCCACACGGTGCCCACGCGCGCGCCCGGCGTGCCGACCGTGCCGAAGCCGCCGTTCCCCGTCTTCCACGCCGCGTCATCATACGCGGCGGTCTGCCACGCCCCCTGCGGCGGCTCAAGCGTGTAACGCCATTGATCCACGACCTTTTGTGCCAAGAGCGAAACCGGCAGCGCCATACAGAGCGCGGCCCAAACACCGTAACCATTTCGTGAACGCATAGGCCCCTTTCCCGCGCGGCGCCTGCTGACACCCCCATACGTCAAACAGGCAAGATATCCGCACACTTCTTTTATAGATACTGTCATCGAATGTTAACACATTCCGCGTGTCCGGGCAACACTGAGCATTGAGGTCGGCGATTCCGAATATACCCCCCGGATTGATCCAAAGCCGTCGGTCCGGCGCGGTCTAGAGTTCCGGAGACGGTTCGGGAGGAGGGAAAGGCTGCCGTGCGCATAGCGCCGGACTCGGTGTTGCATGTTGTGACGGGGCGGGCTTGGGACTTCTTCGTGCGCTGGCCGGTTATGTGACGAAGCGCATCTGCCTGATGACGAAGTCTTCCGGCGGAGGGCCGAGCGAGCGCATGCCGTCGGCGATCATTTGCGCGAGAGCCGTTTGGGAGGTCCGCCTGGCCCAGCCGTACAGGCGGGCGAGGTGGCCGTGGTAGAACAGCTCCCAGATGATCTGGGCACACTGCATGACGGAGTAGTAGTTCTTGCTCGCTGTCTCGTTCGCGCAGAAGGCGTGCCCAAGCCCGGGGCCGTTGTTCTTCTGTGTGTTGAAATGGTCTTCGATACAGTGCCTCTCCCTGCCTGTGGCGGCGCACAGTGCGGTCACGCGGCCGGCGGTCAACCTGTGCATGTTGAGCGGCATACTCACGTGCGTTCGGGGCCGTATTTTTCTTTCGACTCCGCGCTTGCATCTGCCACACCCTAACCGGCATAATAATAAATCCTTTTGGGCGGCTATCTCAGTTGGTTAGAGAGTCTGGTTTACACCCAGAATGTCGGGGGTTCGAGTCCTTCGCCGCCCACCAGCCTTTTTACCCCGTTTTTGTTGAAAAATCACAATAAAAACGGGGTTTTTATTTTGCCTGCCTGCAAAGTGATGTTAACTGAAACACAATGAAAACGTCTGCTTCCCCACCACTAATTCCACCACTAAAAACACGTTTCAACAAGGCAGGCGTGCATATTTTTGATCTCAAAAAATTGAGATTCTCATAAACACCGCATCGACCTCCATCAAAAATACGTTTTTTACCCATTTTCGCCCAAATACGTCTATCTAACAGCCCGAATTTGCCGGCCGAGGTCCCTAACTCCGAAGGACCGCTCTTAAGCAAAATAGGTGAGGCGCAAGCAGTTTCCCCGCCTGCGCCCACCCCTACCGAGCATCTTTTTAACTCTCCTCACTGTGAAGGAGCAAGGCACGCATCCAGCGCGACCGCAAGATCCGCCACACCGGGCCGGTTCAGCTTCCTGTCGCAGACCAGCCCGCCCGAGGCGTCCCAGCGCGTGACGCGGACAATCGGCGCGTTACCCCCGCCCGTCCAGCGGTAGGCCGCGTTGGACTCCCACGGATTCATCTCGCGCAACAGAACAACGTCCGACCGAGCCGGAATGCCTGATGCCAATAACTCGTTCTCAAACCTTGTGCAATAGCTGCACAGGGGGTGTCCAGCCACCACCACCAGCGTCTTGCCCGCCGCCCGCGCCTCGACCGCGGCGCTTTCCACGTCCGCGTTCGGGTTCAGCGCTCCCGGCCGCCCGGCGGAGGGAGGCGCGGCCCCTTCAGCCCCTCCGCCGTCAGGCGCGGCGCTCACCGCCCCGGGCCGCCCCATGTACGCCGCGCCCAAAGACGCACCCAGCTCCACAGCACGCACGAAGGCGAGGCTCGCGTCGTTCTGGTTACTCAGGTTCGAAATCGACAGCCCGCCATCCGCAGACAGCGCGTAGTTGCCCAGCGTGGTCGCCTCCTTGTTGCCGAAACCGGTCTTGAGCGCCGGCATAAAAATGAAGGCCACAGGTATTCTGGAAAGGCGCTAGATCAGGATGTCGGCGTGGTGGTCGCGGCCGTCGTCGAGAAGCGGGATGCGGCTGTCGGGAAGCGCCTGGCCGTCGAGACGGACGCCCGGCGCCTCGCCGGGGGCCGCGCGGCGGACTTCGATGGCATAGAAGCACTCGCGGTGGCGGTACTTGAGCGTGAAGGCGTCGAGTCCCTCCGCCGGCAGGCGGGGCGCGACGACGAGGTGGCCGGGCTGCCGCTCGAGCCCCAGCAGGGTCTCGATTGCGAAGCGGTACATCCACCCGGCCGCGCCCGTGTACCAGCTCCACCCGCCCCGGCCCGTGTGCGGTTCGGCGCCGTACAGGTCGGCCGCCATCACATACGGCTCCACGCGGTAGCGCGCGATCGCCGCGGCCGAATCGCCGTGGCGCACGGGGTTGAGCAGGTCGAAGAGCGACCAGGCCGTCTCGGCGTCGCCCATCAGCGCGAAGGCCATCGCGGTCCAGATCGCGCCGTGCGTGTACTGGCCGCCGTTTTCGCGGACGCCGGGTGGATAGCCCTTGATGTAGCCGGGGTCGAGGGCGGTCTTGTCGAAGGGCGGGTCGAAGAGCTGCACGATGCCCGCCTCTTCCCGGACGAGGTGTTCCCGTGCCGATTGCATCGCGCGGCGCGCGCGGCCGGGCTCGGCCGCACCGCTGAGGACCGCCCAGCTCTGGGAGAGCGAGTCGATCCGGCACTCGTCGTTCTGCGCCGAACCGAGCGGCGTGCCGTCGTCGAAATACGCGCGCCGGTACCAGCCGCCGTCCCACGCCGTCGCCTCGATCCGCACGCTCAACTCCTCGGCCTCGCGCCGGCAGCGTTCGGCGAACGCCGCGTCTCCGCGCGCCTCCGCGACGGGCGCGAAGCGGCGCAGCGTGTCGCAGAGGAACCAGCCGAGCCAGACGCTCTCGCCCTGTCCGCCGATGCCGACGCGGTTCATGCCGTCGTTCCAGTCGCCGCAGCCGATGAGCGGCAGGCCGTGGGCGCCGAAAACGAGGCTGCGCGTGATCGCGCGCACGCCGTGTTCATAGAGCGAGCCGGACTCGGTGCTGTGCGCATGGGGCTCGTACTGGCTCTCCTCGCGCTCGCCGAGCGAGCGTCCCTCGAGGAACGGCGCCTCCACGTCGAGTACCCCCGTGTCGCCGGTCGCCAGCACGTAGCGGGAGATCGCCTGCGGCAGCCAGAGCAGGTCGTCGGAGATCTTCGTGCGCACGCCCGCCCCCTCGGGCGGATGCCACCAGTGCTGGACATCGCCTTCGCGGAACTGGCGCGCGGCGCACCGCAGGATCTGTTCGCGCAGCACCTCCGGCGCGTTGTGCAGCAGCGCCATGGCGTCCTGGATCTGGTCGCGGAAGCCGTACGCGCCGCCGGACTGGTAGAAACCGCTGCGGCCCCAGATGCGGCAGGATAGCACCTGATACGGCAGCCAGCCGTTGACAAGGACCGAGAGCGCGGGCGCGCCGGGCGCTTCGAGATAGACCGAGCCGAGGAGCCGGTTCCAATGCGCCCAGACCGCATCGAGCGCCGTACGCGCGCCGGCGCGTCCGCCCAGTCGCTGGGCCAGAGAGCGTGCCTCCGTGATGTCGTTGCATGCGCCGAGGGTGAAGACGACCTCCCGCTCGCCGCCGGGCGGCAGCTCGAACCGGGCCTGGAGCGCGGCGACAGGGTCGAGCCCCGCGCCGGTTCGGCCGGAGAGATGGACGCGGCCGAGCGCGTCGGGCGCCGCCAGCGAACCGTTGCGGCCGATGAACTCGACGCGGCTGCCGGTTACCACGGCATCCTTCTCGCTGCAGCCCGCGAAGGCGACGCGCCGGCCGAAGACGCGGTTGTAGGGATTGCGCGCGATCAACAGTCCGCTCTGGCTGTCCACCGAGGTGTTGACGTGCAGCAGGTTGGCGTGCCGCCACTCGCCGAGAACGAGTTCATTGCAGCCGAACAGGGAAAGGCGGCGCGTTTCATCCGATGGGTTGCGGAGACGGACGACAACAAACTTGACCGGAGCGTCCGTCGCCACGTACACCCACGTCTCGCTGACGATGCCGGCCTCCTCGCGCTCGAAAACCGTGTAGCCGAAGCCGTGGCGGCAACGGGTGCCGCCGGTCCCGCGGGCGGGAGCGCCCAGCGGCGACCAATAGGCCCCGGTATCGTCGTCGCGAAGGTAGTACGTCTCGCCGGAGGGGTCGGAAACGGGGTCATTCGCCCACGGCGTGAGTCGGAACTCGTGTGCGTTCTCGACCCAGGTGTACATCGCGCCGGATTCGGAGACGACTGTGCCGACGCGCGGGCTGGCGATAACGTTGACCCACGGCGCCGGCGTTGTCAGCCCGGCCTCGAGATCGATCACGTACTCGCGTCCGTCGGGCGTGAAGCCGCCCAGACCGTTGCGGAAGATCAGATGACTCGGCGCCAGCGGTGCGGGCGGCGCGGCGGGCGGCGCGGCGGCCGGCTCCAGCGCAGGCGGCAGCTTGCGCGGCGTGTAGCGCCGTTCAACCTGCTCGCGGAGCGTCTCGGCGGTGTCGGTCAGGACGATCCGGGCGACGCTCTGGAAGAGCACGCGGTCCTCCTCCGAGAGGTTCTCGTTGCGGCGCAGGAAGATGCCGCCCGGCTTATCGATCAAGCCGGCGTCAGGGCTGGCGTTGATGGCCGATACGATCCGGTCGTTGAGCGCCGCGCGATATCCCGAGTAGTCCTCGTTGAGGATCACGAGATCGCTGGGAAGGCCCTTGAGGCGCCAGTAGGCATGGGCGCGGATGACGTCGGTGACGAGATCCATGTGGGCGATGTCGCCGATGCGCAGCAGCGTGATCGGGAGGTCGCCCGAGATGCCGAAGCGCCACAGGCTCTGCTGCCCGAGCGTGTTCGAGGCGATGATCTTAGAAGGCGCGCGGTTGCGGGGGTTCGCGAAGACGACCGACGCGGCCAGGCGTCCGTAGAGCTGCGCCTCCGCCTCGCTGACGTTGATGAGGCGCAGGACGATCTGGCTGTGCGACCAGGCCATGTCGAAGGCGCGGTCCACGAAATGGCGGTCGCGGTATTGGTCCGCGAGGGCCACGGCCTGCTGCCGCGTGCGCGCCGCGCCGGTGACGATGTGGAATTGAACCGGCGCTTCGTCGGTGACGTCGAACGTCGCGCGGATGGCGACGACGGGGTCGAGGACGCAGCCCGCGGTGTTGGAGAGCGGCGCGGACGCGCCGGCGGGCTGCTCCAGCGCCGCCGGCCGCGCCGGTGTGCGGCCGCGTCCCAGGAAGCGCTGGCGGTCCGTCTCGAACGAGAGATCGCCATGCGGCCCGACCGGAGCGAGCATGTGGAACATCCATGCTTCCGGTTCGTCTTCGCCGCGCCGGCGGCGCGTGCATAGGATGGCTTGGCCAGCCTCGACAATCTCGGTCTGGACAAAGAGGCTGCTGAAGACGCGGTGCGCAAGATCCGCGGCCGGCGGCGCGAGCACCACTTCGGCGTAGGAGGTGAATTCCAGCCGGCGTTCGTCCTGACCGTGGTTTGTGAGCGTGACGCGCCGGATCTCCACGTCGTCCTCGGGAGAGACGCACATCTCCGTCTTTGTCTCGATCTCGCCGTCCCGGCGGCGGAATTCGGCGCGGCCCTGGGTAAATATAGACTCCTGAAAATCCGCGCGTTTGCAGACAGGCTGGTGGGCCAGCGACCAGCAGGCGTTGGTCTCGATGTCGCGGAGGTAGCCGAAAGCTCCCCAGGCGTCACATGTCGAATCTTCGCGCCAGCGCGTCAGCAGCAGGTCGTGCCAGCGGCTGTAGCCGCCGCCGGCGTGGGTCGTCATCACATGGTAGTCGCCATTCGAGAGCAGGTGCACTTCGGGAACAGGAAGGTCTGGCTCGGAAAAGACGCGCATCGCCGCGCTCGCGTCTATCTCGGACTTCTCCGCGCCTGACGCGGCTTCTTGGCCGTGGGGCTGGATGGCCGGTGTGACTTCGGGGACGCGCTCCTGCAGGAGCACATCGGTGGCGCGCACGGCCGGATCGGACATGAACCGGCGCACGATGGGCGCGCCGCAGAGGAAGTGCGAGAGCGCCAGCAGGCTCATCCCCTGATGGTGTGACATGTAGGCGTGGACCACGGCGCGTGATTTGCCGCGCGGAACGCGGGATGGCGTGTAGTCGATCGCCTCGACCATTCCGTAAAGGCCTAGCGCGTCTTCCTGGCCGATCAGGCGCTCAATGTTTTCACATGTGGCCTCGGGCATGAACGGCAGCGCCATGAGTGTCGCGTACGGTGCCACGACAAGATCGTCGGAGAGACCGCGCTTCAGCCCCAGCCCCGGCACGCCGAAGGCCCGGTACTGGTAGGTGTGGTGCGCGTCCGTGGCGTTGTAGCAGGATTCGGAGATGCCCCAGGGGATGCGGCGCTGGCGGGCGTAGCGGATCTGGCGCCGGATCACGGCATGGCAGGTTTGGGACAGCAGCGTGTCGGGGTAGTCGGCCATGAACAGGGGCGGCATGAGGTATTCGAACATGGAACCGCTCCAGGAGAGCAGTGTCGCCTCCGAACCCTGGCCGGTCAGCAGCCGTCCCAGCGCGAACCAGTGCTCCGGCGGAGCCTGTTCGCCTGCGATGATCAAGAAGCTGGTGATGCGGCTTTCCGATGCGAGCAGATCGTAGCAGCCGGGGTCGAGACGGCGCGACGGCACGTCGAAGCCGATGCTGAGCAGATCGCGGGAGTCGTTATAGAGGAAGCGGAAATCCATACGGGCATGGATCTCGTGGCAGCGTTCTGAGAGCGCCTCGAGACGCTGCACGAGATCGGCGACAACTGCCGCCGCGGCATCGCATTCACTGCGAGCCAGCGCGCGCAGCGGCTGCGCGGGGTCGGCATCGCCCAGCGTCTCCGCCCAATCGGCGTGATCGCGGCATTGACGCGTCAGGGTCTCGGCGAGCGCGTGGAGGTCGGCGATGTCTCCCGCGGACTGCCGGATGCGGGCTGTAGCACGCGCAAGTTGGTCAAGTCGATTTCGGGCGTCCGCCAGATTGTCGGGCGGCCCGACGAGCAGGAGCTGCGCGTCTCGGATCGCCGTGAGCACCTCGGCGGGTGCCTCGCGCCCGGCCTCGTCGGACAAGGCGGCCACAGCGTCTTGCAGGCCGCGCCAGAGCTGTGGCGGGAAGGCGGTTGTTTGCGACACCTCATGCAGTCCCGCGCGCAGCGCGACGAGCGCGCCCGCGAGGTTGCCGCTGTCGACACTGGAGACGTAGAGAGGATTCAGGGGTTTGAGGGTTCGGGTGTCGTACCAGTTATAGAACTGACCGCGGTAACGCTCCAGCTTTTCCATGGTGTCGAGAGTCTGTTCGGTGCGTGCCGCCAGGGATGCTGTAGAAATGTACCCGAAATCCCACGCCGTCAGGTTTGCCAGTAAACCGAAGCCCATGTTGGTGGGCGAGGTGCGCGGCGCGACCACGGGGTCGGGCCGCGCCTGGAAGTTGTCCGGCGGCAGCCAGTTGTCAGTTTCGGTTGTAAAGGTGTCGAAAAAGCGCCATGTGCGCCAAGCGAGAGCGCGCAGCATGCGGCGCTGCGTCTCGGTGACGCCCGGCTCGCGGCGGCGGCGCGGCCGGCTCGCGGCCCAGGCGCCGATTGGCGCGAGAGCCCAGAGCGCGAGCAGCGGCGCGGCGGACGGCAGGGAGGCCGGGCGCGCGGAGGTCACGAGAGCTGCGGCAGCCGCGGTGACCGCGAGGGACGGCCACATCTCTAACACAACGCCCGCGAGGGTATGGCGCGCGTTGCGGCGGGAGTAGGACGGCAGGTGCCAGATCATCAGACCGCTGCGCGTGAATGGCATCCGCAGCGCCGAGGCGGCGAAAGCGCCGAGGGAAACGGCCGCCTCGTAGGGCAGGCATGCCAGCGACTGGATCGGCTGCGCGACATGGCGCAGCAGCGCTTGCGCCCAAGTCAGCATGTGCAGCGTGATGCCGCGCTCGCGCGGCTTGCGCAGCAGGAGCGTGGTTGTTCGCAGCAGCGTTGTCAGTCCAAGCACGGCCACGGCGAAGCCGGTCCAGACCGCCGCGGACACCGGTCCCGCAATCCAGCCGGCGAGGAGCAGGGCTGTGAGGGACGGCGCGACGAGCGCGCGCCGTAGATTGTCGAAGATCTTCCATTGGCTCAGCAGCGAGAGCCGGACGCGCCGGCCGTCGGCGCTGGGCGGTCTGACGCCCAGCCAGGGGAGGATTTGCCAGTCCCCGCGCATCCAGCGGTGCTGGCGGCTGATGTCGCCGAGGTACGAGGAGGGCATATCCTCGTAGATTTCCACGCAGCCCAGCAGCGCGGAACGCGCGTAGGCGCTCTCCAGCAGGTCATGGCTGAGGACAACATTCTCCGGAAAGCGGCCGTGCAGCGCCTGCCGGAAGGCGTCCACATCGTAAATGCCCTTGCCCACGAACGAGCCCTCGCCGAAAAGGTCCTGGTAAACGTCGGAGACTTCCCGGGAGTAGGGGTCCAGCCCGGTCTGCCCGCACACAAGGCGCGAATAGAGGCTGCGGTTAGCGGAGAGCAGGCGCACCGTCACGCGCGGCTGCAGGATCGTGTATCCCTCGACGACGCGTCCCGCGCGGGGATCGAAACGCGGGCGGTTGAGCGGGTGCGCCAGCGCGCCGATCATCTTCGCCGCTGTGCCGCGCGGCAGGTCGGTGTCCGTGTCGAGGGTGATCACATTGCGTACGGTGCCGGGCGGCGGCATCTCGCCAGCAATGAAACAAAAGGCGTCGCGGGACTCGCCGCGCAGCAGCGCGTTGAAATGCTCCAGTTTGCCGCGCTTGCGCTCGTAGCCCATCCAGCAGCGCTCGCGGGGGTTCCAGACGCGGGGGCGGTGGAGCAAGTGGAAAATGGGGGTGCCGTCGGGACGCGTATGGCGCGCGTTGAGACGCGCGATTGCCTCGCCCGCCTGCCGCAGCAGCGCATCTTCGCCGGGAAGCGTCTCCGCTTCCGCGTCCGCGAAATCGGTCAGCAGGGCAAAATCGAGCTGCGGGTCGCGATTGCCCAGATAGCGAATCTCCATAGCGGCTACGAGGCTTTCGACAGCTTCGGGTTTGTCGATAATCGTGGGTACAACCACGAAAGTGCGGTGTCCTTCAGGAATGCCGCGGGAGAAGTCGAGCCGCGGCAGCGGGTGGGGCGGCACGATGAGCGTCACGAAGAAATTGACAAGCGAGATCGCCAGCGACGAGGCGGGCACGGCGGCGGCGAGCGCCAGCAGCCAGAACGTCGGCGACGCGGCGGGCACGCCCGCGAGCCACGGCGCAACGGCAGCCCCTAGCAGTGAAAACGTAGCGATGGTTCCCAGATAGAGCGTCAGACGGCAGCGGCGGACGAGCCGCACGCAAGCCTTTTTGAAGGACCAGCGGCAACCCGCGACGCGGCGGAGCCGGGCGCGTCCGGCACCGACAAGATAGAAACCGATGTGGCGGCGGCGGACGGCGTCCGCATCTGAAGACGGCACGGCGGAAGCCATGCTCAATGCCAGCTCCGCCACCTCGGGCTGCGCGCGGCCTGAGCTCAGCGCGAGAGACTCCACAACATGGCGGTAATGGTCGCGCGTGGCGAAGTCCTGCATGGCGTGGATGCCGGCCGGATCGTGTTCGAGAATACGCTCGACCAGGCTCTGGGACTCCACGAAGCGCTTCCAGTCCATCGCGCTCAGGAAACGCAGGCTGCCGATGCTGTTGGATATAGATAAATGCTCCGCCGCCTGGATGTGGCTGTCGCGCTGGAGCTTTTGCGCGACGGTTGTCGCCTCCTCGGCCAGCATCTGGTCGATCCAGTTCAGGAAGAGGCCCACGCTCGGCCCTTGGCCCTGTAGGCGATCGACGAATTCTTCGAGGAAAGGTGCGCTGAGCACGGTATGCGCGTCCGCGAACTCGGCCAGCAGGTGGAGGATCTGCTTGGGGTCTTTCTCCACTGCGGACTGCACGCGCTCCGCCCAGCGGATTCCGTCGTCTTTTTCTTGGCGGCGGCGCGCGACGAGCACGGCCACGCGGCGGAGGTTCTCGATCAAGCCCAGGCGCAGCGCGATCGGAAAGGCCCACAGCTCGCCGAGCTGCAGCGGGTCCACGGTCTGGTAGGCGGCCACGAACGCGGCGGTGTTCTCCTCGTCGAGCAGGCCGTCGAGATGGGCGATCAGCTCGAACGCCATGTCGTAGACGCGCGGAAATCCCTTGCGGGGCCCGGCCGCGAGGCGCGGAAGCTGTCGGCTGTAGCGCTTCGGGAGGTGGATGCGGGCGAGCTGGATCTGTTGTTCGATCAGGTAGAAATTGTCGAGCAGCCATTCCGCGGGCGGCGCCATGCGCCGGCCCTGCCCGTCGGCCCACACCAGCACCTGATGGGCCGCGCGCAAGGCCTGGGCGTTGTCCGCCAGGCGCGGGAGCAGCCGGTTGTAGCCGGGGCCATAGTCAATGACGTCGGTGCGCGCCAGTTCCTGGGCAAAGCGCTTCAACTGCTCCACGCTGAGCAACTCGGCGCGCAGCGGCTCCTCGATGACATCCGGCATGTCGCGGGGCCGAACCGCGCTTTGCGCAGCCCGTTTCGGCAGGAATCGCCTGGCAAGAACCTTTAATGGAAAGATCATGTGGTTGAGCGTAGCACAAGATCGTGAATTTTCCAAGAAAGCGCAGCGCCCGCAGTTTGTCATAACAATGTGCACCTATACCGCGGGCGGGCTCTTGTGCGACCGGAAACTCAACCGCCACGCCGTGGCGGATCTTGCGGCGGCGCAGGATGTTTGCCTTGCGCCGACGCAGTGACTAGAGGAGAAAAAGTATCAGCCGGAGCGGGGCGCAGGCGGTAAAACCGCTTGCGCCCGATTAATTTTGATGCCCAATTGATTTTAGTGATGGAATTTCAGGCGTTTTCACAGGGAGTCAAAATTTGTCTGCCCAAGGTGCTAAAAATTAAAAAACCCGCTTTTATTGGGTTTTTCCAACAAAAACGGGGTCTGAAACTGGCTCCCCAGGAACAACCCCACTCGAACCACTCTCGGTCATCGCACCCGCCTACGGCCTTCCGCACGACCGGGTCGGCCTGTTCCGGCGACACCCTGGCCGCCGCTTCCCTTGCACCACATCAATGCACCCCAAGCGCCTCAGGGGTTACATCGACCTCGAAGAGACCGAGTTGTCCGCGAATGGGAAAGGCCTTGGTCCGGCGGATATTCGTTAACACCCAGGCAAATGCTCCGGGGTACAGGTCGCAGCACGCCTCTTCGACGTCCACAATTGTCATTGGGCGGCAGTCAACCAGTTTTGCCACTGCCACGGCACATCCAGCAGGCTCAATCCTGGGGGAGCGGGAAGATACGATCAGCAACGTGCCACGGTAGTCAGTAGACCACTTTCGCGTCTCGATGGTCTTTACACCAGACGCGATCATGTTGGCCCACGGCTGCTTCACAGACAGAGCCTTCATGATCGCCTTCCCGAAGCGACCCCAAGCATGCGCCTGGTCTCGATTGGCATCCTTCCGACCTTGGCCAGGAGATCAGTTGCCCATCGCTGTAGCATGCTTGTCCACGGCGCATAGTCAGACGTTGGGGATATCCCTATCTCTGCACCCACGGTTGGAGGGAAGTACCCGTGGGAGAGGAGCAGCACTTCAAGGTTGGCAGGGCGGGCATTGGCCACCCGCGTCGCAAACTGGACCAGCGCCTGGGTGTCGTGCCTCTTTGCCGCGTCGAGATGAGTGAGGCGGGTAAAGACGTCAAATGCGTAGTCATCAGGACTGTCCAGACCCGGCTCCATTAGTGCGACGCGACGCAAGACGCATGGCACACAATAACCACAATGCCGAACGTGCAGGTCATTGTAGCGGCCCGCCCGCGAACAAGAAACAGAACGACGGATAGCGGGACCAAGCGCGACAGGAAGACCGCGAAGCATATCAGTCTTGCTGAACAACAGGAATGGGTTCCGCACCGTTACATTCAGGCCGAGCGCACGAGTCATCGCAAGGAACTCCATCAGAAACGCCGGATGTGTCGTCCGAGTGCTCAGACTACCCGTGCGCGACTTCTGAAGCGGAATGTTCAGGGTCATGAAACCGTTCTCGGGCATGAATACATCCGTGATGTTGAACTCGCGTGCGATGGCGATTGCCAATGCAAGGAAGAGGAAGGAGCGGGGCCGGTGAGAATTCTCCTTCTTGTCTGCTAGAGCGAAACGGGTAGTGGTGCGTCGAGACCGGGAAACCCGGCATTGCACAAAGCGGAACCTACCTGGATATATCTGACGTAGCTGCGCGGTCAGTTCGGTCTGGGCCTTCGCAGATTGCCCTTCTGCCTGGTGTCCCACCAGAATCAGATTCTTCCCCTCGTCCAGAAGGCGGATGGCTCCGAGCAGTGAATCGGTCCCTCCAGAGAACATGCACACGGCATCAAAACCCGACGGCAGACGCTTCCGGTGAGCGCGGAATGGAACGTTGACAGTGCGGTGAGGCCATTCGAATGACCAGCGGTCGCCCGAAAGCAAGGCGAGCGACCTTATGAGATGCTGGCTGCAACTGCTCCATGCATTTGGGTCTGCGACAGGCACGATGCAGTCTATGGATCGAGTCCAGTAGTCCGATGTTGATGAACGCTCAACCATCTCGTCAGCAAGGTAGACGAGAACTGCCAGATCCAGGAAATCCAGCGCCAAGCTACCGGGT
>Ga0116158_10003919_pt1 | contig 12806 bp, 8 predicted proteins | sample AD_UKC052_MetaG_FD_89883 | JGI IMG/M metagenome (GOLD analysis project Ga0116158, IMG submission 89883) | Active sludge microbial communities of municipal wastewater-treating anaerobic digesters from USA - AD_UKC052_MetaG | ecosystem: Engineered > Bioreactor > Anaerobic > Digestate | place: USA... | reverse complement strand
CGCGGCTCACCTCTACGATCCGGGTGTCTTCATCGGACGTCCCTCCGGCGGTCCCTGGATTGACGGTGAGTCCGTCGCCCGGGATGATTCCGACGGGGAGGGGATCCAGTTCAGCTTTAACGGACGCGAGGTGACCTGTTTCCTCAGCCGGGATGGCGTGATGGCGGGATGGATCGATTTTGACGGCGGGGAGCAGGGCGGGGTTGACTTTTCGCAGGCTGCCGACAATATCATCCCGCCCCAGCCGGTGCGGGCCGGTTACAACAGCTTCAGCTTTGCCTGGCCGGAGGGGTACCGTCCCGGCCAGGAGGTTTGGGCTCGTTTCCGCTTCAGCAGCAGTCGGCAGCCCAATGCGGTTCAGAGCCCGGCCGGCTTGAGCGATGCGGCCGGAGAGGTTCAGGATTATCGTTTTGATCTCACCCCGATCGCCCTGGGCTCCTTCGAGGCCCATCCGGAGAATGCGGCGGTGAGGCTCGAGTGGCAAACCCAGGCTGAAAATGACAATCTGGGCTTTCATCTCTTCCGCGCGTGCTCGGAGGAGGGACCCTACAGCCAGATCACCAGAAACATGGTAAGGGGGGCTGGCAGCTCGACTTTTCGCCGTTCCTATGAGTACAGCGACTCGACTGTCGAGCCGGGCAAGAGCTACTACTACAAGCTGGCGGATGTGGATTATCGCGGGCGCATGACCATGCATGGTCCCGTGAGAGTCTCGGCCACAGCGCCGGTCGATTATGTCCTCGAGCAGATCTATCCCAATCCCTTCAATCCCGAGACGCGGATCAATTTCCGCCTCAAGGAGGCGGGCAAGGTGCTGTTATCGATCTTTGATCTGCGCGGCCGGCAGGTGCGCAGGCTGATGGCCGCCGCCCTGCCGGGTGGCACTCATACCGTCTCCTGGAATGGCAAGGACGACAACGGCCTCAACTTGTCCTCGGATACCTATATCTACAAGCTTCAGGTCGATGATTATGAGATCTCGCGCCGGATCAAATTTGTGCGCTGACGACCGCCCGCCGCAGCCCCTCGCGGGGTACGCCGAACAAGCTGTCCAAAACCGCCTCCGCAAGGGGCGGTTTTTTTATGGTGAATCCCGCAGCATAAAAATGCTTGACAAACGCGGCACAAATCAGTAAAATGGTATAAAATTTTTGATGACGTCCGGCCCGGCCGCATGGCCCAAAACCAAAGAGGACCCTGTGATCCTGTACACCAGAAAACGCCTGCTTTCCCCCGCTCTCGTTCTTTTCGCCCTGCTCTTCGCCGGCGGCTGCGCCCATCAGCGCAGCGGCACCCTGACCGTCCTGCATACCAACGACCAACACAGCCAGTTCAGCTCTGCTCCGGCCACCTGGGTGCAGAAAGAGCCCAAACCCCGGATTGGCGGCCTGGTCGCCCTTGAAAACCAGGTCCGCAAGGCCAGGGAGAGTTACAAGGCGACCCTATTGGTCGACGCCGGCGACTTTATGACCGGAACACCGATTGCAAAACTCAGGGTGGAGGGCGCGCTTGGCGGGGCGTATGTCCAGATGCTCAACGACATCGGTTACCAGGCCCTCACTATCGGCAACCACGAATTTGACGAAGGACAGGAGAATCTCGCCGGTCTCATCCGGCTCGCGCGCTACGACATCCTCTCGGCCAATCTTTACCAGGGGGATCGGCTGTTCGCCCCCAAATCCCACGCTATCTATGAGATCGGCGGATTGCGCGTCGGTGTGATCGGTCTGACCCTGACCGATCTCTTTGAGATGACAGCCAAAAAGAATCTCGAAGGCATTCGCGTCCTCGATCCGGCCGAGTCGGCCCAGAAGATCATCGACGAGATCGACGGCCGGACCGACCTTATCATCCTGCTCACACATATGGGAGTGGAGGCCGACCGTGACCTGGCCAAAAAGATTCGCGGCGCCGACATCATCGTCGGCGGCCACAGCCACTCCCGGCTCAACAAGCCGATTATCGAGAACGGGGTGCTCATCGTCCAGGCCGATTCCAAAACCCGCTACCTGGGACGGCTCACCGTCGACGTCGCCGCGGACGCCGTCGTGCGCCACGATTACGCCCTCATCCCCTGCTGGGCGGACAGCGTGACCCGGCCCGATCCCCTCCTCGCCGGGCGTGTCACGGGCATCAAGGAGCAGATCGACGCCGATTACGGCCGGACCATTGGCCAGCTGGAGACCCCCTGGCAGCGCAACAGCCAGGGCGAGTCCAATATCGGCAACTATATCGCCGACGTCATGCGCAAGGCGGCCGCAGCCGATTTCGCCGTCATCAACAGCGGGGGCATCCGCAAGGATATGCCCGCCGGTGTGATTAAAAAGCTGGATATCGTTGAGATTTTACCCTTCACCAACACCCTGGTCACCTTCGCCTGCAGCGGCGAGGAGCTGATGAAGATCATCCAGACCAATGTGCGCGCGGCGGCGAGGGAGGAGCCGGGGGTGCTGCAGATTTCGGGATTGAGCTATCAGTTCCGGGTCACCCCGGGCGGAACTGTCGAGATCGCCAATGCCATGATCAACGGCCAGGCCATTGATCCGCAGACCACCTACCTGGGGGCGACGATCGATTTTATCCTCTTCGGACAGGCGGAGCGCTATTTCGGCTTCGCCCCGTCGGGAAAAACAGAAAACACCAATCAGCTCCTCTCCGATGTGGTCATGTCTTATATTGAAAGCCAGCCGGCTGTCTCCTCTGCTGTCGAGGGCCGGATGGCGCGTTTACCCTGATCGGGATGCCCTTGCAGCAGAATCATCCGCAATGCAGGAAAGGTACCCGCTCAGGTTGTCTAAAATCATGTGGGAGGTAAAATGAAACGTTATGCAAGCTGGATTGCTGTCGTCTCTGCACTTCTGCTCATCGGCTGGCTGATCGCCTGTGCCGTCAATCCGGTGACCGGAAAACGTCAACTGATGCTGCTTTCCGAGGGTGACGAGGTTGCGCTGGGACAGCAGACCGATGCCGAGGTCATCTCCACCTATGGACTCTACGATAACACTGCCTTGACATCCTATGTCAACACCATCGGCCAAAAAATGGCCAAAATATCCCATCGTCCCAATCTGGCCTACTCCTTCAAGGTTCTGGACACCGATGTGGTTAATGCTTTTGCCGTTCCGGGCGGATATATCTATGTGACGCGCGGCATCCTGGCCTACCTTAACGACGAGGCTGAGCTGGCCGGGGTTCTCGGCCACGAACTGGGCCATGTCGCCGCGCGCCATACTGCGGATAACTATACCAAGCAGCAGCTGGCCTCGATCGGGCTTACCCTCGGCTCCGTGCTCTCGGAAAAATTCCGGCAGTACGCCAACATCGCCAGTTTCGGTGTCAGCATGCTCTTTCTCAAATTCAGCCGCGATGACGAGCGCCAGGCGGACGATCTGGGCGTCGAGTATTCAAGCAAGGTCCTCTATGACGCCAACCGGATGGCCACCTTTTTCGAGACCCTCGAGCGCATGCAGGAGGGGAGCTCCAGCAGCGGCCTGCCGGAGTGGTTTTCGACCCACCCCAATCCTGAAAACCGCATCGGGGCGGTGAGGAACAAAACCAGGGAGTGGCAGGCCAAGCTCCCGGGCAACAATTTCATCATCAACCGTCCCCAGTATCTGGCCAGCATCGATGGCCTGGTCTTCGGCGAGGACCCGCGCCAGGGCTATGTTGAGGCCAACACCTTCTATCATCCCGAGCTCAAGTTCCAGTTCGCCGTGCCCCAGGGCTGGGCGCTCAACAACACCCCGGCCCAGGTGCAGATGATTTCCCCCAACCAGGATGCCAACCTGCTCTTCGGGCTGCAAGGCTCCGCCAAGGCCGCAGCGGTGGCCAACGAGTTTGTCACTGAATCCTCCGCCGCGGTGATGCGCTCCGATGCCATCACTATCAACACCTTCCCGACCCAGCGGGTGCAGAGCCGGATCATCTCGCAGACCGACACCCTCGGCGTGCTCTCCTATTTCATCCAGAAGGGCAATGATGTCTACATCTTCCACGGGATTTCCGCACCTAATGCCCTCAGCACCTGGTACAACACCTTTGCGAACTCGGTCGGGCAGTTCAAGGCCCTCACCGATGCCAAGCGCATCAACGTCGCCCCCAAGGTGCTCAAGGTCCAGAACGGCAAAAGCTCGTCGACCCTCTCGACCTTGCTGGCGGCGAACGGCGTCCCCTCGACGGATTTGGAAAAATTCGCTGTCGTCAACGGGATGAAGCTCAACGATCTGGTCCCCGCCAGTGATAAATTCAAGGTGGCCAGATAACCACCACCGCCTTGCAGCAATAAAAAAAGCCCTTTCTCGCAAGAGAGAGGGCTTTTTTTTTACGGACCGGAAGGAGGCGGGGTCAGGGCTCGAGGGCCTGTCCGCCCGGGGTTTCATCGCCTTCAACGCTTCCGGCAAGTTCGCGGGCATCGGTGAACTCGAGGCCGTCGCCTTTCTTGCGCACACGGATGTTGCTGCCGTCGCTGAAATGGCCCTTGAGCAGCTCCTCGGCGATGGCGTCTTCGATGTGGCGCTGGATGGTCCGCTTCAGCGGCCTGGCGCCGTACATCGGATCGAATCCGCGCTCCGCGATGAACTCCTTGGCCCCCTTGGTCAGCTCGATGGAGATATTGCGGTCGGCGACCTTGCCGAGCATTTCCTCGATGACGATGTCGACAATGGCGAGCATATCGCCGCGGCCGAGCTGGCGGAAGACCACAATCTCGTCGACGCGGTTGAGGAATTCGGGATTGAAGATGTGCCGGACTTCTTCAGTCAGGCGGTCGCGCATCGATTCATAATCGGTCTCCTCATCGCTCTTGTTAAAGCCGAGCGAGCCCCCCTTGCTGATCTGGCGGGCGCCGATGTTGCTGGTCAGGATCAACACGGTGTTGCGGAAATCGACCTTGCGTCCGAGGCTGTCGGTGAGGTGGCCCTCATCCAGAATTTGGAGGAGGATGTTGAAGACATCGGGGTGGGCCTTTTCGATCTCGTCGAAGAGGACCACAGAATAGGGATGGTGGCGCACCTTTTCGGTGAGTTGTCCCCCCTCCTCATAGCCGACATAGCCTGGAGGCGCGCCGGTGAGGCGGGAGACGGAGAATTTTTCCATGAACTCCGACATGTCGATGCGGATGAGGGCGTCCTCGCTCTCGAAGAGGTAAGCGGCGAGCTCTTTGGCGAGCTGGGTCTTGCCGACCCCGGTCGGCCCGAGAAAGATGAAAGAGCCGATGGGGCGATTGGGATCCTTGAGTCCGGCCCGGGTGCGCTGGATAGCGCGGCTGAGGATTTCGATGACCGGGTCCTGGCCGACGATGCGTTTTTTGAGGGCGGCGCCCATGGTGAGGAGCCGGTCGGATTCGGATTGGGCGACGCGCTGCACCGGGATACCGGTCATCATCGAGACCACTTCGGAGACATCCTCCTCACCCACTTTGGCATAGGCGGAGTCCTGTTCGTCGTTCCAGCGTTTTTTGCTGGCCTCGAGATCGCGCAGGAGCTGTTTTTCACGGTCGCGCAGGACGGCCGCTTTTTCGAAATTCTGCGAACGCACCACCTGGTCCTTTTCGGCGCGGACGCGCTTGACCTGCTCTTCGAGGTCGCTGATGTCGCGCGGGACGACGATATTGGCGAGGTGGACACGCGCTCCGGTCTCATCGAGGACATCGATGGCCTTGTCGGGCTGAAAACGGTCGGTGATATAACGGTCCGAGAGCTTGACGATATCGCGGATCGCCTCGTCGGTGTAGCGGACGCGATGGTGGGCCTCATAGCGGCTCTGCAGGCCCTTGACGATGGCAAAGGTCTCATCAAGGCTGGGGGGATCGACGATCACCTTCTGGAAGCGGCGTTCAAGGGCGCCGTCCTTTTCGATGTACTGGCGGAACTCGTCGAGGGTGGTGGCGCCGATGCACTGGAGCTCGCCGCGTGAGAGGGCCGGCTTGAACATGTTGGAGGCATCGAGGGAGCCGGAGGCCCCGCCCGCGCCGACGATAGTGTGGAGCTCGTCGATGAAGAGGATGACGTCGCGGGTTTTGACCAGCTCGTTCATGATCGCTTTCATGCGCTCTTCAAACTGACCGCGGTACTTGGTGCCGGCGACGATGGCTCCGAGGTCGAGGGTGATGACGCGCTTGTTATGGAGGATGCGCGGCACCTTCTTTTCGATGATGCGCAGGGCCAGTCCCTCAGCGATGGCGGTCTTGCCGACGCCGGGCTCGCCGATGAGGACGGGGTTGTTCTTCTTGCGGCGGCTGAGGATCTGGGCGACGCGCTGGATCTCCTTTTCACGGCCGATGATGGGATCGAGTTCGCCGCGTCGCGCCAGCTCGGTCAGATCACGGCCGAAATGGTCGAGGGCCGGAGTCTGGGATTTCTGCTGCTGGCTTTCGCTCTGGGCGGCGGCATTGGCCGATCCCTGCAGAATGCGCTCGAGCTCTTCGGTCACCGCCTCGTAGGTCACGCCGAAGCTCTTGAGGATCTGGGCGGCCAGGCCCTCTTTCTCCTTGACCAGGGCGAGGAGGAGGTGTTCGGTGCCGATGATGTCGGACTTGTTATGGTCCGCCTCCATGTAGGCGTTCTTGAGGATTTTTTCGGCGCGCTTGGTGAAGGGGATGTTGCCCACGGTCATGGTGTCGCCGGCGATCCGGCCGGCCTCTTCGAGGGCGGCGCGGATCTCCTCGAGGTCGCAGCCGAGGGCGTGCAGGATCTCGACAGCGACGCCCTCGCCCTCGCGGATCAGGCCGAGCAGCAGGTGTTCGGTGCCGATATAGTCATGTCCAAGTCGTAGTGCTTCATCTCGTGCAAACTGGATGACCATTTGTACGCGACTTGAAAAGTTATTCTTCATGGGGGTGACTCCAGCCTCTCTGATGTATCAATTGTTTGTTCTTTCTCCCTCTACTCCTGCAACACAGGAGACCGTGGCATCGATTCCGGTTTTATTGCGAGCGGCCGCGATTGAGACAGCTGTCCGCGATTGATGACAAGATGCGCCCGGCCTGACAAATTGACAAACAATCGAACAATCAATAAAACAGTATCTTATGACAAATGGCAGTCCGGGCTCTTCTCTTCACCGTCCCAATATACAAACCCTGTGCCATCCTTTTTAAAATACGCAACTCGCCCTGAAATATCAAATAGTTTTATTGCCCTGGTTGTTGGTGATGTTCTTGATGCGGCCGTTGTAGAGCTCGATGATGCGGTCGGAGCGCTCAGCCAGGTCGCGATTATGGGTCACCACCACCAGGGTCTGACGGAGCTGCCGGCTCACCTCCCAGAGCATGTCATGCAGGGCGTTGGCCGATTCAGTGTCGAGATTGCCGGAGGGCTCATCAGCCAGAAGGAGGCGGGGCTGATTGATAAGGGCGCGCGCCACCGCCACCCGCTGCTGTTCGCCACCGGAGAGTTCCTTGGGGCGGTGTCTGACGCGTCCGCTGAGCCCGACGCGCTCGAGCAGCGCCAGGGCCCGCTCCTGCAGCACCGGGCGCGTCTGGCCGGCGATCAGTCCCGGCATCATTACATTCTCGAGGGCGGTGAATTCGGGCAGCAGATGGTGGAACTGAAAGACAAAGCCGATGGTGCGGTTGCGGAATTCGGCCAGTCTGGTGTCGTCATAGCCCGAAATGTCCTCCCCGTCGATGAGCACCCGTCCCTGGCTGGGCCGGTCGAGCCCGCCGATGAGATGGAGGAGGGTGGATTTGCCCACACCGGAGGGGCCGATGATGGTGATGATCTCCCCTCCGTCGATGGCCAGATCGATGCCCTTGAGGACCTCCAGACGGTCGGAGCGGCCGCTGGTGTAGATTTTGTGCAGATTCTGGGTTTGCAGGATGGGCTTATTCATAGCGCAGGGCTTCCACAGGGTCCAGTTTGGCCGCGTGGGCCGCGGGATAGACCGACGCGAGAAAGGTGATCACTATGGCCGCAATACTGATCGCAAAAAAATCCCCCCATTTCATCAGCACCGGCAGCCAGCTGATGATATAGACATCGGAGGGGAGGGCGAAGAACTTGTAGGTCTGCTGCGCCCAGCAGAGGCCATAGCCGATGATATTGCCGAGAATGGTGCCGACCACGCCGACGAAGAGCCCCTCGATGGTGAAGATGCGGCGGATGCTGCCGGTGGTCGCCCCCATCGATTTGAGGATGCCGATCTCCTTGGTCTTCTCCATGGTCATCATGATCAGGGTGCTGATGATGTTGAAGGCGGCAACCATGATGATCAGGCTGAGGACGACAAAGGCCGCCCACTTTTCGATCTTCATCCAGGCGAAGAGATTGGGATTCATGTCCTGCCAGGTGACCACCCGATAGGGATAGCCGAGCTTGTCGCTGATGCGCTTGGCGACGAGTTCGGCCTTTTCGTAATCGTCAAGGCGGATCTCCAGGCCGTTGACCTTGTCGCCCATCCTGAAGAGCTTCTGCGCCGACTCGATTGATATGTAGGCAAAATTGTCATCAATCTCGAAGAGACCGGTCTGGAAATAGCCGGTGACGCGGAACTGCATCATCTGCGGCATCTGGCCGAACTGGGCGACATTGGCGAAGCTGGCGATAGTAATTTTATCGCCGAGGGTGACCACCAGCTTGTCGGCGAGGTTGAAGCCGAGGATCACGCCAGGGAGGGTGGGCTCCCCCTCACTCTCGACCGGCCCGACGTTGAGGACGCCGTAGACCATGTTCTTGCCGATGTCGGTCACCTTGACGGCGCTCTCCGGATCGATGCCGCGCACCAGAATGCCGGTGGTCTGTTCGCGCGACTTGACCAGCCCCTTGTTGAAGACATAGGGCGAGACCGCCTGGATCTCGGGATGGCCGCTGATCTGGCTCTCGATACCCTGCCAGTTTTCCATGCCGCGGTCGTGGAAGGTGCGAACATGGAGGTGGGCATCGACGCCGATGAAACGAGAGCGCACCTCCCTCTCGAATCCGTTCATCACCGAGAGGACGATGATGAGGGCTGCCACGCCGATCATCACCCCGGCGATGGAGATGTAGGTGATCAGGGAGATGAAGCCGGTCTTGCGCTTGGATTTGAGGTAGCGCAGGGCGATGAAGAGTTCGTAGTTCATAGGCTAAAGCTCCGGCCGCATGGTCGGGAAGAGGATGACATCCCGGATCGAGGCGGAGTCGGTCAGCAGCATGACCAGGCGGTCGATGCCGAGGCCGAGTCCTGCCGTCGGGGGCATACCGTGTTCGAGGGCGCGCAGGAAATCCTCATCGAGCAGCTGGGCCTCTTCATCGCCGGCCGCTTTGGCCTTCATCTGCTGCTCGAAACGGCTGCGCTGGTCCACCGGGTCGTTGAGCTCGGAAAAGGCATTGCAGATCTCCCGCCCCGCGACAAAGGCCTCGAAGCGCTCGACCAGCCGGGGATCATCGCGGTGGCGTTTGGCCAGGGGCGAAAGCTCGACCGGATAGTCACAGAGGAAGGTGGGCTGGATGAGATGGGGCTCGACCTTCTCCTTGACGATTTCATCGAGAATCTTGCCGCTCTCCATAAAGGGCTCGACCTCGCAATGCAGCTCTCTGGCGGCGGCGTAGAGCTCATCACGATTTTTGCCGTAGAGGTCCATCCCCGTATAACGCTGCAGGGCTTCGAACATGCGCACGCGCGGCCAGGGGGCGGTGAAATCGAGCTCCTGGCCCTGGTAGGAAATTTTGGCATCCCCGCAGACCTCCCCGGCGATGACTCCGACCATCTCCTCGACCAGGTTCATCATGAAGGTGTAATCCTCATAGGCGACGTAGAGCTCCATCATGGTGAACTCGGGGTTGTGGGAGCGGTCGATGCCCTCGTTGCGGAAATCCTTGCTGATCTCATAGACCCCGTCGAAGCCGCCGACGATGAGGCGCTTGAGATAGAGCTCATCGGCGATGCGCAGATAGAGGGTCATGTCGAGGGCGTTGTGATGGGTCACGAAGGGCCGCGCCGCCGCGCCGCCGTAGAGGGGCTGCAGCACCGGGGTTTCCACCTCGAGATAGCCCCTGCCGTCGAGATAGCGGCGCATGGCGGTGATGATGCGCGAGCGGGTGACAAAAGCCTGGCGCACTTCGCGGTTGACCATGAGGTCGAGGTAGCGTTGGCGGTAGCGCAGCTCGGTGTCGGCAAAGGCATCATAGGTCACCGTCTGCCCCTCCTCGACGCGCTCCTTGACCACCGGCATCGGGCGCAGACTCTTGGTGAGCAGCTCGAACTTTTGGGCGAAGATGGTGATCTCGCCGGTGCGGGTCTTGTGGACCGTGCCGGTGACACCGACGATGTCACCGATATCGGTCAGATCAAAGACCTCGTAGGCCTGGTCACCGACCTGGTCGCGGCGGAGGTAGATCTGGATGCGCCCCGAGCTGTCAGCGATGTGGGCAAAGGCAGCCTTGCCCATGCTGCGCAAAGCCATGACCCGCCCGGCGACAGCGACGCTTTTCTCCTCGAGTTCCTCGAAGCGGTCGAGGACCTCGCGGGCGGAGTGGTCGCGAACAAAAGAGTAGGCGAAGGGCTGGACCTGCATCTCCTGCAGCCGGGTGAGCTTGGCCCGGCGTACCTTCATCAAATCATTCAGTTCTTCCTGATGGTTGTCTTGCATAGCACCTCATTGATTGTGCAGAAATTTAACCTGCAAATATCTCATACAGCGTCACGGAGAGGAACGCGAATCCGCAAAGCCGGTCAGCCCTGGTGGATTCTGCGGCAGCGATGACATCAGCCGTGCATGTAGACCCGCGGGACGCGTTTGGAGACCCAGCAGGTCACCTCATAGGGGATGGTGCCGAGCAGTGTGCAAATCGAGGCGACGCTGATCTCTTCATCCCCCTGGCGGCCGAAAAGGACGACCTCGTCGCCCGCCCTGATCTCCTCCTCGGCGCCTGCGGCGGCCATGATCAGATCCATGCAGACCCGCCCGGCCACCGGAAAGCGCCGGCCCCGGATCAGCACCTCACCGCGGTTGCTGAGCAGACGGTTGTAGCCGTCGGCGTAGCCGACCGGCAGGGTGGCGATGGTCATCGGCCGGTCGGCGATGAAGGTGCGGCCGTAGCTGACGCTTTGCCCGCGCTCGACCCGTTTGGCCTGGATGACAGTGGTCTTGAAACTCATCGCCGGATGAATCCCGACGCTCTTGGTGGTTTCTGCTGAGGGATAGTGGCCGTACATCATGATCCCGGGACGCACTAGATCGAACCAGCTCCCCGGCATGTCCAGAATCGCGCCGCTGTTGGCTGTATGCTTGAGAGGAATGCGTACCCCCTTGCCCTCGAGCTCGTCGATCAGGCTTTTATAACGCAGGAGCTGGAGGTTGGCATAGCTTTTGTCAAGGGCATCGGAGGTGGCGAAATGGGTGTAGAGGCCGGTGAGTTCCACCCCCTCGGCGCCCTGCACCTCTGCGACAAAGGCCGCGGCTTCGCGCCAGTCCACCCCGAGCCGACCCATGCCGGTATCGACCTTGACGTGGACGCGCACCGGCCGGTTGCGCTTGCGGGCGGCCTGGCTGAGCAGGGCCAGCCCCTGCCGGTCGAAAATGGTCGCATCGAGCTCCCAGTCGATGAAGAGCCGGGCATCCTCATGGCTGAATCCCCCGAAGACCAGCAGGGGGGCCTGAATGCCGGCCTTGCGCAGGGCGATCGCTTCATCGATGACGGCGACGGCCAGGTGGCTCGCCCCCTCCTGGAGGGCGACGCGGCTGACCTGCAGGGCGCCATGACCATAGGCATCCGCCTTGACCACCGCCATGATGCCCGCCGGGGCCACCTGCCTGCTGATGCCCTGCAGATTGAAAGCTATCGCCCCGAGATCGATCTCCGCCCATGTCGGCCGCATTGTTATCGCTCCATTGTAACCCGGCTTCCGCCCCGGCTTTTGCGCGATCCTGACTGCAGAAAAGCGTTCCTCGTGATCCGGGATCGCTCCAGATGGCGGTGTCTGTGCCGCCATGTGCGATTGATTCATATGGATAAATTTATCATAAATTTACTATATACGCATCAAAGAATCAAGAAGATAAAATGGGCATGCGACCGCGGGCGCACAAGCAGATTTGACTTGCCATGGGCCTGGTGAATGAGTATTTTCCAGGGGGATCATACCGGACAGCAACCGGCGGGCGCGGCACTATCCGCAACGTTGCCTCTGTCAGGAAATCCCGCTCGCTGGATCCTGCCTGCCGGAGAGTATCACGAAGAGGTGCAGCATGAAAAAAAGTCTGGTTGCGCTCTTCGCGCTCTGGGGCTCTCTTTGCGCTCAGGAGATGCCTTATGGCGTCGTGTTCCCCCTCCAGTGGGAAGTGGAATCCGGGATTGGCAGGCCTGATCTTGCCACGTATGAAGGCGGCAATTTTCTCGCCTGCTGGGAGAGCTGGGGGGAGGATTGGGATGGCCGCGATGGCCGCGGCGTGCCCCAGTCTTCAGGGATTTTTATCTGCAGGATTGAGGTGCAGAGCCCCGGGGGAGGGATGTACTCCAGCAGCATTAAAATATGTGTGGTGAAATGATTTCCTGCCGATGCAAGAGGGAAGGGTGTGAGGGAAGCCCATTGGCCCAAACGTACAGGAGGATCTGTTTCGCGCGCTCCGGCTGGAATTCAAGAGCGCGCTTGCCCCGTATTACTTGTTTCCCGCCAGCCCGAATTCCATCAAATAGGCGCGGATGAACTCGTTGAGGTCGCCGTCCATCACCGCCTGGATGTTGCTGGTCTCATGGTCGGTGCGATGGTCCTTGACCATATTGTAGGGATGAAAGACATAGGAGCGGATCTGGCTGCCCCAGGCGATATCGCGCTTGGTGCTCTCGAGCTTGGCCAGTTTGGCCTGCTGCTCCTCGAGCTTGAGCTGG
>Ga0116158_10003915_pt1 | contig 12811 bp, 9 predicted proteins | sample AD_UKC052_MetaG_FD_89883 | JGI IMG/M metagenome (GOLD analysis project Ga0116158, IMG submission 89883) | Active sludge microbial communities of municipal wastewater-treating anaerobic digesters from USA - AD_UKC052_MetaG | ecosystem: Engineered > Bioreactor > Anaerobic > Digestate | place: USA... | reverse complement strand
GGCCACGGACCGCTTGGCGCGAGCTCATCGCTCGTGGAGCTGGTGTGCGTGTGTGCTCCTGTTCCTCCCACTGCGCACGGTGGTCGCAACATCCATGCAGACCACCATGCTCTGGCCGGAACACTCCATGGATGCCGATCTGGTAAAGACCGTGGTGGATCGTGGAGCTGGACGACCACGTGCGTTGCTGGTAGGGGCCGCGCCTTTCATGTTGCAGGCGATCACATACCAAGCGAAGTTGCATCATTGGGAGATCGCACCGCCCATGGAGTTGGATGCACCCGGACCGCAGGACTTGTTCTTCGCTCCGACAGGAACTCCCATTCCGGGATTTCAACCCATAGGAACATCGGCTTCCGGAAGGATCCAATTGTTCGAACGCACGGAACGTCCGGATGAAGAATTGCTCTTGGACAGTACGTTCACACCTACTGGCGAAGGGTTCATGTCGCTGTGGAATGGAGCAGCGGACCACTTCGGTACAACAGCGCTGATCTTCGATGTGGATGCGGACTTTTCGGGTTTCCACGAGCCGTTGTCCGGGAGCTTGGTGGTGGAGGTGAAGGATAGTGCCGGAGGCCATGTGTACTACAACGGGATGGACCTGGTCCTGTGGAGCGATCCGCAGCACTTCAGGGCGTCGTGTCCAGTACCATCTCCATCGCACGAAGCCAAGCAGCTGAACCTCTACTTCTGGGATATGAACGGTATCGGCTTGCGTGTGGACCGCTGCCGATTGCGCATCTGGTCCCAAGACCTCACGAAGCAGAACTAGAAAGTGGATCCATGTCCAACAAGGTGGCACATCGCCCGATGACCACCACCTACATTTGAAGCTGCCCCCATCATCCACCCCCGATACATGGCGCTAACGAAGGAACAAATGGCCCAGCGCATCGCGCGCGAACTCAAGGACGGATACTACGTCAACCTCGGGATCGGCATACCGACGTTGGTGGCCAACTATGTCCCGAAGGGGATGAACGTGGTGTTCCAGAGCGAGGACGGGATCCTGGGAATGGGGCCTTTCCCCTACGAAGGCGAGGAGGATGCCGACCTGATCAACGCTGGTAAACAAACAGTGACCCTGCTACCCGGCAGCAGCATCTTCGATAGCGCCACCAGCTTCGCGATGATCCGCGGCCAACATGTGCAACTGACCGTGCTCGGTGCCATGGAGATCAGCGATACGGGAGACATCGCCAACTGGAAGATCCCCGGGAAAATGGTGAAGGGCATGGGTGGTGCCATGGACCTGGTGGCCAGTGCGGAGAACATCATCGTGGTGATGATGCATGCCAACAAGGCCGGAGAGAGTAAGTTGTTGAAGACGTGCGCCCTTCCGCTTACCGGCGTGAAATGCGTGAAGAAGGTGGTTACCGACCTGGGTGTGTTCGACATCACCCCGGAAGGCTTCCGCTTGTTGGAACGCGCACCCGGTGTTAGCGTGGACGAGATCAAGGCCAAGACGGAAGGGCGGCTCGTGGTGGTGGGTGAGGTGCCTGAGATGGTGGTGTGAAAACGGCTTCCCAGCCTTCGACCATGGTCCTTAAGTCGATCCCATACCTCCAACAGGCCTGGCAATGGTTGCGGGCCCCTTCGCGCATCTGGATCCCCTTCCTGCTAGCAGCCCTCTTTTTCGCCAATGCGTCGATCCAGTTCAACAATCGCATCGGCCTGGAGGATTGGAAGTCGGACCTGCGCGCTGATGCAGGTGGATACTACATCTATCTACCGGGCACCATCCACCATGGGATGAAAGCCGCTACCGTGAGCGATAGCATGTTGTGGAAGGGAGGCAATGGCTTCCAGCTGGATCGTACCAAGGACCGGATCCTTACGAAATACACCTATGGCACGGCGTTGATGCAACTGCCGTTCTATCTGACCGCCGAGGCCATTGAAGGGTTCGGTGTTACCGATGGGTGGACACGCACACATCACCGCGCCATCGAGGTGGGTGCTGTCCTGTATTGGGCGGCGGGGTCGTTACTGCTCCTACTGGCCTTAAGGCGATGGAGACCCAGCACCACTGGCGTTGCTCTGATCGTACTGGCTTGTGTGGCCTTTGGCACGAACAGCTTCTACTACGCGTTCCGGAGCGCCAGCTACTCCCACGTCTACTCTTACTTCCTTGTCGCGTTAGCGCTGTATGCGATCCATGCGGACCGCAGTGGACCCATACGTGTCCTACGCCTCAGGGCCTTCCAGGTGGCGTGCGCTTTACTGGTGGTGGTGCGTCCGATCGATGGCTTAGCGGTGCTGGCACTGTACGCCTTGCTGTACTTCCAGCGCCCGGAGTTGTTCCGGTCTTGGCGCACGTACTTCGACCAAGCACTGATCGCACTGATCGCGGTATTACCCCAGTTACTCTATTGGCGCTTTGTTCATGGTTCGTGGCTGGTGTATTCCTACGGCGATGAACGGTTCACCAACCTGGCCACACCGCTCTTCGACCTTGTGCTGCTTTCTCCCCAGAACGGCCTGTTACCCTATTCGCCTGCATTCTTCTTGTTACCTGTCGCCTTGGTGTTCCTGTTCGTGCAGCGGTGGCGGGTCGCACTGGTCCTCACGGTCATGTTCGCATTGCTCATCTACTCCTTCGCCGCGTGGCATGCCTGGCATTTCGGATGTGGCTACGGCATGCGGCCTTCCGTTGAGTATACGCCGTTCCTGGGTGTGGCACTCTGGTGGATGTTCGATACGGTACACCGCCGTTGGCCCGCGATCTTCCATGGGGTGTTCCCGCTGGTCGCTATCGTCTGCTTCGTGAACTACCGCTCCATGTTGAACTATGGAGGGTGCTTTGTGGCCGGACATTGGGATTGGGTCCCCTATGGTCGGAACCTGGTGGAGTCGTTCTTCGGGAAGCTACCCATTTGAACACTTGGATCACCGAGAACGGAACGAGATAGGATCCGACCTCCTGCCAAGGACCGTAACGCCGATCCTTGGTCTTCTGAGCGCTGCATTGTTAGCCTATGCAACCGTTCGCGCCCATACGGTGTCTTTCACGTATGACGAGTGTTTCACCTTCCTGGAGCATGTGCGCAAGGGCCTGTTCTACCAGGACCGCTTCGATGAAATGGGAGCGAACCACCACCTGCTCAACGTCTGGCTCATGTGGCTGTGTTGGAAGTTCTTCGGCGATGGGGAGTTCGCCCTGCGTCTACCAAGTCTCTTCGCCTACGGCCTGTACCTGTATGCTACATACCGGATCGCTCTACGTTCCTCGTCCATGCTGTTCGCAGTGGGTGCATTCCTTGCACTTAACCTTCACCCTTATCTCGTCGACTTCTTCTCCCTTGCCCGGGGTTACGCATTAGGCAACGCCTTCCTGATGCTGAGCTTGTGGCAAGCCACGAGCTATTTGCAGGATGGCCGGAAGCGTAGGACACTTGTTCGGGCTGCCGTTCTTGCCGCGCTTGCAGCCATCTCCCACATCATCCTGATCAACTACTTGCTCGCTTTTTGCGGAGCCTTGACCATCCTGCTGGTCATTGGTCAATGGCGGGGTGGCCCACCCTCCTATCAGCCATTCGTGTTGATAGCTAGCATCGCAGCACTTGGCTTGCTCATCACTTTGCCCAATGCGCTCGGCCTCTTCCATGGTGGATCGCTCTACTTCGGCTGCGACCAACTATGGAGCTGCAGTCTACGCAGTTTGGCCGAAAAGATCCTCTACCACCAACCATTTGGGGAACCGCCTTTGGTGATCCTGGAGTTAGCGCTGCGGTTGTGCGGGGTTGCATGGCTTGTGTCCGCTTTAATGGCGTGGTACTTCGGTCCATGGCGGTCCATGGTGCCCTCGTTGTTCGGGCTCCTCACGCTCGGTCTATGTGTTCTGGCCTTCATCCTACAGCACGCTCTTCTCGGTGTGCCGTACCCACTGACGCGCACGGGCGTTTTCCTTTTGCCCATTGTGGCCTTCAGTATTGTAATGGCCGTACAGACCTGGCGGTGGCGGAAAGCGGCCGGATCGGCGATGTTGGCCGGATGCGTGCCGCTTCTCTACCTTTCCCATGCATCCTTCAACCTACGGTACGTTGTCGAATGGAAGGCGGCCAGCGAGATCCGAAGAGCGCTGGATGTCATCGCTTCGGACCATGTCCCCTTGAGCGATGCCCGTCCAGCCATACTTGTACGAACGGGGTTCGAGACAGGTGGTGCCATGCGCTATCACGTCCTATCACGTCAGTGGCACTGGCTCGCACATGGTGTCCGCCGCGATACGCTCTTCCCAGCAGCGGATTATTATCTGGTGGAGTACGATGCCCACCATTTGGTGGACACGGTGAATTGGACCCGGCTGTTCCTGACAGAAGCGACAGGCCTAGCGGTCTACCGGGATGAACGCTTTAGGAATGGTCTCAATGATATCGTCCACGAATCCAGTTATATAGGTGCCAGCCACGCCGAAGGGCGCCTTCCGGTCATAGAATGGGTTGTACCGCAGAATTGGACTCCCGGCCCCGTTCTGATCGCCGGGTCCCTTCGTACCACGGAGGAGAACGATCGCAACTGGGTAGGGCTCCTGATCGAGGTATCACGAAATGGGGAGGTCGTACTTTCGGAAGGGCGGAGCACTCTGGAACAGATCCCCACCTATGGAGAAGAGCATGACACCCATGTGGTGATGTGCGTTCCTGAGGCCCTTTTGCCCGGCGATAGGGTACGCTTCACGACATGGCCCTGTTTCGATGAACCGCGCATCATCCTAGGAGAAGCCACGTTGCGTGTGATGCGATAACGCGCCGTGTGCGATCTTCGCGCTGCAACATGACCCCGATCCGCACCCTTTCCCTCATCATCCCCGCTTACAACGAGGAGCGCACCATCCACCTGATCCTCGATAAGGTGCGTGATGTGGTCCTACGCGATGGTATCCAGAAGGAGATCATCATCGTGAACGACGGATCCAAGGATGGTACGGTGGCGGCCGTGGAGCGCTACATCGCCACCAACCCGGCCATGGGCATCCGGTTCATCCAACAGCCGCACAACATGGGCAAGGGTGCCGCGATCCATCGGGGTATCAAAGAGGCCACGGGCGATTACTTGCTCGTGCAGGATGCCGATCTCGAATACGATCCGCGCGAGTACAACGACCTGTTGCGTCCGATCTGCGAAGGCTTCGCCGATGTGGTCTTCGGTTCGCGGTTCATGGGCCATCACCCGCACCGGATCCTGTTCTTCTGGCACAGCATCGGCAACAAGTTCCTGACGCATCTCTCCAACGCGTTCAACAACTTGAACCTGACCGATATGGAGACGTGCTACAAGCTCATTCGTAGCGATATCGCCAAAGGACTGGCCCTGCGCGAGCGGCGCTTCGGCTTCGAGCCCGAGGTAACGGCCAAGTTGGCCCGCGTGAAGGGCGTCCGCATCTACGAGGTGGGCATCAGCTACTACGGACGCACCTACGCCGAAGGCAAGAAGATCGGCTGGAAGGATGGGTTCCGCGCCATCTGGTGCATCGTGAAGTACGGCCTGTGACCCCTTCCTCCACTACCCCGGGAGCATGGCCTTGAGGTAGACCTCCTCCAAACGGTCCCAGTTCCAATCGGGGCCTTCCCATGGCCATTGGTAGGATGCGCTCAGGCGGATGTTCACCACCACGAGCCAGGCCAGCAGGATCAGTACCACTTCGCGCCGCCAGCGCGCTGCGCCTAGCAATTGCTCCATGCCCCATGCGAGCGGAAGGGCGAGCAAAGCGCCGTACTCCACGAAGCCACCGTGACCGAAGCTGCCGCCCAGCCACCAGCACCACCAACTGGAATACGTGTACCACGCGATCGTCCAGATCACCAGGATGAGCCGGGCGCCGGGTGTTCCTTTCCAAGCCTGCCAAAGCAGCAACAGCATCACTCCGGCCATTAACGGCGAGTAGATGAACCACCCGTTCTGGTGGCTGAGCAGCACTTCAACGAGGTGTGGATGAAGCCAGTCGAACGCCTCACCCTTCTTGCCATACGTGAACACGAAAAGGTCTCCCGTTATCGCCTTCCAATAGATCAACTGGGGTGTCCAGAGCAACGCGGTCAACGCCACGCCCACGCCTACGGCCAAAGGGAAGCGGCGCATCCATCCGATGCGCAGGCCAAGGGCCTCCTTCAACGGAGAGCCGAAGAGGAGCGGGAACAATAGTGCCACCGCATGCAGCGGACGGATCAACACCAGCAGGCCGCAGGTGATGATCAAGAGCACAAGTGTGCGACCCGTTGGATCGTCGAGCATGCGGAAGGTGAGGTATACCATCGCGCTCATGGTGAAGAACGCGTACGCATGTGACATCCCGGGATCGTAGACCGTGTAGAAGAAGAGATTGGTGGCCGTGAGCACCAGAAGCGCCGAGAGCATGCTTGCGGTGCTACCATATCGCCGACGCAAGGCGTGGAATAGCAGTAAGCCGCCCATTGCCGCATAGAAGGCCGCTGCGATGATCTGGCCCCGAGCGAAGGGCGGTGCGTACCCCTCCACCGACTGCCCGCTGAGCGCACAGTAGGCCGCCGAAGCGTAGAAGAACGGTGCCTGCAGGATCGCCGTTCCCATGGGGAAAAGCCCTAAGCGGTTCCCGTTCTCCAACTCATGGGTCCACGGCAGTGCGTTCCATTGGTGCGTACCCAAGGTGGCAGGGAGGAACTGGTAGTAACCATACGGATCACTGCCATGCTGAAGCATGAAATGGAGCTTGTCCGCATTGGCCACCAAGGAGACCCACGCCAGCACCACGAAGACCACCAAGGCCATCACACCGCCCAGCACGTTCGTTGCGCGCCCCGATCGTAGGTCCATCCGCTCCACTGTGTTTCTATGTGCGAAGAACGCCATCTTTGGTGGATCATGATGCGCCGCATGCCGGTATGGCTTTTCGCTTGGTGGGGGCTTTGTGCAGCGTGGGCACTGCGGGTAAGGCTCAATTCGCCGGGCATCCTCGAAGGGGGCGATGGTGTGCACCATTACCAGATCGCGCGCTACGCGTGGAAGCACCCGGAACTCTTGTTGGATATCTGGGGTAAACCACTGTTCACGCTCTTCTCCTCACCGTTCGCCCAACTGGGCCACTGGGGCATGGTCCTGTTCAATGTGGTCTGCTTGGTAGTTACCGCATGGGCCGCCGATGGTGTGTTACGCAAGACCGGCATCGCCGCACGACTGCTCTTCGCGCCCCTCCTGCTTTTCACCCCGGTCTACGGCACCATGGTGCTGGCCGGGATGACCGAGGTGTTCTTCGGCCTGCTCACGGTGATCGTGCTACGGCTGTTGTGGGACCAGCGTTATGGTGCGGCCATGCTGGTAGCCTCGTTCATGCCGTTCGCGCGACCGGAATATGTGGCCTTCGTGCCGCTCGCACTCGCATGGGTGGCCTATCAACGGCAATGGAAAGCTTTGCCCTTCATCCTCACCGGACATCTGATCTACGGTATCGTGGGCACGTTCGTTCACAAGGACCCCTTGTGGGTCTTCCATCAGGACCCATACACCGGCGCGGCCGACATCTATGGTCATGGAGAGCCCCTCCATTTCATCTCGCGCTTCAAGGAGATGTTCGGTGCGCCGCTCATGTGGGCGGTCTTGGTTGCTGTGGTCGCGGCCATATGGCTCTGGGTGAACGATCGGACGAACAGGGCCGGACTGAAACTCCTGCTGGTGGTAGGGTTCCTTCCGGCGTTGGGCATACTCACCTTGCATTCTTTGCTGTGGTGGAAGGGCTGGAAGGGCTCGCTTGGCCTGTTGCGGGTCATGGCAACTGCGGCCCCGTTGCTCGTGCTTTGTGCGGTATGGCCGATCGGCATGGCGGGTATCTCCACTGTGCGCACCTGGCCAGGCCGTATCCTGGGGTCGGTATTGCTGATCGCCTTCCTGGTAAAAGGGCAGCAGGCAGCGCTGAGGGCGTTCCAAGAACTCCCCATCCCGGATCAGCCTTACGAACAGTTCATGCGCGAAGTGGGCGAACGCGTAGCTGCGGTGCGCGATCAGTATGGCAAGATCGTCTACTACCATCCGCAAGTCGCGTTCAATGCGAACATCGATCCGTTCGAGCAGGAGCGCGCCCAATTGGGATGGGCTCCGCGACCGGAACTCCCGGCCTTGGGATTGAACGAAGGAGAACTGTTGGTATGGGATGCGCACTTCGGGCCGAACGAAGGAAGAACTCCGCTGGAACAGTTGCTCGAACATCCGGGTGTCGAGGTGGTGGATGTGATGGTGCCGCGTGAACGGATGGTGGTGCTCGGTGGAAGACCACTGGAGGTGTACTTCTTCAAGAAGGGGCAACAGGGCGGACGGCGCATCGTTTCCGTGCTGGGTCACGGTACCGCCGGTTGGGACCGCGTGGCGTTCCGGGCCGATACGGTGACTTGCGCACAAGGTGGGGCGCAATGGTGCTTCCGCGATGGAGAGTTCCCCTTGGAGGTGGCCAGGATCCCCGTGGATACCGCAGGGCAGCTCTTTGTCGACCTGCATGTTACCGGCGAACTGGGTGTACCCCAGGAAAGCAAAGTGGCCAAGGCTGTCGTAGAGCAACGCTTGGGCGATAGCCTCTTGGGATATTGGTCGCAGGACCTTGTTGGTGGACGGTTCGATATCGTTTTCAGGCTGCCTCCTCCACCTGCGGATGCGACCACCAAGTTCTACTTCTGGGATACCGAGCCAACACCGTTCATCCTGCGTGATCTCCAGGTGGAACTACTCCGCATCGTTCGTCCGCAGAAAGGGATGTGATGTGATCCCACCGAGCACGGACCGTTGATCCCCTTATTCGGTGATCGGTTCATGCACGATCACCACGGGCCCCACGATATCGGCGCTGCCGCCTTGCGACGACCAGCAATACGTGGTGAACGGATCGCCCTCATCACGTATCTCCGGGGTCATGTACCAATGGCTGATCCGCGTCCAAGCACCGCTGCGCGCCCCAAGGTCATGGATATCCGCCGTGCTGTACGCATAACTACCTCCGTGCTCGAACGTGCTAACGATGTAGGTGCCGCGTAGTTCGTCATGTGGGCGAACGAACCAGCGCAGTTCCAGGAAGACATGGTCGCGCTGCGTGATCTCCCGGTAGGGCAGACGGAACGCCGCAGAGAATTCACGATCCTTGCCAAGTCGTGTGCGTGGCAACGTTTCAACAAGCGCCGTATCGAAGGGGCTTCCCTCCGGGCCGAAGAACGGTGCGTGGAGATCGCCGAAGGCTTTGGTGGCGGTGTATTTCCCGGAGCGCATCGCATGTTCACCGGTGGAAGACCGCTCCACGAGCAAAAGGTCGTTCAGCCCTGCGGGACGTTCTGTGCTGCCCCAAACAGCGAGGTAGGCATCCTTGCTCATCCGTGAAGAGTGGATCATCCCCGCGTAGAACTGCCAGTGCTGGAAAAGGTTCAAGGTGAAGCAGGCGGCAAGCACGAGCCATGTGGCTAGGCGCGCGACCATTCTCCAACGGAGCGATACAGCTAGAAGGTGCGCCAAGGGAACAGCCATCACCGCGTACGATCCGACCATCGCGCGCGAACTGAAACTGTCGGCATACCACCAGCAGGTCCAACTGGAAACGAGGTAGAGGTTCACGATGAAGAACACCGTTACGGGCAGGGCGGCCACGTTGCGATGCCGCCACAACAAGGCGATGGCAGCGGTGGCAATGCCCATCAAGGGGGTGTAGAGGAACCAGCCTTTCCGGAAGCTGAACAGGAACGGAAGGGTGTGCGGCCCGAGCAGGTCCAGCCCTTCTCCCGGGTTGGCATAGGAGTCCACCACCCAGCTTCCCGTGGCCAACTTCCAGTACGTGAACTGCACCATGCCGATCGCCAGCATGATGCTCCCCATCACGAACCATTGCCGCCATTGGCCCAGTAGCCGGCGCCACCAACCACGGTCGTCACCCGAAGGCCACAGCAAGGGGATGAGCACGGCTATGATCTCGGTGGGTCGGATCAGTGCCGCCAGCCCGATGAACAGGGCCGTGATCGCGGCATCAGCGATGGATCCGCTTGCGCGCCACCGTTGTGTGGAATGGAGAATGAGGGCGTAGAGGCTGAACAGGGTGAGGTGTGGCATCGTTTGGCCACCCAGGCATTGATCTAGCAGGTTGGTGCCCAACACCACCAAGAGGATCGTGATCAGCGCGATGGTGTCGTTGAACATCCGGGAAAGGACCGCGCGTAGTACCAACAGCCCAAGGAGGAAATACAGCAACATGCCCCAGACCACTGCCACTTGATAGGGCTTGGAGAATCCGTCCTGCGGATGACCGGTGAACTTTGCTACCACATGCCCCACCATGAACCAAGGCGACCACGTGATGGAAAGCCCGATGGGGTAACGCACGATGCGCGAACCATTGGGCATGGTGGAGATCTGGTACAACGTGGAGGATGCGTCGTACGTGGTGCGGGCCGCGTCCACCCAGCTCATATCCCTGATCAACGGATCATCATGGATGATCGCGGCAGGCAGGTAGAGGTGGTAGCCGAACGTATCCCAACCGAATGCGAAAGTCGGAGGACGACGCACCACGGGGATCACCAGCAACGCCCATAGTGCGAGAACGGGCCAGATGGAGCGGAAACGGAAAAGTCGCGAGGGTCCGGTCATGGGCGACACCAAAGATGGCGGTCTTGCCCGATCCGGATCACACGAGGGTCACCTGCTCGATCCGGTCCTCCACTTCACCGGATAAACGGAGGAAGACACGGGCCATGGCCACCACGTCCTTCTTGCAATACTCCGCGATGCGCTCCAGTCCGTTCTCTTCGTAGAACACCCGGGCCACATCGGCCCCGGTGATATCATCCTTCGGTGTTGGGATGCCGAGGATATGCGTGAGCAAGGCCAACGAGGTGTACGCCTTGCGATCGCCGAAGCTCCACATGTTCATGGTGTCCAGGTGGCCTACTTCCCAAGGCTTCAGCCCGCCGATGTCCAGGATCCGTGGAAGGGGAATTCGGTTGACCAAGCAGCGACGGGCGATGTAGGGGAAGTCGAATTCCTTGCCGTTGTGTGCGCACAGCCAGTGGTCATCCGAGTCGTAGTGCCGGTTCAACAGTTCCGCGAAACGGGTGAGCACATCGTATTCATTCGCACTTTGGAAAGAGGTCACCCGTAGCTCGTACGCTTCGCCGCGTTTGTGCAGGTTCCCCGCACCGATGCAGATGATCTTGCCGAACTCCGCCAGGATGCCGCCGCGCTCGCTCCAAAGCTCTTCGGCGGTCTTGCCATTGCGCTCCTGTTCGAAACGGGTCTTGTCACTGAACAATCGAGCGGTCTTCTCATCCAGCTTGTTCCACGTGTGCTCTTGCGGAACGGTCTCGATATCGATGAACAGGATCTTGGAAAGGTCTGGGCGCATGGCGGTGGGTTTTCCTTCGACCCTCGTGTTGAGAGGACCGAACGTTCAAGGTACGGACGATCGACGGCGTCCTAGGTCACTCGATCATCACCCCGCGCGTGTGCATCAGCGGGATGGTGGTGAAGTTCGCCTCGTCTATGCTACCGGCCAGGAAGATGTATTTCTTGTCGTGCAACGTTTCGCCGATATAGAAGCTGAGCCAGTACTGGTTGCTCAACGCGAATACGTCCTCCACGATGCGCTCCACCTTCGCCCAACTCTTGGGACCGACCTCTTGCATGAAGTGCCGGAGCTCGCTCGTCTTGCGGCTTTCGCCGGCCAGTTCACCATAACCCCGTGAGCTCACCAGCACGTTGGTGATCGTGGTGTCGTTCTGGTTGATCAGGTATACGAACCAACCCTCTTCGCCCTCTTCATCGGCTTCGCGCACCACCGCCATGGCGATGCCTTCCACCTTGGGTGTATGGATGTCTTTGCGCATTTTCCGAAGTCCTTGCCGCGCGTTCTGGGCGATGCATGCATCGCCCTTGCGCGGCTTCGGTCAAAGATCGGATATTACGATTACCGTCCAGCCAACTCGCGCGCGATCGCGATCCACTGGAACACATCTTTCGGATGCCCCGCATCGTTCACCTCTTCGCGCTTCATGCCGGTGCGCACGAAGACGAGGTCCTCATCCGGCAGCACCACCACGTATTCGCCATGGAAGCCGCGGCAATACCAGATGGGCTGGCCGTCCTGTTGCGCCAACCACCAGAAGTAGCCGTAGCGCGCGTTGGGTGCGCCACGATCATCGATGGCGGCCGGTGTGATGCTTGCTTTCCAGAATTCGCGGTCTATGATCTGCTGGCCGTTCCACATGCCACTGTCCAAGTACAACTGACCGATCCGCCCGAAATCGCGCGCGGTGGCATAAAGGCAGCAGAAGGCTTTGAAGTCGCCATCCTCGGTGTCCTTGCCCCAGTAGGCTTCGTGTTCGCAGCCCAAGGGACCCCACACTTTATCGCGCACCAACTCATCCAGCGGTCTATCATAAGCAGCCTCCAACACCTCGGCCATGATCTGCGTGCTACCACTGATGTAGTCGAACGACTTGCCGGGTTCTTCGCGGCAGGGCTGGTTCAAGCTGAGTTCGCGCACGTTGGTGCCGTAGTAACCCATCGCATTATCGCTGAAGGGGTTCGCGCCGCTCTCGCTCCAATCCAATCCGGTGCTCATGGTGAGCAGGTGGTACAGGTTGATCTTGGCGTAGCATCCCTCCTTGTATAACGGAATGAAATCGCCCACAGGCTGGAACACGCTCTGGATCTTCCCTTCCTTCATGGCGATGCCCGTGAGCAAACTGATGTAGCTCTTCGCCACGCTGAAGCTGTTGCTCACGCTGTCCGCATCCCAGCCGTTCCAGTACTGTTCGAAGATGAGACTGTCATGCTGGAAAACCGCGAAACCAACGGAGTAGAGGTCCTG
>Ga0116158_10003911_pt1 | contig 12816 bp, 8 predicted proteins | sample AD_UKC052_MetaG_FD_89883 | JGI IMG/M metagenome (GOLD analysis project Ga0116158, IMG submission 89883) | Active sludge microbial communities of municipal wastewater-treating anaerobic digesters from USA - AD_UKC052_MetaG | ecosystem: Engineered > Bioreactor > Anaerobic > Digestate | place: USA... | reverse complement strand
TACCTTTTACCTGCTGGCAAATGATGCCGGAAATACGGACATTCCCTTGCCCGGCGATTTTACTTTTCCCACCCAGGAATGCGAATACCAGAATAATACCATCCATTTCAACCTGTATCCGCCGCCGGTGCTCAACCTCGGCCCCGACCGTTCCGGGTGCCCGCCGGGCGGCCATACGCTCATCACCAGCAACGGTTTTTCCACTTATTTGTGGCAGGATGGCTCGACGGGCCCCACGTTCACGGCCACCATGCCCGGCATTTACTGGCTGGAAGCGACCGACAATTGCCACAACGTCCGCAGGGATACCGTGCGCGTTGTTTCCGGCGCAACGACGCAAACGATTCAGGCGAAAGTGTGCCCGGGTGAATCCTACACGTTTGACGGAGTGCCTGTTCCGGCCGACAGCAGCCACACTTTTGCGTACGTTTCTGTTGATGGGTGCGACTCTATAATCATCGTACAGGTAAGCGCCTGGCAGACCGGAGCAGGCGCCGAAACGCGGCAGATTTGTCCGGGTGATTCGACGCTGGTGTTTGGAAATTACGTGAACTCGGCCGGCGTTTTTCAGCAAGTATTTTCCGATGTAAACGGGTGCGATTCAACGCATACCGTCACCGTCAGCCTTTTTCCTGCGACGCCAAACACGCAGGAATTCCGGCAGATTTGCCCCGGCGATTCGACCCTTGTTTTTGGAAATTACGTGACTTCGGCGGGCGTTTTTCAACAAACAACTTCCAATGCAAACGGCTGTGATTCAACGCATACCGTCACCGTCAGTCTTTTCCCTGCCCCGCAAAACACGCAGGAATTCCGGCAGATTTGCCCCGGCGATTCGACCCTTGTTTTTGGAAATTACGTAACCGTGGCGGGCATTTTTCAGCAAACGAATTCCAATGCAAATGGCTGCGATTCAACGCATATCGTCACGGTCAGTCTTTTTCCTGCGACGCCAAACACGCAGGAATTCCGGCAGATTTGCCCGGGCGACTCGATACTTGTTTTTGGAAATCACGTGACTTCGGCGGGCGTTTTCCTGCAAACATTTTCCAATATAAACGGCTGCGATTCAACGCATACCGTCACCGTAAGTCTTTTTTCTGCCCCGCAAAACACGCAGGAATTCCGGCAGATTTGCTCCGGCGATTCGACGTTCGTTTTTGGAAATTACGTGACCTCGGCGGGCGTTTTTCAGCAAACATTTTCCAATATAAACGGCTGCGATTCAACGCATACCGTCACTGTAAGCCTTTTTCCTGCGCCGCCAAACACACAGGAATTCCGGCAAATCTGCCCCGGCGATTCGACGTTTGTTTTTGGAAATTACGTGACCTCGGCAGGCGCTTTTCAGCAAATATTTCCCGGTGCAAACGGCTGCGATTCAACGCATACCGTCACCGTCAGCCTTTTTCCTGCGCCGCCAAACACGCAGGAATTCCGGCAGATCTGCCCCGGCGATTCGACGTTCGTTTTTGGAAATTACGTGACCTCGGCGGGCGTTTTTCAGCAAATATTTCCCGGCGTAAACGGCTGTGATTCAACACATACCGTCACCGTAAGTCTTTTCCCTGCCCCGCAAAACACGCAGGAAACCCGGCAGATTTGTCCGGGCGATTCGACACTGGTTTTTGGAAATTACGTGACCTCGGCGAGCGTTTTTCAGCAAATATTTCCCGGTGCAAACGGCTGCGATTCAACGCATACCGTCACCGTAAGTCTTTTCCCTGCCCCGCAAAACACGCAGGAAACCCGGCAGATTTGCCCCGGCGATTCGACACTGGTTTTTGGAAATTACGTGACCTCGGCGGGCGTTTTTCAGCAAACGACTTCCAATGTAAACGGATGTGATTCAACGCATACCGTCACCGTAAGCCTTTTCCCTGCGCCGCAAAACACGCAGGAAACCCGGCAGATTTGTCCGGGCGATTCGACGCTGGTGTTTGGAAATTACGTGACTTCGGCGGGCGCTTTTCAGCAAACGATTTCCAATACAAACGGGTGTGATTCAACGCATACCATCACTGTAAGTCTTCTCCCTGCACCGCAAAACACGCAGGAATCCCGGCAGATTTGCCCCGGCGATTCGATACTTGTTTTTGGAAATTACGTGACTTCGGCCGGCGTTTTTCAGCAAACCGCATCCAATGTAAACGGCTGTGATTCAACACATACTGTCGAAGTATCAGTCGTGCCTGCTTCACTTCCCGAATTAGCCGTCACACAGCCCGGCTGCCTGGATAGTCTGGGCGAGGTAACCCTGTCGGGCTGGACAACGAGTTTCACCACCAGTCTGGACGGCGTTCATTTCGGGTCTGACACAGTTTTTCAGCACCTGTTGCCCGGTTCTTATCACTTGTATATCGAACAGGCAGGATGTGAGGATACGATCTCGTTTGAATTGTATGCCGTGGTGGCGCCGATGGTGTATTTACCTGCGGATACGGTTATTGTTGCGGGCAGTTCGGTACTGTTGCAACCGGCTTTTCCGGCAGGCAGCGCCTATTTGTTTGAATGGAGTCCGGCACAGTACCTGAGTTGTATTACCTGCCCGATGCCCGTTTCCACACCGGCAGAAAGTGTCGTTTATTCTTTGGTAGTGACGGATAATTCAGGCTGTACCGCTACGGATGAAATTGCCATAAATGTCAGACAATCATCGGTGTATGCGCCCAACGTGTTCCGGCCGGAAGCGAATGGCGCCAATGCATTTTTCACGTTATATGCGGATCCGCTGTGGGTGGAAAAAATCGAACATTTGCAGGTATTCGATCGCTGGGGAGACGCGGTGTTCGAACGCCGGAATTTTTTGCCGAACGTACCGGAACAAGGCTGGAACGGGCTTTTCAGGGGCCGGAACGCTCCCGCAGGCATCTATGCCTGGCATGCCCGGATAGTGTATGCGGATGGAAGTGTGGAGGACCGTACCGGCGACGTGCTGCTGTTGCGGTAATAAAAAAACGGGCGAGCTTTTACAAGCCCCCCCGTCAACTCTCATGGTCTTCTTACTTATGCTTCATAACTGACCCTCCGGGCGTTCCGGAAGGCTTGCTCTAAATGCTTATGGAATGTTTGGTCTTCGTTTTGTTTTAATCAGTCGAGTGCATAAGCGATTACATGCGATTTCGCCAATGGTTCCAGGTCTATGATAAAAAAGTCTTTGTACGCCCTCATTTTATATAAACCCGGCGCAACCCGGCGATCTTTCAACTGAAGGTTTTGTACAATAGACTGTGGTATGTCGAAAGCATGGTCGATCCGGAAATGACCATGCTGAAAAAAGGCTGCGATAACATCTGCATTCATTGAATTTTTCATAAAATAAATGCGCGCATAACCATTGCTGGTGCGCCGGAATACAGCCTCCGTATGGGGACAATTCTTATGTGTGTTTGTTTGGTGATTAACCGTGGCGGAAGTGACGTTGGCATGCATAGGCCTGATTAAATTAAAAAATTACTATTACGAGAACAGGTGCAAAGGTGGATATCAAAACCCATTGCGACTTGATAATACTTCCCAAAAACATGATGATTTTTCCCGGAAAAAGCGTTTGGCACCCGAAAAACCCGAACAAAGTGTATTTGTAGTTTATTTCATATGTATTTACGTGCTACTTTTGTCGGCCCATTAACTGCATAGAGCCAGGCTTTGCCAAACGTAAACTGTCAATGAGCTCCAGGTATTTCATATTTTGTTTTCTGTGGTGGACCTGTCTCTATGGATCTGCTCAATCGCCATACATTCAGTCTATTACGGTAGCAGACGGCCTGTCGCAGGGGTTTGTCACTACCATTTACCAGGACAGCCACGGCTTTATGTGGTTTGGTACGCTGGACGGTTTGAACCGCTACGACGGCTATTCTATCCGGCGGTACAACTATCAGCCGTTCAGTCGTTTTTCCTTATCCGGATCGGCCTACATTACCAGAATACTGGAAAGCAGCGAAGGGCTGCTGTGGATCGGTACGGACGAATTCCTGTACGTATTCGACCCGGCAACCGAACGCTTTTTTAACGTCAGTCAGCATGTACCGTTGCTGCCACGGCACGGGGTGATGCAGATAGTCATGGATTCCAGCGGTACCCTGATCGTTATGATGGAAAATCCGCCCGATTCGACGGCCCTCTATCACTTGTATATCCCCGATCATTTCGCACTCCAACTGCGCTACGGATCTGAGCCGTTGGCGGGAGTTCATGCTGCCCCGCTGCCGCTGCCACCCGGCGCCGGGCCTCTTGCAGCGCTACAGGATTGTGTCGGAGATACGATGATTCTTGCTGTGGATTGGGCCGGCAGGGCTTACCGGCTCATGAAACCGGCTTTTCAATTCATGCCCGCAGACGTTTTGAATTGGCAAACACCGAATCCGACCATCCTCTGGGGAAAAGATTACGGTTTTTTTTATCGCCGGAAGCCGGCAAACGGAAGTTACACCCACCTCCCTCCCCATATTTTCCGCCGGCTGGTGCCGTTAAAAGACGGTACCTGCCTGCTGATATCGGGCGTAGACCATATTATTTACAAATTTGATACAAGTCAGGCGCTGGAATCCAGCCATCACATAGATCCGTACGGAACCCGGCCGGAAAGGAAAGACTTTACGCCGTTCATGGAGTTTCCCCACCAAATCAGCACGATCCTCCAGGATCAATCGGATGTGATCTGGGTAGGAACCGGCGGATACGGCCTGGAAAAAGTCAGTCTTCGCAACCAGGCATTCCGGCATTTCGTGCCGGGCAATTCGCTGTACAATTTCCGGGAAATGCCGGATGGCCGCATCTGGCCGGGGAAGTTTCTGCCCAACAAGTTAATAGACCCCAACACAGGTATACTCCAACCCGCGCCATGGGCTTCTTTTTTTACATACAAAAACTACATTTACAACATGCTTCCCGACCGGCAGGGAAACCTGTGGTTTACCTCGGCCGGCGAGCGGAGCGGTAAGTTGGGAAGCATTTACTTCTGGGAAAAAAAGACAGGCCGATACAGGGAAATGGCGCGCTTACATTCTTTCAAGGAATCTATCGTGGAGCAGTTGCTGGAAGACAGGCAGGGAAATATTTGGGTAGCGGCACACGACGGACATCTGTTTCAATGCCGTGCCGACGTGCAGCAGGCAACTTATTTCAGTTATTCGAGCCTGTTTTCCGATTTTAATAAAAACCTGACGGCCAATGCCATGTGTGAAGATGCGGATGGCAACTGTATCTGGATCGGGACGAGCAGGGGACTGGTAGAATTGCAACACCCCGCCGGAAACCGGGCGCCCGCATTCCGCCTGTTTGAATACCAGGCCGACAACCCGCAGTCGCTCGCGTGGAACTGGGTGCTGTGCCTGTACCAAAACCCGGCAGTTCCCAATCTGCTCTGGATAGGAACGCGGGGCGGCGGACTGAATTGTTATGACAAAAACACGGGGTTTTTCCATCATTTTACCACGGAAGACGGGCTTGCGGACAACGTCGTATACGGTATTGTACCCGACGATGAAGGAAACCTGTGGTGCAGCACCAACCGCGGATTGTCGCGGTTTCAACCCTCTACGGGTATTTTTGTCAACTATTACGAGTCAGACGGGTTACAGGCCAATGAATTCAACACGGGCGCTTTCCTGCGCAACAGACAGGGATTATTGCTTTTCGGCGGCGTGAACGGTCTCACCGTATTCGATCCGAAGGAGATCAAACTAAGTAGCAAATTTCCACCGGTAGCCATCACGGGTATAAAAGTACGCGGCAATCCGCTGCTGCCCGCGCGGGAAGGATCGCCTTTGCAGTTTGCGCCGTATTACGATCAACGACTAAAACTTCCGTTTTCGGAAAACAACGTTACGTTCGAATTCGCGGCGCTCGATTTTGCCAACCCTGCCACCAACCGGTTTCGCTACAAGATGAACGGCATCGACCGGGAATGGATCCATGCGGGCACCACACATTTCGCCAATTATGCCAGCCTGCCACCGGGAGAATACGTTTTTGAAGTACAGGCCGCCACGGCAGACGGCGACTGGAACCCCAAAAGCGCCCGTTTCCTCCTGATCATCGCCCCTCCGTGGTACCGCACCTGGCTGGCCTACCTGTGCTATCTGCTCTTCGGCGCCGGTTTGGTATGGGGATACATCCGTCTTCGGGAGGAACGCCTCCGCGAACAACACCTGCTTCAGTTGAAAAACCGGGAGTCCGAACGACTGAAAGAACTGGACTCTTTCAAAAACCGCCTTTTTGCCAACATCACGCACGAATTCCGTACGCCGCTGACCATTATTCTGGGACTGGCCGAGCGCCTGCGGAAAGGCAAATCCCAGCAGGACGTGGTCGAAAACGCAGGAAACATTATTACACAGGGAAATAACCTGCTCGACCTGGTGAATCAGGTGCTCGATCTGGCCAAACTGGAATCGCAGGGGCTGACGCTGCGCCCCGTTCAGAGCAACCTGAGTACATTCGTTCGTTTTCAGGCCGAATCATTCCAGTCGATGGCCACTTACAACAACATAAAAATCGAACTGCAAACGGAAAAACCCGACGTGGTCATGGATTTCGATCCGCAGCGTTTCCGGCAGGTTCTGACCAATTTGTTGTCCAATGCCATCCGGCACACGCCCCCGGATGGCCGGATAAAGGTGTCTTTATTCAGAAAAGAGAGCCAGCAAGTCGTCCTGGAAGTGGCCGACTCCGGAGCCGGCATCGCTCCGGAAGAACTGCCGTATATTTTTGATCGTTTTTTCCAGGGCAAAATTTCGGAACAAAAGCAAGGCACAGGCGGTATAGGTCTCGCACTGACCCACGAACTTGTGTTGCTGGCCGGGGGCGATATCCGGGTAGAAAGTATACCCGGACAAGGCGCGACATTCACGGTAACGCTGCCTGTTACCAACCTGGCCGAACCGACGCCGTTCGATCGTATTACGGCTCAACCTGCCATGTTTACCCCCGGTTTGACAAAAAAGCAGGAAAAAGGAGATTTACCCTTGCTCCTTGTCATAGAAGACAATCCCGTGGTTGCCGACTACCTGCGGAGTTGCCTGCACGACTATTACAACCTCCTGTTTGCCGAAAACGGGCACAAAGGCATTCAAACAGCGTTCGACAAAATCCCGGATATCATTCTTTCCGATGTGATGATGCCGGTGCAGGACGGCCTGGAAGTGACCCAGATCCTGAAAAACGATGAGCGCACCAGCCATATTCCAATCGTGCTTCTAACCGCTAAAACCCAGTCGGAGGACCGGCTGGATGCCTTGCGTCTTGGCGCCAATGCGTACCTGACCAAACCCTTTCTGGAAGAAGAACTGCTGCTGGTACTGAATAATAAACTCATCCTGCAACAGGTATGGAAGCAACGATATGCCGCTTTTGAAAAAGGGATGCCTGTCGAGATGAACGATGAAGTGCACCAGTCGTCCGATATCCACACATTCAAAATGGAAGACGAGTTCATGAAAAAACTCTTCCGGATATTTGAAGAAAATTACCACGACGAGCATTTTCACCTCGAACAACTTTGCCGGCTGGCTGGTATGAGCAGTTCGCAATTGCACCGTAAACTCACCGCGCTGACCGATCAGCCCGTCATGCAAATGCTGCGCGCCTTTCGCCTCCACAAAGCCCGGGAATTACTCCTCGCCCGACCCGATCTCCAGGTAACCGAAGTGGCACTTATGACGGGTTTTAATAATCCCGCGCATTTTTCACGCGTTTTTTCCCAGACTTTCGGGCAACCGCCATCGGCGTTGAAGAAGTGAGATGTGAGAAGTGAGATGTGAGATTCGTAGAGTTGACAGATGAATGATAACTTGATACAAAACACCTTTCCACAACGCATATGAACCACCTCCAAGCCGGACAATTCTGGAACAACAACGCCGAAGCCTGGTCGGCCCTCGCCCGGGCCGGCTACGACCTGTACAGAGATCACCTGAATACGCCCGCTTTTTTTAACATGTTACCGGAAATAGCCGGTCTTCGCGGCCTCGACATCGGCTGCGGCGAGGGCTACAACACCCGGCTGCTGGCCCAAAAAGGTGTGCACATGGATGCTATCGATATCGCTCCGGTATTCATTGAAAAAGCGCAGGAAGAGGAACGCCGTCAGCCCCTGGGCATCCGGTACGAAGTTGCCAGCGGGGTCGAACTGCCTTTCGAGGCCGGGGAGTTCGATTTCGCCACAGCCTTCATGTCGCTGATGGATATTCCTGAAACAGAACAAGCGCTGCGCGAAGCGTTCCGCGTACTCAAACCCGGCGGCTTTTTTCAGTTTTCCATCACGCATCCCTGCTTCAATACACCACACCGGAAAAACCTGCGCGATGCCTCCGGAAAAACCTACGCGATTGAAGTGGGCGGTTATTTTAATAAAAATGACGGCCACATCGAGGAATGGATTTTCGGCGCGGCGCCTGCGCACCTGAAAAGCGCATATGCGAAATTCCGGGTGCCCCTGTTTCACCGGACGCTTTCGGAATGGGTAAATTTGCTGTTGCAGACGGGTTTCATTCTGGAATACATGAACGAGCCGCATCCCGACGACGAAACGGTAAAACAGGTTCCGTATATTCAGGATAGCCAGGTGGTGGCGTATTTTCTGCATGTGCGGGGGCGGAAGCCGGGATAAAGCGAGGCCGGCCGGCCAATCCAATAGTGTTTCACATTAGATCTGAAGATGACGGACATCACCCTCCGTCAACACAGAAAAGTCATTTTTTGCATTTCAATTCGCAAAATGGTAAAAAACAGCATGAAAAAAACAGTAAACCCGATCAATGAAACGACAGCGCTGAAAAATCCGGTCAGAAAAGTAGCGGAGGGCGACCTGACCGGTGGCGAAACGTCGGAAGAGGCGCGCGTTTTAACGGTCAATAAACGCATCAGAAAAAAAATAAACCATGAAGCGACCGTTCTGTCCAACGACCTGGCGGTAGCAAACAAAGAAGACAGGCGGAAGGTAGCGGAAGCCTATCTGAACAATTTTCCGCTGGAAGAGCGCAAGCTGTTGCTAAAAGTCCTGATAGAAGAAAAAAAGGCGCTCAAAAGCGCCAAAAGCAACCCCGATGAGGAACTGTCCACCGAATGGCGCGAAGGAGGATATCCGTATAAAAACCTCATGTCGAGGAAAAACTACGAGTCGCAGAAATACGACCTCCAGGTCGAACTGCTCAAACTACAGGCCTGGACCAAAAAAACCGGCAACCGCGTCATGATCCTGTTCGAAGGGCGGGATGCGGCCGGAAAGGGCGGCACCATCAAACGGGTCATGGAACACCTCAATCCGCGCGGTGCGCGGGTTGTTGCCCTGGAAAAGCCCACGGAACAGGAACGCGGTCAATGGTATTTCCAGCGCTACATCCGGCACCTGCCTTCTTCCGGTGAAATCGTGCTGTTCGACCGCTCCTGGTACAACCGAGCCGGTGTGGAAAGTGTAATGGGTTTTTGTTCAAAAGAGGAGTATAACGAGTTCATGCGGCAGGTTCCCGAAATCGAGCGAAACCTGGTGCGCAGCGGTATCATTTTGATCAAATTCTGGTTTTCCGTAAGCCGCGAAGAACAGAAACGACGTTTTAAGGAACGGGAAACGCACCCGCTCAAACAGTGGAAACTCTCGCCCATCGACCGGGCCTCGCTCGACAAATGGGACGACTATACCACCGCCAAGGAAAACATGTTTTTCTTTACCGACACCTCCGATGCACCATGGATCGTAGTTAAATCCAATTGTAAAAAACGCGCGCGCCTCAATGCCATGCGTTACGTACTGCACAAAGTGCCCTACGAAAACAAGGACGTCAAGCGAATCGGTCGCCTCGACCCGCTGATTGTAGGCCGCTCCAACGTGATTTATGAGAAAGGGGAAAACCTGCTGATCAGCCAGATGTCGGCGCCTGCGCCGGAGATGTAGAGCGGTTCAATCATTCCGCGGGATCAAACTCAAATACGTATCCGTTCTGGGACAATTGCGCAACAACATCCTGCTGGTGTATCAGGCTTTTAACCCTGCCATTGCGGCGTATGCGGCGGAACACCGGCGATTCGGCGGCCCGGCATACTCCTTCAACCGCATGTCGTGGATCAAACCTAACTTCCTCTGGATGATGTACCGGGCAGGCCGGGCCGCCAAACCCAGCCAGGAACGTATTCTGGCCATCGAATATTCCCGTATGTTCGCGTCGCACATTTATTATCAAAACTATTCCAACCGCCATGTGGGAACTCGAAAACATCCGGGAAAGTATTCGTAAAAAAGAGGCCATCCAGATTTCCACCCGATTTACAAAATGGGGTGCCGTGTTGTCTGCATTTATTCTCATTCCGGCAGTGTTATCCCTCTGGATGCTGGTAAGTTCGAACCTGAGGGATCGCAGCGTAACACAGATGATTGCCATGCTTCTTCTCTTCCTGCTTTCCTGCCTGATTGTTTTTCAAACGATCTTCGCTGCCGAAGCAGTACTGGAAGGCAAACAACTTTTTATCAACAGAATACTGGGCCCGAAGTACGAACTGGATGTAAGTCAGATCGATAAAATATCCTATTTCCGGTTGAGCAGAACCCAGTACACGATCGTGAAATTCCATGATAATCAAGGCATTGCAAGAACGGCCCTGATCATGAATTCCAATTCTATCATTTGGGGGAAAGAGGTGCCGGCTGCGGAGATTTTGCGGATGGCGCAACAGATGTAGAACGAAATATTTACATGACTCATCACCACATGGAAAGTGTTTTTACAGATCAAAAGGAAGAACCCACAGAAATTCAACTCAAAAAAGCACTTGGCAACTCATTTGCGTTTTGGCAAATCCTGAACGACTTCACCCATAAATCTTATCCCGGAGCACTTGAAAAATGGAATTATTCAGGTAAAAAACATGGCTGGAGTTTTCGGATCTATGACAAAAAGAGGGTAATCATTTATCTGCTGCCGCGGGACGGCTTTTTTAAAGCAGCCCTGGTATTTGGGCAAAAGGCTACCACCGAAATACTTGAAAGCGATATGTCCGACCACATTAAAAATGAACTCAACGCCGCAAAAGTATATGCGGAAGGGCGGGGTATCCGAATTGAAGTGAGGAATGAGGCAGTGCTGGAGGATATAAAAAAACTGGTCATTATCAAGATTGCGAATTGAGGCCGGGGGCGGCTCGGTAATGAATGAGGCGGACGCCAACAAAGACGAAAGTAAAACACCCACCTTCACTCTATCACCTGAATAGCCCGCTCCAGTACCCGGTCCTGCCCCTGTTGCAATTCCCCCATGTCATTGCGCACCTGAATATCCGGCGCAATGCCGATGCCTTCGTACGACCTGCCGTCCGGCAGCAGCACTTGCTGGGTAGCAATGGTGTACTTCCATCCATTGGCGAGTTCCCGTCCGATCATGGTGGATTGCGCGCCGTTGCTGGCGTCGCCGACAATCGTGACGTTCGGCAACGTGTGAAAAGCCATGACCGCGCGTTCTCCCGCGCTGATCGTAAAACGGTCGGTCAAAACCACCATTTTTTTATTCCAGAAGTCTCCTGACGGCTCCAGGTGCCAGGTATGCCAGGCGGTGAAGTCTTCCCGGCCCGGGCCGTTTTTGGTGCGCGACTGGAATACAGTCCGTTGCCGATCCGTTAGCCGGCCCATGTTGTTGAATGCATAGGTAAAATCTCCGCCGAGGTTGTGCCGGAGGTCTACGATGATGCCTTTGGCGCCGGGGTATTTGTCCAGCAATTCGGGCAGTACGTTCCAGTTGGAACCCACGAAGCGGAAATAAACGTACACGATACCGCCAGGCAGCAGGCCGTACACGTAATCGTCTTCTTCGATGCGTTCAAATCCGTCGGTGAGGTAGTGTTGTTTCACAACAGCCAGGTTAAACAGGCTGTCGTCGATCCGTTCGTTGAAATAACGGTTGGAATTAAAAACGGGTCGGTCGGGCGCAATGATGTTGACGTGGCCGTCGTCGAGGATGGCGGTCATTTCGGTCAGTACACTGTACAGTTCTTCCTCCGTGCTGTGCGCATCAACCAGCGGACGAAAATGATCGTATTGTTCCTGCCAGTCGACGCCGCGTTCGGAGAAAGGGCCGTAATTTTCCTGAAACGAGGTCCAGTAGTCCTCAAAAACGGCTTCCGGATGGTTGGCGGGTTCTGCTTCGAAAAAGGTTTTGCGACAGCCGGAACTAACAAGTGCCAGCAGGAGTATGATGAAAAACGGACGATTATTTATCATGGAAATGAATTGAAAATCAATAAAAGGTGTGGTGTGAAACGGTTGCTAAAACCTCCGGCCGATCTGTATCCGCAAATCGTGCTGATAGGAAAGCAGGGTGAGCGGATCGGTATGGCGGACGAATTGAAACCCGTAATGCAGTCCCGCCGTCCAGCGGGCGCCCAGTTGCCGGGAATAACCCAGCCCTGCGTTGAGTTGCTGTAACTGGTCCGGGAATTGCAGTTTTCCGTCGCCTGCCAGGTCTGCGAAGGTGCGCAGGCCGCTGTGCGAGGAAGCGTTTTCAATAAATTCGTCGTCGTTCACGAGGTAAGGTGAACGCGCCACCCACGACAGTAGCGGAATGGAAATTTCCACATTTACCCTGCCCTTTTTGCCTGCCGGACGGGTAATAGCCAGTCGTGGGCTCAGGCTGAATGCCATAAAGTAGCCGAAAAAGGATGATTCGCCGTATTGATAGTTGAGCGCCTGCACGGCGTTTTCGAGTACGCCGCCGCCGCTGAAGGTAAAACGGCCCGACTGCCAGGTTTTGCCCAGTCCGTATTCCAGTTTTACAAAAGTGAACGCGTGTGGCAGGGTCGTTTTGACCGCAGCATCAGGCTTTGTCGTGT
>Ga0116158_10003898_pt1 | contig 12851 bp, 10 predicted proteins | sample AD_UKC052_MetaG_FD_89883 | JGI IMG/M metagenome (GOLD analysis project Ga0116158, IMG submission 89883) | Active sludge microbial communities of municipal wastewater-treating anaerobic digesters from USA - AD_UKC052_MetaG | ecosystem: Engineered > Bioreactor > Anaerobic > Digestate | place: USA... | reverse complement strand
TGTCTTTAATACACCAGAAGACCGCATCGTTTGGGATGTGGGCCATCAAGCTTACGCTCATAAGATCCTGACGGGTCGTAGGGCTGTATTCAGCACAAACAGAAAGTTTCGCGGTATCTGTGGATTCCCTAATCCAAAGGAGAGCGAGTTTGATGCTTTCGTTGCCGGACACGCATCCAACTCTATTTCAGCTGCTCTTGGTATCTCCGTAGCACAACATATTTTCAAGAAAAACAAACGTCAGGCCATAGCTGTGATTGGTGATGGTGCCATGACGGGGGGGTTGGCTTTCGAAGGTCTGAATAATGCATCTACTTGCGATAATAATCTACTTATCGTACTGAACGATAATCACATGGCTATTGACCATGTAGTGGGAGGCTTGAGTGAGTATTTGGTGCGTCTTACCACTTCGCATACGTATAATAAATGGAGGAATAAACTCTATCGATTATGTCTGAAGGTAGGCATTGTGAAGGAGTCTCAAAGAGGCAACCTCATTCGTATGAACAACTCACTGAAGGCAGTTTTGACGAGTCAGCATAATTTATTTGAAGGGTTGAATATCCGTTATTTCGGACCGCTAGACGGACACGATGTGTTGCAGTTGGTGAAGGTTTTCCGTGATATCAAGGATTTTCAAGGCCCCAAGGTTGTTCATATTAAGACCAAAAAGGGTAAGGGCTTTAAACCGGCTGAGGAGTCGGCTACAGAATGGCATGCGCCCGGAAAATTCGATAAGAATACTGGCAAGAGAATCATCCCTGCCATTACGGCAGACATGCCTCCATTGTTTCAGGATGTGTTTGGTCACACCTTGGTCGAGTTGGCGAAGGAGAATGATAAGATTGTTGGCGTTACGCCAGCTATGCCTACCGGTTGCTCCATGTCGTTTCTGATGCAGGAGATGCCAAAACGTGCCTTCGATGTTGGTATTGCCGAAGGTCATGCAGTTACCTTCTCTGCCGGAATGGCGAAGGAGGGAATGATTCCGTTCTGTAATGAATATTCTTCTTTCATGCAGAGAGCTTATGATAATGTGATTCATGACGTTGCTTTGCAGAATTTGGATATGGTTATCTGTTTGGACCGTGCCGGTTTGGTTGGTGCCGATGGTGCCACTCACCATGGAGCGTTTGATATGGCTTGCTTCCGTTGCGTACCAAATTTGACCATATCATCGCCAATGAATGAGATCGAACTCCGTAATTTGATGTATACCGGTCAGCTCAAAGGTCATGGACCGTTTATGATCCGTTACCCACGAGGCAGAGGCGTGATAGCCGATTGGCACAAACCTATGCAGGAAATGCAAGTAGGTAAAGGCGTACGCCTCCATGACGGAGACGATGTGGCCTTGCTGACCATTGGTCCGTTGGGCAACCGTGCGGCAAAAGCAGCCGAGAGAGCCCGTGAAAAAGGAATATCAGTAGCACACTATAACATGATTTTCTTGAAACCTTTGGATGAGGAGATGCTTCATGAGGTAGGAAAGAAGTTTAAGAAGGTCATTACGGTTGAGGATGGCGCCATTAAAGGCGGCTTCGGTTCTGCCGTGTTGGAATTCTTTGCAGATCATGATTACGAGGTTCACGTGAAGAGAATCGGTTTGCCAGATAAGTTTGTTGAGCATGGCTCGCAAGACGAACTCTATGCGATGTTAGGAATGAATGAAGAGGGTATCTATAATGTTTTATTGGAAACAAAAGATTTTTAATCATATTTTTTGACCTTTCTCTTTCGGAAAATTTGTAGAAAAGCTAAAAAAGTTGTAATATAGTGCAATTTTTGATGGCGTTCGCATCGTTTGTTGCGTAAAAGATTTGTCTATTTTGAAAAAAGCCATCTTTTTTTTATTATTTCATATCAAACAATAAAGACGTGAATACAAAAGATTTTGCATCGGAATTGAAAAATAAGCTTGATTTGGACGATACGAAAATCGAGTCAATGTTAAATGGGGTTGTTTCTGTGCTACGTGATAAATTGTTAGCTGGAAATTCAATTGCCATTCAAGGTTTTGGTACGTTTGAGGTCAGAAAGAAAGAAGAGCGCATATCTGTCAATCCTTCTACAAAAAAAAGGATGTTGGTTCCTCCTAAATTGTCGGTTGCATTTAAACCGAGTGTTGTTATGAAAGAACAATTTAATAAAATGGAGAAGAAATGAACGAGAAAATCACATTACAAGACGTAATTGACGAATTGTCAGACAAATTGGGTGTCACCAAAAAGATGTCTGACGATTTTTTGCGGGAGTTTTTCTCTCTCATCCAAGCGTCGTTAGAGAAGGATGGCATCGCTAAAATCAAGGGATTGGGTGTCTTTAAATTGAAATTGGTTGATGAGAGAAAGAGTGTGAATGTGCAAAGTGGCGAAGAGATAGTCATTCCTGCTCATTATAAAGTATCTTTTACTCCTGATAAAGCTTTAAGTGCTGATGTCAATAAACCATACGCTCATCTGGAAACTTATATTTTGGACGAGGCTGATGGTCCGGTAGAAGCACCTTCAAATATGGAAACTTTTGATGATGACGACGATGAATCCATGTTGGATTTGGAGGAACTTGATAAGAAATCATCAGAACAAGAGACTTTGGCTGAAAATGCCAATGTTTCACCATCTAAGGTTGTTTCTGAGATAACTACAGCTGCTGCTAAAGCTACAATTGCACCGCAGTTGCAGACTGATGCTCCTAAGGAAGAACCAAAACCAGATGCACCCAATGCATCATTTGCTGCTTCGTTGGCAGATGTAGTAAATCAAGAAGTTCCAATAGAACAATCTTATGCTCAAGTTAATGTAATAGTTCAACCTGCTGAGCCATTGTTTGTTGCGCCAGAACCTTCGGTTACTGAACAACAACCAGCTTCAGCTTCGGAAAACGAACCGATTCAAACAGAACCTATTAAACCTGCTGCTCCAATTCAGCAGTCAGTTGAAGGTTCGTTAAACGAGCCTTTACAATCACTTTCTGCTGTACCACAGTCTGCCGAGCCTGTTCAGCCAGCTCCAACCGTAGCACCAATACAAGCAACTACTCCTATTAGTGAGCTAGCTGCTTCTGATTCAAAAACTGCTCAGCCAGCAGAACCGATTACGGTTGAGGCTAAAGACCAGAATCTATCTGTCTCAGAAGATAAAAAAGAGGATGAGGGAGATGGAGATGACAAAAAGAAATCGGCACAGTCCAATGGGTTAAGAGTTGTGATTATTCTCATAGCTTTGGCTATTATTGGACTTCTTGGATATCAATATTCATCACAATTGAAGGATTTCTTCATTAAGACAAATGATAAGAAACCGATGGTCGACACGGCCGTTGTGAAACCTGCATTAGAGGAGTCTGAAACGCTTGAACAAGAGGAAGTTCCTGCTGTTGTTGAAAATGAGGATACGGTTTCAGATTATGACATGTCTAATGAGACGGCGAAGACGGAACAAGAAATCACGACCCAATCTGCTGATGAAACAAACGGTTCAAACGAAGATCTTTCAAATAAGCCGGTTATGTCAAGTAAAGATAAGTTCCATCCGAATTTCGTCAAATACATGAAGAGAACTTATCCGAATGCAAATTTGGAGGTTGCGGAAATTTTGGATGTAGTGAAAATAACGAAAGGAAAACGCTTGGTCGATTTGGCATTGGAATATTACGGACATAAGTATTTCTGGGTTTATATTTACTTTTTCAATACCGAAGTCATAAAAAATCCTAATAACTTGGTGTCTGGAACAAGGGTGAAAATTCCGAAGTTGGATCCATCTTTGGTCGACTATACCAATCCGGATGTGGTGGATATGGCATTTGAGCTTAAATTGAATTTGATAGAAAATAGATGATAAGTATTCATCATTAAAGAATTACTGGATATCACTACATTGATATCCAGTAATTTCTTTTTGTGTGTTATATAATAGGTTGAAAAATAAAATGAACTAGCACACGTAGACGATTGTTATCAAACAGGTATTATCTTATTTTAAGAAAACAGGTATTTATTTCAAACGATAGTAAAATGCCGTTAATTGTTATTAATCGCAGATAATCGAGTTTCGATTTTTATATATTTGCAAAGCTTTTAAGTTAAAATTCAAAGAAAAAATTAGATAGATATGGATCAAAGTATTGATTACAGAGAATTAAATGAAAGAATTGCAAAGCAAAGTTCTTTTGTTGATTTGCTTGTAAAGGGCATGGATCAGACGATTGTAGGACAAAAACATCTTGTTGAATCGTTGTTGATAGGTTTGTTGGCCGGTGGTCACGTATTGTTGGAAGGTGTTCCTGGTTTGGCCAAGACATTGGCAATTAAGACACTTGGAGAGTTGATTGATGCTAAATATAGTCGTATTCAGTTTACTCCCGATTTGTTGCCAGCCGATGTGGTCGGTACCATGATTTATAGCCAGAAGACAGAGGAGTTTGATATTAAGAAAGGACCTATCTTCGCTAACTTGGTTCTTGCAGATGAGATCAACCGTGCTCCAGCTAAAGTACAAAGTGCATTGTTGGAGGCCATGCAGGAGCGTCAGGTGACTATCGGTGAGTCTACATTCAAATTGCCATCTCCATTCTTGGTGTTGGCTACTCAAAATCCAATCGAACAGGAGGGTACTTATCCGCTTCCTGAGGCTCAAGTGGACCGTTTTATGTTGAAGGTTGTCATCTCATATCCTACACAGAAGGATGAGCAGAAGATTCTTCGCCAGAACATCAAGAAAGAAAAAATAAACGTATCTCCAGTCCTGAAACCAGAAGATATCATCAACGCAAGAAACGTTGTTCATGAGGTTTACATGGACGAGAAGATTGAGAAATATATCGTTGATATTGTATTCGCTACTCGTTTCCCAGAAGAGTACGGATTGAAGAGTTTGAAGGAGATGATTTCATTCGGAGGTTCTCCTCGTGCTACCATCAATTTGGCTTTGGCTTCAAGAGCCTACGCTTTCATCAAACAAAGAGGTTATGTTATTCCTGAGGATGTACGTGCTATCGCTCACGATGTGTTACGTCACCGTATCGGCTTGACTTATGAGGCTGAGGCAAATAACATGACAACAGAAGAGATTGTCAGCGAAATTTTGAATGCGGTTGAAGTTCCGTGATCAATTTTTTTTCAGTATCAATGAACCGGTTAGACATGAACAATGTCTATAGGTTCTTGTTTGTGACATTTTTTTTGTCTGATTTGAAACTGTAATAACAAGCTAACAAGATGGATGCAAGTGAAATGCTAAAGAAGGTCCGTAAGATTGAGATTAAAACTCGTGGACTTTCTAAAAATATATTTGCAGGAGAATACCATACGGCATTTAAGGGTAGGGGAATGACCTTCTCCGAAGTTCGTGAATACCAGTATGGAGATGATATCCGAAACATCGACTGGAATGTTACGGCCCGTTTCAATAAGCCTTTCATCAAGGTGTTTGAAGAGGAACGTGAGATGACCATGATGCTTCTTGTGGATGTCTCAGGTAGTGGTGATTTTGGAACACAGGTTCAAACAAAAAAGGAACTCGTGACCGAAATTGCGGCTACGATGGCTTTCTCTGCTATTCAGAACAATGATAAGATTGGTGTCATTCTCTTCTCCGATAAGATAGAAAAATTTATTCCGCCTCAAAAGGGAAGGAAGCATGTGTTGTATATCATCCGTGAATTGTTGGGCTTTGAGCCTCAAAGTAAGAAAACCGATATTACTGGTGCTCTTCATTATTTCACGAATGTGATTAAGAAACGCTGTACTGCTTTCATTATCTCCGATTTCATGGACAAAGGTTATGAAAAAGCATTGATCATCGCTAATAACAAGCACGATATGGTCGCAATGAATATTTATGACAAACGTGAGACCGAACTTCCGTCAATTGGATTGTTGAAGGTGAAGGATGCTGAGACCGATGAGGATATGTGGGTAGATACTTCAAGCCGTGCTATCCGTTTCGCATATAAGAAACATTGGGCTGAAAGACAGGATAAAATTCAGCAGGCATTCAATAAAAGTGGTATTGATTCTGTTTCTGTATCGACAGATGAGGATTATGTGAGAGCTTTGATGAAGCTGTTCAGTCTTCGTGCTTAACGGCCTTCGATTTTTGTGCATATAGTTACAAATGTATTATAAAATGACTAAGTCAAAATTATTTATATCATCGTTATTCGTGTTTTTTATCAGTGTTGCCTCTCTTTCTGCACAGGTTTCAGTAAGAGCAAGCATTGATTCTACGGATATCAAGATAGGTGAGCAGGCTCAGATTCGTTTGGATATTGTTTCATCAACCGATGAGGAGTTTGTTTTTCCTACTCTGAAACAGGGTGACGAACTTGTAAAAGGTCTTGAAATCCTTGCTATATCAGAAGTCCAGAACAGTACGGATAATGGAAAGTTTAAGAAATCGAGAGATTACTTGGTTACCGCATTTGATTCTGGAGCTTATGTGATTCCTCCTTTTATTTTGACGAAAAAAGACAGCAGTAAATTTCAGTCGAACGAACTTTCTTTGAATGTCCATACTATTGCAGAGCCTTTGAAAGATGGTGAGTTCAAAGATATCCAACCTAATTACGAGCCTTCTTTGGATTGGGTGAAGATTTTGTTGACTATTCTCGGAATCATCGTTGGATTGGCACCTACTGTTTTTGTTATCTATTATTCTATCAAAAACAGAGGAAAGGGAAATGAAAAATTCATCCCTGATCATGCTGCTAGTCAGAATGTAATCAGATTGACGCCGACAGAACAGGCATTGAATGAATTAGAACGTATCAAAGAAGAGAAAATCTGGAAGAAAGGTCAGGAAAAAGAGTATTATACTCAGATTACAGACGTCTTAAGGGTCTATTTGAATGAGCGTTTTAAAATTGCAACATTGGAGAGAACATCTTCTGAGATTTTGGATTCTTTACGTTATATTGAGGATGCAGATCCTGTTAGAGATAAGTTGAAACAGATCTTCTCTGTTTCTGATATGGTGAGGTTCGCCAAGGTTAATCCAACCAACGATGAGAATGAATTGAGTATTGTCAATGCATTCTTTGTCGTGAAGCAGACGGTTGTTCCTGAACGTGTGCCAAATGCCGCAGAAAAGGAGCAGACAAGTTCTTCTGTTGAAAAGGATTAAGGATAAAAAAGTTCGGATAATTTATAAAAGTTTGAAAAATGGAATTTGAAAGTCCGGGATATTTGTACATATTGCTTGCGCTGATACCAATCATTGTTTGGTATATATGGAAGCGTAAGAAGTTGACGCCTAGCATGCAGATCTCTTCCATTGAATCTTTTGTAGGAGTAAAAAAAAGTTATAAATACTATATTCTTCATTTACCTTTTGTGTTGAGAATAGGTGCGTTGGCTTTGCTTATCGTTGCATTAGCCCGTCCTCAGTCATCTGATAATTGGGAAACCAAAAACGTGGAGGGTATTGATATTGTAATGGCATTGGATATCTCTGAGAGTATGTTGGCAGAAGACTTTAAACCAAACAGGTTGGAGGCTGCCAAGAAAGTAGGTGCCAACTTTGTTGCTTCCAGAAAGAATGATAACGTTGGCGTGGTTGTCTTTTCTGGTGCCAGCTATCCGTTGACTCCTTTGACAACAGATAAGGTGTCTGTTGTTAGTTTGATGGGTGGTATTGACTATAAAATGATTGACGCAAACGGAACTGCTATCGGTGTAGGTTTGACCAGTGCGGTAAATAGGTTGCGAGATAGCAAGGCAAAGTCGAAGGTGATTATTCTTTTGACCGATGGTTCGAATAACACAGGTGATGTGGATCCTTTGTCAGCAGCCGGATTTGCAAAGAAATTTGGAATTCGTGTATATACAGTGGGTGTAGGTACGAATGGTATGGCTCCGTTCCCAATTGAAACCCCAATGGGTCGTCGTACTCAGATGATGAAAGTGGATATAGATGAAGGTACTTTGAAGAAGATCTCTGAAGAGACAAATGGTATGTATTTTAGGGCAACCGATAATGCAACATTGAAAGAAATCTATGAGGAGATTGATAAATTGGAAAAGACGAAGATAAAGGTTGAGGAGTATTCTTCTAAAGAAGAGGAGTATTTACCTTGGCTGATAGCTGCGTTCGCATTGTTGGTATTCGAGTATTTACTTCGTACAACAATACTTCGTCATAATCCATGATTGTAGAACAGATAAAAAGGTATTGATATGTTTAGATTTGCAAATCAGGAATATTTGTTTCTATTATTAATAATTCCTATATGTATTATATGGTTTATATTTTGCAGATATAGACGTCGTTCTTATTTGAAGAAATTAGGAGATGTGTCTCTTTTGAAGAATTTGATGCCTAGCGTTTCGTCTGGCAGAGCTATCTTCAAATTCATCTTTTTGATGCTTGCTTATGTGTGTGTTGTGATGGCAATGGCAAGGCCTCAGATTGGTTCGAAAAGGGAGACTGCAACGCGTAAAGGCATTGAGGTGGTGGTGGCTTTGGATATCTCCAACTCCATGTTGGCTGAGGATTTGCGACCTAACCGATTGGAACGTGCAAAACAGATGATATCCCGTATGGTGGATAATCTGAACAATGATAAAATGGGTTTGGTTCTTTTCGCTGGAAAGTCATACATTCAGGTGCCTATGACCAGTGATTACCGTTCTGTCAAATCGTTTTTGGCCTCTGTCAATCCATCTTTGATACCTCAGCAGGGAACTGCAATTAGTGAGGCCATCGCTATGGCAAGCCGTACTTTTTCAAAAGATGAAAAGGTGGGACGTTCAATCATCATTATCACAGATGGTGAGAACCATGAGGATAATTCCCAGGAACTGGAAGCTGCCAAACAGGCTAATAAGGATGGAATCCAAGTCAATGTGGTTGGTATGGGTTCTCCTGAAGGTGCTTTGATTCTTTTGGAGAATGGCGATTACAAGAAAGATAAGTCTGGTGCCCCAGTTACAACCAAGTTGGATGAGGGCAGAGCCCAATCTATAGCAGAAGCAGGTAATGGAGTTTATGTTCGTGCTGATAATACAAATGGTGCAGTTAAAGTTCTAAGTAAAGAGTTGGACAAGATTGCAGCTGGTGATGTCAGTGTTGAGCTCTATTCGGAATACAATGAGCAATTCCAGATTTTCTTATGGATAGCGTTGGTTTTGTTGTTGTTGGAGTTCTGCATTTTGGAGAAGAAAAATAGATTGTTTACTAATATTAAATTATTTGAATGATGGTACGGAATGTATTTATTCTGAAGATGATGAGGATAAAGTATGCAATGTCAATCGTTTTGCTTTGCTTGCCATTTCTTACATTCGCCCAAAAGGAGGATGACCAGATAAGAGAGGGAAATAAAGCTTTCGATACAGGTGATTACGCATCTGCAGCCAATAAATATATGGAAGCACAGAGGTTGAACGATAAATCTTTCGGTGCTAACTATAATTTAGGAAATGCTCTTTATAAAGAAGGCAAGTATAAAGAGGCTTTGGATCAATACAAGATCGCAGACACTAAAACTCAGGATAAGTCTCAGAAAGCTCAAGTTTATCATAATATCGGTAACTCCTATCTTCAGCAGAAAGATTATGCGAATAGCGTGAAGTCTTACAAAGAGTCTTTGCGTTATAATCCGAAAGATGAAGATACAAGATACAATCTTGCTTACGCTCAGAAGATGTTGGTCAATCAGCAACAACAGCAACAACAGCAACAACAACAGCAAAAAAATGATGACCAGAAAAAAGACGAGCAGAAAGAAGATCAGCAGCAACCTCAGCCACAAATGCAAAATGATAATACTGAACAGATTCTTGACGCTTTAGATGAAGAGGAGAGAAAGATGCAGGAAAAAGAGGGTAAGAAGCAGAAAGCTCCTTATAAATATAAAGTAGAAAAAGATTGGTGATTCATTCTTTTAGTTAATTTTGTAGGCTGTAATAATGAGTGCTATAATAACATGGAATATTCAGTGACTTTGATATAACAGTTGTCTGTCTAATTCTGTGTGACATAATATAAAAACAATATGAAACGAGGGTTTATATATTTTGTATTTTTTGTTTTGTCCAGTCTTTCTGCTTTTGCAAATGAGTCTGTGCAGTTGGTTATGAGAGCGCCGAATATGGTTGCTAACGGACAGAGATTCAGATTGGACATTTCTCTGAAAAATGGAAGTTCTGATAACATTCAGATGCCTAATCTATCAGGCTTTGAAGTGATAATGGGTCCGAGTGTGTCAAAAGGAAAGAGTGTGACGATGATCAATGGTCAGACTACTGTTTCTGAGAACATTTCCTATACTTATGTTTTAATCCCAAAGAAAGAGGGAACATTTACTATTTCTCCTTCCAAGGCAATTGTAAATGGAAAGACTGTGATGTCTAACGCAGTTACCATTAAAGTATTGCCTGAAGAGAGTAATCCTACCGCAAGTAATAGTCGTTCGAACAGTGATTCTGGCAATTCTTCTTCTGATGTAAGCGTATCAGATAATGATATCTTCATTCGTACTGAGTTTTCAAAGACTAAAGTTTACGAACAGGAACAGATTATTGCAACAATCAAATTGTACCACCGTGTAAATGTCAGAGGCTTTGATGAAATCAAACTTCCTGAGTTCAATGGATTCGTTTCTCAAGAGATTGATGTTCCTGATGAACAGAAATATGGAGGTGAAGTAGTAAACGGAAAGAACTACAAAACATTTATTCTAAGAAAACTTGTTCTGTTCCCTCAGAAATCAGGAACAATCGAGATTGAAAAAGGAAAGGCAACGGCAGTTGTTCAAGTTTTGGTTAACCGTCCACAAAGCAGAAACATCTTTGATAACTTCTTCAGCTCGTATGCTGATGTTAAGAAAAACCTTGTTATCCCAAGTTTGGTGGTAAACGTCATGCCATTGCCTGAAAATGGGAAACCTGCCGATTTCAATGGAGCTGTTGGTAATTTCCAGTTGAGTTCCAATATTACTTCTGATCATGTAAAGGCAAATGAGGCCATCAGTGTTAAAATGAAGATATCTGGATCTGGAAACGTCAAATATATCAAGAATCCGGTGTTGAACTTTCCGCCAGACTTCGAGGTATATGATCCAAAGGTTGACACAAAGACAACTGCAACAAGTGCTGGTGTGACAGGAAGTAAGAGCATTGAGTATATTGCTATACCACGTTCAGAAGGTGAATTTACTATTCCTGCAACTTCATTCTCTTATTTCGATGTCAAGGCTAAAAAGTATAAGACGTTAACCACTCCAGAATATAAGTTGACGGTCGAAAAGGGTGCCCCTTCATCTACTGGTGGTGTTATTGCCAACTATACAGACAAGGAGAACGTCAAAGTGTTGGGTAAGGATATCCGATTCATCAACACAAAGAATTTAACGTTGAATGAAAAGAACAACTTCTTATATGGTTCATTGGCTTTTTGGTTGTGGTTCCTTATTCCGCTTATCATCTTCATCGTATTGTTTATCATCTACAGAAAACAGGTGGAGGAGAATGCAAACCTTGTTTTGGTTAAGAACAAACGTGCTAACAAACAGGCTATAAAACGTTTGAAGGCTGCTGAACAAAGTATGAAGGCAGGAAATAACTCTTCATTCTACGAAGAGGTTTTAAAGGCAATGTGGGGTTATATCAGCGATAAGTTAAACATTCCTGTTGCTCAGTTGAATAAAGACAACATCGAGAGTGAACTTGTTTCTCATAATGTTTCAAATCAGTTGATCAGTGAGTTCATGGAGTTGTTGAATACATGCGAGTTCGCTCGTTTTGCGCCAAGTGAAGGCGATGGTTCAACCAAGTTGAATAGTGTATATTCTCAAGCAATGGAGATCATTGGTAAACTTGAGCAAGAAGTTAAGAAATGATGCTCAAATAATTATTAAGTGTCATTAAAACGTAAATAATAAAGAAGTAAAATATGAAAAGGAATATTTTAGTATTCGTTTTATTCTCGTTTCTTTCAGTTACTGCGGTTTTCGCTTCGGCTGATGTTTCTCAGTTGACAAAGGCTAATGCAGCTTATGGTGCTGAGAAATTTGAAGATGCGGTGAATATGTACGAGGATATTTTGAGAGCAGGAAGTGAGTCGCCGGCTGTTTATTACAATTTAGGTAATTCCTATTATAAACTTGGTAAAATAGCACCTGCAATTCTTAATTTTGAACGTGTTTTGCTTTTGAATTCAAATGATCAGGATGCACAGTATAACTTGGAGATGGCGAAGGCTCAGACAGTTGATAAGATAGAGAAGGTTGATCGTTTTTTCTTGTTGCGTATTGTAGAGTCAATGGAACTTTGGTTTACCTCAAACGGATGGGCTTATATCAGCATTATTAGCTTTATCTTGATGTTGGTTTGTACAGGTTTGTTCGTTTTCTCTAGTGTTGCATCATTAAAGAAGGTTGCATTCTTCAGTGGAATAGTTCTTTTTCTCTTCTGCTTCGTTTCAATGTATTTTTCAGCTGAATCTAAGAGCAAATTTACTTCACATGAATATGCTATCATATTTGCTCCGTCTGTAACTGTAAAGAGTTCGCCAGACAACAGTGGAAAGGATATTTTCTTGTTACATGAAGGAACAAAGGTGAAGATAACGAGCGATTTTGGAAATAAGTGGCTTGAAATCCAATTGGAAGACGGAACAACTGGTTGGGTTTTGAAAACAGCCGCAGAAAGGATTTAATAGAATTTTTGATAAGATAGAAAGAGGCTGTGTCAGTATTGATATGGCCTCTTTTGCGTATATACTGTCACGTCCTGAAATAGCGTTACAACAAAAAAGTAACGAATATGAAAGGGAAAGAAAGACAGTACGTTAGACGTTCACAAAAAGACTACCCGATGAGCTTTAAGCTTGCGGTAGTAAGAG
>Ga0116158_10003897_pt1 | contig 12852 bp, 8 predicted proteins | sample AD_UKC052_MetaG_FD_89883 | JGI IMG/M metagenome (GOLD analysis project Ga0116158, IMG submission 89883) | Active sludge microbial communities of municipal wastewater-treating anaerobic digesters from USA - AD_UKC052_MetaG | ecosystem: Engineered > Bioreactor > Anaerobic > Digestate | place: USA... | reverse complement strand
TCCATGCCGCGTTGCGCGAGGGACGCCCAGCCGACGCGCTCGCGCTCGTCGACGAGCACACCCGCCGTTGGCCGAGCGGCGAATTTCGCGAACAGATCGACGCCGCGCGCGTGCTCGCCCTGTGCGCCCAGGGTCACGGCGCTGCCGCGCGCCGCGCCCTCGCCACCTTCCGCCGCCGCTGGCCCACTTCCCTGTACACCGCGCGTGTGCGCCAAAGCTGCCGTCCATGATCGACGCGCCGGATGGATCCGCAGCGCGGCGGACACATCAGCACGAGGCAACGACGATGCGACCCACCCTCCGTGCGATCTCTCTGGTGATCCTGCTCCCCGGCTGTGGCCCCAAGGTCGTTGGCATCTTGCCAGGTGACCCGCTCGGCGAATCCGAGACCAGCGCCGCAACCTCCGCGGTCAAGCTCGACATCGGGGGCACCGGGGATTCTTTCACCACCGACCCGCTGACGACCGACGACTCCGGGGACACGGTCAAGCTCGACCTCGGCGGCGCCGTCGATCCTCGCACCGTCGTCCAGGTCTCGATCCACAGCGTGTCGGCCTGCGCCCTGCTGTCCGACGGCGCCGTGCGTTGCTGGGGCAACAGCCAACACGGCGAGCTCGGCCACGGAAACCAGCAACAGATCGGCGACGACGAGCACCCGGCCAGCGCCGGAGACGTCCCACTCGGCGCTCCCGCGACCCAGATCGCAGTGGGGGCCTCCCACGCCTGCGCGATCCTCGAGGGCGGCGGGGTGAAATGTTGGGGCTACGGCGAGGAAGGAGCGCTCGGCTACGGCAACACCGAGAACGTCGGCGACGACGAAACCCCGGCCGACGTCGGCCTCGTCGACATCGGTGAACCGGCCCTGCAGATCACCGCCGGCTGGCGCCACAACTGCGTCCTGCTCGCTGGTGGAAGGATCCGCTGCTGGGGTGGCAACATTGCCGGTCAGCTCGGCTATGGGCACACCAACATCATCGGAGACGACGAAACCCCCGCCTCGGCGGGCGACGTCTCGGTCGGTGGCGAGGTCGTCGCCGTCTCCGCCGGCGAAGAAACGACCTGCGTCCGCCTCGTCGATGGCGGCCTACGCTGTTGGGGCGACAACTTCTCTGGCGCGATCGGCCTGCCCGGAATCAAGGTTGCAGGCGACGACGAGCTCCCCTCCTCGCTGCCGCAAGTCGAGGTCGGCGGCAAGGTCCTTGATGTCGCCGCCGGTGGCTTTCGCACCTGCGTCCTGCTCGAGGACGGCGCGGTCCGCTGCTTCGGCGACAACGTCTACGCCGCCCTCGGGACCTCCGCGGCGCCTGCGATCTGTGGTGATAATAACCCTTGCAACATCGATCCCCTGTGCTGCATCGGCGACGACGAGACCCCCGACTCATTCCCCTCCGTGAACGTCGGCGACGACGTGATCGCCCTCGCTGGCACCGGATACGGCCACTGCGCCCTGCTGGCGAGCGGCGGCATGCGTTGCTGGGGGAACAACCGCTTCGGTTTCATGGGGCGGGGCACCACGCCCCCCGGCGACATCTGCATGGAGTGCAGCCTGGATCCCGCTTGCTGCGTCGGCGACGACGAGACCCCCGCCAGCCTCGGCGACATCTCGCTCGGCGGCCCAGTCGCGTCGATCGCCGCCGGACAGGGCATGGCCTGCGCCGTCCTGACGACGGGTGCGGTGCGCTGCTGGGGCTACAACACCGAGGGCGAGCTCGGCCTGGGCACCACCGAAGTCATTGGCGACGACGAGCTCCCCGACGCCGTGCCGCCCCTCGTCATCGTCGAATGAGCTCGGTGAATGGAAGACTTGCCGCGCCCGCGGTCGCCGGGCGGTTGCGATCCTCCTCGCCGTGGAGCACCCGGATCGTCATGGTGCCCGTGGGCGGCGGCGGCGGCGGGTCAGCGTCAGACACTGGCCGGCTATTGGGCACGGAGGGCAGCGCCCGCGCCCGCGGCGTTGACCGCTAAGGCAAATCTAAGTCTTTGCCGGCACAAGTCCAAGAGACTCGGCAGTGATAGTTGTTGAAAAAAGCTTCTTCGCATCAACAGCAGACTGAACTTCAGGGATGCGTTCCCACATCGGCCCATTGAAGACAAACGATGTGTCAGGACTTAGGACCATCATGTCGAAATCCCCATTTTCCTTGATCTCGATCAGTTCATCTAATGATCCTTGCGTTACAAAGACCCCAGCAACTTCAAGCTCATCAGACGTCTTGAGAAACCCATGAAGAGACGCTCGTTGGCGGAGATACTTGAGAAACAGGTCGGGCGTTTTGATGTGAGGCACGATCGTCGCCAGATCGAATTCTGACATGATGACTGGCAGCGATGCCCCGTCTCGCTTGAGCAACTCACTACAGTTTCCTGCCAAAACCCCGAAGGAATTGGCGGTGACAACAAGATAGTAAACATCGGAGACCGGCTTGTCCAGCGAGAGCAGAAGGGTCTTACAATCGCTTTTGAAAAAACGAACTGGGGTCTGCCCGCCGAGATAGCGGTGGGTTCTAACGCATTGCCCGTAACCCTCTTGGAGCGTTTCAAAATCACGCTTCATCCGATCAGGACCGACACGGTCCCCTATCGAACGATTTAGCTCATGAGACTTAACCTCGCAAAGAAGAATCTGATCTTCATATTGGACGAGGATGTCCGCTTCGCACCAGCGATCTTTTCCTCCATCCCCATCTGGAAGAGCATAATAGAGATTCTCAGAGAGAGAATCCGCACCAAAAACCGAAGCGAGGCTACGAGCGACATTTGCAGGCGTTACCTTTCCTCTCCAATCATGATACCTTTCCCTGGTTCTCGGGTCAACCTCGTCAACAAGGTCTTCCGCAAGGTGATAGAAATCAGGATAAAGCGCAGCGGCGTCCATGATGTAGAAATTGTCGCCGTCCATCCGAATAAACATTCGGCCATGCTCTTTGTCGGTCGGCAGCAAATAGTCGGCATTGTTCTGCCCAGCAACGACTGAGGTGTACTCCAAGAACCTTGCGACACCCTCGCTGGCCAGACCTGATCGCTTCACTAGTTCATCACGTGACACAAAAAATGTGCGATATTTTGCGTCTGCAAGAGCCTTTACGCCAGAACACGAACGCGCGCGGTGGACAGCTCCTTCAAAGGAAAACTCCCCAAACCGCAATTTTTTATGAACCGAAGCCATTTCGGACTTAGCAGTATCCTCCAATGCACTCAGATCATCCAACTGCTCGCTGAGCAGCCCGTCCATGGCATCGAGGAACTTCAAGCACTCGCCACACGTAAGTCCGAGAAATTTTTGAACGATAACTTTGTCGAACCTCGAAAATCGATCCAGAAACAATTGCCGATATTGGCGAGCCCCACCGAGGGGTGGCTCAACAAGATCCCTGGAACGGGAAAAGAACCAAGCTTCGATGCTGCCCCTCTTCTCCGGTTGCGCACTAGAAAGAAAATGAGCCCGAGCCATCATATCCATCTGCATCTCGGAAAACAGCTCGTCGATATGACTGAAAAGTATATCACCATTGGGAGCAGGACTCACCCCTTCATGAAGGGGGAGCTTAGTTACCAGATTGCGTATGTGGCGAAATTTTTTACGGAACCCTTCAGGGGCATCCACATGGGCCTGCTCGAAGAACATTGATGCGATGCTAATTACGTTCAACTGATTGAGCAGCGCAATCGAAGCGAATCGACGGACATCTTTCTCTATGCGCTCGGCCCACTTTCGTACGGCCCGATTCATGTCATAACGCAATGAGCGCTGTTTTTTCAGGGGCGGAACGTTGGGAGGGGTGCCGGTAGTCATCAGTTGGCGACCATAACACAAGAGGGCCGCCTCTTGGACCTCGGCTGCGGGGGTGCTGCCGGAGGATCGGCGCGATGTGTCCCCGCCGAAAGCGGCATCGCCACCACCTCGCGCAAGCGGTGGTGGCTCATGGACTTCCCGCCACGCGCCCAGGTCGTGGCGTTGTTGTGGGTCGAGCACAACCGCCGAGGTCCCGCAGGGGCTCTGTGTTCCCCGCGCCGCTGTCCTCGGCGCTTGTGGTGGTGTCGCCGCCGCCAGCGCTGTTGGCGCTGGCACCAGTTGAGCTACCATCGGGCGTGAAGGTCGGGCCGGTCTTCCTGACTCCGTCCCACCCTACGGTCGCACGGTGCCGGCGTTCATCCAAGGTTTGCTCTTTCGCGTCGATCTCGTGTCGACGCCTGAATACGTTCCTGGCGAACGATCCCTCTATCGCGGCTGCCGTGACGATGCGGATGGCGGAAGTCCCGGCGTACCTGCAGACGCACGCACATCGTGAGCTCAAGGCGCGCCAGCGCCTTCAAGCGTTCTTCGCCATTACCAATAGCACTGTAGCCGCCTCCGCCAAGGTCCCCCTTGCCCGGTAGCGCAGACCGCGGATTGGACGCCGTACTCGGCGTGTCCGTCTTCTCCAGTAGTCGCTCCAACGATCTGGCCCAGGCACTTTAGGCAGCAGACCGCAACCGCGCCGACCGGAGGGCGAGCATCAGCGCGCGGCTCCGGCTCCGGCGCCAGGAAGCAGGCCCTCCGGTCTTGGTGACGCCACAATCGCAGCGCGCGACGTTGGTGCGTATCCAGGAGCCCGTTGTCGGCGTACTATGTGTGATGTGGCTGTCTTGATCCGGCGGGGGAACATGGAACGGGGCCTTGGACAGATTCGCGCAGGTGTGGTAACGCTCCGGGTGTCAGGCGAGTGGGCGCATGCACTGGAGCAAGCGCCATGATCACGAAGATCGAGCTTCGTCCCTACCGACACAAACCCGACACCTGGGAAGCGGACATCACCATGCTCGTTCACGGCCAAGAGGTTCGCCGGCGATGGAAGTCGCCGATGCCCTCGCGTTCCGCGAGCGAGCGGTGGGCCCGCGAGAAGGCCCTCGGCTTCCTCGCCCAGGCGGCAAAGGCCAAGGAGGAAAATAAACCGCAAGAACCACCGAAGAAAGAGATCCCCACGTTCGCCGAATTCGCCCCGCGCTGGGTCGAGCAGTACGTCGTCGCCAACCGCCTGCGAGGGGCGACGGCCGACAACTACCGGCAGGACCTCAATGCGCACCTCATCCCAGTCCTGGGAGCGCTCCGTCTCGACCAGATCAATGCCGAGGCGGTGCAGAAATTGAAAGCCGCTCGCGCCGGTCGCAACATGGCATCGACGATCAACAAGGTGCTGGCGCGGCTCAATACGATGCTTCACTCGGCGGTCGAGTGGAACGTCATCTCCAGCATGCCGCGGATCAAGCGGCTCAAGGAGCCCAAGCTCGAGAAGCCGCATTACAAGCAGGTCGACGACGAGAAGTTCCTCGCGGCGGCCCGTAAGGCGGACCTCAAGCTGTACACGGTCATCCTGCTGGCCGACGACGCCGGCATGCGCCACGGCGAGATCATCGCCCTGCGCAAGGAGGACATCCGTCTCGACGACGGCCCGTGCGGGGCGATCGTCGTGACGCACAGCGCGTACAAGGGCGAGGTCAATGCGACCAAGGGCAATCGCTGCCGCCGCATCCCCCTGACGCCGCGGCTGCGCAAGGCCCTGATCGAGTTCGTGCCCACGGTGAAGGGCGAGCTCGTCGTGTTGTCCAAGAAGGGCCAGCCGATCCGCAGCCAGCATCCTCTGCGCATGTGGCTTCGCAAGCTGCAGGACGAGCTCGGGCTCAAGCGCGGGGTCCACATCCTGCGCCACACCTTCGCCACTCAGGCGCTCCACAAGGGCGCCTCATTGAGGGAGGTCCAGGCGCTCCTGGGCCACACCAATATCGCCACGACGGAGAAGTACCTACACACTGACTCCGAGAACCTCGACCAGGCCATGCTCAAAGTGGCCCGCGGCCGTACGGCCGCGAGCGAGTCCAAGCCAAAGGCTGGCCCGGACCGCGCCCCCCGAACCAGGAGAAATCCTGGAGAAACGAAGTCGCCGCCCCGAAAGACCGCCTCCAAGCGGTCCAAACGGCCCTGATCGCCTTTCGACTTCAACGGCGACGGCAAGGCCGAGGTCGTCTACAGCGACGAATATCACCTGTGGATGTACGACGGTTCGAGCGGCACCAACCTGATCCCCAGCACCTGCAACACCACCGGCACGCTCTGGGAGTACCCACTGGTCGCCGACGTCGACAACGACGGCCAGGCCGACATCGTCGTCGCCAGCAACGCCTACGGCATCACCTGCCCCGACAACGCCAGCAAGCAGGCCGGCATCCGCGTATTCGGCAGCGCCAAGGGATCATGGGTCCGCACCCGCAGGATCTGGAACCAGCACACGTATCATGTCACGAACATCTCGGAGGACGGCACCGTGCCGGCCGTCGAGGTCGCCAATTGGAAGGCGCCCGGGCTCAACAACTACCGGCAAAATGTCCAGCCACAGGGCGAGTTCTCGGCGCCGGACGTGACGGCGGCGATCTTCCCGCTCTGTGATGTCATGCCATACGCGCTGGTCGCCCGGGTCCGTAACATCGGCCAGGCGGCGGTGCCGGAGGGCGTCGTCGTCGGCTTTTATGCCGGCGACCCCGACATGGGCGGCATGCTGCTCGGATCGGGCATGACCAAGAAGTCGCTGTATCCCGCCGAGGCAGAGGATGTGGTGCTCGAGCTGGCGATGCCGGACAAGGGCCTGCTCGATGGCAGCATTCCGGTGTTCGTGGTCGTCGACGACGGCATGCCGGCCCACCTGTGGAAAGAGTGCCGGACCAGCAACAACAAGGTCGAGGGCAGCGGGTATTGTGCGATGCCGGGCTGATATTCGCAGCGGCCGCGCTTGACCGTCGTGCCCGAGCCGCAAAAGCAGGGGTCGTTGCGTCCGATCTTGGTTCGGCACGGGAGCGTGCTCACCGTCCTCGCCGGTGGACCGGGCGCGACACGCAGGGCCTCCACGCGAAGCTGAAGGCGACGCCAGGCGACGCCGACTATGCAGTTTGCGGGCTGGGCAGCCTGTACCAGCGTGATCTCGGCGCTGAAGTACACGGACGACGCGATTATCGCCACGGGCTCGCGCGACACCGGCGCAGGGCTGCGGCTCACCGTCTGGAAGCTCGACCCCGACCACTGCGAGGTGGTGCTGCCGGGCTGGCCCAAGACGATCGCCAACTGGAATCCGGCGCTCGCCGGGATGAGCGACGTCCCGGTGCGCACCGACGCAGCGATCTGGACATACATGGCGATCGACGGAGTCCCGTCCGTTAGCTCATGGCTCACGCTCAAGGCGCCGTTCACCCCCGATGAGTTCGAGGCCGACGACGAGAACAATCGCAGCGAGTGGGTCCGCGCCGTCGTGCTCCAACCGAGCACGGGCAACGCCTTGATGGTCGGCGAGCGGGAGTTCTCGCCTGTGCCCAACGAGGTGTTTCGCCGGACTTTCACCCTCGTCGTCGGCGACGACGATGCATTCATGGTGCTCGTGCTGACGACGGACGTCGACCTGGGTGCGGCGCGCATAAGTGTGCATCTCGGTCGACGCGCCGGGCCGGATCGCGTACTTCGCCGCCGAGCCATCGAGTCCCCGCGAGCCGCTCGCGTACTCACCCGCCAACATGAACGCGGCGCGAATCCAGACCGCGGTGGCACGTGCCTGGCACGTGCCCGGCCACGTCCCGGTCCTCCCGCTCCGCACACTCAGGGTCGTCGGGGGAAACCCGCGTACGCAAGCCATCTCCCCGCTGGCACGGGGCGTGCATTTTTGCTTGTATGCCGATCGCCACGCCCCGCTCACGCCCTCTCACGTCCGTACCTCTCACGTCCTGGCTCTCTGTGATGGTGACTGCCGGCCTTGCGATCGGCTGTGGCGACGATGAAGGCGCCTCCGGCACAGGTCCGGGCGGCAGCACCGGGCCGGGCGGAAGCACCAGCGCCAGCGCCAGCGATGGCACCACGGCGGCGACGACGACCCCGACCACCACCGACGACCCGAGTGGCACGAGCGGGGGGGAGGGCCAGACAGCAAATCCAACGGACGGCGGCTCGACGGTTGGCGGCGAGCAGAGCAGCACAAGCAGCACGAGCGGGGCAGGCCAAACAACAGGCTCGACGGACGGCAGCTCAAGCCAGGGTACCGGCCAGGACACGGGCGATACCGAGGTCGACCCCCCAGTGATACCGCCGCTCGACTACGACGCCCTCGGGATGGTCAACGTCGTCGACTTCGGCGCGGATCCAACCTGCACGATCGACTCCACCGCTGCCATTCAAATGGCGGTGAAGACGGGCGGCGAAACGAACAAGGTGATCTTCTTCCCGAGCGGGACCTATTGTGTCTCGGACACGATCGAGATGAAGCAGGTTCAAGTGGGCAACACGGGGGGGGACGACGGTGGACCTACGTCGAGTAGCGTCGACTACGTCCTGCTCGGCTCGAAGGTCGGACCGCGTCCGGTGATCAAGTTGAAGGACGCTTCGCCGGGCTTTGAAGCCTGCGCGTCGGACGTCGGCTGCAAGAAGACGTCAAAGATTGACCTCGTCAACTGCGTGGTCTCCGAGCGCACCAATCTCAAGCCGGTTCTGTTCATCTGGAACGAGAACCTCGACTGTCCTGGTGATCCAGAGCTTTCGGACGGATCGCGGACCTACCGGAATGTGATCAAGCATCTGGACATCGTGCTCGGAGAGAACCCGGGCGCCGTTGGCATTCGCCACTACGGCGCGGAGGGGGCACGGACCGAGGATGTCCACATCGACGCGCACGGCGGCTTCGCGGGGATCTACGAGGGCATCGGCAGCGGTGGGCTCACGATGGACATCTCCATCACGGGCGGGAAGTCCGGCGCGAGCGGCGAGGGCGAGACGGGTCTGCCGAGCAGCAGCGGTTTCGTCGGGCCCCTCGCCGCACACTCCGTCATGCGCGCGCTTCCCCCCGCGCCCGCGACCGTGCAAAAATCCCCCGACCGCGGACTCCGCCGCAGCTCACCGGGCCGCTGCGTACTCACCCACGCCCCCAACTTCTCACCTCAAATTTCTTAAGCGCGACGAGGCCCTCGAATGAATCCCGACACGCTTCGACTGCGCTATCTCGAGTTGCACGCCGCTCGCAAGCCGGCCGACGACGCGCTGCGGGCCGCGCTCGCGGCCACCGAGCTGCCGGCCACGACGGCCCTGCACGGGCTGCCGATCTGCGCGTGGCCGAGCGCGCGATTCATGCAATTGCGCATCTTGACGACCAACGAGATCGACCCGCGAGTGCACGAGCACTTCGTGCCCATCTCGTCCACATCCCCGCTGCACCTCGCCGCCTTCGTCGATCCGGCCGACCTCTCCTATCACACCTTCGAGAACCTGATTGGGCTCGACGACCTGTTCGAGCCCTTCGTACGCACGCCGCTCCCGCTGCCCAAGGTCGAGCTACCCACGTCGGCCGCGGCTGCACCGGCCGGCAAGAAGGGCAAGAAGGGCAAGAAGGGCAAGCCGAGCGTGGCGAGCGCGCCCAAGGTCTCGCTGCTGCACCTGCACATCGACCTGCCGCACCAGCTCGCCGACGTGCTCGCCTCGCTCGATGGCCGCGAACTCTACCTCGAGCCACGCGGGGTCGGTCGGGGCGGACGTCGCTTCATCTTTCACGCGCAGCCGCTCGCCGACCTGCTCACCGCGGTGCTGCGCCGCACGATGCCCGCCGCCTGGCAGCCCGGCTTCGTGCACGTCAACCCGGTGTTTCGTTGCAATCGCTTCGACGTCGGCGATGCGCCCTTCGAATCGCATCTCGACGTGCCCTTCTCGTGGTCGGCCCGAAAACTGGTCTCGAAGCGCACCTTGCTGCTCTACTTGACCGGCGGCCGCGGTGAGCCAGCCGCGCTGCGCGTGGGCAGCTTGCCGGGGCTCCAGACGATCGCCGCCGGCGACCTCGTGATCTTCGATCAGGACCTTCACCACGAAGGCCGGCCCTTCGTCGACGGGCCCAAGATCTTCGTGCGCAGCGAGCTGATCTACGAGGACGACGCGTTGCGAGACTCGCCCGACCTCGCCGCGCTGTTCGCCAAGGCCTGCTACCTCGACGCCCACAGCGTGTTTGCGCCGGAGCTGGCTCGCTGGGCGCAGCGCAGCTACGAGCGGGCCACGCAGGCGCGCTTCTCGGGCCGCACGACGCAGGCGCGCGCCGAGCCGTGGCTACATCACGAGTTTGCCGGCGTGCACTATCTGACCAACGGCTATGACGCGTTCTTTCGCGCCGCGGACGTCTCGGTCGTCGACGCGGCGGCGCTCGTCGTGCTCGGCCAGCTCAACCCCCTGATCGATGGCGTCGCGTTTCGCACGCTGTGCCCACGCACCTCGCTCGTGCGCAGCACCACGGATCGTAGCTGGATTGCGCCCTACCTGGCCGCCCAGCCGCCCCCGAGCGAGCCGCCCTTCACCGCGCTCGACCAAGACACGCTCTTTCCGCCCCCGGAGGCGCCGAGCGAGGAATACATGTACATTCCGCGTTCGCTTGATTTCGATAGATTCCCCGATAATTGGGCTGGTTCGCGCAATGCCAAGATCATCGGCATCTACCGACAGGCACAGCGCTGGGCCAAGCGCCGCATCGCCAAGGCGCCGATCCACGTGCTCGGCAAACAGCTCTTCGTCGCACCGGATCGCTTCGTGATCCAGGGCCAACACGTGCACCTGCTCGGCCGCACCTCGCTCGGGCCCCTGCATTTCGCGGCCGCCACCTTTCTGCACGTCAACGACTTCATCGACGTCGAGGCCACGGTCGATGGCTTGCACCCCGTGTTGCCGCCGCTGCAATTTCGCGAGCACGAGGGCCTGCTGCACCTGACTTTCGACTTGTTTCGCAACTCGTGGATGACGTCGCCGGTCGGCGAGACCCGCGTGTCGGCCCCGATCCCCTACATCGAAGATCGCACGTGCGGAGGTCATGCATTTTGGCATGCTGCGGCCGGCCGCCTCGTCGGCGAGGATGTGCTCGCGCGCGAGCTGGCCGAACCGATCGGGAGGGACGAATGATCGGCGACGATGCGATCACTGCGCTCGAGATGCGCCTGATCGACGGAGACCTCGACGCGGAGACGTGGCCGGTGTATGCGGATTACCTCAACGGCATCGGGGATCCGCGCGGCGAGCTGCTCTCGATCATCTATTCCGGCGGCGACTCCAGTGAGCGCTCCAGCGCGCGCTGGAAAGAGCTCGAGCTGGCCCTCGAACGCGACGACCCCACGACCGTCCACGTGCTCGAGGCGAGCTGGTGGTTGTGGGGCTTCATGTTCGAGGGCGAGGTCCACCTCGAGAGCGCGGCCGACATCGACACGCTCGCTCGCGCCCTCGCTACGCCAGCGACCCGGCTCCTGCGCGAGGTGACGTTCACGCTCGGCGCTGACCTGGGCGCCAAGGACCTCTCCCGTCTCGCCGAGCTGCCGTTCGCACGCCTGCGCACGCTGAACATCGCCGAGCAGCCGCATGGCGACGCGCTCGTGGGCGCGCTCGCGGGCGCCTGCACGCGCCTGGTCGAGCTCGATGCTCGCGGCACGGCGCTGTCCAGGCAAGGCGTGACCGCGCTGGCCAAGGTGGCCTCGGGTGGCACGCTGAGGCGACTGCATCTGCAGCGCAACCGCATCTCGGGCCCGGACGTCGCGTTGCTCGCCCCCAAGCTGGTCGGCCTCGAGCTGCTCGACCTGCGCGACAACGACATCGGCGCGACCGGGCTCGCGGCGCTGGCCGCCACGCCGGCACTCGGGGCTCTTCGCACGCTGCGGCTGCAGCTCGACACCTTCCGCGAGGACGAACTGGAGCCGCTCGCACGCTCGCGCACGCTGCCGCGCGCGGTCGTGCGATATATTCGTGCGGTGCTCGAGCAAAGGCGACGGGAGCGATGAGCGGACATGAGCGAGGCATCGAGCGAAGCCTGTGAGGCGACCGGGCGCTGCTGCTTCGCGCGCTGTCCCAGCGCGAACGAAAGGACGTTCAGCCATGGCGACTTTAGGCAGCTACAGGACGCCGTGGATCGCCTCTTGCGTGATACCCAGGCCAAGGCCTGCTTCATCGTCGACCGAGAGGGTCTGCTTCTCCTCGCCGCCAGCGGAAACGCTGAGTCCAGGCTATCGACCCCGATGCGCCGCGCTGCAAGTAGCGAGACGACCCAGCGGCCGCCTCGCAACCTGCTTGTAACACCACGCGGACGGCCTTCGGATACCATGCGCGAAGATGACCGATCCGAAGGCCCCCCGCTCACCCTCGTCCAGCGTCCCCCTGACCGCACCCACGCTCGAGCGCCGTGAATTCCTGCGGCTCGGCCTCGGCAGCGCCGCGCTGCTCGTCGGCTGCGGTGACGACGCGAGCGGCGGGAACGAGGGCTCGACTACCACGGGCACAGGAGACGGCGGACTCACCGACTCGAGCGGCGCCGCGCCGACCACCAGCGCCGCCACCACGGGCACCAGCGGCCTCGAGGGCACCAGCACCACTGGCGACGGCAGCACCACCGGCGACGACACCAGCACCACCGGTGACACCACCGACGACAACACTACTACAACCGGCGACGACACCACCACCGGCAACGCCGCGGTGTGTGAGGGCGAGCTCATCACCTTCGACCCCTGGGTCGTCCCGCTCGACCCCTCGCTGTTTCCGAACGCGGTGATGGCCGGCGAGATGAAGCCCGACTCGGTGATGTTCGCCGTCTTCATCGCCGACGCGGCGGCCAAGAGCCTGCGGATCTGGCGCAATGGCGGCGCCGCCGGCGAGGTCGACCTCATCCACGAATCGACGGTCGTGCCGACCGCCGACGGTTACATGAAGGTCAGCATCGACGGCCTCTGCCCGGGCACCTGGTACTACTACAGCGTCTTCGACGGCCCGCCGGGCGCCTTCACCGCGCGCAGCATCATCGGCGAGGTCCGCACCGCCATCGCCGAGGACGCCCTGGA
>Ga0116158_10003895_pt1 | contig 12854 bp, 13 predicted proteins | sample AD_UKC052_MetaG_FD_89883 | JGI IMG/M metagenome (GOLD analysis project Ga0116158, IMG submission 89883) | Active sludge microbial communities of municipal wastewater-treating anaerobic digesters from USA - AD_UKC052_MetaG | ecosystem: Engineered > Bioreactor > Anaerobic > Digestate | place: USA... | reverse complement strand
CACGTCCCAAGTTTTGCAGTGGGGGTTCGCAGGTGCTATCCCGACCACGCGGCAGTTACCGGATCGGTTGGACCGGAAGTCCGAGTTCCGTCTGCGCGACGATTCGGCGACATTCAACATCACCACCGTGACGCTGACGGATCTGAAGACCGGTCTACCTGTCAGCGGTATCAAGTCGGCGGGCACCTTCTCCCTGTCTCCGGGTATCTATGAGCTCAAGGTGGGCTACTATGGCAGCAAGCGCGTGGGCATCATCAAATACGTGGCGTCGGGGACGAAGACGCGGACGTTTCGACACATGTCATATGGTCCGACGCGATTTGTTCTGACGGGTGGTTCCATCAGCGGGGTAACCTACAAGTCGCCATCGCTCACAGAGGAATGATCGCCGGGCGATTGTCTCGACGACTTCGTCTTCGGCAAGTCCATTTTTCCGGCGCAGCTGCACATCTCGCACGGATTTGAGCGGCGTTTCCACAGCTTGCGCGCGAGCCACAAGACGGCTGTGACTACGGCGATGGCGACGATGATGTTCTGGAGTTGAGGTGTCATGCCTTATCCCCACCCGAGCAGGTGACCGCCCTGCCAGACGACGAACGAAACAAGCCATGCCAGTCCGGTCATGTAGCCCCATTGGAAGATCGTCCATTTCCAGCTTCCGGTTTCGCGCTTGGTGACGGCGAGCGTGCTGAAGCACTGCATGGCGAGCACGTAGAACAACATGATACAGATGCCGCGCAACGGGGTGAAAAATGGGTTGCCGGTCACCGGGTCTTTCACGGCGCGCAGACGCTGCTGCAGATCCGGCACCTGTTCCGAATCGTGCGATTCGACGCCGTAGATGGTGGCCATGGAACTCACGAACACTTCCCGGGCGACCAAGCTACTAAGGGCCGAGACGCCGATGCGCCAGTCGAAGCCGATGGGCGCAACGATTGGCTCAATGGCTTTGCCGATCCGGCCGGCGATGCTGTGCTCGATGGGCATATGGCCCGTGTCCGTCGGGGTCTTGGGGTAGTTGGTCAGTGCCCACATGATGATCGACATCGCGAGGATGACGGTGCCCGCCTTGCGTACGAACAGGATGCTGCGTTCCCACATCACATGGATCAGCGTGCGGATGCGGGGGCGGTGGTAACGGGGAAGTTCGATGGCGAGGGTGGCGGCCTTGCCTTTGAGAATGGTGCGGTTGAAGACGGCGGCCACGGCGATCGCTGCAACGAGTCCGAAGATCACCATGCTGCCGAGCACCAGCGCGGGTAGCGGCAGGAATCCAAGAATCAGAACGTTGGGGATCACGGTGCCCGCGATCAGGAGATAGACAGGCCAGCGCGCGGCGCAGCACATGAGCGGCGCGATGAGGATGGTGAGCAGGCGGTCCTTCTCGTTATCGATGGTGCGTGCGGCCATGATGCCGGGGATTGCGCAGGCGAAGCTGGAGAAGAGAGGGATGAACGCCTTTCCGTGCAGCCCCATGCGGCCCATGATGCGGTCGAGAATGAAGGCGGCGCGGGCGGTGTAGCCGGAGTCTTCCATGATGGCGATGAAGAGGAAGAGGATCATGATCTGGGGCAGGAAAACGAGGACGCCGCCGACGCCGGAGATGACGCCGTCCGTGAGCAGGCTCTGAAGCGGTCCTGCCGGGATCACCTCGGAGGCCAGCGACGAGAGCCAGCCGAAGACTTGTTTGATCCAGTCCATGGGGGCTTGCGTGAGTTTGAAGATGGAGATGAAGATGGCCAGCACCACAAGTCCCAGGAAAGCCGGACCACCGACGGGGTGGGTGAGAAATCTGTCGGCCTTGTCGCTGAAAGACGGCGACACTTCGCGAACTTTCCGGATGTCTTCCATGAGTTCATCGATAGCGGCATAGCGGGCGATGGCCTCGGCGGCATACCAAGTGATGCCCTCATCCTGCAGATTCTTTCGCGCGGTTTCCACGGTGTTGTGAAGCGACGCGGGCGCGGATTTGAATTTGGGTTGTTCCAGGGCTTGGGCCGTGCAGAGTACGCGCAAGGCCTCGCCGCGCGCAGATTCGGGTGGCGCCAGTTGGGCGGCCTTGAGTTCAGTGGCCAGGCGTTCCACCTGCTGGTCAACCGCGGCCGGGAGCCGGACAGGATCAAGGGGGGATGATGGGGTGGCCAGCTGCGTTTCGATGGCCGCCTTGAGTTCGGAAAGGCCGGTGCCTCGGGCGGCGATCATGGGCACAACCGGAACGCCCAACCTCTTGGAAAGATCCACTTCATCGATGTCATGCCCGGCGGTCCGACAGAGATCCATCATATTCAGGGCGATGATGGTAGGCAGGCCGAGGCTGAGAATCTGTGTGGCAAAGAAGAGGTTCCGTTCCAGGTTGCTGGCGTCGATGACGACGACAACGAGCCTCGGCCGAGGGGTGTCTTCCAGCGATCCCATGAGCACGTCGTGAGAGACCTGCTCATCCATGGACCGTGCGTTCATGGAATAGGCGCCGGGGAGGTCGATCACGTGGACTTCGCCGGCTTTGGGCAGGTGCAGCGAGCCCTCATGCTTCTCCACGGTCTTGCCCGGGTAGTTGGAAACTTTCTGGCGGAGCCCCGTCAGCGCATTGAAGACGGTGGACTTGCCGCAGTTGGGGTTGCCGGCAACGGCGACATGCGGAATGCGAAGTTCTTCTGCGGTGAGGGCGGCCATCAGCGGCCCTCCACGGGTGTCACGGCGATGGACTTGGCAGCGCTGGTGCGCAGGGAGAGATGGCCGCCGCGTGCAGAGATCTCGATGGGGTCGCGCATGGGGGCGCGTTTGAGGAGGACGACGAGTGTGCCGGGTGTGAGGCCCATTTCCATGAGGCGCTGGGCTTCCGATGGGGGCATGTCCACACGGACGATGCGCGCGGCGGTGCCTACGGCGAGATCATTGAGTGTGACAACGGTTTCCATGGCCAGACCACTATTCCCCATGCCGACAGGGCAGTCAAACAGGCGCGGCCCGAGATCATCAGATATGCCGGCTGTCGTTCTCGTCCTTGACGGTATAACCGGAATCCTGCCGCTGGAAGTTGACCTTGTTCTTCTCGAGATAGGCCTTGTAGATGTCGTCGGCGGTCATGCCGACCACCTGTGCGGCGGAGATGAGAAAGTGCAGGATATCGACGATTTCGACCCGTGCGTTCTGTTTGTCGAATTTCTGGTACTTGGCCCACCACTTCCATGGGGAACTGTCGGTGAGTTCGGCGATTTCCTGCGACATGGCCCGGCAATAGTTGAGCAGCCAGATGGGTTGCTGGTCTTCCGGCATCTTGAGCGTATCGACGCCAATCCGCTGGTTCAACTGTGCCTGCATTTCAAAAATGTGCTTCAGCATGTCTTTTTCGGGCATGATTCTGACCTCGTTTCACAAGTTTCTGTTCGCGGGCCAGAATAGGCGCTGGCCATCGGGGCGTCAATTAGGCTATGAAACGCCGCTCACGTTCTGTTATAACGCCCGGCGGCGTATTCAAAGAGAGGAATCATGGAGAAGGTTGTCATTCTTGGAGCGGGTGGAGCAGGCCTGACGGCCGCGATTTACACGGCCCGCGCCAATCTGGAACCGTTGGTGATCGAAGGACTGCAGCCCGGCGGGCAGTTGACCACGACGACGGAAGTGGAGAATTTCCCCGGGTTTCCGGAAGGAATCCTTGGCCCCGAGCTCATGGATCGCATGCACAAGCAGGCGGAACGGTTCGGTGCCCGGTTTGAGTTTGGCAATGTTACGGCCGTCGATTTCAATTCCAAGCCCCTCAAGATCACGCTTGAAGGAGGCGACACGCGTGAGACCCAGTCGGTGATTATTGCCACCGGTGCTTCGGCGAAGTACATCGGTCTCCCGTCGGAGCAGAAGCTTATCGGTCGCGGGGTTTCGGGCTGTGCAACATGCGACGGCGCATTCTACAAGAATGTGCCCGTAGCGGTGGTGGGCGGTGGCGATACGGCGATGGAGGATTCGACCTTTCTCACCCGGTTTGCCTCGAAGGTATACGTGATTCATCGGCGCGACCAGTTTCGCGCGTCGAAGATCATGGCGGACCGGGTGCTGTCGAATCCGAAGATCGAAGTGATCTGGAACAGCGTGGTCGAGGATGTGCTCGACGTATCGAAGAACGAGGTGACCGCGATCCGTCTGAGGAATGTCAAAACCGGCGAGCAGCGGGAACTGCCGGTGAAGGGTTTCTTCGTGGCCATCGGGCATCAGCCGAACACCGGGTTCCTGGGCGGGCAGGTGCATTTGGACGACAAGGGATACATTGTGGCCCGCAACACGAAGACGAATGTGCCGGGCGTATTCGCGGCGGGTGATGTGCAGGATTCCGTTTACCGGCAGGCTGTGACGGCGGTGGGATCCGGCTGCATGGCGGCGCTGGAAGCTCAGCGATATCTCGAGAATGTGGAAAGCGTGCACGGATGAGTACGGATGTTCAGAAGAAGAAGCGGGACACATGGGGCACGTTCCGCCGGCTGATGGGCTATGTGAAGCCCTACACGAGCCGCCTCCTGATCGGCGCGGTCTGCGGAGCGCTGTTTGCCGGGTCCACCACGGGAATGCTGTACGCCCTCAAGGGCACGATCGCGAAGGTCTTTGACACACAGTCCATGCCTTGGACGGGCGTGTTGGCTGTTTCCGGCTTGTTGCTTGGTTTTGCCGTGATTCGCGGGATCGGTTATTTCATGAGCCTCTATCTCGTGGAATGGGTCGGCAATCGCGTGGTGATGGATCTTCGGATTGCGATTTTCGAGCATCTCCAGCGCCTGCCGGTGCTCTATTTCTCGGGTACGCGCACGGGGGAGCTGATTTCCCGTACGACGGCCGACACGATCATGATTGAGCGAGCCGTTTCCACGGTGCTGAGCGATCTGATCCGGGAGCCATTTTCGTTCCTTGCGATGGCGGGTTTCGTGCTGTGGCTGGACTTCAAGCTGGCCCTCGTGAGTCTGGTTCTGTTCCCCCTCTGCATTATCCCTGTGGCCCTCTTCGGCCAGAGAATTCGGAAGGCGGCGCGTGAGGGGCAGCAGAAGCTGGCGGACATGGTTTCCGTGTTGCAGGAAGCGCTGGTGGGGGTTCGGATTGTTCGCGCATTCGGCATGGAAGATTACGAAGTCGACCGCTTCCGCGCTCATGCGCGTTCCGTGTTCAGCCGGGCGATGAGGATGACGCGCGCACGCGCATCGGTGGAGCCGATCATCGTGGGGCTGACGGTGGTGGGCGTTTCGCTGGTCCTCTTCTACGCCCGTGCGGCGCACATGACCGTGGACAAGTTCATCGCCTTTGCGACGGCGATTGTTGCGCTCTACGACCCGGTCAAGAAGTTGAGCCGCATCCATCTGGCGATCCAGCAGAGTTCAGCCTCGGCCGACCGTGTTTTCCATCTGCTCGACAGCGAGGTGACGATCAAGGACAGCCCGAACGCCGTTGAGCTGGTTGGGCCGGTGAAAGAAGTGGCCTTCGACCACGTAAGCTTCCGCTACAACGACACGCCCGTGCTCAATGACATCAATCTCAGTATCCCGGCGGGCACCTTGGTGGCGATCGTCGGTGGCTCCGGGGCGGGCAAGACTACGTTCGTCAATCTCCTGCCGCGTTTCTTCGATGTTGCCGGGGGGCGGGTCCTGATCAATGGGGGCGACATTCGCGAGTACACGATGAAGTCCCTGCGCCAGCAGATTGGCCTTGTGAGCCAGGAGACCGTTTTGTTCAACGACACCGTGGCGCGGAACATTGCCTATGGCTCGCGGCATGCGACACCAGAGCAGATCGTGGAGGCGGCGAAGAAGGCTCATGCCGACGAGTTCATCAGCGAGATGCCGGAGAAATACGAAACGATGATCGGTGAGCGCGGTGTGCGGCTGTCAGGAGGCCAATGCCAGCGGCTGGCCATTGCGCGCGCGATCCTTCGCAATCCCCCGATCCTGATTCTCGACGAGGCCACGAGCGCACTGGATACCGAGTCCGAGCGGCTGGTGCAGTCCGCGCTGGATGAATTGATGACGGGACGAACCGTGTTTGCCATCGCGCACCGGTTATCGACCATCATGCACGCCGATCTGATCCTGGTCCTCGATGACGGGCGCGTCGTGGAGCAGGGCACCCACAAGGTCCTGATCGAGCGTGGCGGTCACTACAAGTACCTCTACGATCTCCAGTTCAAGGACAACAGCTAGGTCTTCATGGCAAACGGCAGCCAGCAGGTTCCCGTGGCAGAGCGAAATAAGTTCGGAACCTTTGCGGGTGTCTTCACGCCGTCCATACTGACCATTCTCGGCGTGATCATGTTCCTGCGCGCCGGCTACGTCGTCGGGCAGGCGGGCATTGGCGGGGCATTGTGGATACTGTTGCTGGCTGAGAGCATCGTGCTGGTTACAGCCGTCTCCATGGCGGCGATTGCGACCAATACAAAAATCAGCGGCGGTGGCGCCTACTTCCTGATTTCCCGCGTGCTGGGGGCCCAGTTTGGTGGTGCCATCGGTCTTGCGCTCTACCTTGCACAGGCGCTTTCTGTGCCATTCTATACCTTGGGATTCACCGAGGCCTTGGTGCAAAGTTTTCCGGCGTTGAAGCCATTCTTTCCATACCTTGCCGGGGGAACGGCCTGTGCGTTGTTCGTGCTTAACTACATCGGTGCTGCGTGGGCTATCAAGGCCCAGTACTTCGTGATGACGGTTCTTGGTCTGGCGATCGTGTCGTTTCTGGGTGGCGCTGCCGTGCGATTCTCCCCGGAGTTGATGTCGGCCAACTGGACGCCGGGCTACACCTCGCCGACGATTTCCTTCTGGGTCGTATTCGCCATCTACTTTCCGGCGGTCACCGGCATTTTGGCAGGCATCAACATGTCGGGTGATTTGCGGGACCCCGGCCGCTCGCTTATGCGGGGAACTTTCGCCGCTATTGCCGTGGGATTCGTGATCTACCTTGCCGAGATATTGTTGTGTGGCGGTTCGCAGGAACGGGTGGATCTGGTGACGCGGCCGTACCGGATGTTGATTGATCACGCGTTGATGGGGTCGGCCTTCCTCGTGATCGGCGGTGTCTTCGCAGCGACGTTGTCCAGTGCGTTGGGCTCCTTCCTTGGCGCACCCCGGGTCTTGCAGGCTCTGGCCCGCGACCGCGTGGTCCCGGGCATCTCGTGGTTCGCCCGCGGCACGGCGAAGGGCGATGAACCCCGGCATGCGTTGTGGCTCACGCTTGCAATCACGGTCGTGGTCATCTTCCTTGCCGCGCGCAGTGAATCATTGAAGGCCTTCGATGCGGTTGCGGCAGTTGTGACCATGTTCTTCCTGTGCACCTATGGGATGGTGAATCTGGCTGCGTTTGTCGAATCCTTTGGCGCGAATCCTTCCTTCCGTCCACGGTTTCGTTTCTTTCACTGGACGGTATCGCTGGTTGGAGCGATCGAGTGTCTGGTGATCATGTTCCTGATCGACGCTGGAGCGGCCGTTGTGTCGGCCCTGGTTATCGCGGGACTGTATCTGGTGATCAGCCGCCGCATGCATCGGTCGGCGTTTGGTGATGCGCGTCGCGGCTTTCTGTATTCGGTGGTGGCGCGCAATCTTCAGCGGCTGCGGGTTTCGGGGCCGGACCCAAAGAACTGGCGTCCGACGTTGCTGGTGTTGTCGGGCAATCCCATGACCCGGGCAGCTCTTCTGCGTTTTGGGGCATGGTTTGGCGCGGGGCGGGGGATCGTGACCGCCGTGCAGATCGTGATCGGCTGTATCGAGGAAATGGAGCATCTTCGCAAGACGGCCTTGTCGGCCTTGGAGAAGGTGATTCAGGAGGGCGGTTGGGATGCTTTTCCCGAGGTCCTGATCACGAGCGATATTGACGAAGGCATCCGAACCATGGTGCAGGCGCACTCAATTGGGCCGATCAAACCCAATGCCGTGTTGATCGGTTGGCCGTCGGACCCGCAGCGTGTTGCACCGTGGGCGCGGCATCTGCGTGATATTCGCAGCCTGGGCCGCAGTGTGATATCGGTGATTGATCGTGGAACGAGAATTCCGAATGGGGGTCGTGGGCGGATCGATGTTTGGTGGCGCGGCAAGGAGAACGGGTCGCTGATGATGATCCTGGCCTATTTGCTCACCTGCAACTGGGAGTGGAGCAATGCGGCGATCCGGATACTGAGACTGGTGGAAGATGAACCAAGCCGTGTTCCTTCGCAGGAGGCGCTGTCCGCCCTGGCTGCTGCCGCACGGATAGACGCGGAGATCATCATTGTAGTCTCCAAGGAACCGTTTGAGGTGGTGCTATCCCGATACTCCCGCGAATCCGATGTGGTATTCCTCGGGTTCCAGCCGCCAGAGGAGGATCGGGCCGCCTCCTTCGCACATTTCTGCGAGCAGACCCTGAAAGACATGCCGACGACCATCCTGGTCAGCTCCAGTGGCGAGGCCGATCTGTTGGCTTGATGCGGCAGAGCTGCCGCGCCTGTTCCTCATGTGTCCGCCAGACGAATCCACAGATTCGTGGGTCCCATTCTACGTAATCTGCGCGGGGATACTGTTTGTGGTCAGGAATGAGCGATGGAGGGCCGGCTGCGTTCCTTGATTCAGCGAAGACCTGTTGTACGTTGTCTCAGGGTGGGTATGGCTTACACAACACATCACAGGAACGCACATGAATCATCATAGTGCCGGCATGGTCCTTCAGGGATTGCGACGACGTGGACGCGTGCGTTTTGAGCCCGGTATCCTGGTTCTGATCATAGCCCTCCATCTGGCCGTGCCGCGTAAGACGCGTGCCGAGCAACGGTTGGATCTCAAGACCATGCTCTACATGGAAGATGGCGACCGGATGAAGATCATCGCTCCGGCGATTCTTTACGAATACGAAATAAGCCCTTCGCTCACCATCAAGATTGAAGGCATCTATAACTCGATCTCGGGTGCTTCACCTACGGGAGCTCCGGCGTCTACGACGTATACGACCACGTCGAGCGGCGGGACGATTGTCGTGCCGACGTCATCCCCGGCTCCAACTCCGCCTCCGCCGGTCATCATTGGTGATGACGACGATCATGAGGACGATGAATTCGAGGGTGATGCGCGTCGCGGACGTGCAGCGAAGTTCATCCATTATGCGGGTGCCACGCCAACCCCGACACCCACGCCAACTCCAGCTCCGACACCGACATCTACGCCGACTTCATCGAGTTCTGGATCAGGTGGGGGAGGCGGCACTACTACGACGACCTCGTCGTCAAGCAGCGGCAAGGTGCCGAAGGCCGATGTGGAAGATACTCGTGTTGGCTTCACTGTTGACTTGATCAAGAAGCTGGGGCGGCACACGCCCTCCCTGATGTTGGCGTACAGTACGGAATCGGATTACAAGTCCTTTGGCCTGGCGCTACGCGACTCCGTGGACTTCAACAAGAAGAACACCACGCTGATGTACGGCGGGGCGCTGACACACGACCTTGTCGAGGCGGACACATTGCCGTCATCCGAGACGAAGGACACGGTGGATGCGATGGTCGGCGTCACCCAGTTGCTGGATCCGCAGACCTTCGTCACGGTGAACCTGACGGCGAGCCATGTGTCGGGCTGCCTGGCCGATCCCTACAAAGTGGCGGAGGTAAATGGCGTGCTCGTGGCGGAGAATCGGCCGGACAACAAGGACAAGCTCATTGTCTTCACGTCACTGAACCACTACTTCAAAGCCCTGCGCGGTGGCATGGAGGGGAGCTACCGCTGGTACAACGATTCATTCGGTATCCAGGCGGACACCTTTGAACTGGCGTGGTATCAGAAGATTGGGCCGCACTTCGTCCTCCGGCCGCAGGTCCGCTATTACGAGCAGACGGCAGCCGACTTCTACAGCGTGCGTTTCACGGGGGCCCCCGAGTTCTACTCGGCCGACTACCGGTTGTCCGCGCTACAGGCGTTTGGATACGGTCTGAAGTTCATCTGGACGCCCAACGACAAAGTGTCGTTCGACCTCGCGGTGGATCGTTACGAGCAGAAGGGGAAGGATTCGGCAACGCCGCCCGATGCCTACCCGCAGGCCAATGTCATTACCGCCGGGGTGCGCATATGGTTCTAACCGCCGACCAGATATTCCAGCGCGTACAGGACGCGCCGTTGCGCGGGCACGGGGACTATTTTGAGCTCTCGTTCCGTGCGATGGGTTCGCCATGCGCGATTACCTTCGCGGCGAAGACGCATGCCGCGGCGGGCGAGTTCAAGGAACACGCCCTGCGCTGGCTGTCGGAGTTCGAGGCCAAGTACTCGCGATTCATCGATTCGAGTCTGATCAGCCGGATCAATGCGGCGGCGGGGCGCGAGTGGGTGGAGGTCGATGCCGAGGCAGAGAGTCTCTTCTCCCTCTGCGACTGGTTCCACTGGACGACCGACGGCGTGTTCGATCCCACGTCGGGTCCATTCGTCGCGTTGTGGGATTACCATCGGCAGCCGGCCGTCGTGCCGTCGGAAAGCGAGGTTGCAGCCGCCCGGTCGCTTGTGGGTTGGGGTCGTGTGCAGCGTCGGGCCGGTGGGATATTCCTGCCGCAGCAGGGCATGATGTTGGACATCGGCGGCATCGGGAAAGAGTACGCGGTGGACCGCGTGATGAACCTGGCGTTGGAAGCGAACATCAAGAATGTGCTGGTGAACTTTGGCAACGATCTGCGGGTTCATGGCGAGCCGCCGGAAAAGGGGCCGTGGAAAGTTGGACTGGAGCATCCCGACTCGCCGGGTCGCTGCTGGGGCGGTGTGGCCCTCAACGAAGGTGCCGTGTGCAGCTCCGGTAATTACCTGCGGTTCATGGATGTGGGTGGTAAGCGGTACGGGCATATCATCGATCCGCGAACGGGAAATCCCGTCAACAACGGATGCCGGTCGACGACGGTGATTGCGCCGACCTGCACCGAGGCCGGCATTCTCGCGACGTCATCCTTCGTGCTGGGTGCGGACGCGGGCATGGCGTTGCTTGCGCGTCAGTTCTCGGCGGACGGTTGTATCTGGACGGAAGGTGGTCTCTTCGAAACGCGGAGGTTCAGGTCCTATGTCATTAAATAGAAACATGAAATACACGGCGGTGTTGTTGGTGGCGGCATCCGTGTTGCTGGCGCTGCCACAGGTTCATGCGGCGAATCTTAAACCGGGCGATGCCCTGCCCGCATTGAAGGCAAAGGATTTCGAGGGGGCGCTGCCGGAGTTGGCAGGCAAGGTTGTGCTGCTGGACTTCTGGGCCTCATGGTGCGGTCCGTGCAAGGCATCGCTGCCGCAACTCGACAAGCTCTACCGGGAATATGGCAAGAGAGGGTTTGTGATATTGGGTGTGAGCGTGGACGAGAGTTCGGCTGACATGAAGGCCTTCCTGGAAGCGCACCCTGTCAGCTTTCCAACGGTACGCGACAAGGCGCAGACGCTGGTGGGGCAGGTGTCCGTGGATGTCATGCCCACCTCGTTGCTGATCAATCGCGAAGGTAAGGTGACCAAGATCCATTCCGGCTACCAGGGTGAAAAGACGGTCGAAGAGCTGCGAGCCGAAATCGAGCAATTGCTGGGTGCCCCATGAAACAAATCATCTTCTATATGCTGGTCCTGGTGGCTGTGGCGTCGATGTTGACCGGGTGCAAGACCGTTCAGCCGTGGGAGCGTGGCACAATGGCTGACTATACGATGCGGCCCGATCGCGATCCGCTGACTGTGAGCTTCGGTGAGCACATCTACTTCACGCGTGAAGCGGCGGCGGGTGGCCGTGGCGTGGGTGGTGGCGGCTGCGGCTGCAACTGAGTTGGTTCAGACTTTTCCGCGGTAGCGCTTCAGTATGTTCCGAACATACTTCTGCGTCGTGGGGTAGGTGATGCTGTCCACGAACTTCCTGCTGTCTCCGCCACTGGCGGCGGCCCAACGCTGTGCATTGGATCGTCCCGCGTTGTATTCGGCGAGGGCGTAGGGCAGGGGGTCGGGGTAGACCGACCAGCGTTTGACTGCCCGCGCGAGATACCACGTGCCGGCCCGGATATTGGCGGCGGGCTCAAACAACGTTTCTCGTGGCGGTGTCGGGACGTGGGTGGCCTTGGCCCATTCCTTCACGGCTCCGTCGGTGATCTGCATCAATCCAATTTCCTGCTTGGTGCCGACGCATTCCGGGTGAAACCGGCTTTCCTGCCAGATCAGCGCGGATACGAGACGCGGGTCGAGCTGTTGTTCGGTCGCGTGTTGCACAATGAGTGTGTCGAATCGGTGGATGCGGTGGAGGAATGCAATCGCGGCCAGGCAGACGATCAGCGTCGCAAGCACCACGTTCCAGTAGATGATCTGCACGGCTACCCGCCGCGGTATCGTCCGCATGGCGGCATCTTACATGGGCAGCGGGGTGCTTGTCCACGCATGTGCACAACGCCACCAACCCATCTTGACGCCGCGCCATATCACACATAGTATGTGTACACAGGATATGTGGAGATACGACGATGAAGAACGTAACCCTGGCCGTAGACGAGAAGTTGCTGGAGGCTAGCCGTCTCTATGCGCACGAACATCACACGACCCTGAACGCCCTGGTGCGCGATCTGCTGCGCCGCGAAATTGGTGCGCAGAAGCGGGAGCACTGGGCGGACACCTTCCTGCGAATTGCCAAGGAGGCGGGTGGGAATTCACACGGTTGGAAATGGAACAGGGAAGAGATATATGACCGCAAAGTGTTTCGTTGACTGCAATATCTTCGTTTATGCGATGGACGGTGGTGCGGGTGCCAAGCAGCAGGTGGCAGAGGCCTTGCTAAAAGGGTGCAGTGGAGATACTTGGGGCGTCATCTCCACGCAAGTCCTCCAGGAGTTCTATGTCGTCGCAACGAGGAAGTTGCGCGTGGATCGTGCCCGGATACGCCAGGCCATGGAT
>Ga0116158_10003893_pt1 | contig 12855 bp, 4 predicted proteins | sample AD_UKC052_MetaG_FD_89883 | JGI IMG/M metagenome (GOLD analysis project Ga0116158, IMG submission 89883) | Active sludge microbial communities of municipal wastewater-treating anaerobic digesters from USA - AD_UKC052_MetaG | ecosystem: Engineered > Bioreactor > Anaerobic > Digestate | place: USA... | reverse complement strand
TTTGCGGGGGGGGGGGGGCAGGGAGGGTGGTGGTTTTGGTAAAGACGCACCGGGGGGCCGGAAATTTTGTGGCGTTGTTGCGGGGCCCGCCTCCGTCCGCATCCAGCGGCCTGCGCCGCCGGGTGCCCCGAAAGAGCCGCAAACTATAGCACCCCCCCGCACGCCCCGTCAACCGCCTTTTTGTGAAAATCCAAACTTTTTTTCGGCAGGTTTTTTGCGCCCTTTTCACCTGTTCTTCAACCGCCTTTCTTCGCTATAGTATCCACCATGCAAACTGACTCGCCTTCACGCACGCTTTCGCCGATCGAGGCCCGCATCGTCGGCGCGCTGATCGAGAAGGCCCTCACCACGCCTGAATACTATCCGCTCACGCTGAACGCGCTGATTGCCGCCTGCAACCAGAAGAACAACCGCGCGCCGCTGATGGCCCTCGACGAACGAACCCTGCAGAACGGACTCTACAGCCTTCAAGAGAAGCGGCTGGCCGAGTGCTTCTCCGGAGCGACCTCGCGCACCGTCAAATACCGCGAGCGCCTGATCGCCGAATTCGAACTCGACCCCGCCGAGCGCGCGCTGCTCTGCGAGCTGCTGCTGCGCGGCCCCCAGACCCCCGGCGAACTGCGCAGCCGCGCCGCGCGCATGCACCCCTTCGCCTCGCTGGACGAGGTCATGGCCGCGCTCCGGCGCCTCGCCGTGCGCGAGGACGGCGCGCTCGTGACCGAACTCCCGCGCCAGCCCGGCCACAAGGAGGCGCGCTTCGCCCACCTGCTGGGCGACTCGCCCCCCGCCCTGGAAGAACCCGGCGCGGCCGGCTTCACGCCCGCGCCGACTCCCCAGCCGTCCGCCCCATCCCGCCTCGACGCGCTCGAGTCGCGCGTCGCCGCGCTGGAAACGAAACTCGCCGCGCTAGAAACGGAACTCGCCGTGCAGCGCGACCAGCTTGCCGCCTTATGAACGCCAATAATCCGCTCCGCCTCTCTCGGCGCGCGTTCCTCAAAGGCTCCGGCCTCGCGGCGGCGGGCCTCGGCGCCTCCTGCACGTCGCTCGCCCCCGCAGCGCGCCCGCCCAACATCGTCGTGATCTTCCTCGACGACGCGGGCTACGCCGATTTCCATCCGTTCGGCGCGCCCGCCTATGAGACGCCGAACGTGCGGCGGCTCGCCGCCGAAGGCTGCCGCTTCGTGAACCTGCATGTGCCGCAGGCGGTCTGTTCCGCCTCGCGCGGGGCGCTGCTGACCGGCTGCTATCCCGAACGCACCGGGCTGGTCGGCGCGCACGGCCCGCGCGCCCGCGGCATGGACCCCCGCTGGCCGACCGTCGCGCAGGTGCTCAAGCCGCGCGGCTATGCCACCGCGGTTTTCGGCAAGTGGCACATCGGCGACCAGCCCGACACCCGGCCGCCGGCGCGCGGTTTCGACGAGTCGTGCGGTCTGATGTACTCGAACGACATGTGGCGCCACCACCCCCAGTCGCGCGCCTTCGACAATTTCCCGCTCCAGTACTGGGAGAACGGCGCGGTCGCGATCGACGATCTCTCCGCCGCGCAGATGAACACCCTCACGCAGCGGTACACCGAGCGCGCGGTCGATTTCATCCGCCGCAAGCGCCATCAGCCCTTTTTCCTCTATGTGCCGCACAGCATGCCGCATGTGCCGCTGGCGGTGTCCGACCGTTTCCGCGGCGCCTCCGGCGCCGGCCTGTACGGCGACGTGATGATGGAGATCGACGCGTCGGTCGGCGCGATCATGCGCGCCCTGGACGAGACGGGCGTGGCCGACAACACGCTGGTGGTCTTCACCTCCGACAACGGCCCCTGGCACGTCTACGGCAACCACGCGGGGAGCACGCCGTTCCGCGAGGCCAAGGGCACCGGCTTCGACGGCGGCACGCGCAGCCCCTGCCTGATGCGCTTCCCGGGCCGCATCCCCGCCGGCGGCGTCAACGACGCGATGCTCGGCACCATCGACCTGCTGCCGACCTTCGCGCGCCTCGCCGGCGCGGCGCTGCCGGCCACGCCGCTCGACGGCCATGATATCTGGGACCTGATCACCGGACGCCCGGGCGCGGTCAATCCGCACGACTACTACGCGTTCACCACCGGCAAGGCCTTCGAGGGGCTCTTCAGCGGCGACGGCCGCTGGAAGCTGCACCTGCCGCACGGCTACCGCACCTTGGCCGCCGCGGGCCGCGACGGCAAACCCGGCACCTACCGCCAGGAACGCATCGGCCTCTCGCTCTTTGACATGGCCGCCGACCCGCATGAGACCGTCAACGTGATCGATCGCCACCCCGAGGTCGCCGCGCGCCTGCGAGCCTTCGCCGAACGCCATCGCCAGACTTTCTTCAGCCCGCCTGCCGCCTCGAAACCGGCCGGGCGCTAACCGAATCCTAATGTGTTTTGGGGGTGTTGGGCCGGCCGCGGATCTGATATTATCTTAGCGTTTGAAATGTGTTTGAGCGCTGTGAGCGCTTGCCTGCATGATCCTCACCCTGTATGGAAACGCCTATGACACACGTGAAGACCGCGCTGTCCGCCCTTGCTCTGCTTCTGCTGACCGGCCTGCTGCTCACCGGTTGCGACCGGGTGCCCAAGGGCCTCGAACCCGAAAAACTGGTGCTCTTCACGCCCGAGACCCAGCTCGCGCCGTCCGGCTCGGTCCAGACCAACGCGATCCGAGTGGAACTCCTGAGCCGCGCCGTGCGCGGTCTGCTGGGCGGCAAAGGGAGCGCGCACCCGATCGCGGGCGCGCGTCTGACGGTAGAGCCGGCCGACCCCGCAGTCGGCATCCGCGCGATCCCCGCCGAGGGTGTCACCGATGCGGGCGGCACGTGCAGCTTCAGCGTCGAGCTGGGCAAGGGGTTCGGCGATCAGTATCTGGACATCGTCTGTGCCGACACGCCGGAGGTCCGCCGGCGCGTGCGCTTCGTGGCCGGCGTCGCGCTGGCGAATAACCGGCAGGAGGGCGCTTCGGGCCAGCCGCTGCCCAAGCCGCTGCGCGTCACGCTCACCGCGCCGGACGGCGCGCCCGTGGCCGGCGCCCCGGTCTATTTCACGCTCGCGCGCCAGCCCGGCAAGGCGGGCAAGCTCTCGAAGAGCAGCGTCAAGACCGACGCCGCCGGCGTCGCCGAGGTGTCGCTCAAGACCGACCCGGACGCCACCGGCCGGTATGAGGTCCGTGCCGAGGTCGCCGACTGCGAGCGCGGCCTCCACACACGCCCCTTTGTGATCGAGGCGCTCTCGATGTGCGTCATGCGCACGGTGATCGGCGTGCTGGGCGGCCTGGCGATCTTCATCTTCGGCATGACCCTCATGAGCGAGGGCCTGCATCAGGTGGCCGGCAACCGCATGAAGACGGTGCTGGCTTACGTCACGCGCAACCGCGTCGCCGCGATCTTTGCCGGCACCTTCGTCACCGCGCTCATCCAGTCCTCCAGCGCGACCACCGTCATGACCGTCGGCTTCGTCAACGCCGGCCTGCTCTCGCTGCAGCAGGCCATCGGCGTGGTCTTCGGCGCCAATATCGGCACCACCGTCACCGGCCAGATGGTCTCGTTCAAGCTCGACGGCCTGGCGCTGCCCGCCATCATCGCGGGCACGGCCGGCCTGCTGATCGCGCGCCGGGCCACCTGGCAGGGCAGCGCGCGCACGCTGCTCGGCTTCGGCCTGCTCTTCTTCGGCATGACGCTGATGTCCGACGAGCTGAAGAGCGTCAGCACCTTCCCCAGCTTCATCCGCGTCTTCCAGTCGTTCGACTGCACGCCGCAGCCCGGCCAGCCGATGCCGTTCGGCGCGGTGCTGGGCGCGATCGGCATCGGCACCCTGATGACCATGCTCGTGCAGAGCAGCTCCGCCACGATCGGCCTGACCATCGCGCTGGCCAACAGCGGCCTGCTCAACATCTGGACAGCCGTGCCGATCGTGCTGGGCGACAACATCGGCACCACCATCACCGCGATCCTGGCCTCGCTCAACGCCAACCGCACCGCGCGCCAGACCGCGGCGGCCCACTCCATGTTCAACGTGCTCGGCACCGGCGTCATCGTCGGCCTTTTCTACGTGCCGATGCGCGGCGTGCCCTGCTTCCTTCACCTCGTGAACGACGTGACCTCCGGCAACGTCTTCCTCGGCGAGAACATCGGCCGCCACGTCGCGATGGCGCACACCCTTTTCAACGTGACGAACGTCGTTCTCATGACCCCCTTCATCGGCACGCTGGCCTGGCTCTGCGAGCATCTGATCCCGGCCAAGAAAGCCACGACCGCCACCGTGCACCTTGAAAAGAATCTGCTCAATACGCCCTCGCTCGCGCTGTTCTGCGCCATGCGCGCCTTGGCCGACATGACCGACAGCGCCTGGCGCACGGCAGAGCTGGCGCTGCGCGGCTATAAGGACGGCAAGCCGGTCAAGGTTTCCGACATCGAGGCGATGGAGGATGAGGTCGACCGTAACCAGGGCGAGATCATGGACTACCTCGTGCAGCTCACGCGCAAGGAGCTTTCGGAACAGCAGGCCGCCGCGATCCCGGTGCTGATGCACTGCGTGAACGATGCCGAGCGTATCTCCGACCTCGCGCTGCTGATCGCGCGCCGCGCCGAAGCCCAGACGACCTCGTCGCGCTTCTCGAAAGATGCGCTCGAAGAGCTGGAAACCCTGCTCGAGAAAGCCACCACCATTGCCGGCCTCACCCACGAAAGCCTGCAGGACGGACGTTTCCTGGCCAAGGCCGTGGGCATCGTGGTCGAGGATCTGGAGAAGCTGGCCCACGCCTCCATGCAGGGCCATGTCGACCGCCTTCAGAAAGGGCTCTGCACGCCCGAGCGCGGTCTGGTCTTCGTGGAGGTAGTCGGCGCCGTCGAAAATATCGTGCGCCATCTTGAGAACATCGCGCAGCGCTCCGACCAGCTCACGGAAGCCGCGACCTGAGCCGGCGCGCGGGAGGATATCCATGATAGGCATCGAGCCCCGCTGCGGCGGAATCGTGCTGCTGGCGCTGGCACTGACACTGGCCGGCAGCGCCGGCGCCGCGCCGTCGTTCCGCGCCAACAAGAATTATCCGGAGCTGGGGCTGAGCCTGCGCACGCTCGGCGGCGCCGTCCCCGAGCCGCTGCCGCCGCACAAGACCTTCACCTACACCTTCACCCGCAACGGCGAGAGCACGCGGCGCGACCTCTTCGATCCGCACGAGCTCTGGTACGCCACCCAGCATGCCGGCCAATGGCGCGACGATGACGGCAACCGCCTGATCCTGGGGCGCGCCTCACGCCTCCCGCCGCGCATCGAGAGCGACCTTCAGCATGTCGCCCGCGAGACCTTTGAAGAGGCGCTCGCCGCGCCAGGCGCGGCGTTCGACCCCGACAGCCCCGACGCGCTCGCGGCCTGGGTCGCCGCGTTCGCCGGCTGCACGCCCGGCGCCCCCGAAAAGCTGCGCACCGGCTTTTCCCTGCATGACGCGCTCTGTTTCCCGGCCGACGCCGACGACACGCTGGTCTACGCCTTCCGCGCCAAGCGCCGCACGCCGCAGGGACGCACCGAGCCGACCGAGTGGTTCTGCGCCGTCGTCCGCATCGCCGACAGCACTCCGAAAGCCAAAGTGCGCAAGGATTTCGAAACGCAGTTCCTGGCGTCGGTCGCCGCGCTGCCCCAGCGCGCCACCCCCGCCGCCGGGGTCCAGGGCAAGGCGCTGCGCACCGCGCCCGCCGCGCACCGCGACGCCGCCGCCGTGCCCGACCATCCCAGCCGCGCCGCCGCACGCCGCAGCATCGCCAACATGAAGGATTGGTGGTACGCCGAATCCCTCGACTACGTCTTCCTGTCCGACATCCGCAGCTCGGCCGGCAAGTCCCTCGTCAAAGAGCTGCAGGCCACCCTGCCGGCGCTGCGCGCGGCCTTCGCCCGGCTCGTGCCGCCGTTTCAGACCGAGAGCGATGTCAGCGTCGTGCGGATCTTCGAGGATGCCGAGGCCTACCGGCAATACGTCGGCCAGGAGCACGCCTGGAGCGTCGGCCTCTGGTCGCCCATGCGGCGCGAGCTGGTGATCCTCTCGCAGGGCAAGGACCGCGACCAGACGCTGGAGATCATCCGCCACGAAGGCTTCCACCAGTATCTCTTCTACGCCACCCGCATGATCCCGAACGCCATGTGGTACAACGAGGGGCACGCCTGCTTTTTCGAGTCCGCCCAGATCGACAGCAAGGGGCGCGTCGATCTTCCTGAGGGCGGCCGCGCAGCTTACCTGATCGAGCACCTTGCGCGCGCCGCGGCTAATCTCCCCGCCATCCTCCACGCCGACCATGCGGCCTTCTATGGCGGCACCGACGACCAGCGCCACCTGAACTACGCCACCGCCTGGGGGCTGGTCTACTTCCTCCGCAAAGGCGCACCGTCGCAGCGGCTCTCCGCCTACGCACAGATCCTGCCCGCCTACCTCAAGACCCTTGAGGTGACACGCGACCCCGAGGCCGCCACCACCGCCGCCTTCGAGGGCGTCGACCTGCCGCGCTTCCAGAAGGCCTTCACCGAGTTCTGGGAAAAGGGGCGCAACGGCGCGCGCCGCCATGATCCGCTCGCTGCAGCCCGCTGACCAACGGGGCGCACCCCCGTTCCTCTGACCGTTGGGGTTTCTGGTTTCGGGTTTCTGGTTTCGGGTTTCGGTCACGCATCCTTCCTCGCTTCTTCTGTCTCTCAACCGGTAGGGCGGTCTCGCCGAGACCGCCGCATAAAGACGGGATTCAGTCGTATCTCAGTTGAAAGGGGCCTTTGGCAACGAACGCCGGACGCCGAACAGGCAACGGGATCATCCTTCGGCGGCGTGGATCGGCGGGAAACGGGCGGGCGTCCGCCCCGGCGGCGGTCTCGGCGAGACCGCCCTACCGGCGGTTGCCGGGTGGTCGCACACGTCCGCGTGCGCGAGGATGCGGGCATCGTTTCCTCGCGGCGTCGGCATTAGGGCGGTAGTCATCGGTTGGTGACCGGGGTGCGCGACGAACATTCGTGTTTATCGTTCGCGTTTACGTACCCGCGTTCTGACTCGCCACCCTTAACCGGATACCCTTACCCGAGAAACTTAACCGGTCTTGCGCCGGGCGCATGGCAGTTCTGTTGGGGAGACCTTCTCGTAATCCTAATCTTAATCTTAATCTGCTCGTCGCCGATTGTCGGCCTCATATTCGGCCGGCCCCTCATAAACACGATCAGCGGAGGTGCTGCGGATCAAGCCCACCCGCATCGAGACGATGGGCACCCACATCACGATGTGTTTCCAGGAGATCTCCAACCCAAGCCACACATCGAATCGCTTCCTGATAGACAGACAGCTTCTCGTGATCAAAGCTCGTTTTCATGGGCGCAGTCTACTCTCGAGAAAGTTCGATGTGCAAGATTAAGATTAAGATTAAGATTATGATTGATTGGCCCCAACAGAACTGCCATGCGCCCGCGCGAACTGATCCTTGCCGTTTTGATTCCAACGCGTTACAGTGATGGTCTGATAGTCACAGTGTTCACGGACCACGGAGAGCTTTCATGCGTGTGTCGCCTTGTTTGACGGCCTTTTTTCTCGCCTGCGCCAGCTTGCCGCTCGGCGCGCAGCAGGGCTTTTACCGTGAATATTATGCCGGCATCGCCGGCAGCCGCGTCGCGGATCTCACCGCCGCCGCCGCGTTCCCTGACGCGCCGACCGTCGAGGAGGTTGTCAACGCCCCGCTCGAAACCGGCGTCAACGTGGCCGACTACTACGGCCAGCGCGTGCGGGCGCTGCTGACCCCGGCGGTCACCGGCTCCTACACCTTCTGGGTGGCGACCGACGACGGCGGCGAACTCTGGCTCGGCACCGACCACACGCCGGCCTCGCGCCGTCGCATCGCCTACGTCTCGGGCTGGGCCAGTTCGCGGGAATGGACCAAAGAGGCCAGCCAGAAATCCGCGCCGATCGCCCTCACCGCCGGCACGCGTTACTACATCGAGGTACTCCAGAAGGAGAACACCGGAGGCGACAATCTTGCCGTGGCCTGGCAGGTGCCCGGCACCACCGCCACCAATGTCATCCCGGCCGCCGTGCTGACGCCCTATCTGGATCCGCCGGTCATCCGGACGCAGCCGCTCTCGCTTGACATCGAGGAGCAGTGGGCCGGCCTGCGCAGCGCCACTTTCACGGTCGAAGCCGTGCGCCAGGGCGGCGTCACCTATCAGTGGCAGCGCGACGGCGTCAACCTTCCCGGCGCGACCGCGCCCGCCTACACGCTGACGGCCGATGTCGCCAACAGCAACCGCCTCTTCCGCTGCGTGCTCTCCAATCTGGCCGGCACCGTCACCAGCGCCGCCGCCCGCTACCGCTTCGTGCCGGACGTCACCGCGCCCGCTCTGACCGCCTGGAACGTCTTCCACGACCGCCGTATCCTGACGCTCGGCTTCTCCGAACCGCTCGACCCCGCCTCGGCCACCAACCCCGCCGCCTATGCCGTCAGCGGCAGCGCGGTGCTCAGCGCGACGCTGCTGGGAGAAGGCTCCGGCGTGACGCTGCGCCTGGACACCCCGTTGACCGCCGGCACGGCCCACACGCTGGCGCTCACCGTGCAGGACCGCGCCGTGCCCGCGAACACGCTGGCGCTCACCGGCTTCAGCTTTGTCCCGCCGCTCAACGCGCCGGTGCCCGCAGCCCTCGTGCGCGGCGGCCGCGAACCGGCCGGCCCCTCCTCGCGCCGCACCGCGATCGCCATCACCGAAATCAACCACACGCCCGCCGCCCGCGGCGACGGCCGCGACCTGCGCTTTGTGGAGCTGTACAATTCCAACCCGTTCTATCAGGATCTCAGCGGCTACCGCCTTTCCGGCGTCTTCGACTACACGCTCCCGACCGGCACCGTGCTGGCCGCCAACGGCTACCTCGTCGTGGCACCGTCACCGGCGGATGTCACCGCAGTCACCGGCCTGCAGCAGGTGGTGGGTGGCTTCGAGGCCTACGCCTTCGACGGCAGCGGCGAGATCACGCTGCATGACGCGCTCGGCGCCTGGCTCAGCACTGTGGCGTATGGCGACGACCCGCCGTGGCCGGTCGCCGCCGACGGCTCGGGCCACACCCTGGTCCTCGCCCGCCCCTCCTACGGCGAGCGCGACGCCGACGGCTGGTCGGCCTCGGCCCTGCCCGGCGGTTCGCCCGGAGCGGCGGACCCGGCGCGCCCCACCGCCTTCGAGGCCGTGCTGATCAACGAGGTGCTGGCCCACTCCGGCGCGACTCCCGGCTTCATCGAGCTGCACAACCTCTCGGACACGCCGCGCGCACTCGGCGGCTGCGTGCTCAAACGCGACGATCTCAACGCACCCGGCTTCCTCATCCCCGACGGCACCGAGCTCCCGGCGCGCGGCTTCCTCGCTTTCCACGAATCCGCGCTCGGCTTCCTGATCGACGGCAGCGGCGACACCGTCTGGCTCTTCGCGCCGGCCGCCGCCGGCGGCACTGTGATCGACGCCCTGCGCCTGGACGACCAGCAGATCGGCGTCGCGCACGGCCGCTTTCCCGACGGCGACGCGCGCTGGAACATTCTGGAGACGCCCACGCCGGGCGCAGCCAACACGCCGCGCCGCCCCGCGCCGGTCGTGCTCAACGAAATCATGTACAACCCGATCTCCGAGGACAAGGACGAGGAGTTCGTCGAACTCTTCAACCCCGGTGCGCAGAGCGTGAACCTCGACGGCTGGAAGCTGGGCGGCGGCATTGATTATGCCTTCGGGCCGCTCAGCATCCCGGCCGGCGGCTATCTGGTGGTGCCTCGCGATCCCGCCGCCTTCGCGCGGCTCTATCCCGACCGCACGGCGCTCGCCACACCCGACGGCTTCGGCGGCTCGCTCGCCAACAGCCGCGAAACCGTCACGCTCTCGCAGCCGGTGCCGGTGATGGACACGGCCGATCCGCTCGCGCCTGTTGTCGTCACCAACAACACGGTCGTGGAGCGCGTCACCTACCGCGACGGCGGCGAGTGGCACGCGCTGGCGGACGGCGGCGGCAGCTCGCTCGAACGGATCGACCCGCGCGCCGATCCCGCGCTCGCGCGCAGTTGGGCCGCCAGCGACGAGTCGCAGAAAAGCGCGTGGACCACGCTTGAGTTTACCGGACGAATCGACCACGGCTTCACCGCCAGCGCTAACGGGGATCCGAACGAGATGCACATCGGGCTGATGGATGCGGGCGAATGCCTGATCGACGCGGTCGAAGTACGCGCAACGGGCGGCGCGAATCTTGTCAACAATCCCTCGTTCGAAAGCGACACGCCCGACTGGCGCTTCATGGGCACGCACGACCGTTCCGCCATCGAACCGGTCGCCGGCGCCTTCGACGGCCAGCGCGCGCTGCGGCTGCGCGCCTCCGACCGTGTCCACACCGGCATGAACGTCATCCGCGGCGCGATGAGCGCCACATTGCCCAAGAGCGGCACCGGCACCATCCGCGCCCGCGTCCGCTGGCTTTCCGGCTGCCCCGAGCTGCTGATCCGCACGCGCGGCAACTGGCTGGAGGCCAGCGGTCCGATCCTCACCACGCGCGCGCTCGGCACGCCCGGTCAGCCCAACAGCCGCGCCGCCAACGCCGCCCCCGCGATCTACGACGTGATCCACCAGCCCGTCCTGCCGCGCACCGGCGAAAAGGTCACCGTCTACGCGCGGCTGCATGATCCCGACGGCCTCGCGCAGGCGCACCTTGTCTACCGCGTGCAGGGGCAGGCCGTCACCAACCGGGTGGCCATGCGACCGTGCGCGGCCGGTTTTCTGGCGGCCGAGATCCCGGCCGGGCTGCCCGCCGGCGCGCTGGTCGCTTTCCACATCGAGGCCGAGGACTGCGGCGTGCCCGCCGCGCGCGCCCGCTTTCCGGCCGACGCCCCGGTCCGAGAATGTCTGGTGCGTTTCAGCGAGCCGCTCGACAGCCGCGCCTTCGGCATCTACCGCTTCTGGATGACGCAGGAGAACATCGATTACTGGACACGCCGCGAGCGGGCCAGCAACGCGCCGGTCGACGCCACCTTCATCTACGGCAACGACCGCGTGCTTTACCACGCCGCCATGATGTACGCCGGCAGCCCGTTCCACAGCAACTACTCGTCGCCGATCGGCACCGGCACCGTCGATTACGAGGCGATCTTTCAGAACGACGACACCGTGCTCGACGACGACGGCATGGTGCTCTCGACTGTCGGCAACCTCGGCAACGATGACCTCGGCATCCGCGAGCAGTTCTGCTTCTCGCTGGTGCAGGCGCTCGGGCTGCCGCACGTCCACCGCCGCTTCGTGCATGTCTACGCCAACGGCACCGAGCAGTTCAGCAAAAAGATTTACGAGGACACCGAGAAGCCCAACGCCGGCGTCGTCAAGCACTGGTTCCCGGAGGACGACGACAACGACCTCTTCAAGATCGACGACTGGTTCGAGTACACGCTCGACATCTCGGCCTTCACGATTATTACCGCGCGCCTTCAGCCCTACCTGACCGACGCGCCGGACGGCGACGGCCAGGTGCTCAAAACCGGCCGCTATCGCTGGAACTGGCAGAAGCGCGGGTATGCCAATTTCTTTGCCAACGACTACGCCAACTTCTTCTCGTTGGTCGAGACGCTCAACACGGTCGATCCCGCCACCTACACGCAGCGCATCCGGCAGGAGATCAACCTCGAGGGCTTCGCCGGCGTGATCGCCATGAACCAGTTCATCGGCAACTACGACACCTACGGCTTCAACCGCGGCAAGAACATGTACCTCTACGACAGCGCCGCCGGCTGGCAGCTCATCGCCTGGGACCTCGACGTCTCCTTCGGCGCGAACCGTCCGCTGACCGATCCGATCAATCCCTCGCTGGCCACGTTCCCGACCGATGACCCCACGATGCGGACCTTCCTGAAGCACCCCGTCACGGCGCGCGTCTTCTGGCGCGCCGTCGAGAAGCTGCTCGCCGCCTCGGCCGATCCCGCGCTGCGCGCCTGGACGCGCGCCAAGTACGACGCGCTGCGCGCCGACGCCACGGTGCTCAACGGTAACTACGACGCCTATTTCGCCAACGTCGAGACGCGGTGCGCCAATGTGGCCGCCCAGCTCGCCGCCGCGAACGCCAGCGCGTTCAGCGTGACGACGCCGGCCGCGGCGGCGTCCGAGGCCGACTCAAATGTCGTGACCCTTTCCGGCAACGCGCCCTTCGCGGTGACCGCCCTGCGCGTCAACGGCGCGGAGACCGACGTCACCTGGACCTCGTCCACCACCTGGAGCGCGCAGGTGGTGCTCAACAATGGCACCAACGCCTTCCAGATCGAGGCGTTCACCGCGGACGGCATGCGTCTGTCCGGCGGCAGCGTCACCCGCACGATCGTCTACACCGGCACGCCGCTCGATCCGCTGGACGGCTACCTCCTGATCAGTGAGATCATGGCGCATCCGGTCACCAACAGCGCCGCGTATGTCGAGATCGCCAACCGCTCGGCCTCGACGCGCATGAACCTGACCGGCGTCTATCTGGACGGCGCGGTCGCCTTCGCCTTCGCCAGCGGCACGGTCCTGAACCCCGGCGAGCGCCTGCTTGTGGCGGCCGACCCCCAGGCGATCGCGCAGGTCTACGGCACCGGCGCCTGGCAGCGGGTCGCCGGTACCTACAGCGGTGTCCTGCCGCCGGCCGGCACCCTGCGCCTGCGCCGGCGCGCGACGGGCTTCGAGCCCGACGACCCGGTGCTCGACCGCGTGACGTACGGCGACCGCCACCCCTGGCCCGAGGCGGTGCCGCCGGGCACCGCGCTGCAGCTCATCAACCCCGCGCTCGACAACAGCCGGCCGGCCAACTGGGTGGCGGACGGCGTCTCCAACAGCGTCACTGTGACCGCCGTGCCGTG
>Ga0116158_10003892_pt1 | contig 12856 bp, 13 predicted proteins | sample AD_UKC052_MetaG_FD_89883 | JGI IMG/M metagenome (GOLD analysis project Ga0116158, IMG submission 89883) | Active sludge microbial communities of municipal wastewater-treating anaerobic digesters from USA - AD_UKC052_MetaG | ecosystem: Engineered > Bioreactor > Anaerobic > Digestate | place: USA... | reverse complement strand
TCGCCGGTAGTGCCCGATGTGTACAAGATGACCGCCGGGCCGTCTTCTATGTTCGCCGCGGCCTCCTCGAGCAGTGTCATCGCCCCGCGCGCCCTAGCGGCTGCCTGTCCTGCGCCTTCATCGTCCGTCGCATCATAGGCCAGGTCGGCAGGAGTGAGAGAGATCTTCGGCCCGGGCACTTGGGCGCCGGGCGCCGTAATCGCGGCCAAAGGCCGGCAGTCGCTCAGGACGCGTTCAACATCCGCTGGAGGCAGCCGAGGGCTCACCGGAACAGCGATGGCCTGTGCCGCGATCACAGAATAGTAGGCCTGCACGAAATCGAAGCCGTTCGGCAGGCACACGAGCACTCTGTCGCCGGGCCTGATACCGGCATCGCGCAGAAGGCCGCCTCCGAGCCCCACAGCCAGCGCCAGGTGAGCGTAGCTAACCGACCGACCGACCGAATCCGCAAGGGCGATAAGCCCCGGATTGCGCCCGGCCTGCCCCCAGAGATTGCGAACTAGGCCCATGGTTATGCTCCTTGAAGGCTATTCCGGTACAACAAGGCCTCGCACTGTGAAGCAAGTGCGAGGCCTTCATCGCTCCGCGACGGCGTCTACACAAACGCAAACAAGACGGAGACCAGCAGGAAGGCAGCGGCGACCCAGGTGGTAGCTTTCTCGAGAAAAGCTTCAAGGCCCTTGTTCTTCGTGAAGAAGAGCTGCCCCCCACCGCCTATGACGCCCAAGCCCTCGCCTTTGCTCTGCTGCAGAACTACCATGATCGTAAGCGCGATGGCGAGCACGAACTCCAGGACTACCAAAACCGTCTCCACTGCAGGAACCCCCTATGCATCAACAACACTGCAGTTGATTCTATCACACGCCGGGAACCATGACAACCGCTATCGCAATCGCAATCGCCGCGATTACGACCGGCGCTGAGATCGGTGGATCACCCGGTTGACAGCCAGTACTATCGGCGTCACAACCAGAGCCGACACAATCGCTTCGGGTATGCCGTGTATTAGTGCGATGCCGAGCGCGCCTTCCTTACCCGCAAACGGAATCCACCCAAACACGACGGCCAATCCAAGCGTGCCCACGGTGTTCACAGCGCTGCCCGCCACTGCAGCCGCGGAAAGACCCCACACCGTTCCCCGGAGCGCCCTGTAGATCAGGAAGGCAACCGGGCCGATCAACACCCTTGCCGGTATAAGGACCCGGGGGTCGTACGGCCAGAACTGCATCATCGTGAGGATCCCGAATATGAGGCCGACAGCGACTCCTATGGCAGGGCCTCCGAGAATGCCGGCCAAAATCACGGGAAGATGCATTATCGTGACGGCGCCGGCGAGTGTGGGCACACGAATGAATCCGAGGGGCGTCATGCCAAGTACCAAAGTGAGTGCCGCAAGCACTCCCGCGATCGTGATCTGCCGAGTATCGAATCTCAAACCAACCGCACCTCCGTTCCAGCCCCTCTCGGGTGCCGGACGATTATTAAGGTATGGACAGGCGCGATTGCCCGTGCTGCCGAGGCTCCGCAGCTGATCTCGGTCACTTGCGATCCGAGTCGCGGCGTCCCGCTTCGATGTCGCGCGCTGCCGGGCATCCTCCGGCCGCACACGCCGCCTCCGCAGCTCTAACCACTGCCGCTGCCAGCGCTTCGGCGGCCATTGAGCCTACGGCGGTGATGTCGGCAGCTCTGTCGCCCGACAGTGGCTTCTCCGCGGTGCTCAGGCAAAACACCGTGTCGCCGTCGTACATGGTGTGAGCCGGGATGATCACCCTCGCCAGCCCGTCCTGGGCCATCTGGGCGACTTTGTTTGCGCCTTCCTTGTCTAGAATAGCATTTGTGGCCACAACCGCAATAGTGGTGTTCATGCACACTCCCGCCTGGCCCTGTCCAGTTGCGACCGCTCCGGTTCGGCAGGTGCCGGGCCCGATGAACCGACCGCCCCTGCGATCATACGCGCCGGCCACGACCCGCCCTGCCCAGGGGTCAATCACATCCCCCAGGGCATTGACAACCGCCAACGCGCCCACCAGCACGGGCCCGGTGTCTCCGTCCGCAGCGACACCCGCTTCGGATTGCCCCAGGCCGGGCAGCTCGACGACATACGTTCCCAGTCCGCCTTTCATGGCGTACCCCGGGCCCAGCATCTTGCCCACTGTTGCGCCCGCTCCCGCGCCGACATTCCCCTCACGACATGGCCCGGAAGACGCAGCAAGACACGCCGCATAGCCCATTTCCGCGTCCGGTCGGACCCTTGGATCGCCCAACCCCAAGTCGTAGATGACTGCCGCGCCCACAATCGGGACAACGCCGAAGGGAGTGACGAATCCAACCCCCTTCTCTTCCAGAAACCGCATGACTCCTGAAGCGGAGTCCAGGCCGTAGGCGCTTCCGCCCGAAAGCACCACGGCCTGGACCTTCTCAACTTGGTTACAGGGACGCATGAGATCGGTTTCGCGCGTGCCGGGGGCCGAACCCCTCACATCCACACCCGCAACCGCTCCGCCCGGAGTCAACACCACTGTGCATCCGGTTAGGGCCTCATCATTCTGAGCGTGCCCCACGAGCACGCCCCGAATTCGAGTTATGCCGTGCACGCCTCATCGCCCCCACTCGCGCACTGCTAGCCTCGCGCGCGCTTGATCGAGTAGAACGCGTCCATGCCCGCGTACATGCCTGCATCGCCCAGAAGGTCCTCAATCCGGAGTAGCTGGTTGTACTTGGCTACCCGGTCCGTACGGCACGGGGCCCCCGACTTGATCTGACCGGCATTCGTGGCTACGGCGATGTCGGCGATGGTGGTATCTTCCGTCTCGCCCGATCGGTGCGAGATCACCGCAGTGTAGCCGGCTCGCTTGGCCATTTCGATAGCGTCCAGCGTCTCGGAGAGCGTGCCGATCTGGTTCACCTTTATCAACACGGAGTTGGCCACACCCTGCTGAATCGCCTTCTCAATCCGCTCCACGTTCGTGACGAGGAGATCATCGCCCACGAGCTGAACACGATCACCCAACCTCTCGGTGGCGATGCGCCAGCCGTCCCAGTCATCCTCCGCCAGCCCATCCTCGATGGAGATGATGGGGTACTTGCCGACCAGGTTCTCATAATAGTCCACTAGACCCGCTGCATCAAGCTCCCTGCCTTCGCTTTCCAGTACGTACTCGCCGCCCCGCCACAGCTCGCTTGCAGCCACATCAAGGGCCACGAACACGTCCTTGCCCGGCGCGAAACCGGCCTTCTCTATGGCCTCGACAACTACAGCAATGGCCTGCTCATTCGAGTCGAGGTCGGGAGCGAATCCTCCCTCGTCGCCCACACCTGCCGAGAGCCCTCGCTTCTTCAGCACAGCCTTGAGCGAGTGGTATATCTCCGCCCCCATCCTGAGGGCATGCGCGAAGCTGTCGGCGCCGAGGGGCACGATCATGAATTCCTGTATGTCCACGTTATTGTCGGCATGTTTGCCGCCGTTCAGGATGTTCATCAACGGCACCGGCAGGGTACGCGCGCCTACGCCGCCTAGGTACTGGTAGAGCGGTAGGCCTATGTGCTCGGCAGTGGCGTGCGCCACAGCAAGCGACACCCCGAGCATGGCATTGGCCCCCAGTTTCGACTTGTTGGGCGTCCCGTCCAGCTCTATCATGGTCAGGTCGATGAGCGCCTGGTCGCGGGCGTCCATGCCCACAATCTCATCGGCTATCGTATCGTTTACATTGTCTACAGCCTTCGCCACGCCCCGCCCCAGGTAACGACCGGGGTCGCCGTCGCGCAATTCGAGTGCTTCATGCCGGCCGGTGGACGCACCCGAGGGCACACAGGCCCTGCCCACCGTCTCATCGGCAAGCGTGACTTCCACCTCGACAGTGGGATTTCCTCTGGAGTCGAGTATCTCGCGCGCATACACATCTGTGATTATCGACATTTCCGTCGGCGGCACACGCCGCCTGTGCTCCTTTCTCACCTGCTCACTTTCTGGCGTTCGCCGTTGCGCCGACGATCCCTGCAAAGTCCTCCGCTGCGAGACTGGCCCCGCCAACCAGCGCCCCGTCTATCTCCGGTTGCCTGGCGAACTCCGCCATGTTGGATGGCTTTACGCTGCCCCCATACTGAATCCTCACTGCCTCGCTCACCCTACTAGAGTACAGCCTCGACAGCGTGCTCCGTATGGCCCCGGCGACCTCGTTGGCGTCTTCACCTGTAGCGGCTCGTCCCGTGCCGATGGCCCAGATGGGTTCGTACGCCACTACAACTTGCCCGGCCCTGTCGGCGGGCACACCCATAAAAGCCCCTTCTACCTGCTTACTCACTATCTCGGCCGTGATGCCCTGCTCACGCTGGGCGAGGCTTTCACCCACGCATACTATAGGCAGCAGACCCGCTGCCAATGCCGCTTTTGCCTTCCGGTTGACTGTGTCGTCGGTCTCACTGAACATGGCCCGTCTCTCAGAATGCCCAATGATGACTCAGCGGCATCCGGCATCGATGAGCATCTCGCAAGAGACCTCGCCTGTGTACGCGCCCCTGGCTTCCCAATACACGTCCTGTGCTCCTACTTGGATGACGGACCCTGCAACGCCTTCCGCCACCGTCTGAATCGACGTGAACGGCGGACACAGCACGACCTGACACCCGCCGAACTCGGCAGCCGCGCCCACCAGCTCACGGGCGAGCACGCGAGCCTCGGCAGTCGTCTTGTGCATCTTCCAATTGCCTGCTACTATTGGGCTCCTCAAAGACTACTACACCCCCGGTTCCTTATCGCCAAGCGCCGCAACTCCCGGCAATACCCGTCCCTCCAGGAATTCAAGCGACGCGCCGCCGCCTGTCGATACATGTGTCATCTTGTCGGCCACGCCGAACTTCTCGCACGCCGCTGCGGAATCGCCGCCTCCAACGATAGTCACCTCGCCTGACGATGCCATCGCCTCGGCCAGACCGCGCGTGCCTCGTGCGAACGGTTCCATCTCAAACACGCCCATTGGGCCGTTCCACACCACAGTGCCTGCGCCGCGCACTATCTCGGTGAACCGCCGAGCGGTATCCGGACCAACATCCAGGCCCATCCAGCCGGCAGGGATGGCATCGACCCCGACAACCCGGTGCGGCGAATCGGCTTCGAACCGCTCTGCCACGACTACGTCGGTGGGGAGTTCGAAACGGACTCCCTTCTCCCCGGCGCGAGCCATGGCTTGCCGGGCATACTCCAGCCTCTCCGCATCTACCAGCGACTTGCCGACCTCATGCCCCTGAGCCTTCAGGAATGTGAAGGCCATGCCGCCTCCTATGAGCAACGCGTCGACGCGGGTGAGCAGGTTGTCGATGACGCCGATCTTGTCAGACACCTTCGCCCCGCCGAGTATCGCGACGAACGGGCGCGCCGGATCGGCCAGGGCTCGGCCCATGATCTCTATCTCTTTCCGCATCAAGAATCCGGCCACGCCGGGTGTGTAGTGGGCTATGCCTTCGGTCGAGGCGTGCGCCCTGTGCGCCGCGCCGAACGCGTCGTTGACGAACAGGTCTGCCAACGAGGCTAGACTCCTTGCGAACTCCGCGTCGTTGGCTTCCTCTTCCTTGTGGAACCGTACGTTTTCCAGGAGAACCACATCCCCCGGCGACATGGCCGCCACGGCCGCTTCCACTTCAGGCCCCACACAATCAGGGAGCTTGCGCACGGGCCGGCCCAGAAGCGCCGAGAGACGATCTGCGACCGGATCCATAGTAGATCCGGGATCGAACTTGCCCTTGGGGCGCCCGAGGTGAGAGGCGAGTATCACCTTCGCCCCCCGCTCGACCAGGTATTCTATGGTAGGAACCGCCGCAGCGATTCTTCTGTCGTCGGTTATGTTCCGGTCGGCATCCATCGGCACATTGAAGTCAACCCGCACGAAAACACGTCTGCCAGCTACCTCCACGTCTTCCACTGTGAGCTTTCGCAATGCCAGTCAGCTCCTCTCCCCCGCGACTCTGGCTAAAGGGACTTCGCGATGAAACTCGCCAGATCGACCACGCGGTTGGAGTAACCCCATTCGTTGTCGTACCAGGCTATCACCTTGGCCATGTCTCCGTCGATAACCATGGTGCACAGTCCGTCTACGATAGAAGAATGGGGATCATGGTTGAAGTCGTGTGACACCAGTTCTTCCTGCGTGTAGGCGAGGATGCCCGAAAGCGGGCCTTCTGCCGCCTCGCGAAGCGCGTCGTTCACCTCTTCCGCCGTCGCCTTCTTCTCAAGATCGGCCACGAAATCTACGACCGACACGTTGGGTGTGGGTACCCTCATGGCAAACCCGTTCAGCTTGCCCTTAAGCTCGGGCAGTACGAGGGCCACTGCAGACGCTGCGCCCGTCGTGGTGGGTATCATGGACATGCCTGCAGCCCGCGCCCGCCGAAGGTCCGAATGGGCCAGATCCAGGATTCGCTGGTCGTTAGTGTACGAGTGAACTGTAGTCATGAGCCCACGCCGGATGCCGAACGAATCCATGAGCACCTTGGCCACAGGCGCAAGGCAGTTGGTGGTGCATGAAGCGTTGGAGATGATGTGGTGGTTTGCCGGGTCATATTTCTTTTCGTTGACGCCCATGACGATTGTTATGTCTTCATTCTTGCCCGGCGCCGTGATGATGACCTTCTTCGCGCCGCCTGCAAGGTGCGTCGATGCCTTTTCCTTTGACCTGAAGACCCCCGTCGATTCGATTACAATGTCCACACCCAGGTCGCCCCAGGGCAGCTTGGTCGGGTCCTTCTCCGCAAACACCTTGAGGCGCCTGCCGCCGACTTCTATGTACCCGTCGCCTGCCTTCACGTCGCCCTCGTACGTGCCGTGAATCGAATCGTACTTCAGGAGATGAGCATTGGTCTTGGCATCCATAAGATCGTTTATCGCCACTATCTCCATCTCCGGGCGCTTCTCGCCCGCCCTGAACACCAGCCGTCCGATTCTTCCAAAACCATTGATTCCGATTTTGACTGCCATTGGCTCCCGCCGACCTCGCAGCGGGGTTCACCTCCCCGATTCATGTCTGATCTCGCGCGCCGCTCCCTCATCCGTGACAACGATATGAGAAAACCCGTTACGTAACACTGCCGACAGGGCTTGTGCCTTGCCGGCCCCGCCGCCCACGCAGATCACCGTGGGCACCCTCGACAGATCGGTCAATCTCAGGCCCAGGCTAGAGGTAGTGTATACAACCTCGCCGGCGGAGTCGAAGTAGAACCCGAACGATTCCCCTACAGCTCCCAATTGCTGAATGTGAACGATCTCAGCCTCGGAGAGGTTCCTCCTGCGCGCCATCTCCAAAGCCGTGCCCACACCATGCACAACCACCCGTGCCTGCCTGATCGTGTCGAGCACCTGTTTGATCCGAGGTTCCTCGCGCACACTCGCAGCCGACTCGAGCCCAAGGTCGTCTGGGAGGTTGAGCAGCCTGTAGCTGCCTCCCAGCTTCTTTGCCAGGGATGCAGCAACCGTGTCGGCCTGTTTCTCAACATCCTCTCCCAGCCCGCCTCGGGCGGGAACCACGACGAGATCTCGGACGGAGCGCAACTCCACCGCCTCCTGGGCCAGAGCCGCCATTGTGGTACCGCCCGTCACAGCTACTACATCGCCGTCAGAGATCGCGTCCTTCAGCACAGCCGCGCCTGCCCGTGCAATCTCTCTTTTCACCGCGTCGTCGCAGTCGGAGTCGCCGGCCACTACTACAGCCTGCTCCACACCGAATCTCTCCGCCAGCATCTTCTCGAGTTCTCCGGTGCCCATAAGCAGACGAACATACTCCCCCAGTTCCCACAGGATATCCTCCCCATCTCTGGAGAGGCGGATGCCATCCGGGCCCACCAGGATGAGCCCGATCTCCCGAAGCACGCCCTCCTCCCGCCTAACCACGCGTTCGCTTCTCCCTATGCACTGGGCAAGCGCTCTCCGCCCGATAGGCTGCGAATACGAGACGTGCCTCAGGATGTTGTGCCGGAGCACGATTTTCTCAGTAAGCTCCGGCGCTATCCGACACTGCACAGAGATGATGTCAGCCGTCTTTCCCATGACCGTCTCCCTCGGTTGGACGCTTTGCGTCCCGCATCGCCAATTCCTGTCCCGCCAGCTCTAGTATAGCATCTTCTGCGCGCAGGGCCAAGTTCCTCCTGGGCTCAGTACATCCTCGGGCTCAGCCGCCGCAGCGGAAAGCCTCAGTACCTCCTCCGCCGCGCCGACGCGGGTATCTCCAGCTCGCCCCTGTATTTTGCCACTGTCCTCCTGGAAATACAGATGCCCTCGCATGTCAAGGCATCCGCTATCTGTTGATCCGATAGCGGCGATTTGGCGTCTTCCGAGGCGATCATCTCTTTGATGTACTTCTTTATGCTGGCGGCCGATGCAGTATCGCCATCGGAGGTGCTCACCCCGGAACCGAAGAAGAAGCGAAGTTCGAATGTGCCGCGGGGAGTCTGAGCGTACTTCCCCGCGGTCGCCCGGCTGACGGTCGACTCGTGCATATCGATGTCGACAGCTACTTCTCTCAGCGTCAGTGGGCGCAGATGGAGTATGCCCCGATCGAAGAAACCCCGTTGATGCGCGACGATGGAAGTCGCGACCTTAGTGATGGTGCCGCGACGCTGGCCCAGCGCACGTATGAGCCATGCGGCCGAGTTCAGGCGTTCACGTATGAAATCCCGGGCCGCCGGATCAGTGCGGGTATCAGACAGCATCGCTCTGTACACGTTGTTTATGACCAGCCGGGGCGATGCCGAATCGCACGGCGTGACGACGTAATCGTCCCCCACTTTGTCGACTATCACGTCGGGAATGATGTATCTAGCCTGTGCACCCCCCCCGTAATCCTGCCCCGGGCGCGGAGAAAGCGCGCGTATCATGTCGGCCGCCTCTTGAACCTGCGCGACATCTGCACCAAGCTCAGAGGCAATTCGCGTTATCCTCCCTTCAGCCAGGTCGTCAAGGTATTCCCGAACGATTCGCATAGCCAGCGCACGCAGATCATCGGGAGCCGACTTGGCCGATATCTGCAGCTCAAGGCATTCCTGGACGCTTCGCGATCCTACGCCCACGGGATCCAGGCACTGGATCAGACGAAGTACCTCTTCCACCTCGGATTCCGTAACGCCCAGGGCAACCGCCACATCGCACACGTCGCCGCGGAAGAAACCGCTGTCATCAATACATCCGAGGAGGTACTCGCCGATCCGAAGGGTCCTGGGGCAAGTCGACGCCACCCTGAGCTCCACATGCAGGCGCTCCGCGAGTGAAGGCTCCCATCTGACGAGCCTGACCGGATCATCATCACCGTCCCTGTCTGACAAGTCCGGAGGCCAGCCAGAGTCGGCGCCTCCATCGCCGGCAAAGTAGCCTTCCCAGTCTATCCGGTTATCATCAGAGCGAGACGTCTCGCTCTGATCGGTCGACGCCTCAGCCGGCAGATCGGCCTCCTCCAGAACCGGGTTGGCGAGCAGTTCATTCTGGACGTACTGCGCCAGATCGACCGTTGGTAACTGAAGAAGCTGGATAGCTTGGCGCAGCTGTGGGGTCATCACCAGCTTCTGGACCTGCTGTTGAACCATCCCGTAGGACATTTCCACAGGGCATCACCTCTCGCGCCTGCCGGCCAGGCGTATGTCATCAGCTATTCGGGCGATCCTGCGCATTCGGTGGTTAACGCCCGATTTGCTCACAGGCGGCGACAGCATGGCTCCAAGTTCGGATAGGCTGGCCTCTGGGTTTTCAAGCCTTAGGCGCGCCGCTGCAGCAAGAGCCGGGGGAAGCCTCCTGATGCCCATCACGTCGTCTATGAGTTCAATATCGCGTATCTGACCCAAAGAAGCGTCCACAGTCTTGGCCAGGTTGGCGTTTTCGGCGTTGACTAGGCGGTTGACATCGCCTCGGATCGACCGCAGTATCCGCGCATTCTCAAGCTCCAGGAGAGCGCTGGACGCCTGCATCACGCGAAGCAATTCCACGATGTCGTCGCCATCTTTGAGATACACTACGCTCCGCCCTCGCCTGGGCACTACCCTCGCGCGAATCCCGAACTCGGCAAGAAGATCGCAGACATGCTGTGCATACTCGGGGCCCACAACTGCTATCTCCAGATGGTATCCCTTCGACGGGTCGGTCATGTAGCCCGCGCCCAAGAAGACGCCGCGAATGTACGCGCGCCTGCAGCAACGCCTTGCCACCACTCGGGGTTCGGCGCCGCGCGCAACACGGTCCGGCCCTGCCAGGCCCAGGCGGTGCAGAAGATCGACGGAATCATCATGGTTGGCTATCCTGACCACGTAAAGGTTGCCGCGGGGGGCGCCTTTCCTCTTCCGATTCTTTACAGCCACTTCCACGTTGGGGCACTCCGACGCCGACCACTCCAGATCGCGAATGAGTGAAACGACCTTACGCGCCACGCCCGCATGTGTCTCAGAGATCACTATGCTTGCGCGCCCTTCGGAGACCCGAATCACGCCGTCGGCGACTAGTAGCCCCGCAAGCTCCGCCTCCCGACAGCAATCACGCTCGGGCATGGCCCGAACGAGTTCGTCTTTCATCAACGAGTAAAAGTCCACTCGCAAATCACTCCCCGGGCTCAGCACTGCTTCTATTCCTCGCCAAGTCGGCGATTCCCTTCATCTGCATGACAGGGCCCGGCGCATACTTGCCCAGAGGCCATGAATACGATGGAGCGGCGGCGCGAGTGTCAATCCGCCGGGCCGGCGTGTGGAGGAAAAGGCATGATGGGCATTATCTGGGTTGCCATGCTGGCGACCGGCACGATCTGGTCGGCCGTCGTCCGCGGACCCGCATGCGTTGCAACGACAGCCATCTCCTCGGCAAAGGAGGCTGTACAGCTCTGCCTGGCGCTGGCGGGCTCGATAGGTCTTTGGTCGGGCATTTCCCAAATAGCGCAGCAGTCCGGGCTCACAGATGCACTCGCCTCAGCGATTCGACCACTTATCGGCCCGCTCTTCCCCGAACTCGGGCCGAAGTCTAGGTCACTACCGCTCATCGCCGCGAGCATGGCCGCGAACCTCCTCGGCCTGGGCATGGCCGCCACTCCCCTGGGCCTCGCAGCCATGCAGCAACTGGCATCCGAGAGCCGGACCCCGGCAGAACCTACTGACGCCATGTGTACCTTCATCATTATCACGGCATCCAGCCTCACCTTAGTTCCTACGACAATTATCTCCCTTAGAGCAGAAATTGGCTCTACGGATCCGACCGCCGTCATCGGCGCCACGATTGTCGCGACCGCATGCTCCACGATAGCTGCAGTGATCCTCGACTTCATCCTCAGAAAGAGAGGTCCGAGGCGCCAATGAGACAGCTCACATCCCTGCCCCATTATGTTGTGCTTTTGATACTTGTGGGAATACCCGTATACGGCGCCGCGCGGGGCCTCGATGTGTATAGCTGCTTCATCGCCGGCGCATCGAACGGCTTGAGAACAATAGCTCGCATTGCGCCGGCCATGATCGCTATGTTCGTCGCTGTGGGAATGTTCAGGGATTCAGGAGCCCTGGATGCAGCAGCGCGCGCCCTCCAGCCCGTGGCGCGCGCCCTTGGAATACACCCTGATCTCATGATCCTCGCCGCACTTCGACCCATATCGGGATCGGGCGCCCTGGGGTACTTGGCCAAGCTTCTGGAGGAGCACGGGCCGGACTCGGCTCCAGGGCTACTGGCATCCGTAATACAGGGTTCTGCGGACACGTCTCTTTACATCATCGCGCTCTACTTCGGCTCAGTCGGGATATCCCGAACTCGCCACACCGTGCCCGTCGCACTGCTCGCGGGCCTCGCAGGGTTCATTGCGTCCGTGCTCATCTGCAGGTTCACCCGGCTGTAGCACGGGTCTCCTCGGCAGAGCCAGAGCCATGACTTCCGCCGCGATCGCGTCGGGGTCATGCCTCACCAACTCAGTTTGGCTCGCCACCGGCGCCTCCACTACCCGGATCCCCATCGACTCAAGAACCTGTCTGTCCCACCCTACCGGCTCCGCGCCTTCGTATGAGTATTTTCGCATCATTCCGTCGCTTATTGGAGCATCATTGACGATGATCCAGTCTACGACATCCGGTCCGGCATGACGGAAAATGGCGGCCACGTGATCCTGGGCAGTGTACCCCTGCGTCTCGCCGGGTTCAGTCATGACATTGCACACGTATATCTTGACCGCTTCGGATGCAGCGATTGCGTCCGCCACTCCGTTCACGAGCAGATTCGGCATGACGCTAGTGTACAGACTGCCGGGGCCCAGCACAATGGCGTCGGCCTTCGCTATCGCGCGCAGGGCCTCCGGCAGTGGGCTGGGACGCGCGGGACGCAGGAACACTCGCTCTATCCTAGATGTGCCGGCGCCCACTTTGGTCTCACCGAGGATCTCTCGGCCATCGCAGAGCAGCGCGCCGAGCATGCAGTCATCCAGCGTGGCGGGGAGCACCTCACCCCTGACCAAGAGGACCCTGCTGGATTCCTTGACGGCCAGCTCGAAGTCGCCCATTATCTCACTCATAGCAGCTATGAACAGGTTTCCGAAGTTGTGGCCTGCAAGCGGACCTTCGCCGTTGAACCGATAGTCGAAGAGCTCCTTCATGAGAGGTTCTGCGTCGGCCAACGCCACCAGGCAGTTGCGTATGTCACCCGGAGGGAGTACTCCCATCTCTGCGCGAAGCCTTCCGGAGCTGCCTCCATCGTCGGTAACAGTGACGATAGCCGTAATGCTGCCAGTGTGGCGTTTCAACCCTCTCAGAAGGGTAGACAGACCCGTTCCGCCGCCCAATGCAACGACCCGTGGTTCCACCACATGGCCCATTGACCTCACCTCGCCCCAGTGCCTACCTACCGATGACGAACGCCAGTTCCTGCTCG
>Ga0116158_10003882_pt1 | contig 12869 bp, 15 predicted proteins | sample AD_UKC052_MetaG_FD_89883 | JGI IMG/M metagenome (GOLD analysis project Ga0116158, IMG submission 89883) | Active sludge microbial communities of municipal wastewater-treating anaerobic digesters from USA - AD_UKC052_MetaG | ecosystem: Engineered > Bioreactor > Anaerobic > Digestate | place: USA... | reverse complement strand
CGCCACGGTGCCCGTGAGGGTCGCGTTGGTCTCGGCGTTCTTGAACGTGACGTGCGCCTGCACGGGGATGGTGACCTCGTTCTCCTCGGCATCGAAGGTGGGCTCCGACGGCTGGAGCAGCACGGCGCCCTCTTCCGCCTTGCGGAAGATCAGGGCCGACTGGAGCTTGGTCAGGGTGCCGCAGCAGCGGGTCTCGATGAGGTACTTCTGCTGGTTGTAGTCGATGTCGAACTGGTCGAACATCGTCACCTCGCCACCCTGGTTGGCGCCGAACGTGTAGTCGGCCGGGTTGACGAAGATGGCGATGACGTCATCCAGCTCGTCCATGGACTCGACCGGCACGATGGAGCTGACCCGGAGCTTGGTCGCCAGGGCGTCCAGCGACGGGTACAGGTCACGACCGAAGCCGTCCTTGAGGAGGAGGGCCTTGGCGATGTAGTTCTCCGAGGTGAACATGGTCGGCAGGCCGGTGCCCTTGTACTTGACCCGGCTCTTGATGACCTGGTCGATGAAGGCGCCGAAGTTGGCGTCGTCGTCGTCCATCTCGACCATGACCGTCACAGCGAAGAGCTCGTGCTCGGTCAGGATCGGGCGGATGTTCTGCTCGTTGATCTTGTCCTCGGAGGCGATGTCACGACCGTCGCCGATGAGGGCCGCACGAGCGATCTCCTCCTCGAGCATGATCCGCATCTCCATCTTGAGCCACGCCACCACGTCGAAGTCGGTGATGTCCAGGACGTCGTCCCGGTCCAGCTTCTGCTTCTTGTAGATGGTGGTCGGGGTCGTGACCCGCTTGGCGACGGAGAAGAACTCCTCCTTCTTCAGCGAGCCCTTGATGTAGCCCTTGGCCCGAGCCTCGTCCTCGGTGATGTCGGCCCACACGTTCTTGATGCGGGCGAACGGGGTCTTGGTGGTGCCGTCGAGGAAGTTCGACACCCACTCGGTCCGGCGCTTGAGGAACTGCGGGATGTCCCCGTCGGGGTTCTTGGCGTCGGGGAACAGGATGTTGACCTGGTCGATGTTGTGCTTGAGGCAGAAGGCATCGAGGGCGTAGCTCATCTTGCCCAGGTCCTTGGCCGAGTGGAAGATCTCGGTCTTGTCGGCCTCCGTGAGCTGGTACTTCGTGGACTCGCCGTTGTCTGCATCGTTCTGGTCGAACGCGCTGTGCTTGACCTTGTCACCCATGTCGTTGTCGCCTTCCTGGCTGTCGTCGTCTTCGTTGTCGGCGTTGTCGCCATCGGTGTCGGACTCGGAGGAGTCGTCATCGGCGTTGTCGCCATCGGTGTCGTCGCTGTTGTCGGTGTCGTCGTTGTCACCATCGGTGTCATCGTCGCCATCGCCATCGGCGTCGTCGCCATCGGTGTTGTCGGCAGCATCGCTGTCGGTGTCGCCGGCATCATCGCCGATGTCGTCGTGCTTGACGGACTCGCCGTCGGGATCGAGCTCCCCCTTCAACGCCTTGTCGACCAGGTAGGCCGTGGCGCCGAGCTGCTTCGGGGTCATCCCGTCCAGGATGTGCTGGATGGTCTCTTCGCCATCCACCTCATCGTCCTCGGGGCGATCCTCTTCCGATGCCGAGTGCTTGAGCTCGATGAGCTCACCCGGCTTGATGATGACCTCGTCCTCGAGCTCGGTCTCGCCGAACTCGCCGTGGGCGAGGGTGATGTTCTCGATGGTCGCACCGGGGTTGGCCCCAGCCAAGACCAGGCTGACCTCGATGAGGCGGCCGTGGAACACCTGCTGTGAGCCCGGGTTGCCTCGCTGGATCAGCCCGTTGGCGTAGATGGACATCATGTTGACGTCCTTGTGCTGCACGGCGTGCTTCATGGCGGTTGCGTTGACGGAACCGTTGAAGAAGCCGTAGCCCCACATCCCGTCCTTCCGCTTCTCGAGCAGGACGTGACCGAGTACGTTGCCCGGATCTGCGTGGGCGTGGTTGTAGACGAGGGCGACGGTCTTGCCGTCCATGTCGTCGAACGCGCCATGCATGATGGTTCGACCATCGGCGCACTTGATGCCGAACTTGGTCACCCAGCCGCTGAAATCTGCTTCCATTTTGACGTTTCTCCTTTCGAAACGCTGGACGACTATGTCGCCTTGGTGAACTGAACCGGCTTGGCTGAACGAGACTTGCTCAGCTTCACTCGGGCCGCTTCGATCTTCTTCAGGGTCGCTTCGATCTTCTGTTGGATCGCTTGTGTCTCTGAAGAAGGCTCGTCCTTCTTGTGCTTCTCTCGGTACTCCTTGGATGCCTTGGCAGCCTTGACTTTCTCCGATCCGGTCAGCTTCTTGTCTCCAGAAGCTTTCTCGGCCTTCGGCTGGGCTGCTCCGGCCTCAGACTTGACCTTCTTGGTCAGGTCTTCCAGGACCTTTTGCAGCTTTGCCAGGCGGACCTTCATGAGGCCGACCTTTGCCTCGATCTCCTTCTGACGCTGGTGGGCGGTTTTGGTCGCCTGCGTCTTTCTGGGGGTCGGTGTGCCGAAGTGAGCACCTGCCGAAGGTCGCCCCTTGGGGGTGAACTGGGCAGCGGGACTGCGACCGACGAGTTGCCGGCGGCGCATGTAGTACTCGTGCGCCTTGGCGGCGTCATAGGGCCTGTCTGCGTGAGCAAGGATGAAGGCCTCAGCTTCAGGCGATGGCATTCTCGTCCACCCCCAATGACTTGAACGACTCGGTGATCACTGAGTCGAACTCATCCAACGCGTCCAGGACGGGATCTCCCGTAGGTGCGCTGCCGTCTGCGGGTGACGGAGCTTCAGCGTCTGTCGAAGGAAGGGCTTGCCCCTCCTGCGGCATGTTGCTGTTCGCCGTGCTGTCAGCGTTCGGGTCGTCGGAGGGAGGAAGGCCGAGCCAATCCCGTACCTCATTCGGCGACACGATTGCGTTTCGTCGAAGCTTGTCGACGATCTCGGCGAGCTGGCTGATCGGGACCAGCTTGAACGGCTCCTTGTAGAACTGGATCCGCTCACCGGCCTTGGTCCTCTTGGTCCCGATGAAGGACCGCTGCATCGCCTCGATGAAGGCGACGATGATCGGCTCAACCGTCCGGTTGAAGTAGTTGAGCATGGCCTTCTCGTCGGCGGTTCCCGACATGATCTCTGCGGTGAGACCCATCTCCTCGTAGAGGAGCTTCATCAACATCTCGACCTGCTTGAGGAGGTTGTTCTCCACCGGCCGGTTGAGCTGCGTGATCTTCTCGGTCGCATCGATGTACGCAATGCCGTATGCGTTGCCCTTGAGCTGATCCTCGACTGCCTGGAGGCGGTCGGTTGCCCGTTTCTGCTGGACATCGCCCTTCATTGCGTACGGAAGCTGGATGATCATGTCCAGCTTCCCAGAACTCGAAGCATCATCGACGATGTCCAGGAGATTGAGCTTCCTGGTCAGTCGCTGGTGCGTGGAGTTCGGCTCGTTCATGACCGAGTAGAGCGGGTTCTCGACGATCGCCATGTGGTTCTTGGGCATCGTGATGTCTCTACGAGTCCCATCCAGGTCGTTGTAGAGATCGACCGTCACGTGTCGTGGCAGCCAGCGCTTGATCGTTGCGCCCCGCAGCTGGGTGTAGTCCGCTTCACCTTCGCTGTCGATCTCCCAGGTCACAGGCACGACAGCAACGACGCCGTCGTCCATCATGGTGAGCGCCCATGCCTGCCGAGACTGGCGTGGGCCCTGGTCGAGGTTCGGTTCAAGAGTCAGGCAACGGTTGAGCTCACTGTCGATCTCCGACTGGAAGCGACCCTTGGCGTCGACCCGAACGTGACGGATCTTGACTGCAGCCACGTCGATGGCGATCCGGTTGTAGATCGAAGCGAGAATCGACCTCTCATTCGACGACCGAAGTCGTGTCTTATCTGGTCGTGCTCCGTAGCCCCCGTATCCAGCTGCAGACCCGTAGCCTGGAGCGGCCATCTGGTTGTAGCGAAGAAATGCGTTGATGCGCTCTCTTACTCGGGCAGTGATTCCCAAGGCGTGTCACCTCCTTTCATCTAGTCGGGATATGGAGGTCAGCCCTCGAGGGCTGCGATGCGAGCTTCCTGATCGTTGATGCGAGTTTCGAGGTACTCCATCTGAGAGCCATCGAATATCGTGCCCCAGACCCTCGCGTTTCCAGCGTCAACCGACGCAAAGAGGAAACTTCCTTCCCGCACCTGCTCCGACAACTCGTTGATGTTGTCCGCATCAATGGCGCCAGTGTTCCACGTCTCTCCAAGCGCGTACACGGCGCCAACAAGGGCGTCACCTTCGGGAAGGTTTGACACCTTTTTCATCGGCTGCGGGCCGGTTGTCTCCGGGGCTCCGGTTTGGAACTGGTATAGCCCGTTGCGGGACTCGACGGTTTGATGGATGAGCACGATGTTCAACGGGTACGGAAGCGGGTACGTTCCGCCCATCAACAGGGCATACGCCTCATCGGTCAGGTTTTGACCAACAAACAGCATGGTGCTGAACACCGTGGCCGTGTCCGCCAAGAACGGAGTGCCGTTGGGCTTGAACAGGGCCACCATCATCGGAGCCTTGTCGGAGTTGAACGTCTCTTGCGGGACTACGACTGCTTGGGTGACTGATTGGCCTCGGCCTAGTGACATAGTGATTCCTTCGGTCGTGACGTTCACTCGAACGTCGTGTCAGTAACGAGCGACTAGCGCATCAGCCACCTTCGAGAGCGGCAACTCGGTTTTCCAGATCCTCGAGCTTTTCGAGAATGGTAGACAGATCGAATGGCGTTCCATCCTCGGTGAAGAGGGCGATCTTGCCGGCGAACTGGTCTTCGTTGATCGCCGCCTGATCAGTAATGACTGCCTGGACGACGAACGCCATCAGGTGTACACGCCGATCTGGTGGAGGTTGGCGCCGTCGTAGAAGAACAGGGCGATGCCGTTGGCCCCGATGGCGGTCTCGGTGCCGAGAGGTTCCACCCCACCGAGGAGTACGGCCTTGGCCGCACCACCGTTGAACGCAACGGTCGGAGCGTTGGCGGCGTTGCCGCTTGTGAACTTGATCGGAACCAGGCCGACCGGAGGAGCTGCGTGGGTCGTGGTCTTGGCAGCCGTGCCGATGAGGCCGGTGACCGTGATGATCTCGAGCGGCTTCGGCACCACGACCGGAGCTCCCGTCTCATCGAAGAGCGCGAGGTCGATGGCGACCTGGTGCTCACTGATCTCGCTCTGGTTGGTGACCAGGACTGCCTGCGTGCGGGTTTGACCCATGGGTTTGACCTTTCGTCATGGCGATCACTCGAACGCCTCTTTGTTCAGCTTGTAAGCGACTAGCGCATCGAGCAGTGCAGAGACGTTGTCGATCTTCTCATCAGCACGCTTCTTTACCAGCTTCCGGTTTCCATTCGTGTCCTCCATGACCACGGCGTTTCCCATGGCAAAGGACATCAGTACCTGGTCGAAGATGAGCATTCGTTCTTCAGCAAGCGTCTTCAGCTCACCAAGTGGAACAGACTCCGTCCTTGCCCCTTGCGGCACCTTCTCAAGCCCGTATGGGCCGTGTTCTAGTTCATAGCGAGCCATGAACTCCCTGGCACCCCACGGGTCGAAGCCTAGACACCGGACATCGATGTTTTCTGGGTGGATGAACCCGTCGAACAGGTCCTCGTAGACCTCCATCATGTCCAGGATGGTGTTGTTGTCCATGATGATGAGGCTTCCCTCTTTGATGAACTCCTCGTACTTGATCATCATGGCTGGTTGGAGCCGGTCGAACGTCCGCTTGGTGATGTAGCTCCTGGTCTTCACGCCGAACTCTCCCCTGCGAAGGGGGAAGAGGAACGTAAAGGCGCAGAAGTCGTCTCCGTGCGACAAGTCAGCGCCGAGAGCGCATGGAAGCCCCCAGAAATCCGCCCTTCGAGAAAGATGGACCTCAGTTTCCTCATACGTGAAGAAGTAGGTGAATCCTTCCATCGGAATCCCGAACCGCTTGGCCAGGATATCGTTCCGAGAGGCAGGTGCCGCCTCGGCTCGTTCGACGTCGAGCTGGTAGGTTTCGAGTGAAACCGTCAGCTCAAGGTTCGGATTTGCCTTGAACCACATCCACGGGTCGTTCACTTCCTCGAGTTTGTCGAGTTTATAGTGCCAGATCGAGATGTGTGGTGCGTGGTACTCGCCACTCAGGATCTTTTTGAGTTCCATTTTGACGGTATCGCCGGCACCGTTCCGCACCGTTCCTTCTGAGCTGATTGCAACGATCAAGTAGTCATTTGCCTTGGTGGCCGACTGCTCTTTCGATGCACCCTGCTCGATTGCGCCGATGACATCCTCTCGAATGTCACCAGACAACCACTCATCGACGGTTGCGATCTTTGGTCGAAGGCCCTGGAGCTTGTTGACCGTCATCGGACGGACTTCGAGCAGAGATCCGGTGAGGAAGTTCTCGACACCCTTCTTCGTCGACACCAACTTCTGCCGAAGTGCCTCTGAGCCAGCCGTGTTGCGAACTGACCCTTCGGTGAGGAAGCGGAAGAGAGGCCCACGGGCCCTGGTGATGGACGTCCTGAACGGAGACATCACCTCTTCCGACTGCTTCATGGTGGGTGACGTTGTGATCTGGTGTGTGGTGGAGGTGTCCATGTTGAGGAAGTACGCCTGGAGGGTGAAGGCATACATGGACTTGGCTGCCCCTCGGGCCACGATGAGGTACTGCTTCACCGTGAGGCGCTTCTTGACCAACTTGGTCTTGCGGACCAGCTGACCGCTCTCGTCCTTGACGAAGACCTTCCGTTCCACGTAGTGGTACCAGCAGAAGATCTGTTCAGCCCAGAGCTTGAACGTGTCCAGCAACACCAGTGCTGAACCATCCGTGAGGCACAACTCCCCTTCGCAGTAGCGGATGTACCCCTCTACTGGCTTGGGGTCGTAGTAGATGTCGGGATCGGCGATCAGGGCGTCGATGCGGTTCATCTCCAGGTTCACCTCTTGGTTCACCGGGATCTCGCCAGCCATGACTTTGTCTCTGAACTCGCTGTAGTACTTCGGCATGGCTTGGTTGGCTAGAACCAGCATTCGATCACCTCCTTACAAGTCGTCCCGGTACACAACCCCTCCGCCAGGGCCGATGTATTCCTTCTTGCGAACGGGCTTCGATGCGACCTTCGCAGCCTTCTTGGCCTTGCGCTTCTCGTCCCGCTCCTTGATCTTGGCCTTGCGCTTCTCGAGATCCGCTGCCACCTTCGCCTTCTCGGCGTTCTTGCGGCTCTTGTCATCCAGACCCATGCTCTTCAGGAGAGCCTTCCCCGAGGGGGTGGCCATCCACATGACGACCTTGGTCGCCGAATCGGCATGCTTCTTGATCTTGCGCATGAGGATCTCTTGGTCGCTCGGGTTCATCTCCCGATACTTCTTCTCGAGGTTCATGCGCTCGGTGACGGCCTTCATCTCGGCGTTCGAGAGCTGGCTGATCTTCTTCTTGCGCAGCGCGGCAACGTTGATGGCGTCTTCGCTGGCTGAAGCCCCGACAGTGCTGGTTCCTTCGGACTTCCGACGACCCCACTTCATCCCCAACACGCCGTAGTGCGCCAGAAAATCGAGGGTCTCCATCGAGAGGTCGCCAAAGAGTTCGAGGTCGGTGTGATGCGCCAGACTCGATGGGGACGGACGAACCTTTGTGATCCACCCCTCCTCGTCTCGTTCGAATTCGAAATCGAACTGCATGTCCAGCTCGTTGTGAACGATAGTCGAGCGGCCGATCAGTGTGACCGATGCATGATGTGTACCGTTCATCGTCAACCGAGCGGTGAACGGCATTACCGATCGTTCACCGAGGACGTGGTCCACGCTTTCGACCAGATGTTTGCTCATGGTTGCACTCACCGCTTTGTTGTACTCAGACCGAGAGCGCCTAGACCCACCCTGCCCCTTGTACTTGGCGCTGAGTTGTGTGACGTCCTTGTCGATCGCCTTTGTTGCTCGGTCGTAAATGGCGGTCTTTTCCTCAGCTGAGATCCCCAAAGATGTGGCTCGCCGGCCGCCATCCTTCCGAATGACACCCCAGCGCATCCCCTTGACTCCGAAGTGCTCGAAGTACTCCTCGACGGTCATATCGCTGTAGATCGTGTCCTGAGCATGGTGCTCGAGGAAATCGTCGAGGAGATGGTCCTCATCATGGGATGACACTGGCTGCCTCCTCTGCGAAAGCTTGGAGTCGGAACTCTTCTTCACGGATCTCTGCCTTGAGCGCATCGAGAGCGAACGAGGTGGCGGGCTGGTCGAAGAGAAGCTTGGTCTTGTGGAAGATGTACGACCGAACCATGCTGAGCATCATCGGTGGGAGGCCGAGGCCACCAACACCATCCCAGATCTGAACGTCGCTGTCGATCGTGAACCCAGTGGCTCCACCGATGCCCAGTTGGGAGAGGGTGGCAAACGCTGAGTTGATGTGCATGATGAGCTCGTCATCGAATGCGGTGTCTGAACCGACACCAAGCGAGTTCCTGGTGCTCTTCAGGATGCTGTTCTCCATGGTTTCACCTCCTACCACAGTTTGGTGTCTCCAGGAGCACGTTCAACAAACCCGCCAGGCGCCGCATCGCTGTCCGAGAAATGGATGGCGTTGTGTGTGTCGTGGCGAGTCGTGATCAAGTACTCCGGATCCGTAATCCACGAGGCTTCGTGGACTATGTCGTCGGGTGTCATCGGGTTCATGTGGTGGACAAGCAGCCCACTGTGGATCTCATGCCCGAATATGCCCAGGTCACAGCCTTGATCACGGATGATCACTGTGCGACGGGCCTTCTTCCACACGTCCGACGTGTAGAACATCTGGTTGATGTATCGGTCGAACCCGAAGGTTTCACGACCGACGAGACCTCCAAGATGGAGATATGCGAACCGATCCTCGAAGGTATCGAGGCGTTTCAGCTCCGAATAACTTCGAAGCAGTCGGTTACCACTCATCCTCCACCTCGACTTCGTCGTCATCCTCGCCCTGGTAGTAGCGGAAGACACGAAGTGCTTCGTCCATGAGCTCTTCGACACGTGCGGCGGACCGCATGGCATCGACCTGAGCGCTGCGAAGCAGGTTGTCATTCCTGAGCTTCTCTCGCTCGAGTCCCTCCCGTTGGGTACCGAGCTTCAGGAAGTGGACCAGAACTTGTGAGGAGACGTTTTCGTCTTGGATCTGCTTCTCGGCGAGATCCATTGCCTGGGAGATGAGCTCGTTTTCTCGAGCCTCTGGTGTCATTGCCGAAGACATTCGGCGTTGTTTCGAGCCCATCCCCCTCCTTCCTCAGTTGTTGTGACGGCCTCAGGTCAGGCCGGGGGCGGTGCCGAATCGGCGGCGTCGTCCTGCAGGTCCTCGACATCGTCCTGGAGCTCGTCAAGCTCCTTCTCGATGCGCTTCAGCGAAGCGAGCTGACGCTCGGCGACGTCACCGAGCTTCGGGTTGTCGCCCAGGAGGATGTCCTGGATCTGCTGGAGGCGCAGGTCGTTGGCACGGGTCTTGAGCAGCAGTTCCTGCTGTTCCTTGTCGGTGAGAGCCATGAAAGGTCCTTCCGGGGTCGTCGGTTGTTCGGGTGCACCGCTCACGGGGAAGATGCCCCATGGTGCCGTGGAGTCGTAGCCCGCCTGGTTGAGCGAGAACGAGATGTGCAGGTGATGTGCGTGGGCGTTCGGCCCGGTGTACTTCTTCCCCTGCCAGTTGTTCTTCTCGCTGTAGATCATGCCTTCGTAGATGAGGTAGCCCCCACCGTTGAGGCGGTCATCACCAGCTCGAGCGAGAGCGAGAAGGTGTTCGAAGAGGACCTTGGCATCGAGGTAGCCGTTGCCCTTGTTGCCGTCGAGGTCCTCATCGACGTCACGGGCCCGGACCACTCCGATGCCGCCAACGACGACCCAGGGGTTGTGATCCGACTTGCGGGAGGCATGGGCGGCGTCACCGATGGTGCCGTCACTCTCGTGGTCCCGCTTGGGCCAGCGAGCGTTGAGCTCGTTGGCGAGGGTGATGCTGGCTGAGCAGTTACGCCATGCCATGTGGCTCTCCTTCAGTTCGAGATGTCTTCCTTGTCGGTGATGGGCTGACCGCAGAGCTGGTTCAGCGTCGGCTGCTTCAGCTTGAGGGAGAGCGTGAGGCGCTCATCTCTTGCGTCGAGCCCATCGTTGACGTACTTCGTTGCCAGAAGATTCTGGATATCCGGATCTGCCACCAGCTTGCCGTTGACCTTCACCTTCGGAATGGCTTGATGCTTACCATCCTTCGGCGGAGTCCTTGGGTCGTACCCGTCGAGTACGGCCAACCGGTTCAAGACCGCATCCGACACTTCGCCAGCTGCATCATCACGGGCGTTCCGGAGATCCGTGATGCATGCGTTCCGCTTCTGGGTTTTGAAGCCCGTCTGGGTGAGGCTGTTGCCGGCGTTCGAGCTGATTCGCCCGCTGTTTGCGATCCATGCGACGACCAAGAGGCCTACGACGATGACGCCGAGCCCCGCAATCATCCACATGATTTCCTTGATCAGGAGTTCTCGGAGCTCGTCGTGTCCGTCTCCAGAAGAGCCATCAACTGCGGACTCGCCTGGAAGGGCCCCGGATCCGTCCTCTCGTTGGCCCGGAATCGGGCTTGTTCCCGTTCCCATGCGGTGTACTCCTCTTTGAGGGTGAGTTTCTCGATGACTTTGTCTTTTTTGCTGAGTTCCTTGTCCTTTGATCGGACAATGTCCCAGATAGCTCCCTGGTTCTTGATCACCATGCGCAGGATGAGCCCTGCGAACGTTACCGAGACACCAAGAGTCGTACCGATGGCGACGGTATTTCCGTCCGTACCGCCTGCCGCCACGATACCTGCGTACACCGGTCCGAAGGCAGAAACTGTGGCCATACCCATCATCTTCACAGCTCCCGCAGCTGCGACCGCTGTCGTTTCATCGAAAATCACGGGCGGTTCACTCATTCCTTCCTCCTAACAGCAACCTGTTAGATCGCTTGGCTATGCGGTGACCACGTTCTTGAAGATCACTGCAAGCGGTTCATCCAGAACCGTGACCGGCTCTCCGCCTGTGACCCTCTTCAGGTCCATGAAACCACCTGTGGCGTGGATGTTGCTGGTAATCGAGTCGTCCAGGGTGAGTGTGATCACCCTTCCGTCTTCACTGATGACGATATCCGTGAATGTCGCAATCAGGGGTGCGGTCGGGTTCACACCCTTTCGGATCTGGCTCGTGATCTGATCTCCAGCGACGCTGTAGGCCAGATGGATGGTGACCTTCTCGGTCCGTCCTCTATGGATGATGATCGGTGCGACGTAGGGCATTAGGCCGCCCAAACTGTCAAAGTTGGCAGCATGGGTCCCACATGACCGATTCGACAACCAGCGCCACCAGAGATAGCCATGATCCACTCCCAAATGATCTCAACACCCGGCGTCACTTCGTAGACCACCTCCAATTGACGAAGAGTCATGTCGTAGCCACCGCCAACCACCTGCCGATTCCATCCACCGCCGTAGATGCTCACAACATCGGCGGTGCTTTTGACCCGCATGGCCCAATTGAGTTCGGACTCGGTCCCATCCAAAGCCTGCCCCACGCACTGCATCACTACTCGAATCTTGTCCGTGGGTGGGGTCAGCTTCACCTCGCCGTCGGTCCATCCTGAATCCAGGTTTCCCAATGGAACGAGGAACGGGTCCGAGAAACCTTCCGTGAGATCGGAGGTTCCGTTCAGGTTGATGCCCACATCATCGTTGTAAATCTTTGAGTACAGGAGCTTCCCGTAGGGGAGGGCATCCGACTCCGGGTCGAGAGTGTCGACTTGCTCTTGAAGGGCATCGAGCTCCAGCTTGCGGACGACGGCCTCATCGTGAGTCGGTGCCTCGGAGACCCGCAGGCGCTCGGTGGCCCAGAAGAGGATGTCGTCCCCGTCCACGACTTCGTCTCGGGCTGTGGAGAAAGAAACCGAACCATCAGATGTGTAGCCAACATCATCGTCGGGCTTCAAGCGCATTACCCAAAACCCGTTGGTGGTAGCGGCCATTCTCCAGGGTGACTCGGGATGGTCAAAGCCAGCGTTCGAGAGCCGGGGGAACGACATGCCTCGGAAGGTACGAGGGGAGTCTGTATCGATGCGGGGGATGATGTTGGGTTCACCCTCCCAGATGGAAGCCCGAACGAGGGCGACGTTCCAAACCGGCACCTCGAACTGATCGCCGGAATCATCTTGGATCTGCACTTCGATGGCGATCATCGCACTGGTGCTCGACAGGGTGAAGGTGCTCTCCATCGTGTTTGACGAATACAGTTCCTCCAGTTCGCTATCGGACGGAGGGCCAGGGAGCAGTACGGAAGCGATCTCCTCGTCCATGAGCTCGACGGAGGACGGGGATCCGTCGAGGAGGGAGACCAGATGCCCAGTTACAACGACCCTCGCACCCTCAGCGTCGGCTTCATCGACGGGGGTTGGGCCGAAGGTCGTAAGAAAGGCGGTCACGGAAAACCGCTTCGGGATCCCGTCACCCAGGAAGACAATACCCGGAATGGATCCGTTCTGAATCTGAGCATTGAATGGGGCTTGGGCGTAGGCCACAGTGGCAGAGAACCCACCATATGAGATCGTGCTCAGAGGGAGTCCGTTGAACTGGCCCCAGTTGGTCCATGGGAGCCCACGACTGATCGTGAGTGGGAGGAGTTCTGGTGGGCCAGATTCACCAGGTCCCCCAGAGGGAGCGTAACCAGCGGGTCCTACTGGGCCAACCTCTGTGACCCGAACGTTGTTCTTGCTGTCCACGTCGACACGTTGCGGCATGGGCCTTCCTTTCGGGTCGTTGATCGCCCCATTTGAGCGATTCGGACAAATCCTATGAGGCCTTGTATGGCCTGTGATGTGGGTAAGAATCCGAATTGTTGGGGGAAACCTCCCCCCGGGGCATTTTTAGGG
>Ga0116158_10003876_pt1 | contig 12876 bp, 12 predicted proteins | sample AD_UKC052_MetaG_FD_89883 | JGI IMG/M metagenome (GOLD analysis project Ga0116158, IMG submission 89883) | Active sludge microbial communities of municipal wastewater-treating anaerobic digesters from USA - AD_UKC052_MetaG | ecosystem: Engineered > Bioreactor > Anaerobic > Digestate | place: USA... | reverse complement strand
CTCAAGAGTATGATGTTGTTATCACCACTCCTGCGGGGTACTTTGACGGATTTGAAACCGTGATGGTGGAAAATGCTGTTGACGTTTCTTCGAGCCTTACGGCTTATGGGGTGGCCAAAACAACAGACATTATCAATGAATTAAAAACAAGCCCAGAAGACGTGGCTGTGAGAATTAGAAACCTTGCTACGGTGGAAGCTGTTGGCGATATACACGCAACATAAGAACTGCTTGAATAATAGTTTTGGAAAAACAGTTAGATATAAATAAAATTTATAAAATGAAGAAAACTTATGTCTTACAAGCTCTGCAGTTTGTAGAAATTATGGGTCTTGGAGATAGAGCTATTTTTACAGTAAAAAAAAAATATGCAGGACATAAACCAGAAACATTAGATGATTGGAAAAAAATTATGAAAAGAGATAAAATTTATTAAAATATGGCAACAAAAGTAAATTTCGCTGGAAAATTAATAGGACAGCCAGGAACCTATGCACAAATTCTTTCTGGACAAACAAACCCACCGCAAACTTTAGATTATGGAAAAATAATAATCATAGATACTGGTGGTTTTTATATTGATTCTGATGAATCAGGAATTTCTTCTGTTGACCCATATTTTGGTGGCGGAGCAGGTATTGATGGAGAATTAGCTTCAGGCAAAAATGCTATTTATTCTTTGAATGACTTAACAGAGTATAGAAAATTCCTAACAGGAGGTTGGTTGTGGCTTTTGGGTGAGCCTTTATTTAGACCAAATGGTTTGGTAGACCCAGGTGTTAGTTCTGTATATTATGTAAGAGCAGCAACAACATTGGCTGCACAAATTGCTTTTACCTTTACAGGTGGTGGTCCTAATGGTGGTTCTCTTTTAATAAAATGTAAAAATGAAGGAACCGTATCAAATGGCTATTTATGTGGGACTGAATTAACTCGCGGTGTTGGGGTTAAGATGGTAGCTGGAACAATAGAAACAAGCAAATTTGTGTTAAAATTTTACAGAGGAACATTTAAAGGTCTTGATTTAGATGGCCATCCTTTTGATGGGATTAAAGAAAATGATGCTTCTCCTGAATTGATTTGCCAAACACCAGAATTTGATAATCTTCAAACAGCTATTGATTGGATGAATCTTGACTCTGTATTTAATGCATTTTTTAAATTGAGTTCTTCATCAGTTAGTGGGACGGGCATTATCAATACTGCCGATATGTTGGCTAATCCTGGCTACAAACTTGCAGCAGGAGGGACTGATAGTTACACAGCTAATGCTCTTAATTTGGTTCTTGATAATATTAGCGAATTAGATTACACAATAGTTTTATCAGACCGTTGGGGAGATGATGCTCAGCATGCATATAATACAACAATTTTGGCACATCTAATTAATGAGGCAAGGTATGATAAATTTTTATTCATTGGCGGAGGTAGAGATAAAAACAAATTTGTTAATACATCGTTTGGTTCTGTTGAGACTGCCAAATATTATGATAGTGATAGAGTTGTTGTGGTTCATGGGGGATGTAAAAAAATACGTCAATGGGCACCAGCTATGTTGAAAGAATATGACAGTATATATAAAACTGCTGCAATAGTTGGCAGAACCTGCGGATTATCTCCTCAAATCCCACTTACATTTAAAGCTATTGATATTGATGGAGAATTGCATTTACTTAATGAAAAAGAGCGCCAACAAGCATTAAATTCTGGCGTTCTTCATACGAAATTTGATTCTGAATTTAATCCCCCAGCTTTTGTCGTAAACCAAGGGATAACGACTCTGCAAGCCAATGATTTTCTCGTTAATGATGATGGGACGTCTCATGAATTAACAATAAGAAGAATTGCAGCCCAACTAAACAAAGAGCTTGTCGTTAATGCAAAAAGGATGTTATTAGGGAATCAACAACAAGGACCAAATAGATTCACTTTAAATGCTACTGTGATTAAGACTTGGACAGAAAATTATTTAAAGGGAAAGGTCGCAACACCAACTCAAGACAATTTAATAATCTCCTTTAATAGTGTTACAGCCAATATTAGTCAAGATTATATAAATGTTACTTATCGCTTTGAGCCAAATGGGCCAATAAACAAAATATTTTTCACAGGATATATGATTAATCTATAATATAAAACAATATGGCACAAAAAGTTCTTACTGCTCCGTTAGCAATAATAAAAGTAAATGGCGTCGCCATTGGCAAAATGCGCAATGTACGTTGTATTGAAAATTTCCGTAGAGGCAGGGTTGCTGGAATAGGAGAATTAACTCCTCAAGAGCTTCCTGCTTTGGAATGGTCAGGTACGTTGACTTGTCAATTTTTTCTTATTGATTTAAAGCAAACAACAAATGGTTCAATTCCATATATTGATGGGATTCATTCTCCCACATTAGCTGATACTCAAAAATGGATTGATGGGGTTCTTTTGCAAGAGAATGGGGTTGATGTTGATATTTATAAAAAGGTTTCTGATGGCACTGTAGATGCCCAAACAGGACTATTGAATCGCGGTGCAGACGACTTGATAGGAACTGTACAAGGTTGTTTTATAGACCGCTCAGGTTTTGATATTTCAGAGGGACAAATTGCTGGGAGAGATATGGACTTTCAGTATATGAGTCCTATATTGTTTAATCCATAAAATTAAGTAAATGAATCGTACAATTATTTTTTCCGTAAAGGGGAACCAATATAATATTGATTTCCCCACAGTTGGACAATTTATACAAATGGAATCAAGAAGGATGATTTTGTCTAAAGGGACATACAGAGATTTGATTTCATCAAATATGATTTCATCATTTCAAGCATACCAATTAATTGATATGGTTGTAACATTGGAAGCAATATGCCCCAAATTAATCGCTGATTTAAAGGTAGACTCAATTGAAGAACTTGACCTTTTTGATAGCTTAGAACTTCTTGAAGATTATATAAAAGTCGTTAATCCTTGGACTAACGATTGGAGAAAAACATTGAGGAAAAAAAGTGATATAATCAATGGTATTTCTGAGCCTGAAGAAAACAACGAAGAAAAAGAAAACAATTAATTTTTATAATGTATGTATAACATATGTTTTATCAAAAAGATAATTATGAGAACCTGAAAGAGTTCATTATTCAGTGGAATAATATTTATCCCATAGACCGATGGTGGAGAGAAAAGCATAAAATAGCATTTAATTCTCCTGCCCATCGGTCTATGTCTTTTATAGACATGCGTATTGAATATGAGGAGGATATGTTATTTTCAAAAATGAATTCTATGTGTATGAGAAAATATGAACCAGGAACTGGGGATTGGTTGGTGAAAAGAAGAGAACATCTATCACAAGAACAAATTAATAAAATGTTTGATGATATTGATTTAAGTAAATTCAACAAAAATGGCTGAGAAAGAGACGAAATTTGTTTTTTCGGGCGAAGATAACCTTTCCCCCCTTTATGATAAAATCTCCAAAGAGACAAAAAATCTATTTGGTGAGGTAGTCAGGGATGTAGCAGGTGCTACAAATAGTTACAGAGATTTTGAAAAAAGACTTCGTGACCAAATAAAGCTATTAGAAGAAGAAGCAGAGGCTGTTGATAATCTTAATAAATTACAAGCTAAACATAAATACGAATCAACTGTTTCTAACATTAGACAAAGAAAGAGTGAGGCGGAGAAGATTTACGCATCACCAGAAAAATATGGCGCCAAAGAAAGTATAGAAGCTGGAGCAAAATTACATACAGGTTCTTTTGAAAAAGAAGAAGCAAAAGCAAAAGAACTATATAATCTTGAGATTATTGATTTGAAGGAGTCACGTATTCACAGGAGAGTTGTCCAAGAACAATTAAGATTGATGATAGATCAATATACAAAGACAGCTACAGAACAATATCAGAACTTAACAAAAAAAGAAAAGGAAGCAGCGAAGGAGAAAATAACACCAATAACTGGAGACCAAACTGGCGAAGAGATTATTGAAAAATATATTAAGGGAGAACAATCGGAAAAAGACAAGGAATTAAAGGATGATAAAAAGAGTTTCAGTGTTATGGCTGGGACATTTTTGGGAAATATGGCTGCTCAAACATGGGGAAGAATGAGAGGATTACCAGGACAAATAATTGGAGAAACAGCAGGAGAATACATGGCAGCAGATGTAGCTCAAATAATCCCCGTGATTGGTGATGCTGCATCGCAAGCACTTAAGAAACATTTACAAGAGAAAGAAGAAGCATCCCGAGCATCAAACATTTTAGCTGGAATAACTGGGTATAGCGAGTGGATTAGTAGAACAAGTTTGGGTTATGATTATTCAGAAACATTGCCAATCGCTGCAGATTTAGCAAGAAAGAGAGGATATGCAGGAGACATTAAGCAAGATGTTTTAAACACAATTGCTTTATCAAAAGCATATGGTGTACAACCAGGAGAGATTACATCTTATGAAGGAATTCAAAGATACACAACAAGTAGAGAAGGAGCAACTGTAGATATTAAAAATCTGATAGAGATAATGAAGAAGGAATTTGGTGGGGGTGATTATTCAAGATTAATGGAGTTTACTAATGCACAATCTCAAATAATTGAATCAAAATCATCATTGATGAATGCAGTTAATCCGTTGTCTATATCTACTGGGTTAGAAGCAATTTATAGTATTGGAGGAATGTATACAAACAAGCCTGAAGAAATGCTTAACAAATTAGACCAATCTTTAATGAATCCTCAGGGAGAATATAATCAAGCATTATCATATATGGCGTTAAGTCAAGTTAGCCCAAAATCTTCTTGGCTTGATATACAACAAATGCAAGAGGGAGGAATATATACACCAGGATATATGTCTAAGATTATGGAGAACATAAGAGGTATGTATGGCGGCGGTGAAGAAGGAGCGATAGCTTTAATGAATGAATTGGGTTTAGGGGCAGGTCAGGCAAAAACACTGTGGGAAAGTTATAAACAAAATCCTGAATTGTTTTCTACAATAACATCTATCAGAGAAATAATGCCAACCCCACAGGGAGTGCAAGACAAATATTTCACAGACACATACCAAAGAGGTGTTGGCTTAACAACATCAATACAACAACAACAAGCTGCTATATCTAATGCTTATGCTGAGTCCGCAGCCAAAGGTTTAGAAAAATCATTTGATTTATTGTCAGATAAGATAGATGAATTGTCCAGTTCAATATTGGGACTTTCAAATAGTAATTCAACCATGCAGAATATTCTTAAAACAGTTGTCAACCCATTGAGATTAATCTTCGGGTCAAATTAAAGGAAATATGTATAAATATATTCATAAGGATTTTAGTCTATCTACAATTAAAGAATTGGTGGAATCACCAACCTCTTTATTTAGAGGAATTAATCAATTAGTTTTGATTGGTGTAGAATATGATGGTAAGACTAATTTACAAAGGATATATGAATCATATCCAGCATCAGAATATGGAACAACGGAAAATGAGAAAAAATACAATGAAGACAAACTTTTATTAGAAACTTATTCAGAAGATTACAATTCTTATTCATATACAAATGGTGTTAGTTTAGAAATCAATCTTCAAAAAATACAACCATTAACGGAAATTTATGTTCCTGAAGACCTTTTGAATAGGGATGTACTTCCTTTTGAGGGAGACCTTTTGTTTTCTAATGATTACAAAGAATTTCTTTCAAGAGAAATAGATAGAATAAGACAAAATTTAGGAACTGAGACTATTTTACAAACAATTGGTGGAAAAAACATAATAGAATGTTATTTGAAAGTGACTGTTTGGGTGTGGTCAAAAAGTAAATGTTTGGGGAGATTAAGAACAGAAAATCATGATGTAAAATTTGATTATGAAAATTATTTGATAGACATAACACCTTTTGTTATTTCTTTGAGGTCAACGGTAGATAAAAATGGCGGTGGTTTTGATTTGGAATTAGCACCATTACTTGGAGTTTGGGATAATTCTAAAAAGAAATGGGTTAGAGATAAAAACATGTTATTTTCTAATGGAGAATTCATATACAACACAAATCTATTGAGAGATAAATACAGAAAAAATCTAAAAGAACCAATAATTTCTCAAGAAAATTTGTATTTTAATGAGGTTTTATCAGAGAATGATATTGTTTTTATACGTTTTGATGCTCTTGGTAGTGAATCTACATCAAGAATAAGGGAAGAATACAAAGAAGAAATACCATTATCTGAAATTCCCAATAAGCTATATGATATGATAGGACTTATTGATAGAACAACAGTATCTGTTAATCCCCAATCAAATGATTTGAGAATTAGTGTTAGCGGAAGAGATTTGACCAAATTATTGGTTGAGGATAATTGTTATTTTTCTCCTGTTGAATTTATACAAGGAGAAGGAGGAATATATGCAAACATAAGACAAGGAAAAATGTTGCAAAGATATTCAGGAAAAATACAAGGTTTGGCGCAAAGCAGTATTAAGACAATAGGTTTCTCATTGAAATTTGTATTTAATGCTTTATCTAACATAGGTATTTGTCCTGATGGGGTGTTTAATCCATATTCTTCAAGTAAGACATACACAAGAACACCGTCTAAACCAACTTCTGAGACTGGTTCTATGGGGCCAATTAAGGTAGATTACAAAACTTCAGATAGAAGAACCCATAGATTTAAGTTGGATATTGAAGATAAAATAAATAAAAGCAAAGAATGGGATGAATTAGACAAGATATTTGAAAAAATTAAGAACTATGTTGGTGATTCAAGAATTGTAGATGATTTAGCTGAGGACATTTCAGATATTGAAAAAACAAGAATAAAGACCATATCAGGAGATTTGGTGAAATTTATGCATTCTTGTGATGATGATTTGTATCAGCCAGGTGTTTCTAAATTTAAAGACACTGTTCCAGGAGGAGATATTGATTGGTGGATTTTTGGGTGGTCGACTCCTATTTATAATGAAGAAGAAATGGTAGAAGAAAGTCACTTATCAAAAATATTTGTTGATTCTTTATGTAAAGGTGTATTTGAATATTATTGGAAAGGACAGTTAATAAGTAATGCTCAAGCCCAAAAGATAATTGATGAGATAAACATCTTAATGGGTCAAATCAGAACAGCTAAAAATGCAATTCAAGATTTAAAGCAAACTGGTTCTTCCACAAAAATTATTGACCCAAATGATAATGATGGGACTAATGTTGGTAAGTTTTGCGCTCGTGGTGTATATTGGGACCAAGTCACTCTACAAAAATTTAGTGATGCTTTATGGTCAGATATAAATGCAAATACAGGTTCTTATGTTGGTAATGTGCAAGACCAAATAGGAAAGGTTGCTGATAAGACTCGCCAAGATAATATGAAGACCCAATACAATCTTATATTCAGAACTCAAGATAGGTTGAAAGAAATACAAAAAGATTTAAGTAAAAAGTTGGTTTCGCCAAACATTAATGATATTAATACTAATGCAAGGAGAGCATTGAATTCAGCCTATGAGTACATGAAGAAGTTGAAAGAAATAGAAAATAGGAAAGACATTTATACTCTTGAGGTTTGTAATGGTATTTGGCAAATAATAAAATTAATTGTAGATGACAAGACAGATATTAGTTTGGCGAATAGAAGGATTGTAGATTCATCTCTTGGCAATGAAACTGGCTCGTTACATGACCAAATAACAAAAATTTGTAAACCTCCGTTCGTAGAAATGTTTGGAGATACATATTATGACCAATTTTATTTTATTGTTCGCCAACCACCATTTGATTATAAAAGAGTTGTTGAGATGGCTCAATATGCAATATCTATAGGAGCCGACCAAGTAGAAAGTTATAATTTTGGGTATGAAAATACTGTTTATTCTTGGTATAGAATAATTCCCAAGGGATATTTTTCAGGAAAAAACAATGAAATGGTTTGGGCTGTAATAAAGGCAGTGTTATTCCCTGAATTCGCTGAGATTTGGGGAGATAAACCATTAGAAATTACAACTAATTATATCCCATATCGTTCTTCACAAGGAGATAAATCATCATTATTTGATGGTTATATGTTAAGACAATTGGTTAGAGATTTAAAGTATATTGTAGATACAAATAGTTATTTGCCTTTCACAAGAAAGGGTCAGATATCTATTGCTCGGGACAGAAGAATTAAGAGAGGGAGCTTTATCAGGTTTGAACCCACGAATGAATTATTTTATGTTGATTCTGTATCACATGAATATAGAATGGGTGAAAGGTCTCCTAATGGTAAGACAACACTATCAGTTAGTCGGGGGATGTTTGAGCAATATATCAAAGACCCAGATGTTTCAGATTTGTCTTATTTCAAGATAGTTAGAACACCAATAGATGAAACAAAAATAAATGATAAAGAAAGTATATTTGATTGGAAAATCAACACGTTGGCAAAATGGAAGACTGACTTGGAAAATTTTAATTTTTTCTTAAGAAGACGTCAATCTGTTGATGCGGAATTTCTACCTTTAAAAAATTTGTTGAGTAAAGAAGAAATTAATGAAATAAATAAAAACAAATGAAATTATTTGGAACTGCTTATGTGATTTTGCCTTTTGATTTAGATAGAACAGAGTATATAAAACATTGTATGTCTAATTCAACACTCTCTATAGAGACAGACAATTCTGAAGTTATACATAATGTTAGAGTTGTAAGAGGAGTTTTGGATTATATAGAATTTCCCAATAGCTCAAAAGAACTTGGGTCTTTTGTTGTGTATGGTTATGTATATAGACAATATCCGATAGTTGTGGGGGTATTACCAAAAGATAATGAATTAGAAAACAGATTGGAAAAACAATTTGTTTTGAATAAAGAAACAATAGATAATACAGTAGATATAACTGGTGATGCGGTAAACAGTATTTTAAGTGTTCTCGTAAAGGCAAAGTCAAGGAACAGTAAATTATATGTAAAAGTAACGAACGACCAAGAAACATCGGAATTTAGCTTAGACGTTCAAGGAATTATCAATTTACTATCTAATAAATTCTCACTACAGCTTTTGGAACAATTCAATATAAAAATATTTGATAGAAAAAACAAAGAAGTTGAAACACTAATAAAATACATATTAGGAGAAGGATTTTCATATTCAGATGAGTTTGGGAATAAATTAAACATTAAAGACAAAGAAATACTTATTGAAACTGATTCTAAAGATGGAGAAATAGCACTAAAGAGTAAAAAATTCATGGTTAATGATGGAGAAGAGCCATTAGTCTTGGGAAATAAATTGAATTCAAATCTATCTGATTTGATAGACCAAATAAAATATTTAGTACAAACATTGCAAACCATAGCGACAACAGACACGGTAGCTGCTAATTCTTATGGATTAACCTATGCGTCAGTTTTATCTCAATCAGTTATAACTTTGTTAACAAATATAGATAGTATTAAAAATAGATTAGAAGAACATTTATCTGAAATAAGTTATACGGATTAATATGTCTACAACAAAAGAAAGATATGATGGATTAGTTTTATCATTGGGGAAAGCCACACTAAATGCTTTGTATCCCACTGAGTTTGAATATTATATGTGCGCATTAGAATTGGTAGATTCAATGGATAATTCAATTGAATATTTGGTCTTTCCAATCATGCCTTCAGCTATCAGTAAGTCTGAACCTGGTGGGGCCAATATTAAAAAGTCATTAGGTGGTGTATCTATCGTATCAACCAATGCCTTTATCCCACAAGATTTAACAATAAAAGGCAATTTCGGCAGGAGATTTAAAATATTATTCACCCAAAGAGGCAATTCAAATAACAAAATAACAGCAAAAGGAATACAAGGATTAAAACAATCCGTACAGCAATTTGATGCTAAAATTAAGACAGGTTTTGGTACTACAAAGGTTTTGCAAAGAATGTTGAATGATTCAAATAAAGTTGATGTGTTGAATAAGCCATATCGTATGTATTTTTATAATTTAGCATTAAGTGAAAGCTATTGGGTTAAGAAAATTTCTGCCACATTTTCTCAAACAAGAGAACAAAATAATATGATGTGGGAATATAATATTGTTTTTAAAATCATAGCGCCATTAAATACATTAAAGGGGATTCATGGGAGGAAAAATAAAATGGATTTGGGAATTGATTTGGTCCAAAAGGGGATGAATATTGTTGGTGGGAAGTTAGCTGGTGATTTTAAAATAAAAGGATTTAAGAATTTTTCTCTTAATGGTCTTAGAGAAGACTTATTTGGTAAAAAATAAAGCTATGGATTTATCATACTTAATTGATGACTTTGAAACGATGACTTCTTACCCAATAAAGAATTTTTTGGGGATTTTTAAGGATTTTATTGACTTTCAAGAACAAGATGTATTGAGTTGGTATTCAGGAAGCACAGAAGTACCAAATATTGATTCTTTCAATAGATTAAACTGGTTATTGTTGGAATCAAGAAATTTGAATAATGTATTTTTTGTAAATAGAGATAGATTTATAACAGCTGATTGGTGGGAACTTGGAGAAATTATTGAAGATATTTGTATTAAATTAGAAACAATATCAAATTCTTCCAAATATTACAGGAGTTCAATAACCAAAAATAAATTTACAAATAAAATAGAAGTTAGCCAAATTTTAAGACAGAAACAAACATTAGAACAACTTTCTGATTATGTAGGGTATGAGGATAAAGATAATGATTGGGTGGATGTGGCTATTAGGAATGATTTAATTGAAGAAGATTACACATCAGAGGGTGGCAATTTAATAAACATTGCGTATCAATCTACTTCTCAGGTCAACATATTTGATGTTTTTGATAATCTAAGCAACGAAAATCTTTATGGTAAAGATGTTTATAGAATCATAACTTTTGAAAATAATGATTTGAAAGTTCTAAATTATAAAGATACAATGTTACAGGCTTGCGGGATACTTATTAATTTGAAGAAAAACAGCAATCCTGAATTCCCAACAAATGGAATTGATTCTGATATAGTGGCTGGCTCTAATAGGAGCAATATACAATATCCTGTGTTAATGAGACAATTGTATAATACATTCTCAAATGATGATACAATAAGCTCAATAGAAATCAAAAAATTTGAGAGAGTACAAGACTCTATTTTAATAGAAATAGACATATTAACCAAGTTAAATGAGATTATTGAACAAAAAGCATTATTATGATAACAAAACTAACATCAGTAGAAGAATTGAAGCAAATTTTAACAGAAATACTTTTTAACAAAACAACCAAGGTTACAAAAGTGTCTTCTGATTCTGTATTGAATGGTATCTTTTATGGAAATGCTAAGATAGCTCAAAAATGTATTAAGGATATAGCATTGGTAGAATCACACCTATTTCCAGATTATGCTTTTGATACATATTTAGACACAGTAGCAGAAAATAATGGTATCTCACCAAGATTTGCGGCATCTCAAAGTTCAACATACATAAGAATAGTCGCAACACCAGGAACTACATATTCAGTAGGAACACATACATTCTCAACAAATTCAGGAATTAATTTTAATTTAGAACAAAATATAACAATAGGGACTATTGGCTATGCGTATGCAAAAGTTAGAAGCACTGATACAGGAGAATCAATGAATACAGATGCTCTAACAATAAGCAGAGTTTCCCCAATTCCGTCAGGTCATAAATATGTTATTAATGAGTATAAAGCCACAGGTGGTCGTGATTTAGAAACAGATGATTTATTCAGAAAAAGAATTAAAGAGGGTTCAAACATACTTGCCAAAGACACTATCTCCATGATAGAGCAAGTTTTTATGAAAATAAATAGTAATGTATTAAGGGTGATAAGACAAAGAAACAATGACCAAGGAAAAGTTGTTCTTGGGATATTGACGCAGAATGGGATTGACTTAACAACAGCAGAATTAGCGACCTTGTTAGATTATGGTCATAAATATTTTTCTTTTACAGAATACAGACCATACAGCACAAATTATTATGGTATTGATTTAATTAATGTTGTATATCAACCAATAGATGTAAGTTTTCGCTGTGAATTAATCCCAGGATATTCTGTAGATGCTATAAGAAAGGATATACAAATTAAATTTTCTAAAAAATACGATTTCAAGTTTTGGGATTCAAATCTAAAAATAGATTGGGCGGAACTTTTGCAGATTGTCCGAACAACTGCTGGTGTTAAGTATGTACCAGATAACTATTTTTATCCAAATATGGACATTTCTATTGATGCTGATAAATTTCCAAGATTTAGGGGATTTTTGTTATTAGATTTGAGTGGAAACATAGTTAATAGCATAACAAATCCTTTGAATCCTTTGTTCTATCCAGCTGTTGCTGATTTTTCGTATCAACAAACAACATTAATGTCAATTTAAAATTATATAATATGCCTGAAACTGTGCTAATACCAACAATTACAACCCTATCAATATCTGGAAATAATATTTCTATAAAGACTCAATACAATTCTATTGATTCTCCAAGCACTATAAGTGCTTTCATAGCTTCATCTGTAGGCATCTTGAATTCAACCAGTTATATAGAGGGTGAGTTGGTGATTACAGTTAATAACACAACGTTGGCGAATTATTATCTTGATATTAATGGGAATTTAATACTTATAACAACCGACCCAGGAGTTTACACAATTGATTCTGATGGAAACTTAACATATACGATATGAGTACAACAATAAATTTAGGATTGGTTAAATTAGTTCATATAGGAACAGTTGCCCCTACAAACACCTATATGATTTGGTACGATGATAACATTGGAGAAAAAATTCATAAGTATTATGATACTATCAATTCAACCTGGATGCGATTGAAAGATTTGTTTGGTAAAAAAGGATTAATTGATGCTGGTTGGTTTGATAGTGATAATAAT
>Ga0116158_10003868_pt1 | contig 12888 bp, 7 predicted proteins | sample AD_UKC052_MetaG_FD_89883 | JGI IMG/M metagenome (GOLD analysis project Ga0116158, IMG submission 89883) | Active sludge microbial communities of municipal wastewater-treating anaerobic digesters from USA - AD_UKC052_MetaG | ecosystem: Engineered > Bioreactor > Anaerobic > Digestate | place: USA... | reverse complement strand
GAAGCTGCAACTCGACTATCATCGCCTGGAGCTGCAGGCGGACCTGATCGGTGCCCTGGTCGATACGGGCGTTCCACAGGCGCAGATAGTCGAGTTGCAGCTTCACCCAGTGGCGGGCGAAGTAGTAGTTCAAGACCCCGCCGAGCTCGTCCTGGTCCTTCAGGCTGGTCTGCATCGTGTCGCCCTGGGCCTTGATCTGGCCCCACCGCAGACCGAGCTCGATCGGCAGGCGGGGCAGCAGATAGCCGGCCTGGGTGAAGTAGGCGATGCCGTTACGCGGGGCGACGGCGGGGATCGGCATGCCCATCGCGTCGACGTTGGTGCCGGCGATCCGCTTCGTGGCCTTGCGCCAGAAAAACCCGCCCTCGAACGAAAAACCGGCGTAGCGGAAGTTCATGTCGGCGGTGGCGTTGAGGGTCGAGGTCTTGCCGCCGTCGAGAGGGATCTGCCCGCCGAAGCCGTGCTGGTCGTGAGGGTCGCGGTCAATGTACGCGAAGGCGCCGCCGATCAGCATCCTCGGCTTGGTGCTGCGGTCGTGGTCGGCCTCCTCGAGGTCGTCGTATTGACCGAAGGGCAGGACCTCGAGGCGGCCGACGTAGGCCAGGCCGAAGTCGCTGGGTCCGTACAGGGCGATGCCGTCGCCGAGGTAGACGCCCGCGTAGTAGCGCAGGTGGCCGAGGCCGGCGATGTCCTTCGAGCGGACGTCGAAGCCGATGTCGCGGTCCATCGTGAATTCGTTGTTGGCCGCCGAGCGGTCGACGAACTGCATGCCGGTGACCCGCAGCATGCGCTGATGGTTGTAGGGGACCTTGTACTGGCCGACCTGGAAGGTCGCGTCGCGCAGCTTGTCGAAGGTGAAGTACCAGTCGAGGATCGGCGCGCGCTGGATGGTGCCGTTCTTCCAGCCGAGCTCGATCGGCGAGGCCGTCAGCTGGATCTTGTATTTGATGTTGGGCGAGAAGAGGTTGCCGCCGAACACCAGACGCGCGCGACGCAGCACCAGGTCGAAGTCGTTGACCGCATCCTTCGCCGGGGCGGTGGCCGTCGCCGCGATCGCCGGCGTGTGATGGGCGATCGCCTGCAGCTGCGCGAAGGCGTTGAACTGCAGCGAGAAGCGCTTGTCGGCGCTGGTCACCTCGATGCCGATGCCCGGGCGCCACTTCGCCTTACTGCCGTCGACCGGCGACTCGGCCATCCGTGCCGCGTCACCGGGCGGCAACCAGCGCGAGGGCGCCGGCCCGGGTGCGGGGCCCACCGGCGTGACGACCGGGGCAGGCTCCGGCGTGACGACCGGCGCGGGTGCGACGGTCGGCGGCTCGGTGGAAACATCGGGTGCGGCCGCCAGCACGGCCCACAAGAAGGTTGCCTGCATCACTTCGGATCCCCCGCGCGGTTGTGGGCCCGCACGGGCGTCCTGTCAAACACGAAAAGCAGGACGCACGTGCTGCGCGGCGCCGAGTACGCTGTTCAAACGACGATATTGAGCAGCTTGCCCGGCACGTAGATGACCCGCTTCGGGGTCTTGCCCTCGAGGTGGCGCTGCACGTCCGGATGCGCGAGGGCGGTGGCCTTGATGTCGTCCTCGCTGGCCCCCTGGGGGATCGCCAGCTCGGCGCGGCGCTTGCCCTGGATCTGGACGACCAGGGGGAAGGTCGCGTCGACCAGCAGGGCCTCGTCGGCGGCCGGCCACAGCTCATGGGCCAGCGACTGGCGCTGACCGATCGCGGCCCAGATCTCCTCGGCGAGGTGCGAAGCGAAGGGCGCGAGGATCAGGCAGAACTGGGCCAGGGTGTCGCGGTGCAGCGGCTCGCCCTCGGCGACGATGTCACGCACGAAGATCATCATGGCGCTGATCGCCGTGTTGAAGCCGAGCCTATCGATGCGCTCGCTGACCGCGTGGATCGTTCGGTGCAACAACCGCCGCTGGCGATCGCTGCCCTCGCCCGCCGGCAGCTCGCGCAGGCGGTCGGGCACGCCCTCCTCGTCGGCTGTCTCGAAGGCCAGGCGATAGACCCGCTGCAGGAAGCGATGGCAGCCGGCCACGCCCTCGGTCTGCCACGGGGCGCTGTGCTCGAGCGGGCCCATGAACATCTCGTAGAGGCGCATGGTGTCGGCGCCGTACTGGCCGATCACGTCGTCGGGGTTGACGACGTTGCCGCGGCTCTTGGACATCTTGTCCCACTTGACCTCGACCGGGTCGCGCGTGAGCTTGTGGACCCACTGGTCGCTACCATGCGTCAGCGGCTCGACCTCCTCGGGCTTGAAGCCCTCGTGCGGGCCGCTGCGCTGCTTCGGATAGTAGGTGGCGCCGAGCACCATGCCCTGATTGACCAGCCGCTGGAACGGCTCGCGGGTGCCGACATGCCCGAGGTCGAACAGGACCTTGTGCCAGAAGCGGGCGTAGAGCAGGTGCAGCACCGCGTGCTCGGCCCCGCCGATGTAAAGGTCGACCGGCAGCCAGTAGTCGGCGGCGGCCTTCGAGAACGGCGCGAGGTCGTTGCTCGGGTCCATGAAGCGCAGGTAGTACCAGCAGCTGCCGGCCCACTGCGGCATGGTGTTGGTCTCGCGGATGCTGCCGTCGGGCAGCTCGCGCCAGCCGGTGGCCTTGCTGAGCGGGGGCTCGCCGGACTCGCTGGGCTGGAAGTCGTCGAGCGGCGGGAGCGTGACCGGCAGCTCGGACTCGGCGACGGCGGTGACCTCACCGTCGGGCTTGTAGACCAGCGGGAACGGCTCGCCCCAGTAGCGCTGCCGGGAGAACAGCCAGTCGCGCAGCTTGTAGGTGACGCGCCGGCGACCGCGGCCCTCCTGCTCGAGCCAGGCGATCATGCGCTCCTTGGCCTGGTCGGTGGCGAGGCCGTCGAGGAAGCCGGAGTGCACGGCGAGGCCGGGCCCGGTGTGCGCGGCCTCGGCGATCGGCTTCTCTGCGCCGCTGACGACCTCGACGATCGGCAAGTGCATCGCCATCGCGAAGGCGTGGTCACGCTCGTCGTGACCGGGCACCGCCATGATCGCGCCGGTGCCATAGCCCATCAGCACATAGTCGGAGATCCACACCGGCACGCGCTCGCCGTTGGCCGGGTTGACTGCATAGGCGCCGGTGAAGACGCCGGTCTTTTGGCCCTCGGCGGCCTCGGCCTGGCGCTCGCGCTCGCTGCGGCGCGCGGCCGCATCGACATAGGCCTGCACGGCGGCGCGCTGGCCCTCGCTGCTGATCTTCAGGACCAGCGGATGCTCCGGCGCGAGCACCATGTAGGTCGCGCCGAACAGGGTGTCCGGGCGGGTCGTGAACACCGTGATCGACCGATCATGGGCTTCTGCATCGGCGACCTTGAACTCGACCTCGGCGCCGTCGGAGCGGCCGATCCAGTGCTTCTGCATGTCGAGCACGCTGGGCGGCCACTCGAGGCCCTCGAGGTCGCCGAGCAGGCGCTCGGCGTAGGCGGTGATGCGCATCATCCACTGGCGCATCGGCCGGCGCACGACCTCGTGGCCGAGCTCGACCTGCTCCGCGACCTCCTCGTTGGCCAGCACCACGCGCAGCGCGGGGCACCAGTTGACGGGCGCGTCATGCAGGTAGGCGAGGCGTCGTCCGTCGCGATAACGGTTGACCGCCGCGGGGCCGGCCGCGGTGACCTCGGCGGGGATCGGGAGCTCGCTGATCGGGCGGGCCTTGCCCTGCTCGGCGTCGTACCAGGCGCCCCAGATCTGCAGGAAGATCCACTGCGTCCACTTGTAATAATTGGGGTCGGTGGTGTCGACCTCGCGGGCCCAGTCGTACGAGAAGCCGAGCGTCTTCAGCTGGCGCTTGAAGTTGCGGATGCACTCCGCCGTGCGCACCGCCGGGTGCACGCCGTGCTTCATCGCATAGCGCTCGGCCGGCAGACCGAAGGCGTCCCAGCCCATCGGATGCAGCACGTTGAAGCCGCGCATGCGCTTGTAGCGGGCGACGATGTCCGTCGCGGTGTAACCCTCCGGGTGACCGACGTGCAGGCCGTCGCCCGAGGGGTACGGGAACATGTCGAGCACGTAGTACTTCGGCCGCTCGGGGTCGACGTCGGCGCGAAAGGTCTGGTGCTCGTCCCAAAAGCGCTGCCAGCGGGCTTCAATGGCGCGAAAGTCGTAGGTCATGGGCGGCGCCCAAGCTAAACGCTCGCGCGGAAAAAGCCAAGCGCTCAGCCCTCGCAGGGGCCCGAGGTCGGCTTGACCACGAGCTCCGCGCGGGCCTCGACCTGCGCCGCCGTCACCACCGTCGGCACCGAGCCGCCGACGCCGAAGCACAGGCTCTGAAAGCCCGAGTCGGTGAGGGTCCGGGCCTCGACCTCGAAGCGGCCGTGGCTCGGGACCTCCACGCGCATGTCGAGGTCGGTCTGTCCCCCGGGACAGGTGGCCGCGTCACCGATCCACTCGCGGTACGGCTCGGTCTGCAGGGTGCAGGGCGCCGGCGGACCGGGCTCGCAGCCGACCTGGCGGGCGCGAAAGCTGATCACGCTGGCGTTGATCACCCCGCACAGGTCGACGGTGTCGACGCGGCCGACGAAGGTCACGTGCGGCGCCTCGATTGCGCCGCCGGTGCTGGTGTCGGTGCTGGTAGCGCCCGCGCTGGTGTCGTCGCCGGTGTCCGGCTCCTGGCAGGCCGGCGCGAGCAGCAGCGCGAGGAGGAGGTGGTGCCGGCGACGGGCGAGGACGCGCATGCGGCTCAGTTCGCCTTGCCCTTGCCGGTGCTGGCCGGCTTGCCCTGGGTCTCGACGTGCTTGTTGCCGGTCGCGCCCTTGCCGGTGACGCCGCCGGTGGCCGTGGCCTCGACCGCGCCCTTGCTGGCCTTCAGGACATCCGACCAGACCTTGCGGCGCGCCGCGGACAGCGGGGCGAGGCGCTCGCCGACGGCCTTCTCGACGGCCGCCCAGTTCTTGCCCTGGGCCAGCACGTCGGCGAAGGCCGCGAGCATCGCCGGGTGAAACAGGCGATCGAGGTCGAGCTTGACGGTGGTCGCGGCCTCGGTGACCAGCTTGCCGTCGCCATAAAACCGGTTCTTGCACGCGGCCTGGACCTTGGGCCCGGCCGCGGCAAGAGTGGCGATCGCCGCGTCGACCGCGGGCAGGTCGGCGGCGGCGAGCTCGTCGCGGCCGAGCGTGCCCCAGAGCTTGCCGAGCGCGCCGCCGAGGGCCTGGCTCTGGCGCTGGCTCTGGCGCAGGACCTCGCCGGCGGCCGCGTTGCTGGCCGCCTGGTCCTTGCCCTTGCCGGTCGTCATCTTCGCGCACAGCGCGGACTGGGCCAGCGCAATGCGCTGCAGGTCCTGGGCGAGGCGCAGGCCGAGGTCGGCGACCACGTCACCGGCCGGGTTCTGCTGGGCGGCGCCCTCGACCCGGGTCACCAGGTGCGCGCTGACCTCGAGGTCGAGCAGCGCGGCGATCCAGTCGTAGTCGAGCAAGCCGGACACGAGCAGACCGGCGAGCCGCGCCGCGGGCACGCGATAGCCTCCGGCCGCGCCGTCGACCTCGATCGCCGCGCCGCTGTACTTGCCGGCCTTCGCCGCGAGCGCGAGCTTGCTCGCGGCCGGGGTCTTGGCCAGCGCGAACTCGACGCGGTCCTCGGCGATGAAGGTCGTCTTGAGCGCCTTGCCGGCGAGCTTGAAGGTGGTCTTGCTCGAGAAGTCGGCGCCGCGGATCACGCCCTCGACGCCCTTGTCCGCGGCATCGGGCCAGAACGCCAGGCCGCGCACGACCGGGGTCTTGACGGTCACCACCGGCTTCTTGCTGGCGAACTCGCGGCCCTGCGAGACCGCGATCAAGGGCTGATCGACCGGCGCGTTCGCGGGGATGACGAGCACGACCTTGCCCGCGCTCGCGGCCTGGGCCGGTGTCAGTGTGACCTGTCCCAAACGCCAGGTCGTCACCGCGTCGAGGTGCTTGCCGCTGACCTTGAGCTCACCAGGCGCGCCGACCTCGGCCGGCACGGTCGTCAGCACCGGCGTCGGGAACACCGTGAAGTCGGCCGCGAGCGCGCCCGACTTGCCGCGGGCCGTCGCGCTCAGCGGGCCGGTCTTGGCGCCCTTGACGAGCTTCATCGTCGCCTGGGTCTCGGCCTGCTCGCTGGGCTTCAGCGACTTGCTGCCGAGCTTGAACTTGACCTTGCCGGCGAGGTGCTCGCCCTTGACGACGATGCTGTCGCCCTCGAAGCCGGCCGGGGGCTCGGCGCTGGCCAGCACCGGCGCACGAAACACCTCGTAGTCGGTCTTCAGCGTCGCCACGCCGCCGAGGCTCTTGACCTCGACAGCGCCGGTCTGCAGCGCCTCGGGGACCACGAACTTGCAGCTCGTCGCGGTCTGCTCGAGCACCGGCACCACGACGCCGCCGACGGTCAGCGCGACGGTGGCGAGGCCCTTGCCCTTGAGCGTCACGGTCTCGCCGGGCGCGGCGAACTTCGGGCTCGCGGACGAGAGCTTCGGCGCCGGCACGAAGCTGAAGGTCGTCAGCTCGCCGAGCTTCTGCTTGCCGCGATGCACGCTGAACTTCTTGCCGGCGGTGGCCTTGGCGGGGACCGTGCCGCGGATGCTCTTGTCGTCGACGACGATGTCCGCGAGGACCTTGCCATCGAGCTTGATGCTGTCGCCAGCCATGAAGCCGGTGCCGGAGATCGTGATCGTCGCGCCAGCGGCGAACTGCTCGGGCGCGACCGCGGTCACGGTCACGGGCGCCGCTTCTGCGCTAGCCGGGGCCGGATCGTCCGCGCGCGCCGTGCCGGAGATCGCGGCAGACAGCGTCAGCGCCGTCAACAGGGCCAGGCGACCGCGGACAGCCACGATCACGTTTGTGCTAGAGATGCGCCGATCCGTGAACCACACGCGCTGACTTTGTGCTCTCCACGCGGCCGCAGTCAAGCTATTGTCGCCGCCATCCGAGCCACCACGATGACGCGCCGCACCCGTGTCCCCCTTCGCTTCTGGACCACCGCCGTCTGCCTCGCCATGCTCGCGCATGGCGGCCTCGCCAGCGCCGACGGTAAGCAGAGCAACGTCAGCGCCAAACACGTCGGCAAGCCCCTGGCCAAAGTGCTGCCCGCCGCCCTCAATCGGCCCCAGCCGCTGACGCTGGCGACCAGCAACAAGCTGCCCGCGCCGGCGCCTCACGTGCGCGACGCCTTGCTGCAACTGAGCGCCGGTTCGACGACCCCGGCAACCGTGCGCACGAGCTCGCGCGGCGCGCTGCAGCGCTTCACGGGGCGGGTCGAGAACCCCCACGGACGCGGTCTGACGGCCGCCGCGGCGCTGCTCCAGGCGCAGCGCGACGCGCTCGGCATCCTCGCCGCGCCAGAGGACGTGCAGCTGATCCAGCGCGAGTACTCGGAGGTCGCGGGCGACGGCCTGCACCTGGTGCTCGGCCTGACCTATCGCGGCTTGCCGGTGTGGGGCGCCGAGGTCTCGGCGCACTTCGCCGACGACGGCGCGCTCACGGCGATCAACGCCCAGCAGCTCGGCGCGCTGGCCCCGGCGATGAGCCTGCGTTACGGGCCGCAGGCCGCCGCGCAGCGGGCTCGCCTGTGGAACGCCGCGGGTTCGCAGGACGGCGTCGTCACCGAGCTCGGTCTGCCCGAGCTCGGCGTGTGGCCCGGTGCGGTCGAGGGCAACGAGGGTGGTGCACTGGCGTGGCGCATGGTGCAGTCGCTGCGCCTGCCCGACGGCACGCCCCAGCACTACGCGACCTACGTCGACGGCATCAGCGGCATGGTGCTGGCCCGGCACGCCCTGGTGAACACCGAGACGGTGATGCCGGCGACCGGCAGCGCCACCAACCTGTTCGGCAAGCCGGTGACCCTGCGCATCAGCTACTACCCGGACAAGAGCAACTACTCGCTGTTCGACCGCAGCAAGGGCCTCGCGGCCGCGACCTTGCAGACCCACGACGCCCAGCACCAGCAGAGCAGCTCGGCGCTGGTGACCTCGGCCAACAAGAACACCTGGACGCAGTCGATGGCGACCGCGCACGACCACATGCAGCGGGTCGTCGACTATTACAGCAAGACCCACGCGCGCAACTCGTGGGACGGCAAGGGCGCGCAGGTCAAGCAGCTGGTGCACTACGGCGCCGACTACAACAACGCGTTCTGGGACGCCTGGAACCAGTACATGGCGATCGGCGACGGCGACAATTACTTCTTCAAGGAGTTCACGCGCTCGCTCGACGTCGCGGCCCACGAGTTCTCGCACGCGGTCGTCAGCGGCACCGTCGATCTGGTCTATCAGGGCCAGCCGGGCGCGCTCAACGAGAGCTTCGCCGACGTCATGGCGGTGATGGTCGACCGCGACGACTGGCTGATCGGCGAGGACGTCGTCGGCCCGATCGTGTTCCCGCAGGGCTATGCGCGCAGCCTCTCCGACCCGGCCGGCGGCGCCCAGCCGGCGCACATGAAGTTCTACGACAACAGCCCCGCCGACTACGGCGGCGTGCACACCAACAGCGGCATCCCGAACCACGCCGCGTATCTGCTGGCGACCGCCAAGAGCCGCGAGGTCGTCGAGAAGATCTGGTATCGCACGCTGTACAAGCACCACATCGGCAGCCAGGCCAGCTTCGTCGACATGGCCGAGGGCACCCTCACCGCCTGCGACGAGCTGGTCGCCACCAAGGCCCTGCTCGCCAGCGACTGCACCGCCACCGCCCAGGCCTGGGTCGGCGTCGGGGTGCTCGGCGCCGCCGACGTGCCGATGGGCGGCTGTCCCACCAACGCCAGCGAGAAGAGCGGCCTGTGTTATTGCGACCCCGGCTACGTGCCGAACAACGACGGCTCGGCCTGCGTCGCGCTCGAGCAGGTGATGTGCCCGGTCGGCAGCATCGAGGCCAACGGGCAGTGCTTCTGCAAGGACGGCTTCAAGCCCAACGCCGACTCGAGCCAGTGCGTGGCGATCGACCAGGGCTGTCCGCTCAACAGCAGCTGGGACGCGGCGCTCAAGGCCTGCAAGTGTGACATGGGCTTCGAGGGCGCCCCGAACGCGATCGACGGCAAGTGCGAGGCGGTCGCCTCCGACTGCCCGCCGAGCAGCCACCCCGAGTGGCCCGACCCGCAGATGCAGGACAATTACCTGTGCGCCTGCAACGAGAACTACGAGGACGACGGCCAGGGCGGCTGCGCGGTGATCCCCGGCACCTGCGGCAACGAGTCGTTCTTCGGCCGCTGCGACGCCGGCTCGCTCGTCTACTGCGAGATCGGCAACGAAAACACCATCAAGACCGTCGACTGCGCCGCCGACGGACTGGTCTGCGGCAAGTTCGACAGCATCGTCGGCTTCGACTGCCTGAACCCCAAGGGCGTCGCCGCCGGCGGCACCTGCGACGCCGACGGCTACCAGCAGTGCGACGACTCGGTCCCCTTCTGCGTCTCCGAGACCGACGCACCCCAGGGCTTCTGCTCCCACGAGTGCGCCGCCAAGTCCGAGTGCGCCGCCAACCAGACCGAGAAGGATAACTTCGACTGCTGCGCCACCGTCTCCGACGGCACCCGCGCGTGTTTGAAGGACCCCTTCTGCGCCGAGAACATCGACACCAAGGCCCAGTGCAAGGACGTGCCCGGCGGCAGCTCGTACTTCGGCCGCTGCGACGGCGACGTGCTCATCTACTGCGACGGCTCCACCAAGGTCACGCAGGAGGTGTTCTGCAACAAGCTCGGCCTCGAGTGCGGCTGGGTCGACAAGACCCAGGGCTACAGCTGCGTCGAGCCCGACTCCGGCGCGCTGCCGGAGGCCCCGAGCGACTGGTGCCCGCACGCCGGCGACGGCGTGTGCGACGTGCCCGAGCTGTGCCCCGAGGGCAGCGACCTCGTCGACTGCAACCCCTGCGGCGACATCTCCACGGACGGCGCCTGCGACGGCAACATCCTGAAGATCTGCGACCCCGACGCGGGCCTCGTCACCACCGACTGCAGCAGCCTCGCCATGACGCCGACCTGCGGCGCGACCAGCCAGGGCGGCTTCGCCTGCACGCCCGGCAGCGACCCCGGCGTGCCGACCGAGGGCGGCGGCGACGACACCAGCACGCCCGACACCAGCGGCAGCGCCAGCGGCGGAGACGACGGCGGCGCGGACGACAGCACGATCTCCTGCACCTGCCGCAGCGACGGCGGCGGCTGGGGTGGTTTGTGGTTCGGCGCCCTCGCGCTGGCCTTCATCCGCCCGCGCCGACGCCAGTAAGCGAAACCACCGTGCGCCTCCAAACGAGGCGCACGGTTCGTGATGCGCACGCGAAGCACACGCAAGGCGCATCCGAAGCGCACATGAAACGCGTGGGAAGCATCGGCCACGCCCACGCGTAGGGGGGCTCCATGCGCATCCTCTCCCTGTTCCTTGCATGTGCCGGATTCACCGGCTGCGCCCACGCGACCGCCGCGACCCCGAGCCCCGCTCCGATCACGCAGGCGATCGAGCACCCCGGCTGCTTCCTGCTGCACGACCTCGGATCCGGCCAGCAGCGCAAGGTCGGCCCGACCTCATGCGCCCACGCGCTGGTGCCGGCATCGACCTTCAAGATCCCTCACGCCCTGATCGCCCTGCAGACCGGCGTCGTCACCGACCCCGACGCCATGGTCCCCTGGGACGGCACCAAGATGTGGAACCCGGCATGGGAACATCCCCACTCGCTGGCCACCGCGATCCACGACTCCGTGTTGTGGTTCTTCCAGCGCACCGCGGTGGCGATCGGCCGCGAGCGTTTGCACGAATTCTTAAAAAGTATGCGCTACGGCAACGCCGAGCTGACCGGCGAGCTGACGACCTTCTGGCTCGATGAAGGCTCGCTGCGCATCACCGGCGACCAGCAGCTCGACTTCCTCGTGCGGATGTTTCGCCGCGAGCTCCCGATCGACCCCGCGCATATCGACACGCTCGAGCGAATGCTCCTGACCGACGAGGCCCTGATGCGCAGCCGCCTGCCCGACGACGAGCCCGTGCCCGTCACGAAGGCGACGATCCACGCCAAGACCGGCACGGACCAGGGCGTCAGCTGGTGGGTCGGCCGCGTCAAAGGACCCGGCGGCGACTTCGTGTTCGTCAGCCGCGTCGAGAGCGACGCCCCACCGAGCGGAACGTCGCTGGCCATGTCGGCCGGGATCAAGGCGCTACAACAAGCCGGCACGCTGTGATCAACACCGCCGCGACTTGTCATGAATGAGCAGGGTATCTCACCACCCCACGCTCACGCTGCCCCGCAGCCGCCGGGCATCCACACACACGCCTTGAGGTCGTGGCTCGCCACCATGCAGGTCGCCTGGTCCGGCTGGTCCGCGCAATAGCCCTCGCCGATGCACGCGCACTCCGGGGCCGCCGGGGTCACGCCATCGGGGAAACACAGGCCCCAGCCCGGCTCCGACAGCGGGTCGCCGCAGCCGGTGCCGACCAGCAGCTCGGCGCCCTCCTGCTCCGATTTTTTGAAGAATCCGGAGCAGCCCGGGCCGCCCTCGTTGCCGTTGCTCTCCATGCAGGTCGAGCGCGCCAGCGCCGTGCGACACACCGTGCCGCCGATCGACGCCGTGTATACATCGCCCCAAACACACAGGTTGTCGCCGCCGAGCGGCGTCGACGCGGCGCAAGCCGCCGGGTCCGCGCCGATGCAGCCCATCGCTGCGCCCGTGCTCGAGGTCGGCGGACTGGTCGCGCCATCGGTCGTGCCGTCCCCATCCGTCGTGCTCGCCGCCGACGTCCCGGTCCCGGTCGACGACGTGTCCTTGCCGGGACCACAACCGGGTGCGAGCACACCAAGCACGGCGAGCCCGAGCGCTGCGGATCGTGAACAGACGTTCCTGGCCATATCCCCAGTGTGCACCAAACCACCGGCCCCGGCGCATCGCGCATCGCACTGGACGGCGCCGACGCGCGCAACCATCATGCGGCCCATGACCGACGCCCGCAAGCCGTCACTGATCCGCAGCGCCCCGTACACCGTCGCTGACGGCTCTTTCTCGCATCCGCTGAACCCCAACTCCGAGGTCCACATACGCTCGCTCAGCGACGCCGTCGGCCTCGAGCGGATCGGCTTTCACATCGTCCGCGTCCCGCCGGGCAAGGAGTCCTTCGTGTATCACATGCATTACACCGAGGAGGAGTTCATCTATATCCTCGCGGGCCGCGGCGTCGCCGAGATCGGCGACGAGCGGCACGAGGTCGGCCCCGGCGACTTCATGGGCTTCCCGACCCCGTCCGTCGGCCATCACCTGCATAACCCCTTCGCCGAGGACCTCGTGTACATCACCGGCGGTGAGCGTCGCGGCTCAGAGATCGCCGACTTCCCGCGTCAGGCGAAGCGCCTGGTCCGCGTCGGCATGAACATAACGATCCACGGCATCGACGACGCCGCGGCAATGCCCCCATTCCCCCGCCTCGGCGACAAGTAGAGCGCGCCCGCGCGCCCGCGCGGTCAGGCGCGGGCGCAGGCCGTCATTGCCCGCTCACTGCGGCCCGCTCACTGCGGATTGATGACCGCGAGCTTCAGCCCGCCGGGGTACGCGTAGGACGTCGCGTCTGTAAACCCGGTGCTGACGATGCCGAAGGGCGTGTCGCTCTCGGCCAGGTGGGCGCCCTCGCTGATCTTCCAGTCGGCGACCTCGTACTCGCCGACGGTGTAATACCCACCGACGACCGCGCCGTCGACCTTGACGTCGGCGCTGCCCTTGGCGCGGATGATCTGCGCGTAGTGGATCGTGTAGCCGGTGCCGGTGACGAAGGCGTAACGGTCGAGGAACTGCTCGACGGGGACCATCTGGTACATCGCCGGGTCGCCGATGTCGCCGGACTCCTTGAAGCTGGCGAGGTACTGCACGGGCATGAAGGCGCCGGTGCCCTGGAAGGTGGTGCTGACGCCGCTCTTGATGATCATGTCCTTGTAGTCGCCCTTCTTGGCGAGCACG
>Ga0116158_10003867_pt1 | contig 12892 bp, 9 predicted proteins | sample AD_UKC052_MetaG_FD_89883 | JGI IMG/M metagenome (GOLD analysis project Ga0116158, IMG submission 89883) | Active sludge microbial communities of municipal wastewater-treating anaerobic digesters from USA - AD_UKC052_MetaG | ecosystem: Engineered > Bioreactor > Anaerobic > Digestate | place: USA... | reverse complement strand
GTCCGGGGCAGCCTGCTTTTTTTATTCTTGAAAAGACCCGTATCGGAGCTATAATGGAACAGGACGTGTATGTTACAGCATGAGGGGGTGGACCCGTGAAGAAAAAGACTTTGAGCGTGCTCTGTTTGGTATGTTTGTTGTTTGTTTTCTCCTGTTCCGATGATGAAACCGATCCCCTGCCACCCGCTACGGATTCCTTCATCGTGGCCTTCGATACCATGGGCGGAAGCTTTATCAAACCGCAACTTGTCGCAAAAGGGGCCTTGGTCACCCAGCCTGCCGCTCCCGTCCGGGAGGGCTGGACCTTTGCGGGTTGGTATCGTGACAGGGAAGGGACAACAGCCTGGGTGTACTCGACGGACACGATCAGTGCGGAGACAACCATCTTTGCAAAATGGACCGGTGGTCCGGTTTCGGGGGACCTGTCCGTCACATTTGACACCCTGGGCGGGAGCGGGATCGGAACCCAATTCGTTGCAGCGGGTGGGCTCGTGACACAGCCGGTGATGTATCCGGACAAAACCGGGTCTGTCTTTGTCGGTTGGTACAAAGATGCCGACGGGACGACTCCCTGGAATTTTTCAAGCGACACTGTCCAGACAGCAACAACTGTGTACGCAAAATGGGCTCCATCACCCTTGACGTGCACGACCAATAGCGGGATCGAGATCAGCGATTGTCTCACAACAGTCACCGGGCATCTCAATATTCCCAACTACATCTCCGGCCGACCGGTTGTGCGGATCGGGAAATACGCGTTCGAGGGATGCGACAAGTTGACATCGGTCACGCTCCCCTCTTTTGTGCATACCATCGCCGAGGCAGGGTTTGCCGGGGCTGGGCTGTACTCCATCGTCGTGCCGGAACCTGTCACCGAGCTGAGTGTCTGGGCATTTGCGGACTGCACGGTATTGACAAATATCGTCCTGCCGCCAGGATTGACGTCCATCCGCAACATGGCCCTGAGCGGGTGTACCTCGTTGAAGGCTGTCTTGATACCGGAAACTGTCACAACGATTGACGCGTATGCTTTTGATCGCTGCTCGTCCTTGACAAATCTGGTCCTTCCTGCGGGACTGAGCAAGATCGAATCCCGCTTGTTCAAAGATTGCACACAACTCCGTTCGGTGACCATGCCGACAAATTACAGATCCATCGGGATCGAGGCCTTCAAAAACTGCACGCTCCTGGCTTCCATCGTCATCCCGGCATCGGTCACCAATATTAGTCTCGGAGCATTCGAGAAGTGCAGCAGCTTGACGAATGTCCAGCTCCCCGCCGGGCTGACCGTCATCAGCAGCACCGTCTTCGCAGACTGCATCAAACTCGAGTCGGTGACCATGCCCCCTGATTGCAAAACCATCGGACTCCAGGCCTTCAGGGGCTGTACCGCCCTGACCACGTTTGATGTTCCAGCATCTGTCACCGTTATCATGAACACGGCTTTCCAGGGATGCACCGGCTTGACAACGCTCACCATGCGTCCGGTCACCGCCCCCAGTCTGGGAACCACGCCATTTTTGAATGTCAGCGGGTGCACCCTGCACTACCCGTTCGGCGGTTCGGGGTATGATATCAGCCCGTGGTCGGACACATCGATCTTCTCAACAGCCTCCGGCGATCTGTAAACGGACACATCGGGATGCTGCCCAAAGCCGGTTCCGGTCAACGCCGGGCCGGCTTTTTTCGTTTCAAGCTACTTTCACGAACAGCATGGATCATGCTATGCTTGGAGCAAGCGTTACTGGAAGGAGCATGATGATGCAGGAAACGATTCGTGAGATTGCTGCCCGGATACGGGAGATGCGTGACCTGAGAAATTTGACCGGGGACGAGATGGCATCCTGTCTGGGAATCGCTCCCGGGCAGTATGCCCGGTATGAAAACGGGGAAGACGACATACCGGCGAGCGTGTTGTATGGGATTGCGCAGCGTCTCGAGATGGATATGAGCACACTCTTGACCGGCGAGAATCCCCGGATGAATGTGTTTACCGTGACCCGCCGCGATCAGGGAGTCCGGGTTGAACGCCGCAAGGAGTACGGGTACCAAAACATTGCGGCCAATTTTATGCACAAAAAAGGCGAGATCTTCGTCGTCACAGTCGAGCCCAAGGCAGGATTTGAACCGCACATGAATGCCCATCCCGGGCAGGAGTGCGACTTTGTGCTTGAGGGGCGGATGAAAGTCTATATTCATCAAAACGAAGTCATCCTCGAATCGGGCGACAGCATCTACTTTGACTCTTCACACCCGCACGCCATGGAAGCGCTGGACGGACGACCGGCACACTTCCTCGCCATCGTGCTGTAACATCTGCCATAGAGACCCAACACACCCAACTTTAACCGGAAGGATACACATATGTTTCTGGAGCGTTTTGTCAACAGAACCGAATTTTCGTCATACGATGATTTTTTCCATAATTTCCGCATTCATACCCCCGACCAATTCAATTTTGCCTACGACGTTGTCGACGCCATCGCTGCCGAGACTCCCAACAAGCGGGCCATGGTCTGGGTCAACGATCATGGTGAAAAGCGGGTCTTCTCGTTTGCCGATCTCAAGCGCTATAGCGACCGGGCGGCCAACGTCCTCCGCACACACGGGATCGGCAAGGGCGATGCCGTGATGATGACCTTGAAGGGCCGCTACGAATTCTGGTTTTGCATTCTGGCCATCCACAAGCTGGGCGCGATTGCCATCCCGGCCACCCACATGCTGACGGAGCACGATCTCGTCTACCGGATCGAAAGCGCCGATGTCAAGATGATCATCTCCGTCAACGAACAGCCCCTCGTGGATGCCATTGATGCCGCAGCCGCCCATGGCCACCCTTCCCTCACAAAGCGGCTTCTCCTCGGTGCCGATCGTCCGGGCTGGGTCAATTATGATGCCGAGATGGAGATCGCCCAGGAAGTCTTTGACCGGCCGACCGGTGAGGCTGCCGCGAAAACCAGCGACATCATGCTCCTCTATTTCACGTCCGGAACAGTCGGGTATCCCAAGATGGTCAACCACGATTTCGCCTACCCCCTCGGGCATATCATCACGGCCAAGTATTGGCAGAACGTCCAGGAAGACGGGCTGCATTACACGGTGGCCGATACCGGTTGGGCCAAGGCGGTCTGGGGCAAGATCTACGGTCAGTGGCTGGCTGGCACGGCCATCTTTGTGCATGACTACGACAAATTCGATGCGTTGACATTGCTTGAGCGTGCCAGCGAAAACGGGGTAACGACCTTTTGTGCCCCGCCCACGATCTATCGCTTTTTGATCAAGCAGGATCTCTCCAAGTTCGATCTCTCATCCCTGAAGTACTGTGTCACAGCCGGTGAACCGCTCAACCCCGAAGTGTACGAGCAGTTTTACAAGGCCACCGGACTCCGCCTGATGGAGGGCTTCGGACAGACCGAGATGGTGGTTCTTTTGGCGACATTCCCCTGGATGACGCCCAAGCCCGGCTCCATGGGCAGACCATCTCCGGGCTATCGTGTTGTGCTCCTCAACCCCGAGGGCAAACCCTGTGAAGTCGGCGAGGAAGGCGAGGTTGCCATTGATCTGTCACAGGGCAAACCCTGGGGTCTCTTCAACGGCTATTACCGGGATGAACAGCGGACAGCCTCGGTCTGGCATGACGGGTATTACTATACCGGAGACATTGCCTGGCGGGATGAAGACGGGTATTTCTGGTTTGTCGGTCGGGCTGACGACGTGATCAAAACCTCCGGGTACCGTGTCGGCCCGTTCGAGGTCGAGAGCGCGCTGATCACCCACAAGGCCGTCATGGAATGCGCCATCACCGGTGTCCCGGATCCTGACCGTGGTCAAGTCATCAAGGCCACCGTGGTCCTCGCCAAGGGATTCGAGCCAAGCGAGAATTTGAAGCGGGAACTCCAGGAGCACGTCAAAAAGGTCACCGCACCCTACAAATACCCGCGCATCGTCGAATTTGTCGAAGCCCTTCCCAAGACGATCAGCGGCAAGATCCGTCGAGTCCAGATACGGGCAGAAGACAGCAACAAGGATTGATTGAGGAATATCCTCAGGCGGACAAGGAGCGGTTCATGCGTGACAGGTTTCGGGCAATGGTGCATCCCCGACAGTGGCTGCTGGCTCTGAGCATGCTCTGGGTCATGGGTGGGAGTCTCCCCGCGGCGGCCCCGACCCCCGGATTTATCAACGGGTCGTCAGCTGCTTCCTGGGAATTCTCGAGCGGAGTCCAGTCCGGGATGATCAAGGAATACGTTTTCAGTGGCAACTATCTCCTCAGCCGGCTGGACTGGGATATCGACCTGCTGTCGAGCCTCGGGACGGCCTTGCATTTCCGGTCCGGGCACTGGATCTTCGGCTTTTCGGTCGTTCTTGGATTGCCGGCAAATACCGGCTGGATGAAAGACTATGACTGGGCTGACAGAAATACTGACGGGCTGACCTATAACGGAGTTCTCTCGAATTACTCCGAACACGACCTCTTTATGGATCACGCTCTCCGTCTTGAACTGAGCGGGTATCTCCAGTTGGGTGGATTTCTCGGAGGGAAGGTCTGGTTCGGAGCCAGCCTTGGTTGGCAGCGCTACGCCATGCAGGGCATGGACGGCTTTGCCGAATACCCTCCTGGGTCCGACCCGGTTTTTCTGACAGGCAAGGTCATCAGCTATACGACCGACCAGATTCTCCCCATAATCGGACTGCTTTCGGAGTGGAGCTCGAAAACCCTGAGCGCATCCCTCGAGCTTCGTGGTTCGATCATCGGATATGAGCGGGCCTACGATCAGCACCACATGCGTTCGCTGGATTTTTACGACTACTTCATCTTCCTGCCTTCACTGGAAGTAAGCGCCTCGCTGAGTTTTGCCTTTTCCACAACGGCACGCTGGTTCCTGTCAGCAACCCTGACGGTCTTTCCCGAGACAAGAGGAGCCAGCTATATGACGGATCTTTCCGTCGGAAAAAGTTATGAACTCACGTCCGAGGGTGGTGCCTCGTCCTGGTTTCTCGGATTTGAAACGGGCCTGCAATTCCTGATCAGCGAGTAAACCGCTTCCCTCCCCTTGGGGCGTCTTTCCGCTTGCCGTGTTTCGGGGCATCCCTGCCAGCATCCAAGCGGGGCGCCCCCGGTTTCCGGTCCGATTTTTCCGAGTCGATCAGCATTCGCTGTCTCCGTACAAGCTCGACCATATTCCGCTCCACAGCGATTGTGTGCCCGTGTTCGTCCTGGCCGCTGCAGTACATGGCCGTGGCCAGACTGCCCGGTGTTGGCGTGAAGATCTGGACGTCCGCCTGGCCAAAAAGACCCAACGCCTTGAGTTTGTCACGCATCCGGACGACATCCCCGGCTGTTTCCCCTGGATGTCCGACGATCAGATAGGGAGCCAGGCGGATCGGTCTGGGAAGCCTGCGGACGATGGTCTCAAAAAGATGGACAAACCGTTCGAAGACCGCAAAGGGTGGTTTTTTCATCAGGCTGAGAATATGGTCCTCGGTGTGTTCCGGAGCGATTCGCAAAAACTGCCCCGAATGGTGGCGCAAGAGATCCTCAAGGAGTGACGGGTTTTCAAGCAAGACCTCATAGCGAACCCCTGAGCCGAGATTGACCTGTCGAATCCCGTCGAGAGAACGGATTTCTTTGAGGAGACTCTGCCATGCTTGGGCCCCAGGCGCCGGATAGTGTGTGCAAAGACCTGGTGAGAGACAGGACGCCCGCTGACAGCGGGCACAATCCGCCTCCCACATTTCGGCCGAGGCCCCACCGACATCTCCGATCACGCCCCGCCAGTCCGGATGCCGCTGCATCGCCCCGATCTCGTTGAGAATGGATGCCCGGCTCCGGGAAACAACACCCCGGCCCTGGTGTGCTGCGATCGAACAGAAGGCACACCCACCCGCACAGCCACGATGGGTGGTCACGGAAAACCTGTTCATCAGGAGGGCCGGAGTCGGAGCGCCCTCCGTAGGCCGTGTATCCCGCATCCAGCCATGCGCCCGCGTAAAGGGCATGCCGTAGATCGCATCAAGATCCTCACGGGAATAGACCATCGGTGGCTGGCTGACGACAAACCGACCGCCCGCCGGTTGCACGACAGGCCGTCCCTCACGGATGGCACGGTGTTCATCAAGATACTGTGTCAGGAGCAGAGATGGCGTATCGGCGACGGCAGCGGCATCCGGAAGAAGAACCGGGTTGTCAGGACATGTTTTTGCAATCCGGACAGTCCCGGGAATGTCCGCGTCTGAGAGGATCTCTCCGCGTGCGGCCGCCCGGGCTATCTCCACGATCTGCAATTCCCCCATCCCGCTGACAACCAGATCGGCACGGGTATCGAGAAGGATCGGACGACGGATCGCCTGCTGCTGAAAGTCCCAGTGGGCAAAGCGCCGCAGACTGGCCTCAAGTCCTCCGATGACCAGGGGAACAGGACCCAGCGCCTCCCGGATGCGTGAAGCGAAGACTGTCAGTGTCCGGTCTGGCCGGATGCGCGAGGAAACAGAAGGAGGCATGTCGGGGAAATACGCATTGCCTTCCGGTTGGTAGAGATCCTCGTTCCGCCTCTTCCCCGTGGAAGTAAAATTCAACGCCACGGAATCGACGGGACCGGGAACAATCCCGGCAAAGAGTCCGGGACGGCCACAGCGGGCAAAGTCATCCGCAGATTGCCAGTGCGGTTGTTCGATAACACCCACTGAAAATCCGGCGCGCTCGAGGGACCGGGCGATCAGCGCTTCCGGAAAGGAGGGATGGTCGGTAAAGGGGGCAGGCATGAACAGGATGACATCAAACGACACATGGGCTCCATACCGTACAGCGGCAGGACGAATCATCCCGCCCTGCCGCGGGTCTGCACCGTGGACTGCTTAAAACGGTTTTTTCAGTCCACCAGGAAGAACTGATGCGACGGATTTTTTGGCATCGTCCTCCATCTTCTTCTTGATCGCACGGCTCTCGTCGGCCAGCATCCTGGCGCGACGTGCCTTTTCATTCTGCAAAGCCGTGTTTCTGGAATTTCTGGCTGCCGTAATCGCCACCTTTCCGCTGTCGGCAGTCACGGCATTCCCGCCGCCGATCCGGGAGAGAAACGCGTCCATGGTGACATGTTGCGCAAGATAGTTCCGGATGTATTCCTGGGCCTTGTCGGCCGCCAGGGACTTCATGCGTTCAAACAGTGGGGGTCCATCCAGAGAAAAGACCAGGTTCCCCTGTACGGTCTTGATGGAGAGACCCAGTTCCGGTCTTCCATCGGCGGCGGCAAAAATCCCGATCAGGGGATTGGCCGCATGCCGCTTGTCGAGTGAAAGACGGAGATGTGCCGTGATGCTTCCATCCAGGAGCCCATAACTTCCATCGGCCTGCACCAGAAATTCCTTCCCTCCGATCGAAAGGCCCTTGAAAACCATGACGCCATTGGTGATATCCAGACCGGTTCTGGCTTCGTCAAACTCCATCCGTTTGCGCAGGAAGGGGATATCCAGCTCAAAGCTGTCCACAAAAGAGCGTACATTGGCCAACTGCTTGCGGAATTCATTCCGGACACTGGCCGCGTATTTCGTGATCTGGGCATCCAGACTGTTCTTGACACTCTTCGACCAGTCCGTAAAACGCTGTCTCTCTCCCTCGATGATTTTGGCAATATCCTTTGCCAGCCCCTCGGAAAGGCCTTTGCCAAACGCCGCATATTCCTTTTTTGCAGTCTCGGCCTTGGCTCTTGCCTGTGAGGTATACATCTCGAGTTTGAGTTTCGTCCGTGCCGCCGGGTACAGGCGGGTGATGGAGCTGAACGCCGCATTCACCTCATCCTCGAGCTTCTTCACCTCGGCATCGATACTGGTGACCGCAGAAGTAACCGAGGTATCAAACTCGCGGACAGCATCCCCTCCGGCGCGGGCAAGCTCGTTGGTCACGGATGCAAATTTTTTCTGCGCATCGGCAATGATGGTGTCAATCCGCTTGGTTGCTTCTCCTGAGAATTTTGACACCATCGCCTTGAGATCGGATTCAAACTGGTCCAGCCGCTTCTCCGCTTCGCGCTGGATACCTCTGAAAAAATCCGCTTTGAGGGTATCGAGAAAATCCTGGGCCTTGGTCAAAAATTGCTGCCCATGGAAGAGACCATTGTTGGCAAAAAACTCGATCCTTCCCTCGGGTACAAGTGTCCCGCCGGACTTTTTCAGGACCATCCGACCTTCAATGCCGGGATGGATACTGAGGGCCTTTGCGGTATTGGTCGGGGCGCCGAGTTCTTCCATTGTCATTCTGAACGCGAAGCGGACGCGCAGAGGTTGTGTCATCGGCCATGTCAGCTCGCTGGCCAGGCAATCCAGTTTGTCCAGGGTGTACCGGTTGGCAAACCCCTTGGTGGCCTGGTCCTCGATCGTGATCGAACCGTTGCGCAAGCCGATCTCTCCGACACTGATGGCAAAGGGAATCGCCGGTGCTGCCCCGGATTGAGTTTCAGTTGCTGTTTGTTCTTCGACAGCTTCAGGAGCACCTCCTCCAGCCAGAAGATCATCGATGCTCAATACAGCCTTCCCTGCAATGATCCTTCGCGTGACCGTGATGGATGGTGATTCGAGAACAGCCTGGTTGACAACAAGGTTTCCCGTCAGAATCGGCAAGAGTTTATACGAGAGGACCAGACTGGCACTGACAAAGGGGGATTTTCCATCCCTGTCCGAAATCACCAATTTGTCAAGGGTGATTCCCTCAAGAAGGGAGATCCGCAGGCTGCCAATGGAGACCGGTCTCTTGAGGGCCTTGCTCATCTCGGTCTGCATGATCTGACGGACGGTTTCATTCGGAAAGAAAAAAACGACATAGGCCGAGAGTGTCAGGGGAAAGATGACGGCAAAGGCCATCAGGGATGCCGGCATCCAGAAAAATATTTTTCGGAGAATCCGCCGCAAGAGGACAATGGTTGGCACCAAAAGCCCACCGAGAACAAGAGCAAATCCGATAAAGGTCAATGGCTCATTTCCCGGAGCCAGCACAAAAACGAGAATCCCGGCAGTCAACGCGGCCAGACCCAAAAGAAAGATTTTGACCGGGAAGGGTTTTCTCTTTGCAACTGCCGGTGCCGGACTGGCAATCGGTGCCGAACCCGAAGTGAACCCGGAAGGAGCCGATCTGGGAGCTGCGGGTTTTGTTACGGAATCCGGATTCTTTTTTGCCCGTGGCTTGGTATTGCCGGTGCGTACCGGTTTTGGAGACTGACTGGAAGCGTCTGGGGTTTTTCTGGTAGCCATGATTGTCTACTCCTTGTTTGCATCAGGAACACCCGGTGCGTCCGTGTTCCTGAGTCGTGCTGTGGATAAGAGGCCGCAGGCGGCGGCAATATCGCCACCCCGTGAGCGGCGGATGGTCGCAATAATACCCTCGTCATTGAGGCTGTCCCTGAAGAGTTCGAGTGTCTCCGCAGGAGCGCCACGCAGCCCGTCATCGCCAGGAACGGTGTTCCAGCGCAGGAGATTGATCCGGACATCCCCCAGGCCCCGTGTCAGACGGACGAGTTGCCTGAAATGATCCTCGCTGTCATTATATCCGTCAAAGAGAATATATTCCAGCGTCAGTCGTCGTTGTCCACGCCAATTATAGGAGCGGAGCAGGTCAAAGATCGGTTCGAGGGGCTGGCTGCGCGTGATCGGCATGAGATCGGCCCGCTCCTTATCGAACGGATTGTGGAGAGAGAGAGCGACATGAACCTCGGTCTCATCGAGGAGACGCCGCAGAGGTGCGAGGATCCCGCAGGTCGAAACCGTGATCCGGCGCGGACTCATGGCCAGGCCCCATTCCTCGGTGCAAGCCCGGATACTGGCCAGGACTGCATCCAGATTGTCGAGCGGTTCTCCCATCCCCATGTAGACAATGTTTGAAACCGTATCCCGTTCGGGGAGACTGCGGTACTGGTTCAGGATATCCGCAGCATCCAGGTTGCCGGCATACCCCTGACGGGCCGTCGCACAAAAGCGACATCCCATCCGGCACCCGGCCTGGGTCGAAACACAGAGGGTCGCCCGTTCCTCGTCCGGAATCCAGGCAGTCTCGATCCAGTCCCCAGACAGGGCGCGAAAGAGATACTTTTTCGTTCCGTCCATAGAAACGGCAATCGAGTCGGGCTCGCTGCAGCCGATGATGGCTTGTCCGGCCAGCGCGGTCCGGGCCGTCTTTGCAAGATTGGTCATGGCCTCGAATGAGGTCGCATGTTTTTTGTAGAGCCAGTCCGAAAGCTGGCGCGCGGCAAATTTGGGGAGGCCGAGTGACGTCGTCAGCTCGCCCAATTCCTGCGGATTTTTTCCAAGAAGAATGACAGGTTCCATGCTGAAGAAGCTACTCATGGGAGAGTGACTTGCGTACTTCCGTCATGAACCCTGCACGCACGTATCAGGTACTCGGGCATATCATGCAGTCCAGAACACGCACTCCCGGGGTATACTGTGAGAGGAGTCTATCAGAAATGAGGGGGAATAAGAACGATGAAAAGAGGTGTGCGCAGTATTTTGGCGGCAATGGCCTGTGTCTTCGTGGTTACCCAAGTTCAGGCAGACATGATGCCGTACATACCCGACAACTTCAAAGCGATCGGCCCGGATCTGGGCTGGTTTTGGTCCGATAATCTCTCAGGACCGGCCATTGGTGTTGATGCTGTGACATCACTCTATTTTTTTACCGGGAGCCTCGGAATGCGCCATGTCTTCAGTAAAAATGACGGGCCTGACTTCCGTGGGAACAAGGGCCTCCTCACGGTCTACCTCGAAGGAACTGTCGCACTGCCCTTCCCTCTCGGTATCGGGGTGAGCCATAACTGGGCTCTCGACAATGCATCCGGGTTTGGTGTTCACCTGTATTGGAGCATTCCTCTGCCAGTGAGTGAACACGGCTATCTGACCTTCTTCTACCGTCCAAGCTGGATCTGGCTGGACGGGAATCCCGAAACAGCACACCAACTCGGGATTGGCTGGCGATTTTCGGATGTCGCGAGGCGGATGCAAAAACCCAAATGGCCGCGGCATTGGGGTGATGAGCAGCCACAAACAAATGCCCGGGAAAAATGATGCGCACAACGCTCCTTTTGCTCCTGCTCCTGACGGGGTGCTTTTCCCTGACGGGCGAGGGATATCGGGCCTGGATGTCGGAACGTTTCGCACCGGCGCAACTTGTGTCCGAGAAACTGCTGCTTGAATTTTCCGAGGAACGTATCACCGTCCACGCTTCGTTTTTGTTCCAGAATGAAGTGCAAGACGCGATTTTCTGTTGCTTCCCCGGCCGAGGATATCCTGTCCACCATCGGCTGCCCGACCTTCCCGTCTTTCTTCCATCGAGTCCCGAACAAATGGTGGTCTCCAGCACCAATGGCACAGGACTCACTCTGGATACGCCACCCGGTCAACAGGTGAACGTTTTTATCCATGAAGCCAATGACGGTGTCTCGCACGGCTTTGTGACGGAATTCAGTAACGAGATGACCAGAGTCGATATTCGGTACGAGCATCGTTGGCAAACCCTGACGGATGGTCGAAAGCTTTTTGTCTACATCCTGACAAGTGGTGCACGGTGGCGTGGTCCGATCGGGTCATTGTCGGTCATCGAACGTGGTCGCCGGTCGCATGGAGTCCGACGAGCCTGGCCACTCGTGATACCCGAGTCCAGGGTCGAGCCCGATTTTGATTTGGTCTACATCATGCCCACAGATTCAACCAGCAAGAGGGATCATGAGTGAGAAGGTTGTCCCTTCCGACTCGGAAGAGGCAAAGGTCAACCGACCGTGCAGGTACTCCTCGGCAAGCAGCTTCATCGACCAGGTTCCGATTCCACGACCGAGCGTTCCCTTGGTGCTGAAGTTGCGCTGAAAAATCCGTGCCCGGATGGTGGAGGGAATAACTTGGGGATTGTGAACATGAAACACTATCCCCCCATCTTTGAGTTCATGCAAAAAGCGGATGGTGTCATCCGGACTGGATGCCTCAAAGGCATTGATCAGCATGTTCAGGAGAATGCGCATCAAGAGAGTCCGGTCGGTCACGATGGCCTCTCCCGGTCCAAAACTTGACGCAATATCCAGATGCCGACCCGAAGACGCGGGATGCGTACGCAAGAGACCGGAAAAATCGTCGTAGAGCTCCTTGAGGAGGATCGTCTCCGGCTGGAGTTTCCAGGCATGACTCCCCGGATTGTGCAAGAATTGCTGGATCCTGACTTCCCGGTAGAGGCGCTGTGAAAGCCGGTACACGGTATCCGAAAGGTCGGCCGTCCCCGGATCAGCCTCCATGTGTAAAAGTTCGCTCATCCCGAGAAGGGCGGTCAGGCTGTTGTTGATGTCGTGAAAAAAAGCCCGTTGGACGGCCGCCGCCCGCTGTTCATCCGTCCGGTCCTGGATAAAAAACAGGATAAATCGCTGGTCAGCCAATGTGATGGGCGCAGTCCGGATTTGAAGGTAGAAATCCTGACTCCCTGCCGATGTGTCGGTCTTGAGGACACAGATCCGTTCATCGGGAGCATTGTGTTCAAGACTGGCCATGATGGCCAGGACGGCCCCGCAGGAGGCACAAGCCTCTCCCGTTCCGCACCCGCCATCACATTCGTGTGCATGGACACAAGAAAACGCTTCTCCGGGGCGAAGGCCGAGTTTGAACACATCCTGTGAAAGACCGAGTTGCTCCAAAAGGGCGGCATTGACCGCGACAATTTGCCGGTGTTCATTGAGGACGGCAATCAGCCCACCGACTGATGCGAGCAGTCCATCGATAACGGGATTCTTGCTGACAGCATGGATCTCCATCAGCAAATCGGCCTCGGTGCTCCGTTCCGGTGGTGCGAAATACGTTTTCATGTCATCAGTGTAGGATACTTTGTTTTCGAGTGCAAACGAAAATGTGATAGTACGCGCCGGAGAGTATATCC
>Ga0116158_10003858_pt1 | contig 12905 bp, 8 predicted proteins | sample AD_UKC052_MetaG_FD_89883 | JGI IMG/M metagenome (GOLD analysis project Ga0116158, IMG submission 89883) | Active sludge microbial communities of municipal wastewater-treating anaerobic digesters from USA - AD_UKC052_MetaG | ecosystem: Engineered > Bioreactor > Anaerobic > Digestate | place: USA... | reverse complement strand
TCCCCACCTCCCAGACCTCACGCCACCCTAACACGGACAGGGGCCCGAATGCGCGGGGCGGCGGCCCCGAATAGGGACAGTTTTTTCCTGATCGATGCGCCGCCCCGCGCTTTCCTGCGCACTCCTGGCGGTTACTGTGCCGCTATCCACCGACCTCGGCGGCCGATCCGCGCGGGGATCGTACGAGTATATCCCGCGCGGGCATCGGCCTGGCAGCCCGTCAGCCGTCGGGCTCAGGTCGCCGCGGCCGCGGGCTCGCGCAGGCTGACGGGGCCGAGGTAGTCGCGCTTACCGAGGGTCACGCCGCGGTGGCGCAGGAGCGCGTAGGTGTGCGTGATATGGAAGAAGAAGTTGGGGACCGCGTGCTCGAGGAAGTAGTCCGCGCCGGTCATCCACTTGCCTTCCCAGCGCGGCTGGGTGACCGCGCGGGTGGCCGCTCCGGCGAAGGCGTCGGCGGGCAGGCTCTCGAGGTAGGCGACGACCCCGCGGATGCGGGTCCGCAGGTCCTCGAGGGTCGTCTCGGCGTCGGCCTGCTTGGGGGCCTCGATGCCGGTGAGGCGGGCCGCCGCGAGCTTCGCCGTATCACCGGCGATGACGACCTGGCGAGCGAACGCGAACTGGTCGGGCGCGAGGCGCAGCTCGAGCAGCTCGTCCGGGTTGAAGGAGTTGGCCTGCGCGAAGGCTGCGCCGGCCGCGAGCCAGCCATCGAGCTGGACGAGCATCTTCTTCATCTGGCCGAAAAATTCCTGGTACATGCGCGCACCCTACACCCGTTCCCGCCGCACATGACCGCCGGCCCCCGAACAATTACCGGCTGAAAAACCCGAGGGTCACAAACGAAGGAAGGACCCGGGCGCTCATACCCCGAAGCAAGCAGCGTCGACGGGCCCGGCCCCGTCCGCCAGCGCTCGGTCACAGTACCGACGCAAGACCTCCGCACACGCCACACTCGTGGGCCGGTGTAGTTGCACGGGAGGGTCGAGGATGAAGCGGGCTCGCCCGCTTCATCCTCGACTCGGCCAACCCGGCACCCCCGCCATCGAACCGCGCCAGAGCCGGCCTACGCGCGTTCCACGGACTTTCCGTGCGAGGTCTGGTGCACGCGATGGACGCGAATCCGCAGCGCTGGTGTGAGCGAAGCGAAGCACCAGCGCGAGGACTGAGTGTCCATCGCGTGCACCAGACCTCGTAAGGCAAACTCCGGCAGTACGCCCGCAAGCGCACAGCCCGAGCACGGTCAAGCGCACAGCCCGAGCACGGTCAAGCGCACAGCCCAAACAGGCTCAAGCCCAAGCCACAACGACCTGCCGAGCCCCATGATAAGGCAGCCGCCCATGCGACACCGAATAATTATCAATGACCACCATATCCCCCGCCTGCCACGGCTCCGCGATCATATGCTTCCAGATCGTATCCCGCACCGCCTCGAGGTCCCCATCCGCGATCTCCCGCCCGTCCCGATGCGTGCAATGCAGGGCCATATCATCGCTGGCGCTGAACCGCCGCTTGGCCGCGACCGCCGCCTGGGCGAAGCGCCACAGCGCCAGCGTACGCAGCTCACCGGTGCGCGCATAGATCCGTCGCAGCTCGCCCGGAGCCGCCGACAGATGAAACACCTGTGAATGATTGAACCACACTGGCACGCCCGTTTCCGGGTGGGCCCGCAGCGCCTCATGCTCGCTGATCAATCGCAGGCGGTCCCCGGGCCCCCAATGCAGATCCGTGAACACGCCCTCCGCCGCGCACTTCGCCTCGACGACGGCGCGGTCGGTGGTCTGAAAGATCTCGTCCCAGCGCTTGAGCTGCCACAGGTCGAAGCGCCCGGCGCCCGAGGGACCGCCATAGTTGCGGATGATGCGGACGCCGCCCTTTTCAAAGCGCCCGCGCACCGCGGGGTCCAGGTCCGCCGCCACCTGGCGCATATCCACCAGCGGCGTCTCGCCGCCGCGCCGCGCCGCCACCAGGCACGCGAACATCAGCCGCCGCGGCGGCTCTTTAATAAAAGTCATCTCGCAGTGTTGCGGGATCGGGTAATACGGCGGCAGCTCGCTCGCCGAGAACACGTAGGGCGTCAGGGCGTCGCGCGGAGAAGTGCCCAGATATTCGTTCTTGAGCTCCGGCTCGACCGCGCGGGCCGCCACCTCGAATTGGGCCGGGGTCGTCAGACCGAAGCCACGCAGCAGGGCGGCGCCGCGGGTCGCCAGCTGGTCGCCGAGCCAGCCGCGATTGTGGTCGATGAACTCGAGCAGCGCCGCGGGAGGCGGGCTCGAGCCCTGGGGGCCGCGCCTGGTCGCCACGGGGAGGGTGTCGCCGGCCGGACTGCGGATCGCGGAGAAGTCGCTGAGGGTGCTCATGTCGCCACGAGCACGGTAACACTTCGCTCAGCCGCCGCGCAGCTCGAGCCACAGCTTGTCGACGAGGCTCTCGGTCTGGCCGAACCAGTGCTCGGACAGGTAGAGCTTGTTCAGAAGCTCGGGGGGCGGGTAGATGGCGGGGTCGTCCTTGTCGGTGACGAGGCCGCGGTCGAGGGCGGCCTGGTTGGGGGTGGCGAAGCGCAGGAAGTTCGCGTTGAGGGCGGCGATCTCCGGGTCGAGCAGGAACTCGATGAAGCGGACGGCCAGCGCGCTGTGTGCCGACGCGGACGGGACCGCGACGTAGTCGACCCACAGCGCCGCGCCCTCCTGCGGGATCACGTAGCGCAGGCTCGGCTTCTCTTTTTGGGCCCGCATCAGGTCGCCGCTGTCGATCTGGGCGATGTGGGTCTCGCCGGTGACCAGCGCGCGGGCGGGGTTGCTGTCATAGGCGCGAAGGATCTTCTTCTGCTCGGTGAGCATCGGGAAGATCTTGCTCTGGATCAGCGGCTTGTCGTTGCTGTTGATGTCGAGGCCCGCGGCGAGCAGCGCCTGGTCAAAGACATCGCCCTTGCTGTCGATCACGCTGATGCGTCCGGCGTGGGCGACATCGAACAGCGCCTTCCAGCTGGTCGGCGCCGGCGAGACCTTCTCGCTGTCGTAGCCGATCCCGGTCGTGCCCCACAAATAGGGGATCGCGTACACCGCACCGCCCGGGTCGTCGTGCGATCGCCACGGCGGGAAGCGCGGGCTCAAATTCACCACGCCTGGCAGTCGCTTCAGGTCGAGCGCGCGCAGGAACTTGTACTCCGACAGCCGCTCGAGCTGATAGTCGATCGGCACGCACAGGTCATAACTCGCGCCGACCTTCAGCTTGGCGAACAGCTCCGCCTCCGAGAGATAGAAGTCCTGTGTGACCTCCGCTCCGTCCTTGAGCGCGGCGAAGCGCGCGACGACCTCCGGGGCCAGATAATCCCCCCAGTTGTAGAAGGTCAGGCGCCGGGCCGGTGGACTGCAGCCCGTGGCCGTCAGCCCCGGGAGCGCCCCCAGGAGTGCGCAGATCGTTCGCCGGCTCAGGCTCATGCCGGGACGCTACACCCCGCACGGGCGCGCGCGCAATGTCACGGCCCCCCGCCTCGCAGCGGCCGCCACGCCTCGCTAGCCTCCGCTCTCCCGGCGCCATGGCGAAATACCTCATCACCGCCGACCCCATCGCCAGCTTTCAGCCCCGCTTCGACACCACGCTGCGCGTGATGGCCGAGCTGCTCGCGCGCGGGATCGCCGTCGATTATTGCGACCTGCTGGCCACCGACCCCGGCCTGGACACCGGACGCTACCTCGCGGCGCTGCCGGTCCAGCGCGTGCTGCGGGCCGACCCGGCGCAGGTCCCCTGCGTCCAGCTCGGCCCGGTGCGCAGCGCCGCCGCGAGCGCCTACGAGGTCCTCATCCACCGCAAGGACCCGCCGGTCGACGCCCGCTATCGGGCCTACGCCGGCCACTTCGCGGGCCTGCCGGACGAGCTCGTGCAGGTCAACGCCCCGGCCGAGGTCCTGCGCCACTCCGAGCACCTGCTGGCCGCCGACTTCCCCGAGTACGCCGTGCCGACCACGCATTGCCTCGAGTTCGCGGCGATGGTGGCGGCTGTGCGCGCGCAGCCGCGCGAGGCGGTGGCCAAGCCGATCGGCGAGTGCAGCGGCAACGGCATCGCCTTCTTCGCGCCGGACGTCGGCGTGCCCGAGCTACAGGTCTATTGGGACAGGTTCGCCGGGACAGGTGAGGACCTGCTCGAGCGCGGCGTGGTCGTGCAGCCCTACCAGGAGGCGATCGTCGACCGCGGCGACCTGCGGATCCTGGTGATGAACCGAAGGATCCTCGGCAGCGTCGCCCGCATCCCGCGGGCTGGTTCACGGCTCGCCAACCTCCACCAGGGCGCCAGCGTCCGCGCCTTCGACCCGACCCCGCGCCAGCTCGAGGCCGTCGCCGCGGTCGCCGAGCGGCTGACTCCGCGCGGCCTCTATCTGCTCGGTCTCGACTTCATCGGCGACCTGCTCTCCGAGCTGAACTTCACCAGCCCCTCGGCGATGGTCCAGATCAACGAGGTCATGCATAAGCGCGCCGAGGTCGAGCTCGTCGACGAGATCGAACATCTGCGGCTCGCTCGCGGCTTCGAGCGTTGATCGTCGCCGGCCCGCCGGCCCGCCGGCCTCTCGATCGTCGATCGTCGAATGCGCCAGTTCGCCCGTCAATGCCGCCTACGATCACGTGTTGAAATAGTCAGCGCGCAAGTGCGCATTTGAGGGATCTCCGGTCGACACATTCACGCCGCGCGACTACCGTCATGCACATGCATGGTTTTGCTCGCGTCCCGTCGGTCTCGTTGGGTCTACTCGCACTCCTTCCGCTCGCCTGCGGCGACGACACGAGGCCGGACAGCACCGCGGGACAGACCGCGAGCGCGACCGACCCGAGCGGCACGGTGACCCTCGATCCGACCCCTGGCAGCGCCAGCGAGACGGGCTCGACGAGCACGACCCCGACGACCAGCGCGGGCTCGATGTCGGCGTCGGAGACCAGTGACACCAGCGTCACCAGCGTCACGACGACGACCACCAACAACACAACAACCACCACCGATAGCGACACCAGCGCATCGACCTCGCCGATCACCGCCACCGAGACGGGCACCAGCACCGGCGGCACGACCGACAACACCACCGGTCCGGCCTGCCTCGAGTTCAGCTGCTCCGACGATCTGCAGTCGATCCTGTGCGACGGGGAGATCCAGGAGAACTGCGCGCCGGGCAGCTACTGCGTCGACGCGGCCTGCGTGCCGCTCAGCGCCTGCGAGGCGGCCAAGCTGCTCAAGGGCTCGGAGGGCTGCGAATACTACGCCGTCAAGAGCGAGCTGATCAGCGACGCGAACGGCTCCTGCTTCGCCGCCTTCGTCGCCAATACCGGCGATACCCCCGTCAAGCTGAACGTCGAGTACGACGGCCAGGTACTGCCGGTCGCCAACTTCACGCGCATTCCGCAGGGCCAGGGCAAGAACATCCAGTATCAACCCTACGACGCCAACCTCGGCCTGCCCGCCGGCGAGGTGGCGATCCTGTTCCTGTCGCGCGGCCCCGGCGGCTTCCCCAACTGCCCGGTGCCCGCCGGCATCCAGGCCGAGACCCACGTGGTCGGCACCGGCTACGGCAAGGCGTTTCGCATCAGCACCGACCAGCCGGTCGCGGCCTACCAGATGCTGCCCTACGGCGGCGGCTCGGTCGCGGCGACCTCGGCGACGCTGCTGCTGCCGACCAGCGTCTGGGACATCAACTACATCGCCATCAACGCCTATCAGAAGAGCGCCATCGTGGCGCAGGCCAACCCGCTGTTCAGCGTGGTCGCGGCGGAGGACGGCACCGAGGTCACGCTCGACCCGAAGGTCGCCGTGCAGGGCGGGCCCAATGTCGCCGCGGGCCCGGCCGGCGTGCCGATCAAGTACATGCTCAACCGCGGGCAGACCCTGCAGCTGAGCCAGCCGACCGAGCTCACCGGCTCGCCGCTGGTCGCCAACAAGCCGGTCGGCATGTTCGGCGGCGCCAGCTGCCTGAGCGTCCCCAACAACGCCACCGCCTGCGACGGCGCCCACCAGCAGATCCCGCCGGTCAAGGCCCTCGGCAGCGCCTACGCCGCGGTCCGCTATCGCAATCGCATCGTCAACCAGGAGGAGTCGCCGCCGTGGCGCCTCGTCGGCGCCGTCAACGACACCCAGCTGACCTGGCTGCCCGCCAAGCCACCCGGCGCCCCCGACACCCTCGCCCTCGGCCAGATCGCCGAGTTCGCGGCCCCGGGCCCCTTCATCGTTCAGAGCCAGGACGCCGACCACCCCTTCTATCTCGCCGCCTACATGACAGGCGGTCAGGCCTTCAACGGCGCCGGTGACCCCGAGTGGGTCAACGTGATCCCGAGCGCGCAGTACCAGCGCAAGTACGTGCTCTTCACCGACCCGACCTACCCCGAGACCTCGCTCGTGGTCGTTCGCAACCGCCAGGACGGCGCCTTCGCCGACGTGAACCTCGCCTGCGCCGGCAACCTCGGCGGCTGGCAGGCCCTGGGCCCCGACCAGGAGTGGACCCGCTTCGACCTCGTCACCGGCAACTTCCAGGACAACGGCAACTGCTCCAACGGCCGCCACGAGATGACGAGCACCAACTCCTTCGGCGTCACGGTGTGGGGCTGGGGCTCGAACGCAAGCGTCGGCTTCAACTCGGTCTACGTGTCCTACGCCTACCCGGCGGGCGCGGCGATCAAGTCGATCAATGACGTGGTCGTGTTGCCGCAATGACCTGTCTCTTCAGACATCCACGCCCGCTCCGTCGGGGCGCGCGAGCGACCCGCGTGGCGCCGGCCCCGCTCGCCGGATCACCTGGCTTTGGGGCCAGTTTCGGCCGCCAGCAGGTCGCGGGGCCGCTCACGCGCGATGTTGTGACATGTCCCAAAAGCCAGCTCGCTGATCGCGGGGGACGCACACGTCGTGGGCGACGGGCGACCGCGAACCGCACGCCGCCTCCAGGCGGCGCAACGGCGCGCGTGCTCATGGGCCGCTCGACACCACTGATCCCTTTGGCCTACGTTGATCGTCGATGACACCGCTGGCTCGTGCATCCGTGCTCGCTGCGTTGCCACTCGCCTGCGCTCAACCCGCGGGCGGGCCGGTGACCGAGACGGACGTCTCGAGCAGCGGCGCGAGCGAGGTGCTCATCACCACCACCGGCATGCCGACGAGTGAGGACCCGAGCTCCACCGGCGTCCTCACCTCCACGGCCATTCCCGACACCGACAGCAGCACGCAGCCCGTCGACCCCGGCACCGATACCACCACCCGCGCCAGCACCGACAGCGAATTCACCAGCACCAGCACCAGCACCGACACCGGCGACGACACGAGCAGCAGCAGCAGCAGCGAGACCGGCTGCGTCCCCGGCTGCTCGCCCGAGCACGACCAGGTGCTGTGCGACGGCCAGGTGCTCGAGACCTGCGGCGCCAATCGTTACTGCGTCGACGGCGGCTGTCAGACCCTCGGCTCGTGCGACGCCGCGGCGCTGCTGCAGCGCTCGGAGGGCTGCGACTTTTGGGCCGTCAAGACCGAGCTCAACGCCGAGGCCAAGGGCGCCTGCTTCGCGGTCTTCGTCGCCAACACCGGCACCTCGCCGGCGCACCTGACCGTCGCCTACGGCACCGACGCGCTGCCCGTCGCCGAGTTCGCGCGGATCCCCAAGGGCCAGGGGCAGAACCTGACCTTCGCGCCCTTCGACAGCAAGTTCGGTCTGCCGGTCGGCGAGGTCGCAATCTTGTTCCTGTCCCAGGGGCCAGGTAACAAACCCCTCTGCCCCGCCGGCCCCGCGATCCCGCAAGAGACCCAGATCGCCGGCACCGGCCGCGGCAAGGCCTTTCATATCACCAGCGACGTCCCGGTCGCCGCCTACCAGATGCAGCCCTTCGGCGGCGGCTCGGCCGCGGTCACGGCCGCCTCGCTGCTGCTGCCGACCAGCGTCTGGGACACCAGCTACATCGCCATCAGCCCGGGCTCCGCCGGGCCCTCGGGCACCCCGCTGCTGACCCTGGTGGCCCGCGACAACAACACCCACATCACCCTGCGCTCGAAGGTCCCCGTCGTCGGCGGACCCACGGTGGCGGGCGGCCCCGCCGGCACGCCGCTGCAGTACACGCTGGCGCGCGGCGAGAGCCTGCAGATCAATCAGAACCTCGAGCTCACCGGCTCGCCGCTGCTCGGCGACCGCCCGTTCGCGGTGTTCGGCGGCTCGACCTGCCTGAACGTCCCGAACAACGCCTACGCCTGCGACGGCGCCCACCAGCAGATCCCCCCGATCCACGCGCTCGGCCACTCCTATGCCGCGGTCCGCTACCGCAACCGAGACCCCAACAAGGAAGAGGCGCCGCCCTGGCGCCTCGTCGGCGCCGCCGACGGCACCACGCTGGTCTGGTCGCCCAAGAAGCCGGCCGGCGCACCCGACACCCTCGCCTTCGGTCAGACCGCCGAGTTCAACGACCCCGGCCCCTTCACCGTGCGCAGCCAGGACGAGGACCACCCGTTCTACGCCTCCGCATACATGACCGGCGGCCAGGCCTTCGGCGGCAGCGGCGACCCCGATTGGGTCAACCTCATCCCCTCCGCGCAGTATCAGCGACGCTACATCTTCTTCACCGACCCGACCTACTCGGAGACCGAGCTGGTGGTCGTGCGCAGCGAGGAGGACGGCTCCTACGCCGACGTGAAGCTCGACTGCGCCGGCAACCTCGTCGCCTGGAAGCCGCTCGGCGACGGCCTCCAGTGGACCCGCGTGCAGCTCGTCACCGGCAATTTCAAGAATGTCGGCAACTGCGCGAACGGCCGCCACGTCATCTCGAGCACCAAGCCCTTCGGCGTGACCGTGTGTGGCTGGGGCTCGGCCGCGAGCGAGCTGCTCTACACGAAGTACGTCTCCTACGCCTACCCGGCCGGCGCGACGATCCGCCCGATCAACACCGTCGACCTGCCGAAGTAAGAGCTTCGAGCGCCGCGCTAACGCAGCGAGCCCGTGGCCCGCAGCCCCGTCGACGACCAGCCCGCCGCCGCGCCCGCAGACTCGCCCAGCGCCAGCACGTCGCGGTGCCGCCACCTCGCCGTGACCAGCGCGCCCGGCCCCGCCAGCGGCGGATCAAGCGCGCGCGCCAGCAAGGCCAGCCCCTCGGCGTGCAGCTGCAGCTCCCAGCGATCGCCGAGGCAGACGACCGCGTCGAGACGAACCTGCGCCGAGGACCATGTCTCATCGGACATGTCCTTCAGGTCAGCCTTCAGATCGGCCTTCAGATCGCAATGGATCGCCAGCCGCTCGGGTCGCAGCCAACGGCCGGGCTGGCCGGGCACTGGCGTCAGGTCGCCGAGCAGGCGCGCGCTGGCGAGGTCGGGCGGACGGGCGTAGAGGGCCGCAGGCGGGCCCTGGGCGAGCACGGTGCCGCCGTCCATGAGCACCAGGTGGTCGGCCAGCGCCAGCGCCTCCTCGGGCTCGTGGGTGACGTGCAGGAACCCGATCTCCCGCCGCCTCTGGGTCGCCTTGAGCAGCCGGCGCAGGCCCGCGCGCAGCGGCCGGTCGAGCGCCGCCAGCGGCTCATCGAGCAGCACCATCGCCGGCTCACCCGCGAGCGCCCGCGCCAGCGCCACCCGCTGCCGCTCCCCGCCCGACAGCTCCGCCGGGCGCCGCCCGTGCAGCCCCGCCGCGAGCCCGACGTCCGCCAGCAGCGCATCCACCTGCGCCTGCAATCGCGCGCCCTTGAGCCCCGCGAGCCGCGGCGCGAACGCGACGTTCTCCCACGCGCTCAAATGCGGGAACAGGGCGTAGCCCTGAAACAGCGTGTGCACCGGCCGGCGCTCGGCCGGCAGATGCGTGATGCGCTGGCCCGCGAGCACGACCTCGCCGCGGTCCGGCGGCTCGAGCCCGGCGACCACCCGCAGCAGGGTCGTCTTGCCGCAGCCGGAGGCGCCCATCACACACGCATAGCCCTTCAGCGGCAGCGACAGCGACACCCCCTGCAGCGCGACGACCCCGCCGGGGAAGCTTCGGTGCAGGCCTTGAAGCTCGAGCGTCAGCGTCAAGCTCCCCCTCAGAGGCTCCACATCGCCTGCACGCGCTGACGGACCTTACGCCGGCCGTCGGCGAAGCCCGGCAGCGCGCGCACGGCCTTGAGCGACGGACAGCGGTCGGTCCACTCGATGTCGATGAGCACGCTGTCGGCCGCCTTCAGGAAGTAGATCAGCGCCTCCTCGGGGAAGCCGCGGGTCGCGTAGATCTCGGTGCAGGCCTGGCACATCAGCGTGTAGAAGCGCGGGCTCGGCACGTGGCTGGTCATGCCCTGCGCCATCGCGTCGGTCGTCTCCCGGTCCATCTCGCCGGTCAGCGCCCGCGCGTAGTTACTGGCGTAGTTGCTGAAGCCGTCGGCCTCCTCGATCGGCAGGCTGTCGTTGATCTCCCGCACCGCGTCCATGTCGCCGTACCAGCCGGCGATGCGCATGCGCTGCTGCGCCGTCGCGTTGCGCATGCGATTGTCCGTCAGGGTCCGCAGCAGCCGATCCGACTCGTCCCGCTCGCCGCGCAGCGCGTGCAGCCGGGCGAGGTCGAAGATGCCGACGCTCAGGCTCGGCTCGAGGTCGATCGCCAGCTTGGCCCGCTCGGCCCCCTCCTTGGTGTTGCCGGCCTCGCACTGCAGCTGCGCCAGATATTGATGCGCGTGCGCGTAGGTCGGCGCGATCTCCAGCGCCTTGACCAGCGCCTTCACGGCCTCGCGCCACTCGCCGAGCTGGACCGCGAGCATCGCCCGCGCCAGGTGCGTCTCGGCCAGCTCGGGCGCCTCGGCCAGCGCCCGCGCGACGCTCTCCCGCGCGACCTGCCCCCAGTCGCGCTGGCCCTCGTCGGCGATGAAGGCCCGCGGCATGAACCACGCGCGCAGGCACGCGATCGCGTGGCAGGCGATCGCCGGCTGCAGCATCGGCGCCATCTCGATGCTCTGCTCGAGCAGCTCCATCGCCCCGTCGGGCCCGATCACCTGGAACGACAGCAGCTTGCGCCGCCCTCGCAGGTACAGCGCGATCGCCTCGGCCGGCGCATCGCTGGCGTGCACCGAGGTGTTGAGCTCGACCCGCAGCGCCTCCGCGATGCGCTTGCAGATCCGGTCCTGCAGCTCGAACAGGTCCTCCAGGCCGCTCTCGAACTTCTCGCTCCACAGCTGCGTGCCGCTCGCCACCTCGACCAGCCGCGCCGACACCCGCACCTGCTTCGCGCTCGCCTGCACCGTCGCGTCGACCACCGCGTCGACCCCGAGGTCGGTGCCCACCGCTCGCGGGTCGCGGTCGCTGCGATACTTCGCCGTCGCACCGCTGCCCAGCACCCGCAGCCCGCGCGTCCGCGACAACACGTCGATCAGCTCATCCGTCAACGCGTCGCCCAGGTAGCTCTGGTCCGGCGGCCCGATGTAGCGAAACGGCAGCACCGCCAGCGCCCGCTCCGCGCTCGGCACCGGCGCCAGCGGCCGCAACGCCCGCGTGTTGTGCGTCGCCGTCCCGTAGCCGCCGCGCGTCATGCCCTGCGTCAGCAAGCCCGGCGTCGGCCCGGTGGTCATCGGCTGCTGCTGGGTCGGCGTCATCTGCTCCGGCCCGATCGAGTGACCCGCAGCCGCCGCGCCGACGATGCCCGCGAGCATCGTCACCGTCGGCACACCGACCAGCGGCTCGCCGCTCGTCACCAGCCAGGCCCGCAGCCGCTCGGCGACCGCGGCGGCGCTGGCCGGGCGCTCGTTGGGCTGCATCGCCAGGCACTGCAGCACCAGCTCGGCGAGCGGCTCGGGGATCTCCGGGTGCAGCGTGCGTGGGTCCGGGGGCGGCTGGGTCAGGCGCGCGAGAGCGGTGGCGATCGGCGTCTGTCCGGCGAAGGGCAGCTCGCCGGTCAGCATCTCCGAGAGCATCAGGCCGAGCGCGTAGATGTCGGCCCGCTGATCGACCGCGAGCCCCGAGAGCTGCTCCGGCGCCATGTACAGCGGCGTGCCGACCACACCCTGGGTCCGCGCCCCGGCGTTCTCGTCGGCCATCGCCCGGGCGATGCCGAAGTCGGTCAGCACGACCCGCCCATTGAGATCGATCAGCACGTTGGCCGGCTTGAGGTCGCGATGCACGACCCCCGCCGCATGCGCCGCGGACAGCCCCTCGCTCACCGCCAGCGCGATACGGGCCGCGCGGGCCGGCTCCAGCGCCTGTCGCCGCCGCTTGCCCTCGCCCTCGCCGGCGGCCGCCTCACGCGTGCGCAGTAGATCCTGCAGCGTGGTGCCCTCGACGAACTCCATCGTGATGTAATGCGCGCCGGCCTGCTCGCCCATGTCGTGGGTGCGCGCGACGTTCGGGTGAGTGATGCGCCGGGCCAGCCGGACTTCGCGACGAAACCACTCGATCTGATCGCCCGAGGTCGCCACCGACGCATCGAGGATCTTCAGCGCCACCACGTCGCCGACCATGACGTCGAGGGCGCGGTACACAGACCCCATGCCGCCGCGACCGACCATGCGCTCGATCTGATAGCGACCGGCATACAGGCCGGACACCACCGTCGGCTCGCGCAGCCCGGCCGGGCTGGTGGTGTCACCGACCAGGGTCATGTCCAGGGGGTCGAACTCTTTGACCACGGGGGGCCAAGCCTAACAGAGAGCGCGCGCGCCCGGCACGCCGCGGGGTGACAAAACCAGCTCGCGCACACCCTACCGCGCCCTGTGACGCCACAGCCGGGCCGACAGCCATACCGCCGCCACCGGCGCCAGCGACAGCCCCAGCGCCCAGCGTGGGATGACATCGATCTCACCGCCGCGAGCCACGATCGCCATGCCGACCGCCAGCGTGCTGCCACCCGGTCCAGCCGTGAACGCCGGCACGCTGCCCTCGGCCAGCGCGTGGGCGAAGCCGACGAGACCCAGCGCCGCGGCCGCTGGTGCCAACAACGGCAACCACACCCGCAGCAGCCGTGCACC
>Ga0116158_10003857_pt1 | contig 12906 bp, 7 predicted proteins | sample AD_UKC052_MetaG_FD_89883 | JGI IMG/M metagenome (GOLD analysis project Ga0116158, IMG submission 89883) | Active sludge microbial communities of municipal wastewater-treating anaerobic digesters from USA - AD_UKC052_MetaG | ecosystem: Engineered > Bioreactor > Anaerobic > Digestate | place: USA... | reverse complement strand
GGTCGGACTGTGCGATACTCTTGCGATCCGTGTCCAAAACAGGCGATGCCATCGTAGAGGCGCTGCGACAGGCAAAAATCCCGTTTGTGGTCAAGGGCATGCACGGTCTCTTCGAGACCGACGAGGTCAAAGCCTGCGTGGCGACGTTCGCTTATCTCGCCGATGCGTTGCCTCGCGCGGATGCGGAAGCGGCCTGGCAAGCGGCCAACGTGGGGGTGACGCACGCGGAAATCGGCGCCGCGTTTAATTGGCTGGATCAGGAAAAGGCGGCTTGGCCGACCCGTTGGAAGAAAACAGATTACAGCCTTCAAAAGACCTATATGGGCCTTCTGGAGAAATTGAACGTTCGCGAATCCCGGGTCCCCCCAGGTGGCACCGGCCATGTCGGCCGGGCCGAGATTGTCTTCTACAACCTCGGCATGTTCAGCCAACTGATCGCCGACTACGAGACGATTCACTTCTTGAGCGACTGGGCGTCTCTCTACACCAGTTTTTACAATTTTCTGACGTATCAGGCCGCCGATTACTACCCCGAGGGCTGGGAGACTGCCGGGTATCAGACTCCGGACGCGGTCCAGGTCATGACCGTCCATCAGGCCAAAGGCATGGAGTTTCCGGTCGTTTTCGTGCCCTGCCTCCAGAAGAACCGTTTCCCCAGTGTGGTTGCCGGGGGCAGGCGGTGGAGCCACGTCATCCCGGAGGCGGCTGTCCAGAACGCGGTTCGCTTCAAAGGGACGGAGGAAGACGAGCGGCGTCTCTTCTACGTGGCCCTGACCCGCAGCAAGAAGTACCTCTACTGCTCGTGGGCGCCCGGAGATAGCCCGCGACAGAAGAACGCTTCGCCGTTCTTCCGCGAGGCCATTGCCGCCGGTCGTTCCTACGTGCTCACTCGCGATCCTCACGTCGCCGTCGCCAAACTGACTCCGGCTCCGGCCAAGGTCGATCAGGACATCCTGCTGACGTTCAGCGAGCTCCGCTACTTCTTCGACTGTCCCTATCAGTTCAAGATGAGGTTCTTGTATGGTTTCAAGCATCAGCTATACGAGGAACAGGGCTACGGCAAATCGCTTCACGACGCTTTGGCCGAGATCCACCGCCGTGCGTTGGACAAGGACTACCTGACCGAGACGGACGTGGACGCTCTCCTTGCCAATCACTTCCACATACCCTATGCGTCGAAAGTCACGCACGACAACATGAAGCGGAAGGCCGCGCAGACCCTCGCGCGCTACTTCGGCGACAACGGCGATGCCCTGGACAAGATCGAGCACTCCGAGTGCCCGGTCGAGGTGAAACTCGCCGATCACATCGTGGTGGCCGGCCGCGTGGACCTCATCCGCCGCACCGACACGGGGCAGGTCTCCATCATCGACTTCAAATCCGTCCAGCGGGCGCAGCCCGAGGAAGTCACGCGCATCCAGCTCGACATCTACGCCATGGGCTACAAGGCGCTGAAAGGCCGGAACCCCGATCTGGTGGAGATCTACAACCTCGATGAAGGCGCGGCCGGCTGCAAGCGCGAAACCGTCGACGACGCCCTGCTGCAGAAGACCGCCGGCCGTGTCCATGCCGCCGGTCTCGACATCCGCAACAACCGGTTCTGCAAGGTCGCACCCTGCAAAGGGTGCGACTTGGAAGGCGTCTGCAAGTGACCGCTATCCGCAAAACACATTTTACCTGTTTGGTAAAAACGGCATTGCATAAGTGGCGCGGGTGGACTATGCTATATGCGGTTTTGAGAGGCGAAGCGTGAAGGTTTCTTTCGGCAACCGGAAACTTGAAAAGATATGGGCAAGCAACTGAAACCGTTTATGAACATCCCCCCGGGGGATTTCATCCGCGAAGAATTGGAATCTCGCGATTGGAAACAGGAAGACCTCGCGAAAATCGTGGATCTTTCCCCCAAGCACGTGAGCCGGATCATCACCGGGGCGGATTCCATATCGCAGGATGTGGCGGCTCGTCTGGCTTCGGCCTTCGGACAATCGGCCGAGTATTGGATGAACCTCGAAACCCAGTACCGGGCCCGGCTCGTCGCGCCGACCGAGCAGACACTGGAGATCGCGGACCGGGCGCTGATTTACAATCACATGCCGATCCGCGAAATGGTCCGGCTGGGCTGGCTCAGGGATGTGGGGCGCGATGCGGCGGCGTTGGCCGCCGAAGTCATGGCTTTCTGGGGACTGGAGAAACTCGACTTCTCTTTCATGGACGCCGAAGCCGCCATGTGCATGCGGTCGTCGGCGGCTCACAGAAAACGCTTCAACCCTCGACACGCCCTGACATGGCTGCGAAAGGCGCGGCTGGACGCCGACGCCGCAACGGCCCCCAAAGGCGCCCTGAACCGCAGTGCCGCTGAGAGAGTCGCCCGCCGCATTCCCGCCTACTCCGCCTCTCCAAAGGGGGTGGCGTCTTTCTTGGCCGATCTGAACGCGTGCGGCGTCCGGTTCGTGTGCGTCCCGCACCTGCCGCAGACGTTTCTGGACGGGGCGGCGTTCTTCCACGGCAAGCAGGCCGTGGCCGCGTATACCCTGCGCTATGACCGCGTGGACAACTTCTGGTTCGTCATGGCACATGAACTCGGCCACATCTGCAAGCATCTGCGCGACGACACGTCCCAGTTTCTCGACTCTGTCGATAGCGACGGCAAAGTGAACGACCAGGAAAAGGAGGCCGACGCGTTTGCGCGGGAGTGCCTCGGCATGGAAGCCATGCGCGCGTTCGCCGCCGCTTCGCGCGGTCGCATGAGCGATGAGCGCGTCCGCGCCTACGCGGAAGAGGCCCGTGTGCATCCCGGTATTGTGGTCGGCTTCCTGCAACACGAGAAATTCCTGAGCCCCCGCAAATTGAACGACTACAAGGTGCCGGTGTCCGCCTCCTTGTCCAAACTCAATCCAGCTTGGATGAAACCTGTTTGAAAGTGAGTGCACCATCATGCCCAACCTGAATATCACCAAGCCCGAGCTGGTCTGGCCGGGGAAATACGACGAGAGCGGCAAGCGCATCGTCAACCGCGGCGCGCCCCTGCCTTTCCAGATCATTGAGACCATCCGCGAGGGCCGCGCCACGCGCGCCGCCGGTGGCCCCGACCTCTTCTCGTTCGCCACCCAAAAGAATGATTCCGAAGATTCCGACAAGTGGCACAACAAGCTGATTTGGGGCGACAACCTGCTCGTCATGTCCTCGCTCCTCCAGCAGTACGCCGGCAAGATCGACCTCATCTACATCGATCCGCCGTTTGGCACTGGGTCTGATTTTTCGTCCAAAGTTCTGGTCGGAGACGACGATGATCCGTTACCCGGAAAAGAATCGTCACTTATCGAAGAGAAAGCTTACAGAGACACATGGGGCAATGGCCTGAGTTCTTATCTTTCTATGATGGCATCCCGTCTGTCAATTCTTCGCGATCTTCTGGCTGAGACGGGCTCTATATTTGTCCATTTGGATGTGCATGTCGGGCCTTATATGAAAGTTCTGATGGACGAGATATTCGGAAAGGAAAACTTCCAAAACGAAATTGCCTGGTACTACTACAATAAAATGCACGACAGCAGGAAGAGGTCTTTGCCAAAAGCATTTGATGTTATTCTCTACTACGTAAAGTCCAAGGGTAGCCCGTACACATATAATTCCCTCGCGGAGGATCGTGATGTGCCAGTAACGCAACTTAAACGAGCAAAAGTTGATGGAAAGATGGTCAATGCTCGTGACGAGAACGGCAACATCATTTATCAGGAGAAAACTACTCGTACGGTCGATAATATTTGGCGCATCCGGTGTCTTCAACCAGCTAACAAACAAGAGTTCGTCCATTACGACACACAAAAACCTGTCGATCTGATCGAGCGCATACTTGAACTGGCATCCCGTCCTGGTGATCTGGTCTTAGATTGCTTCTGCGGTTCTGGATCAAGCCTTGTGGCGGCAGAGAGAAATGACCGGCGGTGGATTGGATGTGACCTCGGCCGTTTCGCGATCCACACGACGCGCAAGCGTCTGCTGGGTGTTCCCGAGTGCAAGCCGTTCCAGATCCTCAACCTCGGCCAATACGAGCGTAAGTACTGGCAGGGCGTGATGTTCGGCAAGCCGGACGCCTCGCCGGAGGCGGCGCTGGTCGCGGAGTACGTCCGGTTCATCCTGGAGCTGTATCAGGCTCAGCCGTGTCCCGGTTTCCGCCACATTCACGGGCGCAAGGGCAGGGTACTGGTCGCGGTCGGCGCGGTGGACGCGCCCGTGACCATCACGCAGGTGAACGAGGCTGTGACCGAGTGTGCGGCCGCTGGACAGAAGGAGCTGCACATCTTGGGCTGGGAGTGGGAGATGGGCATGAACGATCCCATCATCAAGCAGGCCAAGGCCAGCCACGACGTGACCCTGCGGCTGATGACCATCCCGCGCGAGGTCATGGAGAAGCGGGCGGTCGAATGCGGCGACATCCGCTTCTTCGATGTGGCTTATCTCAAAGCCGAGGTCGAGCCGCAGGACAAGGCCAAGCGGAAGGTGAAGATCGAACTGAAAAACTTCGCTATCCCGGACACGGAACTGATTCCCGAGGAGGTGCGCCAGAAGATCACCAAATGGTCGGATTACATTGATTACTGGGCGATTGACTGGGATTACCGGCGTGACACCTTCATGAACCAGTGGCAGACCTACCGGACGCGCACCGACCGCAAGTTGGCGCTTGTCAGCTCCGAGCACGAGTATAAAGCGGCCGGCAAATACGAGATTCTGGTCAAGGTCGTGGACATCTTCGGCAACGACACCAGCCTCCTGCTGGAATGGAAAGCCAAATGAGGTTCGAATTTTACGGCTTGCCGCCTGACGTATCAATTGGTACATTATGAACGATCAAGCAACCGACAAGGGAGACTTGATACCTGCTGAGTGGCTCAAAGCTGTGTGCGAAGCTTTGGCACAAGAAGGTGATCGGGTCACGATAACGGGTACGGCATGGACCAGATGGGAGTCTATATTCCCAGACACCTTCAAACCAGACTTGTATGCGGTATTGGCACGTTTTCTTTCTAAGGGACCTGTTGTTGGCAGACGCATTTACGGCATGCGCCCAGACGGTGAAGTCCATGCTTTTTTCTTTGAATACAAGAAGCGTACGCTGTACGGCAAGATCAACTTGAGATTACCAGAGAAGCGGATTGTTTTGATTCTGTCTGCGCATCTTCCTGACAAAGGAGAAGAACTATGAAAAGGCAAGCTCCAATCGATGCAACACCGCCCTTTGAGGGGCTGGTAAAGGATAAGGCAAAATTGTCGGTGACGATCCCCGCTTTGCCGGGATCTAAGCGCGACGCTCGCGTTATTGAAGTCGAGGTCAATGGCTGGCGCGACCCTGTGGACGGTGAGATTTATCTGAGCGGCACAACGACCGCTTATGTTGATCGGATCAAGGCGCACGAGATGGGGCTGCTTGCCCCTGAGGATTTCAAACTGATCCGCGAACAACTTCAGGTCACCCAAGAGGAGATTTCCAACCTCTTGCAGATCGGGAAACGGTCATGGACCCGCTGGGAGACGGGGTATGATCGGCCAACTCGGTCGATCAACCTGTTGATCCGCTCGCTCTACGACGGGATCATCACGGTCCCGTATCTGGAGGAACTGCAGGAGCCGATCGATCACGAGCCGCTCACCAAGTGGCGCTGTACGGTCTGCCCAAGCCTTTATGTCACTTCGAAGAAGCCCCGATCCCAGGTTAGCAAGGAGTTGCCCGATGAAGACGCTTCCGCCGCTTGAGTGCCTGGGATACTTCGTCACCTCGGAGGCGGTCACGGCCAACCCCGGCCATAAGCCAAACGAAAAGGTCATGTTGTCCAGTGACGACCTCTCCGTCGTTGCGAAGTGCGCATGCACGGACAAGGCGACCCGGCATTGGCATGTCCAGTTGACGATCCGCCAGGCCGCAGGGCCGGACAAGAACGCGCCGTACAATTTCCGTCTGGTGATGATCGGCGAGTTCGAAGTCATAAAGGGATTTCCTGCGGAGCAAGAGCGGAGGCTGGTCGAGACGAACGCATGTTCAATTTTGATGGGTGCGGCCCGGGAAGTGTTGCGGGGCGCGATGTCCTCAGGTCCGTACAGGCCTCTTCTGCTGCCGACCTGGTCATTCTATCAGCCGACTAAACCGGTGACGGATAAGAAACCCAGCAAGAGCGGCTCGGAGTAAGCCGGGCGCTTCGCCGCATGTGAGGAACTGCTATGGCGCTCAAGAAGATCGTCGAGAACATACTCATCGACACGGTACGCATTTACGGCTTTCGGTCGCTGCGAGATGTCACGGTGAGCTTGGGACGCTTCACCCTGCTGACCGGCATGAACAACGCGGGCAAAACGTCGTTTCTTCGTGCGCTCAACTTGGCGTTGGGCGTGGACCGGCGAAGCGTGGATGCCGATGATTTCTACGCGGGAGCGACTGAGGGGAAAGACGGCGTGAAGCAAGAGATCGTCATCGATGTGCGCATTATCCCCGTCGAGGGGGAAGGCAAACGGACGAGTAACTTTTCTGATGAATGGAACGGTACCGTGTTGGGTGATATCGTTCGTTTTGACGGCAAAACCGCCTTTGTCGGTCTTCGAACCCGAGTGGTCTTTGATGAGGCCAAGAACGAGTATGCGCTGAAGCGTTACAGCCTAAAAATATGGCGTGACGGTGTTGCGTGGCATGAGCCAGACGAGGCGGTTGAAAGCGTGTTCACGGGCAAGCTGGATCATCTCGCCGTTTTCTACATGAATGCCCAGCGTGATTTGGTCGCGGACCTGCGGAACCGGGCCTCCTATTTCGGCAAGATGCTTTCCCGAGTGACGTTCGGCGAATCTAGGGAGAAGTGGGAGCAGACGCTTGCGCAGATGAACGACGAGATTGTCAAGGCGAGCCCGGAGTTGGATCATCTGTCGGTCGAATTGAAGAACTTGAGCCGGCCCATGGGTGAGGACGGATGTGGGGTGACGTTGACGCCGCTGACCCGCAAGCTGAAAGATCTGTTAAAGGGTGTCAATGTTGAGGTGCAGGATCACGGCAGCGAGGCGTTCACACTGGATCACCACGGTATGGGCACGCGCAGTTGGGCGGCTCTGCTGGCTTACCGGGCCTACGTTTCCTGGGTGACGAAGCAGACGAAGCAGTCCGAAGGGTTGCCGTATCACCCGGTGCTCGCGCTTGAGGAGCCCGAGTCGCATCTGCATCCCAACGCGCAACGGCAGCTTTGCGCCCAAATGGCCGAGATGCCTGGGCAGTTGATCGTCAGCACCCATTCGCCGTATATCGCGGCGCTTGCTGGGTTGGAATGTATCCGCCACTTCACAAAAGCCAAATCGGAAACGAGCGTGCGTCAAGTGGATGTGTCAGGTTTAGGGGAGGAGGACATTCGGCGGATCAGGCGCGATGTGCTGAACACACGGGGCGAGCTGTTGTTCGCGCGTGCTGTTGTGCTGTTCGAAGGGGAGACAGAAGAACAGGCGTTGCCGATCTTCGCGAAGCAGTACTTCGGGCAAGAGCCGTTCGCGTTGGGTGTCGCGATGGTCAATGTGGGCGGTTACGGAAACTACAAGGCTTTTCTACGGCTGGTTACTGGAATGGGGATCCCGTGGCTGATCTTCAGCGATGCGGAAACAAACGTTAAGCCCGAGGTCGAGAAACAGGCGATGGGTGTAACAGGCGGCAAGATTGTCTTTTTGCCTAATGGCCTTGATTTCGAGGCCCACCTGTTGCAGTCAGGTTATGAGGACTGTATCCGGTCCGCATTTCTTGAACTTGAACTCCCAACAGAGCCGCATCCGACAAATCGTGCGGCTAAAGAGCGCGAGGCCAAGGGTAAGACGACTGCCGAACTGGGACAGTGGTTGGACAGCAACAAAACACAAGCCGCTCCGAAAGTTGCAGAGCAGATCGTATCTCTTCCAGACAAGGCACGCCGACTTCCGCCCAAAGTCAAAGAGCTGTTCGATGAACTTTCGGACGTATTAGGCGTGCCGCGAAAGTGGGTGTTTTGATGAATATTAGGCTGTCACCTGAGCAAAAGGAAATCGTGGAGGCGACGGAAGGTGCCCATTTGGTGCTCGCCTCCGCCGGTAGCGGCAAAACGCGGGTTCTGACCGAACGGGTCAAGCGACTGTTGGGTTCACAGCAACGGCGTTACCGCGTGTTGGCGCTGACCTTCACGAACCGGGCTGCGGACGAGATGAAAGAACGTTTGAAAGACCTGCCCGATCTCGGCGAGCGGTCGTTTGTGGGAACGATTCATGCGTTTTGTCAGATGGTATTGGAGGCTCATTATTCCGCGCTCGCTGAAGGCGAGCGGATGCCAACGATTTTCGAGCGCGATGAAGACCGGATGGCACTTCTGGAGAAAGCGTTGCACATGATCCCTTCTGTCCGCCGGGAACTTGGAGCCAAGAGCGATAAAGAACGTCGCGCAATCCTGATGAACTTGCTAGCTGCGATCAGTGCGGCGAAGCGCGGTTTTGCGGCAGGTCTTCCGGGCGTGAGTGATCGTTTATGCGCGGAGTACGCCGATACGATTCGCGAGAACTTCGAGGCTGAGCTTCATGCCCAGCAGGGGATCGACTTTGACGATCTGCTCGTGCTGACGCACAGACTGTTCACGGAGCAGGCTCATATCTTGGAGCACTACGCAGGTATTTACCGCTATCTCTGCGTAGACGAAGCTCAGGACTTGAATGCGATCCAATATGAGTTGATTCGACTGTTGGGCCAACCCAACGGCAACGTTCTTTTGGTCGGGTGTAAGAGTCAAGCCATCTACGGGTTTAATGGGGCCAGTATCGAGTATATGGAAAAGGCGTTTTGCCAGGATTTTTCGCCCGTCACGCGGCATGAGCTTCTGAAGAATTATCGGTCTGCGCGGTCGGTCATTCAGGCTGCAAACCCCCTGGCAGCGTCCCCCTCTGATCGAATGCGACCCGATGAGGCCGCCTATGAAGGGGAATGCACAGTGATTGCCTGCGAGGATGAGGGGCAAGAGGCGAAGTGGATTGTAGACAAGATAGGCGAGTTGCTGAAAGGCCCGCCGCGAGAGGATATCGAAGGGCCTTTGACTCTCGGTAAGATGGCGGTCTTGGCTCGCACCCGTTATGCCATGCAGGCGTTAGAAGCGGTGGTACAAGAAGCCGAGATCCCATATGAGTTGAGGCAGCAGCAGAACGGTTTGGCTTTCGACTCCGACTTTATGCGGGTCTTTGATCTCGGGCTGTGCCTGCTGGTGAATCCGAGATCTCAACTCCACCTAAATCAACTGCGCAAACTAATCGGAAAAGAAGATCCGGTCTCGCATGTGAGCGCCAATAAGGGGATCGACTTATTGGAATCGTTGCGCGGTTCTGCCACGAGAGAATGGAGCGAGAGATTGTCGTTCTGTTTGCCGGAGTGGCGAAAGGTCGCTGTTGAGGGAACCAAACTTCTGCCAGTTCTTAACCGTATCGAAGAATATGCGAAACAAGCGAACACTTGGGACGAGCATGAGCGCGCTCGCGTGTTAGCAGACGTGGGGATCATGCGAGATTGCTGGACTCGCTATACCCACAACACCGCTTCCGAATACCGTTCGCTCTCAGGTTTCAGAGCCAATCTGTCTTTGGGCGTCGTTCGTCCATCTGGGTCGAGCGATGTTTTGACACTTGCGACCGTGCACTCTGTCAAAGGGCTGGAGTTCGATGTCGTTTTTCTGATCGGCATGGTCGAAGGAGTCTTTCCCGACTACCGGGCGCAAACGGGAACCCGTCAGATGAAAGAGGAGCAGAATGAGGCGTTCGTCGCTATGACGCGAGCACGGAGACTTCTTTACGTGACCTATCCTAAAAGCCGGGTGATGCCCTGGGGGGATCGCAAAGCGCAACAGGTGTCGCGCTTTGTCACGGCAACGAAAATCTATCCGGTCTCGGCCGGTGGCGGGCACGTTATGCGGGTCGCGGAATAGCGGCATAATCGGATTAAGGTCAAAGAGATGGGAATTGCGCTCACATGAAGAAAACACCGCACAAACCGCTCAGCGTGAAGGATCTCGACCTGCCGGAGATCGAGGGCCGCGATCCGTATTCGCGGCCCGCCAGTCACTTGGAACGCGAAGGCGCGGACGGCTGGAAGGAAGCGCCGGGGCGGCGGACCAGCAACACCCTGCTGGTCAATGCCGTACGGCGCGAGGTCGACGCCTGGCGCGACAACGGCTATGCCGGCGTCTCGGAAACCTCTCGCCGTCTGTTGCGTTTCTGGTTCCACGAGGACCACATGGGCGATGGCCACCGTTTCCGGTACTACTTCTGCCAGCAGGAGGCCGTCGAGACGGTGGTGTATCTGGCCGAGGTGCGCAAGCTCACCGACGCGGCTGAACTGATCGGGGCGTATTTCGAGCAGACCGACTTGCTGGGAATGCAATTTCTGACCGCGTCGAACGGCGACCGGTATGTGCGGCGTTACATTCCCGAGATCAACAAGGACGCGGATCAGATCCTGCCGCCGCAGGGTTTGCCGCGGTATGCCGTGAAAATGGCGACCGGCAGCGGCAAGACCATGGTCATGGCGCTGCTGACGGTCTGGAGTTTCTTTCACCGGCGGCTGGAAAAGGGCAGCCGGATGGCGGATCACTTTCTGCTGATCGCGCCCAATGTGATCGTGTACGAACGCCTGGCCGAAGACTTCTCGGCAGGCAAGATCTTCTGGCGCCTGCCGATGATACCGCCCGAGTGGCGTCGGCTCTTCACGCTTCAGTGCATCCTGCGTGGCGATGCGGCGGATGCTGCGCACGGCCACGGCGCACTTTTCCTTACCAACATCCAGCAGATTTACGCGCAGGAAGCGCCGCCTCCGCCGGTCAATCCCATCGCCGCGATTCTCGGGAACGCCCCGAAGATTAACGCCCGCAATGCGGAGTCGATGCTGGACCGGATCCTGCGTTTGCCGAACCTGATGGTCCTGAACGACGAGGCGCACCATGTCCACGACGACGACTTGGCTTGGAATAAGACGCTGTTGGCGTTGCACGACGCGCTAAAGTCGAAGCCGGGCAAGGGTTTGCACCTGTGGCTGGATTTCTCAGCAACGCCGAAAAACCAGAACGGCACCTACTTCCCGTGGATCGTGGTAGACTACCCCTTGGCTCAGGCCGTCGAGGACCGGATCGTCAAGGCCCCGCTCATCATCCACCAGACCGACAAGAAAGACCCTGACAAATACGCGTCAAAGGACGCGGGTGACGCCTACAGCGAATGGATCACCATCGCTATGCAGCGGTGGCGCCAGCACTGCGAAGACTTCAAATCGGCGGGCGAGAAGCCCCTGCTCTTTGTGATGGCTGAGAACACGAAAGATGCGGATTCGATTGCGGAGCGTTTACAACGGGAGCCGGACCTTTCCGAAGAAGGGCGTGTGCTTCTCATTCATACGGACAAAACCGGCGAAATCACGGCAAAGGATCTGGACAAGGCGCGGGAATTGGCCCGGACAGTGGACAGCGGCAAAGCCAAGGCCAGAGCCGTGGTCTCGGTGATGATGCTGCGCGAAGGTTGGGACGTCCGGAACGTGACGGTGATCCTCGGTCTGCGGCCGTTCTCGGCCAAGGCGCGAATCCTTCCCGAGCAGGCGGTGGGGCGCGGACTGCGGCTGATGCGGAACGTGGCGCCGGACAACAACCAGGTGCTGGAGTTGATCGGCACAAACGCCTTCGAGAACTTCATCAAGGAGCTGGAGGGCGAGGGCGTCGGAATCCCGACCACGTCGACCCCGCCCAAACCGGGCGTGACCATTATGCCGGTCTCTGACCGGGAGATGTTCAACATCCACATCCCGCAGACGACGGCCTTGTATCAGCGCGAGTACCGCAGGTTGGCCGAGCTTGACCCGTTGAGCCTGCCCCCGTTGTCATCGGAGTCCGATCTTGCCGACGAGGTGAAAAACCGCGTCGAACTGATCCACGGCATCGTGCAGGTGAAGGTCGGCACGGACGAGGTGGAGTTCAATGCCGCAAATCTCCCGCCGATCGAGAGCATCCTTGCCGCCCTGACGCGGCGTGTGGAGAAAAAGGCCAAACTGACCGGTTTCTTTGCGGAACTGTACCCCAAGGTGGCTGAGTACGTGCAGCACCGGTGTTTTGGCGGCATGGTGGCCTTGGACGACGCCGCGTTGCGGCGAGAACTGAACCACTCTGACCTGCTTGAGGCGGTTGCGGTCCTGTTCAGCCGGGCCATCGGTGAGTTGACGGCCAAGCCCCAGCCGGTCAAGCTGCAGGGTGATCGCTTCTCGCTCTACAACACGGACCCCTTCATGTGGCGGCGCATGGCGGTCGATGCCGACCACACCGTATTCAACAAGGTGGCCTGTTTTAACGCGCTGGAAGCCGGCTTCGCCGCGTTCTTGGACAAGGCGACCGACATTGAACGCTTCTCCGCTTTGTCCGAGTGGTATACGCGGTTTTGCATCCAATATCTCGATGAAGAGGGCGGTATCCGCCTCTACTACCCCGACTTCGTGGCCATTCAAAAGACCAAAGAGGGGCTGGTCCGCTGGATCTTGGAGACCAAGGGACGCGAATTCGCCAACACCGACGCGAAAGCACAGCACATGACCCGCTGGTGTCAGGATGTGAAACGCGAGACCGGAGAGAACTGGCGGTATCTCAAAGTCCGCCAGAGCGATTTCACCGCTTTCACGAAAGACAACCCTCGCGGTTCCCTGCAGAAGTTTCTCGACTGGCTTGAAAAACGCGACCAACAGCAATCTGTTCTTGTGCTGGGTTAGTGCCTTACGAACCGACAAACACAATAAAAAACAAGTTGTTGCACCACGAAGGCACGAAGAGCACGAAGTTTTTTAATGACTCGCCCCTTCTTCGTGTACCTTCGTGACTTCGTGGTGAGAATCTTGGGTTGCGGGCAGCGCCC
>Ga0116158_10003850_pt1 | contig 12920 bp, 6 predicted proteins | sample AD_UKC052_MetaG_FD_89883 | JGI IMG/M metagenome (GOLD analysis project Ga0116158, IMG submission 89883) | Active sludge microbial communities of municipal wastewater-treating anaerobic digesters from USA - AD_UKC052_MetaG | ecosystem: Engineered > Bioreactor > Anaerobic > Digestate | place: USA... | reverse complement strand
TAATTTACCTGTCAGAACGGCTTTAAAATTAATATTCAGAAAAAGTCAGGTTAATGAAATTTCCGAAAAACTTGGAATTAATTTGAACTTAAAAATCGTGAATCTATCTCCAAGTCAATGGAAAGATTGTTTTGTTGAAATGCTGAAAGTTGTCCCTGAAAAGTTCCACCCTTCATAATCAATTCTTTTTTGTTAAGGTAGTATTTCTATTATCGGGGTCTTTTAAGCTGACGCACAACGGTTTGGCGGTATGTTTTTGTTGCCGATTTCGAAGCACTTCACTGTCAAGTTACACGAAAGTTTATTAGATGCAGAAACGCTGAAACCCGCACTGTCTCGGCAATAAAATATACCGCCTGTTATGCACTGGCGGTTCTTGTCTGTCCGTAGGTTCCTGTCAAATCGCACTTTCATATTAAACTTGTCAAATTACTACTTCATTTTCTTTTCTGTCAGGGTCGCCCGTGTGCCTGTCCGACTTTGGCGGATTGGCGTGTTTTAATTTTTTTTTCTTTTAAGCGTGGTAGAAAAATTTTGAAATTCTTCTCTTGGGCTGGCTTTGCAAGCTCTTTGACAAAGCTTTGGTTGGAGCGTTGGCTCGTAGGGCTTTGGCAATGTGCTTGCAAATGCGTTGGGTTTTATTCTGCTTTCCATCTTAACTCAAATTGGTCTGGACTAAGTTTTAAAATCTCTTTAATATTTTTGCCGCCAATTGAACTCATGCCTTCCATCATGCCAACCATTGTACTAGCAACTAATGATTGAGCCATAACACTGTCATTTTTCTTTAACCAGTTTTGAGGGCTAAATATTTTTCCACTTAGTTGTGCTTGTTGATTAGCGCTTTTTAAGGCTTGATTTAAACAAGTTGCTGCAAAAGGCAAAATCTCTTTTCCATGCTTTTCTACAATGTCAAGTGTTGCAGATGGGAATGGAACTTTATCACCTTGATTATTTGCATAGGCAATTATTGAGGAAATTGAAAAAAGAATATGAAATCTTACATAGCTTTTTGTTGCTTTCAGTAAATCGTCTAAAGGCAAATTATCCCAATCCTTCATAATTATTGAATCCCACTTCTTAAGAGCCAATACAGAAACAGGGTTGTAATCGGGCTTAAAAACATTTTTATATAGTTCGTCAAATAGTTTTTTCTCGTTGTATGATATGTTTGGTCTTTGGCATTGCCAAGCCATTACATTCTTGGCAAAATCAGAAACATCAACTACTTTGCTTTTATCTTTATCACCTGGAATTTCCATACCCCTTTGATTGATCAATAAACCATCAGGATACATTGCTTCATAGGCTCGTTTCAAACTTAAAATAATTCTGTCATTACTTTTCAAATCACGCGGTTTAACCGCACTTTGACTATTGGTGTTAATGCTAATTTTATCTGCTAAATCTTTTTGTGGAATTTCATAAAAACGGAATAATATATAACCTGCCTCCTTCTCAATTCTTCTAACATCCTCCGAACATTTAAAAATTGTCGTTAAGCTTTGGCAACCATTAACAACATTTAAATCAAAACATTGAAGTGTTGTTTTTTCAGTATCTAGTTTGAATTCTTTACAAATTGCTGTTATTCCATTGTGTGAAAAGAAAAAATCTTGCGGACGGTCGCTTTTTATTGATTGTTTAATTTTCTTATTTATTGTGTTCCAACCAAGAGATTGACGTACATTTTTTCTAAAAAGTCGTTGGTCTGCTATTCCCGGAAATTTTAAACATTCGGATAGTGGCAATGCTACAATAACGCTTCTTGTTCCTTTAATATCAAATGTCATTACTTTATCTTTCTCAATTTGAACCGTGTGATTTATAGCTGGCAGTTCCTTCGATTCAGCATCAGTTAATCTTAATTCTATTACCTCAGAATCAACAAGTATAATATTGGCATTGAAATCCTTCGATTGTTCAAGTTTTTCTGAAAATACTTTTAAATCACTTTCAGCGGCTTGAGTGAGTTTTCCTGTTGTAAGCAATTCAAATGTAATATCGTACTCGTCATCTAATGCCTGTCTGAGTGCCTCAATTCGTTCTTTAAGTTTATCATTGCCATCAGTTTGTAGTGAATGTAAATCTTGAATTCTAACCCAAGCCGATAAAATTTCTTGTAACGGCCCGCTGTCAATTGAGCCAAATTCAAAGAATTTACCTTGCACAATGATTATATTCCTATTATCATCATCAATTACAAGAGCATCAATTTTTTTATCATTTGCTCCATCAACAACACACATTTTAGTGGCTTGAGGTGACTGCAATAAGACACGTCTCACATACCAAGCAACAAAACGAAACCCATCATTTGAGAAATGATCCTGATAAAACTTATCGTTACCAATTTCGGTTTTGATTTTTTGTAAAATGCTCATAATATTTATTTTTCAAGTTGATTCATTAATGTCGATTTCCAGATTTTGTATTTGCCGTCTTTTATGGATTTGAAGAAGTCGGCTATATCGCTTCCATCATCAGAGAGGAATTTGAAATAGTATCTTTCTTTGTATTTTCCTTCTTCAAGCTTTTTATTCAGATTATCAAAATGAACTTTCCCATCACGATATTTAGCTCTGTTTTTATTGCTGTCATCGTCTTTCTTTTTGGTTTCTATCACGATGATGTTGTCTGTCCCTTTAACTTTCAGGAAAAAGTCAGGATTGAATGTTTCGTTTTTAACGTGAGTTTTAGCTTTAGTATTTGGTTTATATGAATATGGAAATCCGTAAAACCCTTTATCAGCTGATTTAAGAAATGCATCAACCAATTCAATATTCAGAAAAAGTGTTTTTGCAAATTCTATTTCGGGGGTATATGAAACGTAAAGTGCATTTAAAACCGATTTGAATTTTGCTTCATCAACCTTTTGCAAATGCTGGTTTAATTCACCCTGAAGTGTGGCAAGTTCTGCAATCTTTTGGGCGATTAATGCCTTATCTGAATCGGGTTTTGTTAATTCTGTAGTTAATTCAGTAATTTGCTTTTCAAGGCCTGTGTAGGTTTTGAACAGTGTTTTTTCTTCATCTTTATAAAACTCTTCTGTTTTATCAGTATAAAAAAGAAATCCGTTGCGTTTCAAACTGTCCTCGCTGAAAGATAATCTTGGAAAATGGTCTGAACTGATTTCAAACAATGCATCTGCAACATTTGAAACTCTTGGCACTTCCTTGCCTGTTTCCCTGAATACCGGCCCAAATGACTGCTGTGCCGACAAATAATTTTCTTTGCTCAAAAAGTCATCATCATAGCCCTTTGATTTCAATTCTTTTTGAATGGCTGATTTTAGTTTGGCTTTGGGATATTCTTTCGCAATTTTCGGGTCTTTGTCTTTTAGATATGTGTACAAATTGGTTACTGCCTGTTCAATACCATACACTTCTTTATCTTCAAAAACATAACGGATTGAGTTGTACTGAAAATCGGCTTTGTAATCTGATACTTTTCTTTGAGGATTGAAACCAAAGGTTTTCGGTGCTTGTGCTTTCTCTTTCTTAGTTTCCTTAGTTGTTTCTTTTGGCTCGTATTTCAGATTGTGTAAAGTGAAAGCATATTTGCTTCTGTTTTTATCATAGCCCCATGAAAGACGGTTTTCCAGTTCGAGAATTTCATTGTACAAATTCTGAATTTCATGATTCCATTTTTCGTGATTATTCACTTTCAGGAATATTTTGTCGGCTCCAATAGAATCTTTTAAACTCTGAGGAATACGTAACCCCCTGCCCAAAACCTGTGCAATAAGTAATTTTGAGTTAAAAGCTCTTTGTTTGTGCGGTACAACCTGAAAAACATTTTTAACATCCCAACCTTCTGTTAACATAGATACAGATACAATCCACTCAACCGGATTTTCTTTGTCGTCAACTAATTTCAATTGCTTTAAGTTTTCTTTACGAATTGTTTCTGCTGCCCGGCTGTCTTTATCTTTGGCTAAAATGGGTGCAATGGCTTTTCCGTCTTTTGTATCTTTTCCCGGAATGCCTGATGTTACCCAAATTGCTTTTAATGCTGCTTCTTCAATGGTAATTTCTTCTTTCTCAGAAATGAATTTTACCAAAGCATCCCATTCAATAATTGCCTCTGCAATACTTGCACAAACTACAATGGTAATTGGCTTTACATACTTACCGTAGGTTTTAATGTTTTCCTGATGCACTGCCCAAATTTGCTGATAACCTTTATCTTCTTTGTATTCATCATAAGTTTTCGGGTCAACTTTTTTTACGATGCCTTTGTCAACGGCTTGTTTTAAACCAAAGCGATAAATCACATCATTAAAATAATCGTTGTTGTCAGAGCCGTAATAAGGCGTTCCGGTAACATTTACAATGAATTTGAAATTATATTCCTTGTCCTTTAGAAATTCAATCCACTTCTTATCCTTGCTGTCGGCTTCACCCGAAAAAATATGATGGGCTTCATCATTTAATACCAACACACTTTGACCTTCATTCTTGAAACTTGCCTGAATGGATGAACCGGTGCGCTGATAGGTAGCGTGAATGTTTTCAATGCAAATATCGTTTGGAAGAATAGTTTCAGAAGCATTTTTGATTTCCGGTTGAACGTATTTTGGGTTAATGGCTTTCAGAATATCAACCAAGTCTTTTCTGCTGTTCAGCGTTTTGAATTTGTCAGTTAATCCTTCCTCAATCGTTAATGACGGACAAAGAACCAACACCTTATCAATGGCTTCTTCGCAAAGCATAACCTGTGCAATTCCAAACATCAAAAAACTTTTACCTGAACCTGTAGCCAAATCCATAGAACAGGCTTTGAATTTGCCTAAGGGTAAAGCTCCGAGATAATCTTCTTTTGACGGATAACGGTCTTTAATTTTCGGGTTTTTCAGATAGTTTTCTTTGGCAAGATCTTCCATTGTTTTGTATTTCTCCGAAAGAAGAAAACCAACAGCAGACTTTACCGCCTCACGATGAAAAGAATAATCATCGTTGTACAATGCTTCCAGATAGGTATCGTATTTATTCAGTATTTCGTTTACAGCATCATCGCTGAATTGCAAAACCAAATCGGTATTTTTAATTTTAATGCTCATTATTTGAAATCTTTTTTGTCAAACACTAATTTCTTTTCGTTGCCGTATTCATCAATCAGAATTACTGCAAGTTTTCCTTTTTTCCATTTATCGGCTTCAATGTTAATTTCTACCGGAGTGGTTTCGTCTTTTACAAGGTCTTTCCCCCATTGGTGCATGTCCATAGTAAAGGGTTCGCCCTCGTAATCGTAGTCAATGAGCACCAACGACAGGGTTTCAAAGTTTTTGAAATCTTCGGGTGAATAGAGCAAACCATCTGAATAAAACTCGGTGAGCTTAATAGTGAAAATGTCGCTCTCAAACATTCCTTCCTTTTTCTTTTGTTTGTGAAGGGTATATTTCAATTGAGGTTGTGAAACAAAATCAAATCCAAAAGCATCTATTACTTCGTTTACATTATCCTCCGATTTGGGTTGTTTGAAACTTCCTAATTCTCCGCTTTGAATCAGACGGATTAAAACAGAAACCGGTACTTTCAGGAATGTATAAACAGTATCGCCCAGTTTTATTTCGTCCTGCATAAAGCTAATGCTCTGGGTAGGGGCAATCACATAAAAGCGTTCACCGGCTTTGCCTTTCAGGTAATTGTGCAATTCTGTTACATAATCTTCATCAATGGCAATGTTTTTCTTTTCAGGGTAGTTCCAAATGTAGGCACTATGAACACCAATGTAACCATCTACTGCAAAGCCATTGATGCTATGCTCGCTTTTACGCACCTCAAACAGTTTCATTACAAACTCTTTGTATTGCTCCCAGTGCAGATTTAAAATATTTTCTTTATCGTAAACTCCTGCATTGTACAACACAAATGTTTTGGCTTTAAGTGGCTCCGATTTAGGCGGTTTGACTTTAGGTTCAATAAAACTGATTTTATAGGTGATATGGTCTTTTTTCAGCAATCGCAGACCGTTTTCATCTTCTTCGTAGTTGGTTAAATGAAATTTTTCTTCGGGACAAACCAATGAAAACTCATCCAAACCTTTTACATTTTTCAGCAACTCGTGTAAGTGATAAAGAAAATCATCGGTTAAATCAAACTGTCCTTTCTTTGCTTTTTCGGAAATGAAAAACATACCTCTTGCGTCTTCCGCCTCTTTTTTTTCTTTAATCCTTTCAATTTGACTTCGCTTATCAGTTTTTTCAGAACCAATTTGGGTAGTTAGATTTAACATCCTATTCTGAATTGTGTAAACCGAAAGTTTTCCAACATCAATTCCAATCCATTTGCGGTTTAATTTTTCAGCAGTTGCTAAAGTTGTTCCGCTACCGGCAAAGCAGTCAAGAACTACATCTCCTTCGTTTGAAGATGCTCTGATTATTCTTTCTAGAAGTTGTTCAGGTTTTTGTGTCGGATATGCACCAGTAATTCTCCTTTCAAATCCTGCTCGGTTAACAAATGAAATATCTGCCCACCAGTCACGGGGTAATATGCCTTCCTTTTCGTTCAAGTAGTCTCTATAAACAAGGTCAGGAAATTTTATTTCTGTTTCTAATGACAATCCTTGTTTACCAGTGAACTCACCACCTTTCCCTCTAATTTGAAATGGTCCTCTTTCCTCGTCAAACAAATTAAATTTAGCTAATGTTCCAGGTGAATAGTTTGAAGTAATTTCCTTCCAATTAAAAGTGTAGTTTGAATCTCTATTTTTTGTGTAAAATAAAATGTAATCATGCTTTTGGTTGAATTGTCTTGTGGCAATTTCTCTTTCTTTGTAACACCATGAAATATGATTCATAAAATTCCCCTCTCCAAATACTTCATCTAATACCGCTTTGACATAATGGCCTTTCTTCCAGTCAAGGTGTAAATAAAATGAACCATCATCAGCAAGAATTTCCCTCAGCATTATTGCTCGTCTCCTAATGAACTCAAGAAATTTAGACCCGAAAACTTTGTCCCGATAAGCTTTTTCTTTATCCTTCATAAAGTCCTGCTTGGTAGCAAAAGGCGGGTCAATATAGATGAGTTTTATTTTATTTCGTAGTCCGTATTTATTGGGGCCTCCTTCTTTTATGTCTTCGTAAAGGGTTTTCAAAGCCAGCAGGTTGTCACCAAAAATGAGCATATTTCGCCAGCCGTCTTCCCATTCGTTGCCCTCGTTAAATACTCTAACCTCCTGTAAAGGGGCTTCAAGGGTATTGGTCAGAATGCTTGCCTTTGGCTCTTTTCCGGCATATACCAGTTCGTACTCTGCTTTTACTTTTATGTATCCGTTTTTGTCGTTTGCCATTAATACAAATCTTTAAAATAAATCTTCTGTTTGTGCCTGCTCAAATACTTTGAACGAGCTGTTGTAAAAATCTCTGAAATTAACAATCATTTTATCTAGTTCCTTGTCGTTGGAGGAAAGATGAAATAAGTTTTTGTGTCCGATTACAATGCGCTTTTTCTTTGCCCGTGTTATGGCAACATTGAACCTATTGGGGTTAAAGAAGAAACTGGCACGCTGCATGGCTTTTATTGGATCAGTTGTCGCCAATGAAAAAATTATAATATCTCTTTCCTGTCCCTGAATACGTTCAACTGTATCTAAAAAAAGTTCATCCTTAAATTCCGTGTAATTACTCATTCTCATTAAGGCTTTTTTTATTTGTCTTACTTGTGCCCTAAAAGGAGTAAGAATCGCCATATTATCCGGTTTAACACCTTGTTTTAAATATTCTTCAATAAGCACCGCAATGAAATCTGCTTCAAATTCTGACCGTGATTCATTGCTTTCATGGAAATGGCAAAACAAGACTTCTGGTTTAGCCGGATCAAGAATTTCAGCATAATTGTTAAACTTATTTGGTATATCAAGTAACCATCCTTCATTCTTTTTATCTGGAACCAGTTTTCCATTATAAAATTGACGAGAGGGGAAGTCGTTAATCCATTTATTCATTCGATATGTGATGTCCAGCATTATTCCTGAATTAAACTGATGTAAATGTTCAAATATGGATTTTTGAAAAACTTCATCGGGATGATCCTCTGCAATAATTGGAGGCAACTGTTTATGGTCTCCAATAAAAATATACTTTGAACCTTTAACCATTGCAGCGATGGCCAATGGAATACTTAACTGCCCAGCTTCATCAATAATAATCACGTCCCAGTCCATAAATTCAAGTTTTCGGGTGTGGGGCGAATAACAGGTTGCACCAACTATTATACCTCTACTGCTGTTTGAATGTCCCGTATTTCTGAAATCTGGTGAATTTCTGGCTGTAGAACCATCATAATTCAATCCTTCCTTCTGATTGCTTTTTCCAACCTTGATTATGTGTGGATATTGTGAGAGTGTTGAGCATTTTTGAAGTGCATTATTAATGGCAGTATGTGTGGGGGCAGTGATAAGCACTTTTTTCCCTTCAATTGCAAATTGATGGGCTAAATGTGCAAGTAGCCATGTTTTTCCGGAGCCGGGAGGGCCTTGTATTAGAAAGTAATTGTTCGTTGAATAAGCTTTAGCGAATGCTTCCTTTTGTGTCGGATTAAGATTTGTCTTTGAAGCTAATTCTTTTCCTTTATTCAGTTGGTTTAATGGTATATCTGGTAAAATCTTACCCTCAAAGAGTCCATTTATCAAATTGTATTTATTGGGGTCTGTTCTTAAAATAAAAGTTGACTTTTTCACAATATGCCTGATATCAACAGCAGCTTCATCAATTCGCCAACCATTCTTTTTATTTAATGACTGATGAATATTTTCATTCATGAAGCCAACCTCTAATATCATTTCAGAATCATTGTCTTCCAAAACGTCAAGTTTAAAAGATTCTCCATGACCACTTAAAACAACTGGTGATGTTTCACGAAACTTGGATCGATTATCCTCACATTTTATTTTTACTTTTGTAAAAACCAGAGTACCATCGTTGCAAAAGTCAGGGATAAATTCTGCAAATGCATTTTCTATAGTATCTCCTTTTTTGACTCTGTCTGCAATTGGTGTTTTTAATGCTTCAGCGACCTCATGGTTTTTCCAGTCATATTCATGGTCGATTGCATTATTCAATCTTTCAATTAAGTTTAGCATATCTTTAAAATAAATCTGTTGGTACTGATTTTACTTTTAATGGATTTAATAAATACCCATTTTTCTCTTTTATAAACTCGATTAATTTCTTAAAAGTCCTGTCTTTAATAAGAACATCTTCGGAACCAATAAGAATCAAATGATCTTTTGCTCTAGTAATTGCAACATTTAATTTTCGATCAATCCCTTCGTCATTAAGTGATTGAATGGCCCCTAACTGTGTGGTGCTTTTGACAGCGAAAGAGACAATAATGATTTTTCGCTCGCTGCCTTGAAATCTTTCAACTGTGTCAATAGTAATATCCTGAAACTTGTGATCTAAGTGATTTCTTATGTTTGCTATCTGAGCCCTGAAGGGTGTAATTACTCCAACAGTCTTAGAAGGATCAAAATCTTCACCATACACATCTGCTATATGCTTTATTGACTCTGCTACAAGTTTTGCTTCTTCATTATTTATTTTTGAGCGTAAATCAATTTTTGAAGGAACAAAGACAATTCTAGACTTTGTGAATAGTTGGTTGATTGGATTTGAATCAAAATTGCTTTGGTCAACAATTTTTGTTCTTTGAGAGTCATTACTTTCTTCAAGAACATTCTTATAAAATTCTTTTTTCGGAAATTCTGCAATATCCGCATGCATCCTGTATTGAAATTTTAATGTGCCGTGGCAATCAGTCCAAGATCTCTTTATTGCATTTTTCTTTAGTCGATAAAACAATGATTCTCGAAAATTCTTTAGCGACAAGTCATTAAGAATAGCATCATCACATTTACTATCATTTATACTTTGTACTACAACTGCTGGTAATTGGTTCTCGTCTCCGATAAAAATCCATTTCTTAAAGTGCTTTAGAAATCCAATGATTTGAGGTTCCAGCACTTGTGATGCTTCGTCAATTATAAGTGTCTCGAATTTTTTAAATTTTAAGATGTCGAGGCTATTTGCAAAAGTTGATATAGTTGAAACATAGACATTATTTTTCTGAATAACTTCGTTAAGTTCATCGAGCTTTAATCGACCTGATAAGTCAGACCAATAATATGGTTTATCGCCTTTCCCTAAGCGAATGCAGTCAATCTTGAGACTAAGTAATTTTTCACAAATTTCATCAACGGCTCGGTTAGTAAAAGCAACAACCATTATGTCATTATCGGGGTTCGCTAAGTTCCTTACAATTTCTACCAAAACCTTTGAGGTTTTTCCAGTTCCAGGAGGTCCTTGAATTAAATAATAATCTTTAGCTCTTACAGCATTCTTTACATTATCAAATTGTACTTCGTCTAATCCATTATTAGGTATTTCAATTGAGCTGTCAAACTGAGGTCGTGACATACCCAAAACGAGGTCAGTTACTCGTTTTTCCGATTTAAGGAATTCATAAAGCAGCTGAAGTAATTGCTTATATCCTGTTTCTCTGAAATCTCTGTCTAATGCCCAATATTCACTATTTTTAAAATAGTTCTTGTTAAGTTGTTTATTTATTAAACTTATCTCAATAGAATTTGCATTTACCGATACCACATAGCATTTAAGTATCTGAGATTTTAATGGATGTATTTCATCGGGATTGGGAGTTGGATATAAGATTGCCGTATCTCCAATCCGGAAGGAACTAACATTGACGACACTTGAAAAGATATTTTTGTCGAGAGATAATTTAATATGAAAATCATCCGAAATTTCTTTGACTTTCAAATATATTAAAACATCATAGTTCTCTATTTTATCCGACTTTGATGCTTTCCATAATTCAGCGTATCCATTAGACTTGTTGTAAGAGTCATTACTGCCAATTTTTGCAACTTGTAATTCTCTGTAAATAAACCTTAAGAAACCAAAAAAATACGACTTGAGTATTTCATCCAGATTTTCAATTGTACTTTTAAATTCAACTACCAAATCTTCAAGAAATTTTGGATAAGGACCAAATGTTTCTGAAAGGATTTCAAGAAATGGTTCGTAAATACCTCTTGCAAGTTTGAGCTCGCTTGAAACTATTCGGTTACGAAGCATTAACAATTCCTGCTTAGACAAATATTTTTCACCTGCATCAACGTTTCTTAAAGGTTTCTCTTCAATTGGTGCACTGGAATATAAAATTGAATTGTAGCCAATCCGGTTGGGATATGTTGATGAAATAAGTAAGTCGTAACACATAGTTTGAGCTTCATGGTTCAGGTATAATCCAATATTTGTTCCTGGATAGTTCTTTGATGATTTGAGTTCAATAATATCTTTTTGTTGACTTTCACTGCCATAATCAATGAGCATATCAAGCCTTCCTTGCAGACCGTATTTGTTGGATATAAATGTGGGTTCGAGTATAATTTCTTTACCCTTATAATTTTGGATAATCTGTTTTAACTGTTTTTCATGATCATTGGCCTCAATGAAGGTTGCTTGAATTTTTGACCGGTCATATTCACCTTTTTCATTAGCTATACATAACATACCAAAAGAATTCTCACGCATTACTGTTTCAAAGGATGTTTTGTAATTATAATTCTCATCTGTCACAAGGTCATCCAACATTTTACCAACAATATTTCCCACCATAATTCTATCGGTTATCTCCCCTTTAGTAAAACGATTAAGAATATAGAGCAAAGGATTGTCTTCGTACTTTCCAAATGATTTATTATTGAATTGCCTGCACTCTGAAAGTTCCTTTGCATCAATTAAATAATCTGGTTCCAATACAACATATGACTTATCTGTTGTATAAAATTCATCTTCCTTGTCTTTGTATTGCTTAACATTGGTTACATAAATATTTTGATATGGTTCTACGATTTTTCCAAAAATCGACAAATCACTTCCAAACCCGTTTTCATTTTTATTGTTCCAAAGTTTAAGCTTGATTACTCCTAGGCTGTCAGTATTGCATGTCAATACACAAAATTTTCCTTCAATTTCACCGAAAGGCATAAAAATATCTTCAACTACAGCGTAAAAATCATAGGTTGGTAATGAAGGTCTTTTAAATGCTGTTTTCTTAGTTATTTCATCAATAGATGATTGATAGTATTCAATTATTTTAAGAGGAATAGCTTCCTTCGAGAAATGTGATATGACTTCTGCCAGTTGATATACGCTTTTTTGGTCATCCAATTCTGTCGGTTGAAATTCGGTTTCATGTACAACCTGATTTGCGAATTTTCTTAATGCATGAGTATTGTCAACTATATTTTTTGGTGTTTCATATTCGTTGAAAATATAAATGCTTCTTGCATTTAATCCACTAATGTATTGCTTGGCATCAACAGTTAATGCTTTAAACAAGTCATCTAGAATAGACCTGTATTTTGGTATCTTTTCTTTTGGCTTAAGAGATTTATTTTCAGTTGTCTCTAAAATTCTATCAAAAAGTAATGCTCCTATTTGTTTATCAATATTTTTCATAGTAACGATATCTTTAGCGTTGGTAAAATTGCACTCTTTGACAAAGCTTTGGTTGCAGTGTTGGCTCGTGGGGCTTTGGCAATGTGTGCAATGTGGGTCGGCTGAATTTCAAAATTTTTGTGCGGTGGGTAAAAAAAATTAAAACACTTTCGGGTCGGCAATGAGTGTCGGATTATTTGTCTGTCAGTTTCGCTTTTCATTCCAAGTTTAATATTCATTTTTCATTGTCAATTTGCTGTGTCGTTGTCTTTCTCCGCTTGTGCATAACGGTTCGGGCTATGTGCAGTGGCGGATTTGCGGGAGATTTTCTGTCGAAACGACAAAGAAAATCGAGCGGGAATCAGACCTGCACCCACCACCGAAACCGCCATGGCATATAGCCGTTGTTAAGCACTGGCGTTAATGTTGACGCGGAAACTGATCTCCC
>Ga0116158_10003848_pt1 | contig 12921 bp, 9 predicted proteins | sample AD_UKC052_MetaG_FD_89883 | JGI IMG/M metagenome (GOLD analysis project Ga0116158, IMG submission 89883) | Active sludge microbial communities of municipal wastewater-treating anaerobic digesters from USA - AD_UKC052_MetaG | ecosystem: Engineered > Bioreactor > Anaerobic > Digestate | place: USA... | reverse complement strand
TTCCGTACCGCCATTGCCCTGGTGGTCGCTCTGGTTTTCTGCTTTATCATCGGTCCCAGGCTGATCGCCCTCCTCAGGCGGGTCAAGTACGGACAGAACATCCGGAGTGACGGGCCTGGGACACATCTTGTCAAGTCGGGGACCCCGACCATGGGCGGAATCCTGATTCTGGCGGCATTGGCTCTCTCGGTCCTCCTTTTCGGAAACCTCCGCAACCCCTATGTCCTGATTGCCCTCTTTGCGACGGTGCAGTTCGGGATCATCGGATTTGTTGACGACTATCTCAAAATCGTCCGCAAGGATACCCGAGGTTTGCCGGCCCGTTACAAGATGCTCATGCAGCTTGTTGTCTCCGCTTCGATTGTTGCCGCACTCTACCTCAATCCGCTCCGTTCGCCCGAACTGACAAAGATCTTCATCCCGTTTTTTGCCGATCTCTCGATCGATCTCGAGTGGCTCTATATCCCATTTGCGATCATCCTGCTCGTCGGTTCATCCAATGCGGTCAATCTGACGGACGGTCTGGACGGTCTGGCCATCGGCCTGACCCTCTTTGTGGCGACGGCCTTTGCCGCAATCGCCTATCTGACTGGCCACTTCAATATTGCAAATTATCTCAAGATCCCGTTCATCTCCGGGGCGGCTGAAATCACGGTCTTCTGCGGGGCGCTGATCGGGGCCGGTCTCGGGTTCCTCTGGTTCAATTCCCATCCGGCTGAGGTCTTCATGGGTGATACCGGAAGCCTGGCCCTCGGCGGGACGCTTGGCCTGATGGCGCTCATGCTCAAAAAAGAACTGCTTCTGATCCTGGTCGGTGGCGTCTTTGTCGTCGAGGCCCTCTCGGTCATCATTCAGGTGACCGTTTTCAAACTCAGGGGAAAACGGGTCTTCAAGATGGCTCCGATCCATCATCACTACGAACTCAAGGGATGGCACGAGAACAAGGTCATTACCCGTTTCTGGATCATCGGCTTGCTCTTGGCGATCCTGGCACTGGCCACACTCAAGGTGAGGTAGTCCGGATGCCTCTCAAGAACGGAAGCCTGATTCTCGTCGTCGGATTCGGTCTCAAGACCGGCGTTTCCATCGCGCGCTTTGCTCTTACCCGCGGGGTCAGGGTGCGGGCGGTGGACAGCAAGCCGGCGGAGAAATTGGCGGACTCGATGCGCGCCACCGGAAACGCGGTCGAGCTTGTTTCCGGCGGGATGCCTCTCTCGGCCCTGGATGGCGTCTCGCTCGTCGTCCTCTCGCCCGGAGTCCCCAGAAACGGCGAACTCTTGACCGAGGCGGACCGGCGCGGGATTCCCGTGATTGGTGATATCGAATTGGCGTTCCGCTACGCCCGTTGCCGGATGGCCGGCATCACGGGGACCGATGGAAAATCGACAACGACAGCCATGGTGGGGAGCATTCTTGAAACGGCATCCCTCGGACGGGTTGCCGGAAATATCGGCATCCCAGTGCTTGATGTTGTCGACGGAATGGCTCCCGGCTCCATCTTGGCGCTCGAACTCTCGAGCTTCATGCTCGAATCGATCGAGAGGTTCAAACCCGAGGTGGCGGCGATTCTCAATCTGGCCGAGGACCATCTTGACCGCTACCCGGATATGGAGTCGTACCTCGCCGCCAAACTCCGGATTTTTTCCAATCTTGATGCCGGCTGCACTGCTGTCTGGCCAACGGACAATCCCTGGAGCGGGCGGTTTGCCGGGGCCATCCCGGCCGGTGTCCGCAGAGTGAGTTTTGCCCTGGATGATGCCGCTGCGGATGTCCATCTCGGGACGACAGGGGAAGGTGTCGAGATCCTCATGATTGCAGGGGAGCCCTGTCTTCCGGCCGGGGATCTGCCCGTGATGGGCCGACACAACCTCCGGAATGCCGTTTCGGCCGCGGCGATTGCGTTTGCACTCGGGATTTCACGTCAAGCGATTGCAGACGGGCTGCGTGCCTTCCGCGGACTGCCCCATCGTTTCGAGAATGCCGGAACGGCCGCCGGGGTGCGCTTCATCAATGACTCCAAGGCGACGACCATCTCCGCGGTGGCAACGGCCCTCGATTCAGCCGGTGCGGGTTCCTGTATCCTGATCGGGGGACGGGACAAGGGACTGGAGTTCAGTCCGCTCCGGGAAGCCATCCTGCGCAAAAATCTTGTCGTCTTTCCCTTTGGCGAGGCCCGGGAAAAAGTCCGCGCACAGCTCGGGTGCGAGCGGGCCGGAGATCCTTCGCTTGAAGTGGTCGTGCGTGAAGCCTGGGAGTATGCCCGCAGAAACAGGGCGGCCGAGATCATTCTCGCACCAGGCTGTACTTCGTATGACGAATTTCCGAATTTTGAAATCCGTGGTGAGTTTTTCAAGGACCTGGTCAAACGGCTCCGGCTGGAGGTGGGCGATGGGGAAACCTGACATGCCGCTCTTTGTCCTCTCCCTGGTGCTGATCCTGCTTGGAGTTCTTCTCGTCTACAGTACGAGCACGACGGTCGGTCGGCGATATTATGACAACACGGATGCGTTTCTCGTCCGGCAGGCCATCGCGGCCTTTCTGGGAATGGCGCTTCTCGTCGGATTGATCTTCGTTCCTCATGAAAAAATACGTGAAAACACGGTTCCGATTGTCGCTGGAATCTTCGTCCTCCTTGTCCTGGTCCTGATACCCGGGATCGGACGGGTGGCCAACAATGCCAGACGCTGGATCGGGTTTGGGCCCTTCCAGATCCAGCCATCAGAGCTTGCCAAACTCGGTGTGATTATCTACCTCTCGATGATCATGACAAAAAAGCGGGCCCAGGGAGTCGTTGCCGTTCTGAGGGGGTTCATGCCACCCCTGATCATCATTGTTCTCATGACAGGGCTGGTCTATCTTGAACCGGATCTTTCGACAGCACTCTTCATTCTTGCCCTCGGGCTGGTTCTCTTTCTCATGGGGGGGGTGCCTCCGGGACACGTGTTCGGCATGATCCTGGCCGCCGTTCCCTTCGGCCTGGTCCTGGTCTTCAGCCATGAGTACATGAAGAGCCGGCTCTTTGCCCACCTCGATCCCCTGACCGATGCCTCGAACAAGGGGTACCAGATTGTGCAATCCCTGCTCTCGTTCCAGCATGGCGGGGCTTTTGGCAAGGGGATCGGGCACGGGACGCAAAAAATGGGTCCGCTTCCCGAATCACATACCGACTTTGTCCTGGCAGCCCAGGCCGAGGAGATCGGCGCTTTCGGAATCACGCTGCTCCTGCTGCTGGTTCTGGCCCTGGTCTGGAGGATCTTCAGGGTCGCTTCCAGATCTACGGACGACTTTTCCAGACTCTTCTGTTTCGGTGTGGCCATGATGATCGGATGGCAGGCATTGGTGAATGCCGCCATGGTGACGGGTCTGGTTCCGACGACCGGGTTGCCGTTTCCGTTTTTCAGTTATGGAGGTTCGTCGCTCCTCATGCTCAGCATGGCATTGGGGATCGTGCTCAATATTTCGAGGTCCAGGACAGCGTGAAGGAGAACAAGGCCATGGTTGTGTTTGTCACGGCGGGTGGCACGGGAGGGCATATCTTTCCCGGACTGGCACTGTATGAAGAACTGGTGCGACGGGGGCACGAGGTGCTCTTTGTCGGATCCAGTGCGGACCGTGTCCGTTTTGAATCCATCGAAAGACTCGGGAACCGCTTTGTCGGTTTTCGGGTCCAGCAGTTGTACCGCAGGAAGATCTGGAAAAATTTTTCCGGCCTGCTTCTCTTCATCAGGGCTGTCCGCGCAGCGCGCGCCCTGATAAAGTCCTTTTCACCTGATGTCTGCGTCGGGATGGGCGGGTTTGCGAGTGCGCCCCTCATACTCGCCTGCAAACTCAAGGGCATCCCGTATTGCATTGCCGAACAAAATGCCATCCCCGGGCGGGCCAACCGTTTTCTGGCTCGCTGGGCGAGTGCCGTTTTTTTGAATATGCGGCAGGCCTTTGACGGATTCAAGGGAAGAATCCGTGAACGCTGCCATATCACCGGAAACCCGGTCCGTCCCGGTTTTGGCGCGGTTTCACAACGCGAAGCCCGCCAGAGGATGGGACTCGTTCCCAAGGGATTTGTCCTGGGCATAACGGGGGGGAGCCAGGGGGCGCGTGCGATCAATACCGCCATGGCCAGCTTTGCGCGCAAGCATCGCAAGATCACGCTTCTCTGGAGTTCCGGCAATGCCGGGTATGCCGAGGTGACGGAAGCCTGTGCCGGGCTGGAAAACGTCTTTGTCCACGCCTTTGTCGAGGATATGGCCGCCTTCCTGTCGGCTTCTGATCTGGTTGTCTCCAGGGCCGGGGCGACGTCCCTTTCGGAGCTTGCGTCCTGTTCGGTGCCGTCCGTCCTGATCCCGTACCCTTGGGCCGCGGATGATCACCAGACCAGGAACGCGCGGGCCTGGGAGGCCGCCGAGGCAGCGATCGTCGTTCCGGAGGGCGCTGACTTTGGCGAGCGTCTGGAAAACACAATCAACGATTTGGTCAAAAAGCCGCAAAGACTCGAAATGATGCGCAAGGCTGCAGGCAGACTCCATGATGCGACAACCCTTGGCAGGATGGCGGATCTGGTTGAGGCATCCGGCAGGTCGAGACGCGGTTCGGAGGAAGGATGAGAATGGAGCGTGAATTGAAGGCTGAGAGGATCGGCGTTCTCTGCGGTGGCATGTCTGGCGAGCGCGAAGTCTCGCTCCGGAGCGGGGAGAACGTGTATCAGGCCTGCCGCCGGCTCGGTCTGGATTGCGTCAAGATCGATGTGGGAAGCGATATTGCCACCCGCCTCGTTGAAGAAAGAATCAGCCTGGCCTATATTGCCTTGCACGGGAAGTGGGGGGAGGACGGCTGTGTCCAGGGCCTCCTCGAACTTTTGCGGATCCCCTATACCGGCTCCGGTGTCATGGCCTCCGCCATCGGGATGAACAAGCTCTATACAAAAAGGATTCTCGAGGCCGAAGGGATCCCCGTCCCGGGCTGCGTTGTGATCGACCAAGCCGATCCGGAAGGGAGTGCGGAGGAGGCCATCAAACGCTTCGGGCTTCCTCTTGTGGCCAAACCGGTCGAGGAGGGTTCGTCGATTGCGGTCACGATCGCTCATGACCGGGAAACACTCCTGGGTGCTGCCCGCGATCTGGCACAACGCTATCATCAATCGATCATCGAGTGCTTCATTGCCGGGAAGGAGATCACGACGGGCGTGCTCGGTACGGGCAGTGCTGCCCGGGCCCTTCCCATCCTCGGATTGGAGCCGGTGGCCGGCAAGGAGTTCTATGACTACGAGGCCAAATATACTCCGGGAATGACACGGTTTATCCTTCCGGCCGATCTTCCACCCGAGATCACCCGTCGTGCGCAGGACCTGGCGGTCCAGGTCCATCGTACAATCGGGTGTCGGGGGGTTTCACGCGTCGATGCCATGGTCCAACCGGATGGTGCGATCAGCATTATCGAGATCAACACCCTCCCGGGAATGACAGCGACCAGTGATCTCCCGGCTGAAGCAGCCGAGGCGGGCATCAGTTTTGACGGGGTTGTCGAGAGAATCCTGCTTTCGGCGCTCGAGGATTGTACCTTTTGATCCTCGGTGTGGTGGGAGTGAGTCCCGAAGGCTGTGGTTGGGCCTGACGGAAAAAAGATTTTTTAAGGTTTTCATAAAAAAAGACTTGCGCTGGCTGGAATGAATCCGTACAATGGCTAAATTCCGGCAATGGTTTTCGGGAGGGGCATTTGAACAGTACCATTGCAGTCGGTCTTGATATCGGGACAACCAAGGTTTCGGTTGTCGTCGGAGAGCGGGATGTCAACGGACTGATCGAGATCAAGGGTGTCGGGACTGCACCATCAAACGGATTGCGAAAGGGCGTTGTCGTTAATATCGACGCCACAGTCGAGTCGATCCGCAAGGCAGTTGAAGAAGCGGAATTGATGGCGGGCCTGAGCATCAAGGAAGTTTACGTCGGAATTGCCGGCGGTCACATCGAAGGGATGAATTCCCGCGGGGTGATTGCCGTCTCGAGCAAGGGGCGCGAAATCACCCAGCCCGAAGTCGAGCGTGTGATTGATGCCGCCCGGGCGGTTGTCATTCCGAGTGACCGGGATGTGATTCACGTCCTGCCCCAGGAGTTCATTGTCGATGAGCAGGACGGGATCAAGGATCCGGTCGGGATGTGCGGTGTCCGGCTTGAGGCCGAGATCCATATCGTGACCGGTTCCGTGACCTCGATGCAAAACATCGTCAAGAGTGTGCAGCGTGCCGGGCTCGATGTCCGGGATATCGTGCTGCAACCCCTGGCTTCAGCCAATGCGGTCCTCTCCGAGGACGAAAAGGAGCTGGGCTGCATCCTGATCGATATCGGAGGCGGGACGACGGATGTCCTGATGTATGTGGATGGCGCCGTCTGGCATACCGGGGTTCTGTCGATCGGTGGTGGACACCTCAGCAATGACCTCTCGGTCGGATTGCGGACGCCGACGGTCTCTGCCGAGGTGATCAAACGGAAGTACGGTTGTGCGATGCGGGGACTTGTCAATCCCGCGGAGATGATCGAGGTTCCGGCAGTTGGTGGCCGGCCACCCCAGCGTGTTCCGAGGACGGTTCTGGCGGACATCCTGCAACCCCGCATGGAGGAGATTTTCTCCCTGGTCAACCGAGAAGTTCAGATGACGGGACTCAGGGAGATGATTGCGGCCGGGGTTGTGATCACGGGAGGCGCCTGTCTGGTCGAGGGGACCGCCGATGTTGCCGAGGAGGTCTTCAAATTCCCCGTCAGAGTCGGAATGCCAAGGAATGTGAGCGGGCTCAAAGACATGGTCGCCAGTCCGATCCACGCGACGGCTGTCGGTCTCTGTCAGTACGGGATCATCGATCAGGAGATCAAGGGGAACAACCTCCAGCCGAGGGGCGGACGATTGTTCGGAGATTTCCGGGATCGCGTGAAAGGTTGGCTCAAGGAATTCTTTTAAAGTATATTGATAGAGCGCTTTCCCGGCTGGATGGGACCCCGGGGAAGGGTTTGTATATGATCCAGGCAGTACGTCATTCATGGGAGGGGAAGATGACGATCGAGATGGTGGAACCGAGCAGCAATCCTACGGTGATCAAGGTGATCGGAGTAGGGGGTGGTGGCTGCAATGCGGTCAACCGCATGATTTCCTGCAGGATGGAGAATATCCAGTTCATTGCAGCCAATACCGACGCACAGGTGCTTTTCAAGTCCAACGCGCTTGAAAAGATCCAGCTCGGGCAGCGCCTGACAAAGGGGCTGGGTGCCGGAGCGAGTCCAGATGTCGGAGAAAAGGCCTGCGAGGAAGCCCAGGAGCGGATTGCCGAGGTTCTCCAGGGTGCCGACATGGTGTTTGTGACCGCCGGGATGGGCGGTGGTACCGGGACGGGGGCAGCGCCAATTGTTGCCAAGATCGCCCGGAGTCTGGGTGCCTTGACGGTCGCCATCGTGACCAAGCCGTTCCATTTCGAGGGCAAAAAGCGCATGGAACAGGCCGAGGAGGGCATCCGCAGGCTCATCGAGCATGTGGACACCCTGATCACGATCCCCAACCAGAACCTGATCAAGATTTCCGATCGCAAGACCTCTCTCGAAGACGGATTCCGGATGGCAGATGATGTTCTTCGCCAGGCAGTCCAGGGCATCTCCGATCTGATCACCAAAACCGGGCATATCAATGTCGATTTTGCCGATGTTCGCAAGATCATGTCCAACAAGGGGCAGGCCCTGATGGGTGTCGGAATTGCCGGAGGGGAGAACAAGGGCGCGGCCGCTGCCCGGGCTGCGGTCAACAATCCCCTCCTCGAGGATTCATCCATCGAGGGAGCCGAATCCCTCCTCGTCAACATCACCTCCGACCATAATTTCTCGATAACAGAATATCAGGAAGTTGTGGATGCTGTCCGCGAAAAGGTTTCCCAGGACGCCGAGATCATCTGCGGGAACGTCTTTGATGACCGTTACAAGGACGAGGTGATGGTTACGGTGATTGCGACCGGATTCCGCCACGCACGCGAGCGGGTTGTTGCCGGTGGTAATGTCGAATTCGTTTCCAACAATGATTTTCTGGGCGGGGTCCGGACTGCGTCCCAGTATGACAAAGTCCCGCCATCCCGCGAAGCTGTTCCCGAGCCGGTTTTTGCGGGCGGAGCCTATTCCGGGTACAGCGATGACAATATCGATATTCCGGCTTTCCTGCGGAACAGAAATCAGCACCGCTGAACAATTCAGGGGATATCCTGAGAGGGACACCGGCGTGGTGTCTCTCTTTTTTTTGGGAACAATCTTCAGCCATGGTCGGGCTGCTCCATCCCCGGTTTGAACCGCAGGCCGGAAACTGGTATACTAGAGGGAAGCGGGAAATCATCCGGCGGAGGAAGACCATGCGGAGTACAGTCAATTCGTGGCGGGTTGGTGTATGGTGTCTTGTCGCTCTGCTTGTCGGGTGCGGTGAAACCAAGATCGACGAGCACAAGAATATCAAGGACGGAAAGAACGTGGTAGTCCCGTCGAGAAAAGAATATCCGAACATGGTATTTATTCCTGCCGGGGAATTCCTGATGAGTACATCCTCAACGGATCAGGGGAGACGGCGCGTCCATCTCAAGGCTTTTTACATCGATATCTATGAAGTCTCGAACGCACAGTATGAAGGATTCATCAGTGATGGCGGATATGCCCGCGAGGAACTCTGGAGCAAGGAAGGATGGGCTTGGCGTTCGTCAAACGGGGTCACCATGCCGAAGTGGTGGAAGACTGGCCGCTACAGAATCGGTCCGATGCATCCTGACTATCCAGTTGGTGGTGTCTCATGGTACGAAGCTGAGGCCTTTGCCCGTTGGGCCGGGAAACGTCTTCCGACGGAAGCGGAGTGGGAGATGGCGTCCCGGGGGATGGATGGGCGGCTTTTCCCCTGGGGGAATGATCCCGTCGATGCCGATGGTGTCTATCGGGCCAATTTCGAACCGGTCAATGACGGGAATATGCATGCCGGCCGGATTGACTCGTATCCGCTGGGGAAAAGTCCCTGGGGGTGTTTCAATATGCTCGGAAATGTCTGGGAGTGGGTTGCAGACAGTGCGACCAAAAATGGCAGATGGTATCGTACCCTTCCGGATAAAAATCCTGTCTTTACAGCAGAAACAGGCTACAAACTCATGCGCGGTGGTTCATGGTATAAAGGATTCAGTGTGTATGATTATTTCTTCCGTCTTGCAATCGAGCCGGGAGTCATGGCGTATGACGATTTCGGTTTTCGTTGTGCCCGTGATGCGGACTGATCCGGAATCCACGGAAATGGAGGCATGATGCGCCTGTTGATGCTGCTTTTGGTGTTTGGCCTGCTGGTTGTGACGGGTTTGATCGTGCACGAGAATGCGGCCGAGACGGCCCGGATGACGGTTTTCGGGCGGGTCGTTTTTGAGGGGGTTCCCGTGCCGGTCCTGATTCTTGTTTCTCTGGTTGCCGGCATGCTCCTCATGATGCCCTTCCTGGCAGTCGCCCGTATACGGAAGCGTCCAACCAAAAAAGATTCTGTTGAACCTTCATCGGACAGGAACAGTCCGGGATGAGAATCCGTCTTCTGCCCGTTCTGCTTCTGTTCATCCTTGCTTCGATTCCGGTTTTTCCGGCTGTACGGTCCATCGATGATGCCCGCAAGGCTATCGCCTCCGGTGACGAGCCGGGGGCTCGTGCCATCCTCCAGACGATTCTCAGATCCGGCGGGAATTCGCCCGGCAGGGCCGGGGTCCTTGCGCTTCTGATTTCCCTCGAGCACCTCGTGGGCCCGAGGATCGCACTCCTCGAAGAATATGTCCGGCGCTATCCACGCGAGAAGGACTGGAGGGGAATGGTCAAGGAGCTGGCCTGGCTCCATCTTGCCAGCGGAAAGTATGCCGATGCCGCACTCCTGTTGACGCGACTGGTCGCTGTTCCCGAGGAACGGGAATCCGCCCTCCTGGGGCTGGTGAGGATTGCCATCGCCCAGGAACACTGGGATCAGGCCGAACGTTCCTGTACTGCCCTTGAGCGGGAGTATCCGGACGGAGTGTTCCGCCCGACGGTGCTGGCATGCCAGGCCAGGATCCATCTGGCGAGGGGACGCAACAAAGAAGCATCACTGGCCTGGCATGCCATCATCGAAAAATTCGGTCGATCCGATGAAGCCCCGGGGGCATGGCTCGCTCTTGGCGAAATGGCCGCCACGGCCAAGGATATCCGCCTGGCCCAGGACTATCTGACCAAGCTGGTTCGGGCTTTTCCGGCTTCAATGGAAGCGGGGCTGGCCAGGAGCCGGCTGCGTCTCCTGGCCGTGGAGAATCCCCGGACGAGCAATCTGCGTGTCTGGGAGGTGCAACTGGCGGTGTATCATGCCAAGTCCCAGGCTGAAGCCTTTGTGGCGAAACTGCGTGCCGCTGGGTATCTTTCTTTTGTGCAACAGGAGACCGTGGGCGGAAGAATCCAGTACAGCGTCCGGATGGGGTATTTCAGAACCAGAGAGGATGCGGCACAGGTCCTTGCCGGGATGCAACACAAGGGCTATGAGGGATTCATCCGCACCCGGACGGTCACAGTCACGGAGGACGTCCTTGGGCGAGAGTAATCAGACACCCATGATGCAACAGTATCTTGCCATCAAAAAACGCTATGGCGGGATGCTTCTTTTCTTTCGGTTGGGCGATTTTTACGAGATGTTCTACCAGGATGCGGAGGAAGCGAGCGCTCTCCTCGGCCTGACACTGACCTCGCGGAATGGCATGCCGATGTGTGGCGTCCCCTGGCATGCCGCCGAAGGGTACATCGCCCGGATCCTCAAAGCCGGGAAGCGTGTCGCGATCTGCGAACAGGTGGAAGACCCGGCCAAGACCAAGGGTCTGATCCGCCGTGAGGTGACCCGGGTGATCACACCCGGGACGGTTACGGATGAGAAGCTTCTCCAGACCGACGAAAACAATTTTTTGATGGCCATCTGGCTGGATCAGCATAATGCCGCTCTGGCGGTTGCCGATATTACTACGGGTGAATTCGGCGTTGCCAGTTGCCAGGGCGATGTCCAGAAGCTGAATGCGTTTCTCGAGGACGAGATCATCCGGTTCGCTCCGAGCGAGATCGTGACGTTGGCCTCGCAGGCCACAAAGATTCCCGTCGGCCTGATCCAGGGGATCTCTCTGACGACCGTGGCCGATCATCTTGTCCACCCCCAGATTGCCCGGGAGACGCTCTGTGCCCAGTTCCAGACGGCTTCCCTGGATGGTTTCATGATCAATGAGGAGGACGGTTCCCTCCAGGCGGCAGCCATTGCCCTGGCCAGTCTCAGGGAGATCCGGCTGGGAGCGGTCGAAAGCATCACAACGATCAAGAGGATGGATTCGGGCGGGACGGTCATGCTTCCGGCCATCACCCAGACCAACCTCGAATTGGTCCGCTCCCTCTCCGGTGGTGAAGAACGGACATTGGTCTCTGTTCTTGACAGGACGGCGACTCCCATGGGAAAGAGACGGATCAGGCAGAACATCCTTGCACCCATGCTGGACCCGGTTGCCATCAACAAGCGCCTGGACCTGGTTTCAGTCCAGACAGCGGACAGGGTCTTTCTCGATGCCGTCATCCAGTCACTCGGCAGGATCCGGGATCTGGAGCGGTTGGCATCCCGGGTCGCTCTTGGGCGCGCCAATGCCCGCGATCTTGTCGCGATTGCCGCATCTCTCGAGGAGGTCAGGGTTCTTCGCAAACGACTTTTGGAGAAACCGGAGTACTTCGAGATCTGTCAGGGGATCGATCCGTTTGATCGTCTGATTGCGGCCCTCCGTGAAGCACTCCTTGATGAACCGGCTGCCGGGATTGATGAAGGGGGGATGATCCGGTCCGGCTTCTCTCCCGAACTTGATGAACTGAGGGGCTTGCAGAGTGGGGGAGAAGAGGCTCTGGCCGCGATGCAGCAGCGGGAACGTGAGCGGACCGGGATAGGATCGCTCAAGATCCGCTATAATCGTGTGATCGGGTATTTCATCGAGGTCTCGAAGTCGAATCTGGCCAGCGTGCCGTCCGAATACATCCGCAAACAGAGCATGGTCGGTGGCGAACGCTTTGTGACGGATGAACTCCGCGAGTATGAGGAAAGGATTCTCGGGGCCCAGGAACGGATCATCGAGCTGGAACGCTCCCTCTTCAAAACCCTCACGCAGGAGACAGCGAACTGGGTTGCGCGGATCAATGCGGCCGCCGACCGGATCGCCGAGGTGGATCTTTTGGCCTGCTTTGCAAAAAACGCCCTGGATTACGGATACATGCGCCCGGTTGTGGACGGGAGTGACAGGCTGAGCATTGTCGAGGGCAGGCATCCCGTGATCGAACGTGTCATTCCGGAGCCCTTCGTTCCGAATGCGACAGAACTGGATCTGGCCGAGAATCGCATCAAGATCGTGACCGGACCCAATATGGCCGGAAAATCCACCTACCTGAGACAGACGGCGCTCATCGTCCTGATGGCCCAGATCGGATCGTGGGTGCCGGCAGCCAGTGCCCACATCGGTGTCGTGGACAGAATCTTCACGCGTGTCGGGGCGAGTGACAATCTCGCCAGGGGACAGAGCACCTTTCTTGTGGAGATGCTCGAAACGGCGGCCATCCTCAACAATGCAACGGCCCGCTCCCTGATCATCATGGACGAGATCGGGAGGGGAACGAGTACCTATGACGGACTCTCTCTGGCACGGGCGGTCGCCGAGTATCTTCTGGAGCATGTCGAAGTTGGCGGCCGGACCTTGTTTGCGACACATTATCATGAAATGACGGTTCTCGGGGAGCGGGAGGGCGCCGGAAACCTGAATGTCCAGGTCCGGGAGTGGAATGACGAGGTGATCTTCCTCCGCAAGGTGGTTCCTGGTGCGGCGGACAAGAGTTACGGGATCCATGTGGCCCGTCTGGCCGGTCTTCC
>Ga0116158_10003847_pt1 | contig 12922 bp, 10 predicted proteins | sample AD_UKC052_MetaG_FD_89883 | JGI IMG/M metagenome (GOLD analysis project Ga0116158, IMG submission 89883) | Active sludge microbial communities of municipal wastewater-treating anaerobic digesters from USA - AD_UKC052_MetaG | ecosystem: Engineered > Bioreactor > Anaerobic > Digestate | place: USA... | reverse complement strand
TGCTACACGCAGCGCGACATCCACAACGCCACCACCATCATCGATTACCATCCGTGGTGCGAGTTCCCGCGTGGTTACCTCAGCACGCCGGATACGGTGGAACTGAGCCTGGCCAACTTGGATCCCGTGAACCAGACGGTGGATGTGTATGTGCGCAACCCCACCAGCAGGGTGCTGGGTTACGAATTCTCCTTGGGCGGTCTCACGATCCAGTCGGTCACCAACCTTGCCCCGAACCTGGTGGGCGATATCTCCATGAACTCCTCTCTGGGCGGCACCAAGGTGATCGGCTTGTCCTACGTGGACAGTTCCATGGTGCGTAGTGTGACCGCTGTTCCGCTCTGCCGCATCAACTACCTGAGCTTGACCGGTGGCATGGTCTGCATCGCATCCATCACCGACATCGTGAACCAGGACGCCAACGATGTGGTCACCGAGATCACCGGCGGCTGCCTGGCCGTGCCGAACACCGTAGCGGTATCTCCCAAGGTGTGGCTGGATGGTCCGTATGATCCTGTGGCCGGCTTGATGCGTGACGATCTGCGCGCGGCTTCGCGTATCCCGACCACGGAGCCCTATACCGCACTCGGCTTCACACAGGTCGCTGGTGGCGGTGGAGAGTCCGTGAACACGAGCGTGCTAGCGGTGACCGGCAGCAATGCCATCGTGGATTGGGTCCTGCTCGAACTGCGCCTGCCCACCGCGCCATACACGGTCGTAGCCACACGCAGTGCGCTGCTTCAGCGCGATGGTGACATCGTGGCCACGGACGGCACCAGCGCAGTGACGTTCCAAGCCGCGCCGGGCAATTACCGCCTGGCCGTCCGCCACCGCAACCACTTGGGCATCATGTCAGGCAGCAGCCTAGCGTTGAGTTCCACCGCTAGCCCGATGGACATGCGTGCGGCCGCCACCTTGTGCTACGGCACCAATGCCCGGAAAGACCTCGGCGCCGGGGCTTGGGGCCTTTGGGCGGGTAACAGCAACATGGACGGCAGCCTGCTCTATACCGGCGCGAACAATGACCGCGATCCGATCCTTGTCGTGATCGGTGGCGTAGTGCCGACCACGGTGGTGACCGGGTACTATTTGGAAGACGTGAACCTCTCTGGCGAAGTGAAGTACACCGGATCGGAGAACGACCGCGACCTCATCCTACAGAACATCGGAGGTATCATCGCCACCAACTCCCAGATCCAACAACTGCCCTGACCAGGCATCGAAACCAGCTTTTCCAGAACCACCACCATGTCACGGAATTCTTTCGTTGGCTGCACAGCCGTCGCAGCCCTGCTGCTCGTTCAATTCCCCAGCTCCGCACAGATCGAACAAGGCGGTATCCCGGTAAGCCTACAGCGTTCATTGGATGCACCGTTGGGTGTTCGCCTGCCGAACGTGGATGTGGCGGCGTTGGCCGCCCAAGACCAAGTGAACGACCAGGATAAGAGCATTCCTTGGCGTTTCGGGAAGAACCATGCGGTGAACCTGGACCTGGACAACTCGGGGACCTGGTCGGTATTGGAGGATGGCACGCGCGTTTGGCGCATCGGCCTCGAGTGCCCGAACGCGCTGAGCGTGAACTTCGAGTTCCATGACTTCCGGCCGGCTCCGGGTGGTCGGATCTTCGTCTTGGACCAGTGGGGTGGACACATCGGAGCATTCACTGCTGCGAGCGACCCTATGGGCACCCATGTACTGGGTGTACAGGCCGTGAAAGGCTCCAAGATCGTGGTTGAATACAGCATCCCCGCCAACGGCCCACGTGGTGATCTGCGCATTGGCCAGGTCACGCATGGATACCGCGATGTACTTCGCTACGCGCGGGCGTTGAACGATTCAGGTACGTGCAACAACAACGTCATCTGCCCCGAAGGTGATCCGTGGCGCGACCAGATCCGGTCCGTGGCCATGATCACTGTGAACGGCAGCGGCATCTGCACCGGCACCCTGATCAACAACTGCGCGGAGAACGGCACGCCCTATTTCCTTACGGCCAACCACTGCCTACCCGGCAACCTCAACGTGAGCACCTGGGTGTTCCGTTTCAACTGGAACAGCCCCACTTGCACACCCACCACCAACGGCCCCACGAACCAGACGGTGAGCGGTGCCTCACTGCTCGTCAACAGCGGCGCCACCGATGTGGCCCTTTTGCAGCTGAACAGCACACCGCCCTCCTCCTACAACGTGTATTATTCCGGTTGGGATCGCAGCGGCACCTTCCCCACCAGCCAAACGGCCATCCACCATCCTCGTGGTGACATCAAGAAGATCAGCTTCGACAACGCCGCCGCCGGACAAGGAACCTACGGTGGTGCTTCGTGCTGGAGGATCTTCAACTGGGAGGATGGCACCACCGAGCCCGGTAGCAGTGGCAGTGGACTCTGGGATCAGAACAAGCGCCTGATCGGACAGCTCTACGGTGGTGACGCCACATGCACCAACAACGTGAACGACTATTACGGTCGCTTCGACCTGAGCTACCCCTTGCTCCAGACATGGCTGGGGAGTTGCGGCAACACTTTGAACGGATTCGACCCGAACACGCCTTCGGTGACCCTCGATGCTCAAGCGATCAGCATCAGCGGTGCCAGCGGGAACATCTGCGCCACGAGTGTAACGCCATCGGTCACCATCCGCAACGGCGGTACGAACGTGATCACCTCCTTCACGGTGAACTGGTCGATCCCGGGTGGACCTTCTGGAAGCACTCCATGGACAGGATCCCTCGCGAGCGGCAACACCACATCGGTATCGCTGGGCGCGATCACAGTCCCAGCGGGCATCCTCACCTTGAGCGCCACGGTGGCCTCTCCGAACGGTGGCACCGACCTCGCACCGGGCAATAACACCGCTAGCAGCAGCTTCAGTCATGGTCCGAACCAGGTCGCCTTAAACCTGACGCTTGACCGTTATGGCAGTGAGACCACGTGGTTGATCCGCAGTGGAGCGACCACGGTGGCCAGCGGTGGCCCATATACAGACGCGGCAGCCAACGGAGCTTACCCGCAAGCACCCATCACCCTGTGCTTGCCGAACGGGTGCTTTGATCTGGTAGTGAACGATTCATTCGGCGACGGCCTTTGCTGTGCCTACGGCAACGGTGCGTTCACGCTGACAGGAACTAGTGGCACTCTTGCTACGGGTGGCACCTTCACCACCAGCAGCGTGAATCCGTTCTGTGTGGAAACCACCACGGGTTCGTTGCTCAATGCACGGGTGTACCTCGATGGACCTTATGGCGCAGGGCCGCAGATGAGCGATGGTTTGCGGGCCGCAGGTCAGGTCCCCTTGGCACAGCCTTACACGGCCCTGGGCTTCACGCACGTGGGCAGTGGCACCGAGACCACCACGGCCGGTGTCCTCGCCACCACGGGCAACAACGCCATTGTGGATTGGGTGTTCGTGGAACTGCGTGGTGCTGCGCCCACTTATACCGTGCAGGCCACCCGCTGTGCCTTGTTACAGCGCGACGGCGACATCGTTGATGTGGACGGTAGCTCGCCGGTCACCTTCAACATCGCTGCAGGTAGCTACCATGTGGCCGTACGCCACCGCAACCACCTCGGAGTGATGAGCAACGGCACGGTGACCATCGGCAGCGCTGCTGGCAGTATCGACTTCACCAATGCGGCCACGGCCACCTACGGCACCGATGCACGACGCACGGTCGGCAGCGTGCGTACGCTCTGGACGGGCGATTGCAGCTCGGATGGGGAGATCCTGTATTCCGGCGGCGGCAACGACCGTGACCTGATCCTTGTACGTATCGGCGGTTCGATACCCACCAACTCGGTCACCGGCTACCTGCGGGAGGATGTGAACCTCGACGGTTCCGTGCTTTATACGGGTGGTGGCAACGACCGCGATCTGATCCTGCAGGCCATCGGCGGTGTGGTGCCCACGAACAACCGCGCCGAGCAACTACCCTGATCCTACTTCCGTGAAGCGAGCAGCACCCGCGCGTTCTCCAGCGCGGCTGCTGTGAGCTTGCGACCGCTCAACATCTGGGCGAGCGCCTCCACACGCTCTTCCGCGAGGACGGCACGTATGCTGGTGTTGACGCGTGCGCCCTCTTCGGCCTTGGAAACCACCAAGTGCGTATCGGCTTTGCTAGCGATCTGCGGCAGGTGAGTGATGGCCAGCACCTGGCGTTGTTTGGCCATACGCGCAATGAGCGAGCCCACGCGGTCGGCCACCTCGCCGCTCACCCCGGTATCGATCTCGTCGAAGACCACGGTGGGCAGGTCCTGCGAATCGGCGGCGAGGGAAATGAGGGCCAGCATCACACGGCTGAGCTCGCCACCGGATGCCACCTTGTCCAGCGGCGCCGGTGCCCTGTCCTTGTTGGCGCTGAAGACCGCACGCACACCATCCAGACCATGGGGCCCGCAGTGTTCCACCGCAGCGTCGGCGATGCGGTGCTCGAATTGGAACACGGCATGCGGCATGCCCAGGTCCTGCAGGATCGAAACCACCTTACTGGCCAAGGGTGTCACAGCGCCGGTGCGCGCGCGGGAAAGGACCATGGCCTGTCGTAACACTTCCTGCCCATTCGCATCGACATGCTCGGACAGTGCCACGATGCGGTCCGCCAAAGAGCCCACACGTTCGACCTTCTCGGCCAGCGCGCCTTGGATCACGAGCAACTCCGCATTGGATCCCACGCGGTGTTTCTGTTGCAAGCGAAGGATCATGTCCAAGCGCTCGCGCAATTGAGCGGCTTTCTGTGGATCCACCGCGATTCCGTTCACCGAGCGAGCGGCTTCGTCGGCGATGTCCTTCAACTCGATGTGTACGCCGTTGAGGCGCTCCAACAATGCACCGACAGTGGCATCCAGCCGTGCAGGTTTGGCGAGCACCTGTTTCACCCGGGCGAGTATAGGACCCAGGCCGTTCTCGTCGGTCACCGCCTCTTCCACGGTGTTCAGGGCTTGGATGAGTTCCTCGGCGTTCTCGGCTCGGGCCAACTCGTGCTCCATCGTCACCTGCTCATCGGGCAACAGACGCGCCTCTTCCAACTCGTTCAGCTGGAAGCGTGCGAAGTCGACCTCACCCTGTGCACGCACCTCCTCGGCCTGCAGTGCCTGAAGCTCTTGGTACTGGGAACGCCAAGCACCGAACAGGACCTTGTACGCTGCCACGGCCTCCTGCTGACCCGCGATGTGGTCCACGAGTCCCAGTTGGAAACGCGCATCGTTCAACAACAGGGTATGGTGCTGACTGTGAACGTGCACCAGCCGTTCGCCGAGCTCGCGCAGCTGATCCAACCGCACGGGGGTGTCGTTCACGAAGGCCCGTGAGCGCCCCCCTGGATCGAGTTGCCGACGCAGTAGGGTGAAGCGTTCGGGATGTACTTCGTTGCGCTGGAACCACTCGTCCAAGTGGAGGCCCTTGGTGTCCACCTCCAATTCGATCACACACCGCCGTTCACTATCACGGGCCACGGTGGCATCGGCGCGTTCGCCCATGGCCAGACCGAGCGCACCGATCACCAAGCTCTTGCCACTCCCGGTCTCACCGGTGATGATGGTGAGGCCCTTGGAAAGATCGAGCTCCAAGGAATCGATCAGCAAATAGTTGGTGATGGCGATGCGGCGCAGCATGATGGGAAACCCGTCAATATTCCGACGGCCAATATCGGAACGGAGAGCACAGTTCGCCGCTGAAAGTTATTAGAGCGCATCCAAGGACCCAACGGCACGACCTGCCAAGCCTGACCATTACAGCCGCAATCGCTTCCCGCTCGGGATCGCGACTACGAGCCGCGCATCATGTTCTGGTACTGGCTGATGTGCCCCGGATCGATGATCTGCAGGGTGTTGAAGAGCTTGGTCTTCTCCGCCGGATCGGCCTGTTTGAAGATCTCCACGATCTCGTTGTACTTGGCATTGAAGAACACCTGCAGGTTGTAGCTCGCGGGCTTCGCCTGATGCACCGTCTTGAGCTTCTCGATGCCTTGCGCGATGGTGCGGCGGCTGGTGATGGCATCGGTGCTCATATTGTCCAGACCGGTGCGGTGGAAATCATAGAGCAGGTCGCGGAACGGGCGGAACACGGCTTGCAGCTGGTTGTCGATCAACCAGTAGCGGTTGCGCTGGTCCTCGAAGGCCTTCCAGCCGCTTTCTGAAGCGCTCTGAGCATTGTTCACCACTTGCTGGGCCAGGGTATAGAACGGTGTTCCTCCGGTGGGACTGAAGGAGTCGCCATCGAGACCCAGAACGAAATAGGCGTAGAAGCCGAGCAGGGAACTCAGATTATTGAGGTGCCGTTCCGCGGTGAACTCGATCTGCGTGTTCTCCAAGAAGTTGAACTGCACCTGTGTGTCCACCAGGTCGAGGATGGGCGTGTTGTAGTCGGTGCCGTAGACAGGACGGGCGTAGATCACCTGCAGGTTGCCTTCGAAGCGGTCCGGGGCTGGCTGGCTGGTGATGGTGAGCAGCAGGTTGATGTCGATGCGTTCACTAGGTGCGAAGTTGAGGTTGGTGAAGCGACGGTTCTGGAAGAATTCCTTGATGGCCACTTCCAACGACTGGAAGACACGGGGCTGAGCCGTGGCGATCTGCGGGGCGATCACGCTGGCCTGGCAGTTGAATTCCTGGGCAAAGGAGCCAGGGATCAGGAGCAGGGGCAGGAACAGGAGCGCAAAATGTCGCGAGCGCATAGGATCAGAGGAGGGTTTCGATGCGGTCCAAGATAGCACGCGCCACCTCGGTCTTGGATAGTAACGGCAATGGTTCGGCTTTGGTACCCTTACCGATGAGGGTGACCTTGTTGGTGTCGTGGCCAAATCCGGCGCCGGCGTCCTTCAAGGAGTTGAGCACGATGAGGTCCAGGTTCTTGCGCTCGAGCTTGCCTTGGGCGTGGGCTTCGGCATCATCCGTTTCCAGGGCGAATCCCACCAACACCTGGCCGCTTGGCTTATGGGCACCCATCCAAGCGAGGATGTCCTCGGTGGGCTCCAGGTCGATGGAGAGCGCGCTGTCCTTCTTCTTGATCTTACTGTTGGCCGGGTTCGCTGGTCGGTAGTCGGCCACAGCGGCGCTCATGATCACCACATCGCTGGTGGAAGCGGTCGCTTTACAGGCCTCAGCCATCTGGGCAGCACTCACCACATCCGTGCGATGCACGCCGGTTGCACGCGTCGCGATGCTGCTAGGTCCGGTGACGAGTTGCACGGTGGCACCCCGCATGGCGGCCTCTTCGGCCAAGGCGAAACCCATCTTCCCCGAGGATCGGTTGCCGATGTAGCGCACGGGATCGATGGCTTCTTGCGTACCTCCGGCACTTACGAGGATCCGCTTGCCATTGAGTTTGCTAGCCCCAACCAGGTCCGCATGCAGTCGTGCGACGATGGCGTCCGGTTCGCTCATGCGCCCCTCTCCGCTCAGTCCACTGGCCAGTTCACCGCTCTCGGGCCCGATCTGCCGCACCCCGCGCGCCTTCAGCAGCTCCAGGTTCGAGTGCGTACTGGCGTCGCGGAACATCTCCAGGTCCATGGCGGGGGCCACGTATACCGGGCAGGTGGCACTGAGGTAACAGGCCAGCAACAGGTTGTCGCACTGCCCTTGGGCGAGTTTGCTCAGCGTGTTGGCGCTCAATGGGGCGATGAGCATGACATCCGCCCAGCGTGCCAAGTGTACATGATCGTTCCAGGTGCCTTCACCGGAGATCAGTTCGGTGAGCACGGGTCGGCCGCTTAAGGTGGCCAGGGTGAGTGGCGTTACGAAGTCGTGCGCCGAGCGGGTCATCACCACTTGGACCTCGGCGCCGGCCTTCACCAATTCGCGCACCAGAGCTGCTGCCTTAAAAGCAGCGATGCTGCCCGAAACACCGAGCAGCACCTTGCGATTGAGTCTGCGTTCCACCGGATGGGGATCGCGTGTATGGATCAAGCCTTGCCTGTCGGCTTCTCTTCCACGGCGGCGCGGCGGAAGTAGAGTTTGCCGTCCATCAGCTCCTGGATAGCCAGTGCTCCCGGCTTCGGCATGCGCTCGTAGTGTTTGCTCACTTCGATCTGCTCGCGGTTCTCGTAGACCTCTTCGAGGTTCTCACCGTTCACGGCGAACTCCTCCAATTTGGCGCTGAGTTCCTCCTTGATGACCACGCTGATCTGGTTGGCGCGCTTGCCGAGCATGGCCACGGTCTCGTAGACGTTACCGGTCTCATGGTCCAGCTTGGACACATCCCGGGTGATGGTGGTCTTGGCGGCGTTGGAATTCTTCATCATCATGGGTTGCTCGTAGGGGCCGAAGCGAGTGACGCTTCGAGTGTCTGGTGCAGTTTACCGGCCTCTTCCAGCAGAACGCTCTGCGGGAATGCGTCGGCGAAGTTAAGGTAAGAGCGGATAGCTTCTTGCAGCCGTTCCAACTTCTTGGCTTCCACGCTGTTCATGGCCAGGTAGTAGTCGCTCTGGAGGGTGAAGTACATGGCGTCTTCGCGGTACTTACTATTGGGCCACTGGCGGTTGAAGTTGCGGAAGGCCACCCCTGCAGCCTGGTAATTCCGCATATGGTAGTACTGATTGGCGGCATGAAAGTCCTTCACTTCCAGCTTTATGCGCATGGCATCGATGAGGGCGTTGCAACTGTCGCGCCGGCTGCTTTCCGGGTAGCGTACCAGGAACAGCTGCATCTGGTCCATGGCGTTTCGGGTCTCGGTCTGGTCCAGCTCGTAGTTCGGGCTGTTCATGTACTGGCAATAGGCACTCAGGAAGGCGCACTCCTCGGCGTACTGGCTCGTGGGGAAGGTGCGCGTGAAATTGGCCAGGTAGTAGGCCGCCAGCGTAAAGTCCTTCATGCCATAGGTGCTCTTGGCATGGAGGTAATTCACCTTCTCGCTCAGCTGGCTGCCACGGGTAAGCACGATGAGCTCCTCCAGCAAGGGGATGGCGCGATCCCAGCTCTCCTTGGCCATCATCTTCTCGGCCACCTCCAACTTGTAGGCTATACCTTCTTGATCCCCAGGAGCTTTCAACGCTTTGTTGAATTCGCTGCACGCGCTCAGGAGCACGGCGATCAACAACAAGGGGAGGAACGAACGCAAGGCGGTCATGGAGGGGCCAGCAGGCCGAAGGGCGGCAAAGGTAACTTCCTTGGGGCTTCGGTCGGGACGGTCCATCAACGGTGCTCTGTTCATCCACAGTATGTGGCGGCGGTTACCTTTGCCAAGCGTTATGCACGAGTTATCTTGGGCGTTAACGTCCACCACGAACCAAGCGCCCTGGATCCGGCGCCATTCGACAAACCACTAACCAAGCGCCTTCGCCGAGGCTTCGGCGACTTGCCATGAACGACATCTTCGATAAGCTCCGCAAAGACCTCGGTCACATCGGCCGTCAAGCCAAGAACAGCCACGGGTACTTCAGCTTCCCCAAGTTGGAAGGACCGCTCGGTGCGCACATGACCTTCCGCGGCAAAGAAGTACTCGTTTGGAGTCTGAACAATTACCTAGGCCTGGCCAACCACCCCGATGTGCGACAGGTGGACGCCGAAGCGGCGGCCGAATGGGGCATGGCGTATCCCATGGGCGCCCGCATGATGAGCGGCCAGACCAAGTACCACGAGCAATTGGAGGACGCGTTGAGCGACTTCATGGGCAAGGAGGACACCTTCCTGCTCAACTACGGGTACCAGGGCTGCATGAGCGCCATCGAGGCCCTCCTCTCCCGCCACGACGTACTGGTGTACGATAGCGAGTGCCACGCCTGCATGATCGACGGCGCCCGCCTGCACCATGGCAAACGCTTCGTGTTCAAGCACAATGACATGGAGAGCTTCGAGAAGCAGCTCGAACATGCGCGCAGGATCACCGAGACCACCGGCGGCGGCATCCTGGTGATGACCGAAGGGGTTTTCGGCATGGCCGGCGACCAGGGCAAGTTGAAGGAGATCGTGAGCTACAAGAAGAAGTACAACTTCCGCCTCTTCGTGGATGATGCGCACGGCTTCGGCATGATGGGTCGCGATGGACGTGGCACGGCCGATGCACAAGGCGTGATGGACGAGGTGGACATCTACTTCGGCACCTTCGCCAAGGCTATGGCCAGCATCGGTGCCTTCATCAGCGGTCCGGAGGATGTGATGATGTACATGCGCTACAACATGCGCAGCCAGACCTTCGCCAAGAGCCTGCCCATGCCGATCGTGATCGGTGCGTTGAAGCGCCTGGAGATGATCCGCACGATGCCCGAACTGAGCCAGAAGTTGTGGACCATCACCAATGCCTTGCAAAGCGGCCTACGCGAAGCGGGCTTGGACCTGGGTGATACCAACAGCTGTGTCACGCCCGTGTACATGAAGGGTGGCGTGGCCGAAGCCACCAACGTGATCATCGACCTGCGCGAGAACAACGGCATCTTCTGCAGCATCGTGGTGTACCCAGTGATCCCGAAGGACATGATCCTGCTGCGTTTGATCCCCACCGCCGTACACACCATGGATGACGTGAACTACACGGTGAAGAACTTCAAGACGGTGAAGGAGAAGATGGCGGCCGGCCACTACAGGAGCGAGACGGTGGCGAGCATGTGAAGCGTTGAATCTTTACGGCCATGAAGGGTTTCTTGTTGGTCGGGTTACTGTGGGTCCTTCAACCTTTCACCTGCCACGCTAGTGATCTGGAACGTGCTTTCTGGGAATGGTTCCGGAAGAATGAGCCGACCTTGTTCGAAGTCGTTACAGCTCAAGAGCCGATCTGTGATTCTCTAATGATGTATCTTCATTCGCTACATCCTTCGTTGACATTTGAGTTCGGGCCCGTTCTTTATGGGGAACGTGAATTCGTGATCAGCGCTGATCTTGATATCAATGCATTTCCCCATGTTGAAGCACTTTACGCCACAGCGATCTACCTGCCACGCTGGAAATGGCGGAAGTTCAGTCCTCGACGTGCCCCTTTGGATATCAACCTCAATTCGATCAGCGTAAAAGCCCAGTCCGTCAAGGCCCATGTTTACAAGGGTGCTACCCCAGGAAGAACCGATGTGCAGCTGATCATTCCAAGTTACCGCCAGGAACAACAGGCAGACTTCGAGATGATCGCATGGCTTTTGCTGCGTGACGCCTTGGGCGAGTATGACGTAGTTACCAAAGTAGGTCGGGTAGCCCTAGCATCGCATTCAAGTTCCGAAGGGATACAAGCCGTTTTTGACCTGTCTTTGACAGACTTTCCTGGCTTCTTCGACGCTTTTCATTCCTCGCCTCGCCATTGACTTACGGGATGAAGTTCTCGGCGGAGCACGACAGCTCTATTTCAAAGGCTAGTATCGTCGATAAGTCGAGGATGAAGAAACCATGAACATCGCCGTCTTCTGCGGAGCCAACACGGGCACCGATCCCGCCATCCTACAAGCCGCCCAAGCGATGGGCCGCACCATCGCCCAGCGCGGCATGGGCGTGGTCTATGGCGGTGGTCACGTGGGCTTGATGGGTGCCGTAGCCGATGCAGCCTTGGAAGCCGGAGGAAAGGTGATCGGTGTGATCCCCGGCTTCATGATGGAGAAGGAATTGGCCCACCAGGGGTTGACCGAGCTGATCGTGGTGCGCGACATGCACGAGCGGAAGATGCGCATGCACGAACTGAGCCAGGCCGTGGTGGCGCTGCCCGGCGGCTTCGGTACCATGGACGAGGTCTTCGAACTCCTGACGTGGCGTCAGCTCGGTCTGCACGCCAAACCCATCGGGGTCCTTAATGTGAACGATTTCTACACGTCTCTGCTGGAACAGGTGGCCCGCATGGAGCGCGACGGTTTCCTGCATGGGCCCACACGGATCCTGGCCGCGCGGGAGGTGGAGGGACTCCTTGATACCGTAGTGGCATCGGTAAGTGCTCACCACTGAGGGCACTTTCTTTCGCACACAACGATCCACGGTGATCCGCGTTTCAAGCGAAAGCCATGACCACGATGGAACTGACCACCTCCACCCCACGCCCCTTACACTGGAGCCTTCTATTCACGACGGCATTGCTCGTCACGCTCCTCCTCTACTTCATCGATGAAGGGCGGTACTCCCTCGAGGGCCTGCTGACGGTGGGCAACGTCATCGCCATGGGGATCTATTTGCTGGGCATGCTGCTGGGGCTCGCGCTCATAGCACAGATCTTCGCCAAGCGGCACCCGAGCCCGGCACGCACGCTGTTGGTGCTTTCACTAGGCACCGTCGTGGGCTTCGTGTTCGGACTGCTGCTGATGATGGGCGTTGGTGCCTTGCAGCTCTTGGGCTGAGCGCAGCACCCGCCGTGCTCACTCCTTGATGAACTTCACCGTGGGTGCGTTAAGATCCACGGAGCGCACTTGGTAGAGCCCTGGCGGAAGTGCGGCGATGTGCAGCACGGTACCGGTGGTGTGGGCCTCTTGGAACACCTGCACCGATCGGCCTTGTGCATCAAGTACGAGAATGCGCCCGGGCGTATCCATGCCCACGTGTACCACGGAACCGGCCGGGTTGGGCCACAGGTGCAGGTCGTGGCGGTCCGGTGTGGTCACATGGCGGACCGGCGAATGATCACCAGTGCCATCGTGGTCCACTTGCTCCAAGCGGTAATAGGTCGATCCCGGCAAGGGTTTCAGGTCGTTCGCCGCGTAGGTGATCGTAGTCTGGCTGTTGCCTGCACCGCGCACAAAGGCCAGCTCTTCCCACTGGACCAAGTCGCTGCTACGCTGAACCCGGAAGCCAGCATTGTCGCGCTCGGTGGCCGTTGACCACTCCAACCGAACCTTCCCATTCAGCGGCCAGGCCTGGAAGCTCAATAACTCCACTGGCAGCGGGCTGGCCACCACGATGTTGAAATTGTCCAAGATCATGCCGTGCGAACCAGTGAAGTTGGGAGTGACGGTCAAGGTGTGGGACGTGGAGGTCGGCGCGAAAGTGAAGCGCTCGCGGGCCATGCTCCATGCTCCGGTGCGTGTGATCACCTCGCT
>Ga0116158_10003844_pt1 | contig 12923 bp, 9 predicted proteins | sample AD_UKC052_MetaG_FD_89883 | JGI IMG/M metagenome (GOLD analysis project Ga0116158, IMG submission 89883) | Active sludge microbial communities of municipal wastewater-treating anaerobic digesters from USA - AD_UKC052_MetaG | ecosystem: Engineered > Bioreactor > Anaerobic > Digestate | place: USA... | reverse complement strand
TTGGTAAGCATAAAGGCAAAGAGGTGGAAAAGGTACTGATCCATGAAAGAAGCTATTATGACTGGATGATGCAGGGCGATTTTCCGATGCATACCAAGAAAAAGCTCACCGAACTTTTCCATAAGGTTTACCTTAAGAAATAAGCCTGAACCATACATCCAACTTTCACAATTTGAAAATGGGGTATTTTGGGCAGTTTTGTGTCAAACCTTTACTTTCGTTTTTTAGCTGAAATATATTGAGCCAGTTAGTAATCATACCAACCTACAACGAGAAGGAAAATATTTCCGAAATGGTGCATACTGTTATGCAGCTGGCTTCTCCATTTCATATACTGGTTGTTGATGATGGTTCGCCCGATGGTACTGCCCAAATAGTGAAGGACCTTCAGGGAAAATATCCGGGAAGACTATATATAGAGGAACGCAAAGGAAAGCTTGGGTTGGGCACTGCCTACATTCATGGATTTAAATGGGCGCTGGAGCGCAATTACGCTTATATCTGTGAAATGGATGCCGATTTCAGCCACAATCCCAACGACCTGGAGCGGTTGGTTTCAGCCTGCAAAAACGGGGCGGATGTGGCCATTGGCAGCCGGTATGTAGCCGGCGGATCAATTAAAAACTGGACCCTTGACCGCCACATTTATTCCCGTGGCGGCAGCCTTTATACGCGGATGATTACCTGGATGCCGGTAAATGATCCAACAGCAGGATTTATATGTTACCGGCGCGAAGTATTGCAATCCATCAATTTTGATGCCATTCGTTTTGTTGGTTATGCCTTTCAGATTGAAATGAAATTTGCCTCCTGGAAACTTGGCTTTAAAATTAAAGAGGTACCTATCACCTTTGTTGACCGTAAGTTTGGATCAAGCAAAATGCACGGCGGAATAATAAAGGAAGGGGTAATGGGCGTTTTGAAAATTCAATTGGATGCACTTTCAGGAAATTATAAAGAAAGGATAAGAAATAAAGCCCATAAGGACTATATAGGCAATGATGCTGATGCATCATCAGAGGCAAATCCGGTTATCCGCACTTTTTAGTTGTACCAACTAGGCCTGTTCCTGGGCAAAAACTATTCTTTTCCAGGGTTTATTGATAATATTCTTATGTATCAAAAAGGTAATGGTTAGTGATAATACCGCAAGGGTTAGCATTGCCCAGGAAGTGGAAAATATAATCCAATGAATAAATACGATGATGCCAATGATGACCATTGCTAGTATTCCATTGGCTACCGAAGTGCCGTCGCCTCCCGATTTTGTTATAGGTTGAGAGAACGGCAGGTATTGATTGTTAATTAAACTTACCAGGTACAGCATCAGGGTTTGCATGCCAGCCGATAAAACCAAGGAAGGCAATATTGCAACTCCGTTGAGTAAAAAGCCTGAAATTCCAATTATAAAAAACGGTAGTATCATAAATTGTGCAATCACTGCTTTTATGCTTCCGCTTATTATTTGTCCGGGTTTTTGCGCAGGGCTCATTTTGTAAATCCAGGATGCTTTCCATGATTGCGAAAGGTGTACTTGTGAAGCAGCAGCCATGATTAACAATGCCGGGCTGTACAGTGCAACCAAAATTCCGAACCGGTTGTCAGGGTTATTTATAAGGAATGAAGAGGCATTGAAATTGTTTTTCTTTAATAAAAATACGATTAACAAAACGAGGATGTATCCAATTCCCGGATAAACCTGCATTTTAAATTCGCGGCTCCGCAACATCATTCGCCAGCTTAAATCAAAGCCCATTTGTTCCGGCCCGGGTGAAGTAATCAAGTTGCTTATTTTATCGCCCAATCCGGGTTTCTTTTTTCCTGATGAGGTTAAAGCAGGTACACGGTCGCTTGTACCGGTAATGAGCGCAAGTTTTTGATTGAATGCCGGTGCAAATACTTTAACAACAAGATAAATACCTGCAACAGGCATTGATACTGCAAGGAGAGTGCCGAAAGCGAGGTTTGGGTTAAATGCAGGATAGGTCAGCATTTGCCAAAGTGCCCCAAACCAATAAGAAGGTACCGCATTTATCCAGGGTAATCCATTCAAATCGAGTTTTTCCAGCACGCTGTTGTCAATTAAACGAGGTAAAAGTTGGTAACCTCCATAAATAAGAATGGTAAATCCTATTTGCAGGTAATTAATAATGGACTTGAATTTTTCGGGATTACTGAAACGCAGAATAGCAAGATAGGTGGCATTAATTAAAAAAATAGAAAAGGCAGTGGCTAAAAAAGTGGCGAAAAGAAATGCTGTTAGCCCGACAGGGCCATGCTGAATTGTAACCACTATGGCAGCAGGAATGGTTAAAGGGATTGCCATTTTGCTCATATGGATGGCTATGTGTAAAATCCTGGAAATCAGGAAAGTGCGGTCATTTACAGGCTTGGGCAAAATGATATAATTATCGCGCACATCAATTAATACCCTGGTGAAATCTACAATGAGCGAGAGCGTAAGCATAACCAGGTAAATACTGAAAAAGGAGGTAAAATGCAAAATGGGAGATTCTCCGAAAAAAAAGAAAATCATAAACAATAATCCCATTAAAAAATAGATACCTATGGAAAACCAGGTTGTATTATTTACCGGCTCATTTGCTGCTTTTTGGCGCGATTGACCGAAACTAAACGGTTGCCGGTCATCCATAATTAGTTTGCAGGTAAGTATGGATTTAAGTTTGGTTATATCAACACCCATGCGTTTATATAGCCATTTGGGCTTCAGAAAAAGGGATAACAGGAATGCATTAATCAAATTCATAATCAAGCAGGGCTTTTTGGTTCTGTACTAAAATCAAATGCATCCATTATTTCAGCAGCAACATCGCTATGCATTCCCTGTGAAGTAATATTGGCAAATATCTTTTCAAGGCTCAGGTTCCCTTTTTGCATGCGCAGTTCCTCAATGGAGCCATCGGCAGCAATTACCCCATGGTTAATCAGTACAATCCGGTGGCTTATTTTTTCCACCACATCCATCATATGGCTGCTGTAAAAAATGGTTTTTCCTGCAGCAGCAAGTTGGCTCAAAAGTTCTTTTACTATGATTACACTATTGGCATCAAGCCCGCTCAGTGGCTCGTCAAGAATGATTACCTCCGGGTTATGCATAAGCCCCGAAACAATCAGCACTTTTTGGCGCATGCCCTTGCTAAAGGTCTCCATGCGCTGATGCAAATGATTCGATAGCCCAAAGGCATTCAACATTCTGGAAAACCTTTCTTCTGCTTGTTGTCTTGGTATTTCGTACAGGTCGGCCATAAAACTCAGAAACTCATGCGGGGTGAGTACTTCATACAACTCGGCAAGTTCAGGCACGTAGCCAATCATTTTTTTTACTGCAAGCGGATTTTCTTTAACCGAAATTCCTTTTACCTTAACCTCCCCTTCAAAATTGGATAGTAATCCGCAAATAATTTTCACTGTTGTACTTTTTCCGGCACCGTTTGGACCAATGTATCCAATAATCTGTCCCGGATATACATCCAGGTTAATACCTTTTAATACCTGGTTGTGCGAATAAGATTTATGCAGGTTACTGATTTCAATTACAGGTTGTATGGTTTTCATGAAGTAAAAATAATGCCTTTATCTTCGCAGCTGCATGAAAAAAGCGCTAATACAACTACATATTGCTGTTTTTCTTTGGGGATTTACGGGCGTTTTAGGCCGCCTTATTTCACTTAATGAGGGGTTATTGGTTTGGTGGCGGATGTTTTTGACCGTATTAACACTCATTGCACTTCGCTTTATACAGAAAGAATTTGAACGGATACCATTAAGGGATGCCTTGAAAATTGGTGGGGTAGGGGCCCTTGTTGCCATTCATTGGGTGGCATTTTACGGAAGCATTAAAATGGCCAATGTATCCATAGCGCTTACCTGTATGGCTGCAGGCGGGGTATTTACCGCCGTTTTTGAGCCGCTCGCTTTCCGCCGGAAAATTGATATGAAAGAAGTATTGCTCGGTGTGCTTGCATTGGTGGGCATATCGCTTATTTTTCATTTTAATCCCAAATTTAAATGGGGAATTATTGTAGGAATTATTTCCATTTTGATTGCGGTGGTTTTTTCCATTTTCAATAAAATGCTGGTAGGTAAATTTAGCGCCAAAACCATTTCGCTTTATGAGTTGGGAGGTGGCTGGCTTGCCTGGACGCTGCTGCTGCCTGTGTACTGGTATTTTATTCCATCCGAAACCTTTCTGCCACAGGGCATGGATTGGGTTTGGCTGCTGATTATGGCCTGGTTTTGTACCGTACTTTCTGTTAACCTGAGTTTGCAGGCATTAAAACATATTTCGGCCTTTACCCAAAACCTTACCCTCAACCTGGAGCCCATTTATGGCATTCTGCTGGCCTTTGTTATTTTCCAGGAAAACAAGGATTTAAGCCCGGGTTTTTACTGGGGATTTGGGTTAATTGCACTGGCGGTTGCGCTGCAAATGCTGCGGATTACTAAAAGGTAGATCACCTTCTTATGGCTTGGTTTGAATAATCAATAAACCGGTTTAGTAATTGTTTAGTGGGTACAAATCAGGTGTGGGGAACTGCAAATATGTTAACAATACATTTAATTGTGTAACAATAGTCATTTTGTACAAACGACCTTTGCGTTGGTTGAGTAATATATAATTTCAGTTAATGAAATACCCAATCAAATAATAAAAATTAAGTTATGAAAAAGGTTTTTTTGATTTTAATGTCTGCAATGTTGCTGATTACTGTTGGGGTTAATGCACAAAGTGCTTTACCAAAAGGGCAAACGCAGATCAATTTTGGGGTTGGCTTTTCAAATCAGGGAATCCCTGTTTATTTAGGATTCGACCATGCTGTACATAATAATGTAACCCTTGGGGCGGAGTTATCTTACCGTGGATGGGATGAGAAGTATAACAATGACAACTATAAACATAATGTGTTGGGTATTTCAGGTAATGTAAACTACCACTTCAATACGGTATTGAGTATTCCTTCAAACTGGGATTTGTATGCCGGTTTAAATGTAGGCTATTACGCATGGAAATCACCAGATGGCTACAGAGGCGACAATTCATCGGGCCTTGGTTTGGGTGCACAGGTAGGCGGAAGGTATTATTGGTCGAAGAAAGCCGGTATTAACCTTGAGTTTGGCGGTGGCAATGCCTTTTCAGGAGGCAAACTTGGTTTGACTTTTAAACTTTAGGTTGATTTTTGATTTGTTTAATTTAGAAGTGAAGAAGAATGGTACGTTTAATACGTGCCATTTTTTTTTACCTCAATAACTCATCTCATCCAACTCCACTTTACCCTTAAAAGTCCAGAATACAAAAGTGGTATAGGTAGCTACAAGCGGCACCCCGATGGCGGCAACCGTTAGCAAAATACCAAGGCTTTTTGAAGAGGCCGAAGCATTTTGTACGGTAAGATTAAAGGCGGGGTCAATGCTTGACAATACAATGTTAGGATACAAATTAACCGCAACCACCACAAGCAATAAGGCAATATTTATGGAAGAAAAAAGGAAAGCTAATCTGTAACGCTGTTGCGAAATGCGGCGGGCTACATTGGCTGTGGAAAGTACCATGGCTATTGGAATTACAAATAACCATGGATTGCTTTTAATGCTCGCAGTAAGGTGGGGTACATATAATAAGGTATAAAACGAAAGCAGCAGGATGCTGATTACAAAACCAACGGTTGTATCCCTTACAATAAGGGTTAGTTTTGTGTACAGTCTTTTTTCCGTTTTCATTACCAGGTAAATAGCGCCGTGCATCATAAACAGGGCGAGGGTGGTTATTCCGGTAAGCAGTGCATAGGGGTTTAAAAAATCAAGGGTGTTGCCCTGGTAATTTCCATTTTCATCAATAGCTATGCCAAGTAACACATTTCCTAAAACCACACCCAGCGATAGTGCAATTACGATGCTTGATATGCTGTAAGAAACATCCCACATCCTGCGCCACCAAAGCATGGGTTCTTTACTGCGGAACTCAATGCTGATGGCGCGGAAAATAAGCGCTACCAAAAACAACATAAATGGTATGTAAAAGGCTGAAAAAACGGATGCATATACTTTGGGAAAGCCTGCAAACAGCGCCCCTCCACCAATTACCAGCCATACTTCGTTACCATCCCATACCGGTCCTATGGCATTGATCGCAATTCTCCGGCTTTCTTCTTTTTTCAGGAAAAGATGTACCGCCCCGGCGCCAAGGTCAAATCCATCGAGTATGGCATAGCCCGTAAAGGTGGCGCCAATTACCAGGAACCAAAGGGTGCTGTATTCAATGCCTAAGAATGTTTCCATAATGTGTGGTGAAAATGTATGTAATGAAAAGTGTTTGTTTTTTATTTATTACCGGTTAGTTCCTCTACCATATCCTGTTGACGGCTGCTGTGCATTTCGCTTGCTCCACCCGGGCCATGGGTTATTTTTTTATTGAGCAGGTAAATAAACAAGGCGAAAAGCAAGGTGTAAACCAGTGAAAAAAGCACCAGGGAAAACATTACCTGCCCTTCCTTTACACTTTGCGATAAAGCATCGCTTGTACGAAGCAGGTTATACACTACCCAGGGTTGCCGGCCTGTTTCCGCCGTAAACCAGCCTACCTGATTGGCTATTTGTGGAAGAAATACAGCCCACACAAAAGCTATCATCAGCCAGCGTTTTTCAAACAAAGTGCCCCGCCACCACAGGAAGCCTGCAAAAGAGGTAAGGCCAATCAGCAGCATGCCGATGGCAATCATAATATGGTAACTCTGAAAAGTAATATTGGGGTTTCCCGGTCTGTCCCTGGGATCAAATGCTTTTAACCCTTTTACAGGCGCATCAAAGTCCTGGTGAACCATAAAACTTAAACCACCGGGTATGGCAACGCCATGGGTTTTTTCATTGGCCTTATCAATGTAGCCAAAAAGGTAAAGGTCGGCTTTGGCACTTGTGTCAAAATGCCCTTCCATGGCGGCAAGTTTGGCTGGTTGGTATTCGGCCACCACTTCGGCCGAAGCGTGTCCGGTTAGTAATTGTGCGTAAGAAGAAATGAGGGCGACTATCAGCCCAATGGCAAAAGCCCTTTTAGCAAAGTCGTGGTATTTATTTTTTACCAGGTACCATGCAGCAATACTCATTACCAGGAAAGAACCGGCCAAAAAGGCCCCAATCCAAACATGCAAAATACGCTCAACCGATGATGGATTGAAAACCATGGCCCAGAAATCGGTTATCTCAGCCCTGGCATCAAGGCCTTCGCCTACCACCTTAAATCCGGTGGGCGTTTGTTGCCAGCTATTGGCCACCACAATCCAGATGGCGCTGAACATGCTGCCAAGGGTTACCATGATGGTACTGAGGAAGTGTACCTTTTTACTCACTTTGTTCCAGCCAAAAAGCAATACACCCAAAAAGCCGCTTTCGAGCGCAAAAGCAAAAATGCCTTCTGCTGCCAGTGCGCTGCCAAATACATCGCCAACATATTTGCTGTAAGTGGCCCAGTTGGTACCAAACTCAAATTCCATTACTATGCCGGTTGCCACACCAATACCAAATATCAATGCAAATATCTTTACGAAGAAACGGGTCATGTCTTCATACACTTTTAACCCTGTTTTCAGGTACAGGCCCTCCATAATAACCAATGTAACCCCAAGCCCGATACTCAGAGGCGGATAGATATAGTGAAAGGCAATGGTAAAGGCAAATTGGATGCGGGAGAGAATTTCTACGTCCATAATAAAAAAATAGCGGCACATGGCCGCGTTTTCAGGAAGTGAATTGAAAAATCAAAAATGCTGATTGATTCATCCTGCAAAATTAAAATCAATATAAATTAACAGGGTAATAATTGTTTCAAGATTTGCGGGCAAAGCAAAAGGTTTCCGCAAATCGGATATACGTTAATTGCATTTGTGTGAAATCAACTATTTTGTAGCCCTTTATAAAACCAAAGAATCATGTTTAAAATCAGATTGTATAAACAGGTAATCTTATCCGGATTCCTGTTTTTGGTGGTAGCAAATGCGCTGGAAGCACAGCAGGCACCAAGGCCCATCTCCTGGAAGGATGTACCGGGATGGAAATCGCTTGCGCCAATCGGGGCGGTTTTAAGCCCCGATGGCAAATGGGCGGCATATGCCATTGTACCCGTAGATGGTGATGGCGACCTTTTTCTGCAAAAAGTGGGCGATACCACCCTTAAAAAGTACCCGATCGGTGGATCCACCTTTCCTTCCATGCAGTTTAGTGAAGACGGAAAGTGGTTTGCCTTTAAGGAGTCTGCCAAAAGCAAAGACATGAAAGCGGCAGCCAAACCAGGCGGAAGGCAGGTGTTTGATAAGCTGATGGTGGTTGACCTGGTTAGCGATAAAAAGACCGAGTATGAAAAAGTGGCTTCCTACGATTTTAATGGAGAAGCCGCTACCCATTTAGGGTTGGTAATGGCAAAAGAAAGGGCTTCGGGGCCTCCGGGAGGAGCTGCAGGACCTAAAGGCGGTGATTTTATTTTGCTGGAACTTGCTACCGGAAAAAGTCAGAACATGGGCAATGTGAGCGAGTTTAAATTTAATAAGGCAGGTAACTGGCTGGCACTTACCATTGATGCTGCCAATCAGGCGGGCAATGGTATTCAATTGTATAATGTTGCCGGCAAACAAACCACCATTATCGAAAGTGATAAAGCCACTTATCAGTCGCTCAACTGGACGGAGGCCGGCGATGCATTTGCCGTACTTAAAATGGTGAAGGATGAAAAATTCAAGCAGGAACACGGAAAGGTAGTGGGGGTTAAGAACCTCGGCGCCACCCCAACCATTGTGGTTTATGATCCTAAAATGGACTCAATTTCTTTTCCCAAAGGAAAAACCATCAGCCCCAATCGCAGCCCTGTTTGGACCGAAGACCTGACACGCCTGCTGTTTGGCATTCATGAGCAGGAGCTGGCCAAAAAGGAACCTGAAAAAAAGGAGGAAACCAAACTGGCAAATAAGGACTCACTTAAAAATGCTGAAATGGACAAGCTGGCCAAACTGAAGGCCGATACTTCCATAAAGTCGGTAGCAGATATGCAGAAAGCCATTGCAAAGCTGGATACAAAAGCGCCTCCTGCCGAAAAAATTGACACCGTTAAACCCGATATGACCATCTGGCACTGGAAGGACAAAAGGCTTCAGGCAAGACAACAGGTTTTGCAGCAGCAGGATAAGAACTTTTTTTATTGGGGCATGTACGATACGCGTAGCCGGAAATTTACGCAACTGAACGATGGTACTGTACGCTCCCTTTCACCAATGCCCAAACATCAGCATGCCTTAGCCACCGATATCAGTGGGTATGAGCTTGATCAAAACCTTGATGGTCAAAACTATCAGGACATATACCTTGTTGACCTCAATACCGGTAAGGCTGAAAAACTTTTCGAAAAACTATACCTGCCATCTTTTTCGTCCTATCCGCGTGCATCGCCCGATGGAAAGAAGTTGATATATGGTAAGGATGGGCATTATTTTATTTACGATATTTCAACCAAAACGCATACCAACATTACCTCAGGTGTTCCAACCTCTTTTATAAACACCGAAGATGACCATAATGTAGTAAAACCGCTGACACCGGCCATTGACTGGAGCAACGACAGCCGTTATATACTTGTACGAGATCTGTGGGATATTTGGCAGATACCAGTAAATGGTAAAGACCCTGCAATTAACCTTACCCAGAATGGACGACAAACAGGTATTCGTTACCAATCCCGTTTTGTGCTTGATTTTGAAGAAAAAGGGATTGACCTGACCAAACCCATGTATGTGCGCATGTATGGCGAAAGAACCAAAAAGAGTGGCATTGGCCTTATTCAGGCCTCAGCAAAAGGCGGAATTAAGCCAGGCGTGCAACCACTTGTTTGGGAAGATGCTTCAGTAAGCAGGTTAAGCAAAGCCGAAAAAGCAGAGGTGTATGTTTTTAGCCGCGAAACTTTTACCAAACCTCCCGAGTTTTTTGCAACCAACAGCAGCAGCCTTGCCGATGCGAAACAGGTAACCAAAAATGCGCCTGATGCTTCAAAGTTTACCTGGAGCAAAGGAACCCGCCTGGTAAATTATGTTAGCGATAAAGGCGACAGCCTGCAGGGGGCGCTTTTTCTGCCTGCCAATTATGAGGAAGGAAAAAAATACCCGACCCTGGTTTACTATTACGAAAAACTCAGCCAGACCCTGCATAACTGGAGTAACCCGGGCTTTAGCGGTACAGGCTGGAACCCCACACTTTATACAAGCAATGGATATGCAGTATTTATTCCGGATATTGTGTACACCATGGATGACCCCGGCATGAGCGCGGTTTGGTGCGTGCTTCCTGCTGTAAAAGAAGCCATAAAAACAGGCGTAATTGATCCGGAGAAAATTGGCATCCACGGACATAGCTGGGGCGGTTACCAAACTGCTTTTCTTATTACCCAAACCTCTATGTTTAAAGCGGCTGCCGCGGGCGCACCTCTTACCAATATGGTAAGTATGTACGACCTTATTTACTGGAACAGCGGCAGTGGCAACATGAGCATTTTCGAAGCATCACAGGGGAGGTTTAAAGGAGCACCATGGGAAAACTGGGATTCGTACCTCCGCAATTCTCCTGTGTATCATGTTAAAAAGGTAACAACGCCGCTTTTGATGTTGCACAATGATAAAGATGGTGCTGTTGATTTTACCCAGGGTATTGAGTATTACAATGCCTTGCGCCGGTTGAAAAAGCCTGTGGTAATGATGCAATACAAGGGTGAAAACCATGGCCTTGCCAAACTGGAAAACAGGAAGGACTACTCTGTAAGGATGATGGAATTTTTTGATTATCACCTGAAGGGCGCACCGGCACCCGATTGGTGGACAGATGGGGTAGATATGCTGAAATTAAGTGAGCACCTTGATAAAAGGGTGTTCTGATTTTTTTAATTTACCACAACAAAAAAGGTATCGTTTTTGCGATACCTTTTTTGTTGTAATTATGGAAAGGAATTATGGGATTAACACCTGGTTAATTACATGAATTACACCATTTCGGGTCATAATATTGGTAGCTGAAATACCAGCATCGGCATTGTTGAAAACGGTTTCACTTCCCTTTAAAGAAATGCTTGCAGTGCCAACACCTGAAACGGCCAGATTACTTCCATTGGCCATGGTGATGTTTCCATTTGCCAGGTCATTGCTGAAAGCACGGGCAGGTAAAGCATGATGTAATAACACCGTTCTTAAAACATCATTTGGAATATCGTTGATTTGGCGAAAAGGAAAAGCCGCATTTGCAAATAACGCCTGAAAAGCCGCGTTGGTAGGTGCAAAAACCGTAACGCCATTGAGTGTGCTTAACAATTCGGCAATATTATTTGCACCTGTAGCACCTGTGCTCACTTTCACCACTGCCTTCACCAGCAAATCAAAGCCAGGAGTGCTGATGGCGGTTTCTACAAGGTTGCCTGTTGGCGGAAATAATATACGACCAATACCATGCACCACGCCATTATCAGCACTTAAATCGGCATTGGTAACCTGTATGCCATTTACAAAAACCCCTGCGGCAGATGCGCGAACAAAAGTTGAATCTCCATTGTCCATAATTACCTTAACAAGGTTGCCATTGCTGAGTGCCAATACATTTGCGGCAGTAAGTCCCTGACCGTTGATAACGTGGTACTTTAACAGGTTTGAAAGTGCGGATCCCGTTGGTGGCGTTACACCGGCAAAAGCATCATTGGAGGGGGCAAATACGGTAAAAGGACCATTGGAGGTAAGCGTTGGCCCCAAATTTGCCGTTACTGCAAGACTTGTAAGCGTAGAGTAACCGTTGTCCGTAAGAACATCCACCACAGTTGTGGGAGGCGCGTCACTATTATCCTTTTCACAACCTGATAAAAGAAAAAGTCCAAGAAGTGAAGCAGCGAAAAAACCGCTGATTGTTTTTACATTTTTTTGCATCGGATTTAATTTTGATTGCTGTTTAAACCCAGCATTTCAGGCTAATGTTCTATAAAGAAGCGCTCGTTTGACAGTTTTGTGACAAAAGAAATGTTAAGGATGCAGGGTATATAAAAATTAAATTATATTGACAAACCGTTCCGCATTTTATTTGAAAATAGATTAAACAGAGCCAAAACCGTTTCACTTCGCCTGAAATGTAAAATAGTGAATTGCCTTTCTCCTGTTTATTTTCATTGGCTAAAGGGCAGTTTTTATGAAAAAGGAATACCGTAATTTTTCGGTAATAAATGCGTATTTCTACCCGGTAAAATATGAAGATTTTTTTTTATCTTAGTGCAATTATTTTAACAAAAAAACTTTTGCTTTATGCCTACCAAAAAGAAAGTAATTCAGGTAAAAGAAAATGTTATTGTTGCTGCTGATGAAAAGAAAGCAGTAAAAAACCTTGCGAACCTGAGCGCACTGGTTTTGAAAGACCGCACGCTGTTTAACCTGCAGGCAATTGGCAGGGATTATAAGCTGGCGAATGCCTACAGGCTTGTAAGAAACCTGGAATTTAAAGATAAGAATAATGTGCAGGTGAAGAGCTTTGCCGATTACCAGGTAAAGTTTAAAGCGATTTTTAAGGTATTGCCTTTAATTGAGGAACAGCCCCGCCCGCAATACCCTGACAATGAGCGGTATATGAATCAATATAGCTGGCTGCGTTTTTCCCGTGGTAAGGTCATCGTATTGGTGCATAATAGCATTTATGCCCAGGTAAAGGTATCTGTTGACAGGTATGTTCTTGATCTCGGCAGGGATGGATACTGGGCTACTGTTCATGTGTACCGTGGTGGAAATCCATCTTTTATAAGGGATTATGTACATTCACGTTCGCCCAAAGGCGTGGTAATGGTGGGGGCCATACCGGCTGCCTGGTTTGAAATGAGTGACGACTTTCACGGAGCAAGTTCGGAGTTTCCCTGC
>Ga0116158_10003820_pt1 | contig 12947 bp, 9 predicted proteins | sample AD_UKC052_MetaG_FD_89883 | JGI IMG/M metagenome (GOLD analysis project Ga0116158, IMG submission 89883) | Active sludge microbial communities of municipal wastewater-treating anaerobic digesters from USA - AD_UKC052_MetaG | ecosystem: Engineered > Bioreactor > Anaerobic > Digestate | place: USA... | reverse complement strand
TGATGTTTCTTTCGAGGTTATACATTTCAAGCCTTCCCACGTTTTCCATACTGCGCTCAATGGCGTCAATGGGCTTACCTATCCGCTGAATGCCTTTATCAACGATACGCGCTACCGGGTGGTCGGTATTTTTGGCATACGACCGTGCAGCGGTAATGTTGCCGTTCATAATGTGGTCGCGGATAATGTTCATGAAGTTATTCTCAAGTTTGCCGGCTTTGCGTATAGCCAACAGCCTTTCAATAAAAAAGAAGACCGTGGCTGCAAACAGAATGGCAAGGGGAATCATCAGCGGTCCGCCTTTCCATAGCAAACCCCAAAGGTTCACACTATCTCCTTCATTCGCCACTTTAGAGGCTTCAATGGCTGCTTGCGAGGCACTGTTGGTAATTGCTTGTAAAAAGAAAAACATTGTATCGTTTATAAATTTTTAATTCAACGGAAAGTACAGTTTAAAAGTATAGACTAGGGGGATGGTTAATCATTTTAACATTTAGAACTTTTAATACCCAATGTTCATTTTGCCGGCGAGGTAATGAAAATTTAAAACACGCTTATCATTGATAGGAAAGTCTTTGTTATTATGCGTTATAATAAAATCCGGCATGATCGTTTTTGCTGAATAATATTGAACGGCATCTTCAAGATCAGCAAAATCAGATTTAGAAACCTCATCCATAACCAATTGATCTTCAGTTGAATATTGAAACAACTGTGACAAGTATATCATTTTTTTGTTTGCCATCAGCCTGTTTTTTATAAACTTGAAAAGAAGATGGTTAACAATCACAAATGTTGAGGGTGAAATGAATAGTTGAATATCTTGTTTGCGTAAGGCCTTTACTAAATCAATTGTTATTGAATGGTACCTGGAAGTAGTATCCAAAAAATCCACCACCACGTTGGCATCCAGAAACACTTTCCTCATTTCCTTGGCGTTTTTCCAAATAATTCGGCCATTATATCACTGCTACCCGAAGAAATTATTCCTGCCAGTTGCTCAACCAAAGGATCTTCCTCATTTTTACTTTCCTCCTCCATCCTTTTTAACCCGGCAAAATAATCCTCTACCATTTTTGATACAGATTTCCCACGCCGTTTGGCTATTTTCTTTGCATAGTCAACATCCTTTTTAGGCATTGACAAGGTCAATTTTGTGTTCATAAAAGGAATTATACGTACAAAAATAAAGTTTTGCCGTACAAATTCAGTCTTTCTTTTCCACAAAACTGTTAAGGATGTGCCCTAATTTTTTACAAACCGCTGCATCACCAGAGCCAGGAACCAAACACCCGCTGCACCAATCAGGTTGAGCCATAAAAAGGAAACAACTTCCATATTGTACACGGTAATGACCATTACCTCTGTAACCACAGCAGCCCAGAATACAGCCGTTCCTTGTACAGATTTAGCAAAAAAGGCCACCAGGAAAATGCCGAGAATAACCCCGTAAAAAATAGAACCCAACACATTGACTGCTTCAATCAGGCTGCCCATATTGGTAGCAAACATGGCTACTGCAATGCAAAACAAGCCCCAGCCAAGGGTGTATTGCCAACTCAGCCGGTATTGTTCCTTTTCAGCTATGGGTTGTGTGGTCAATTGGCAGTGCAAATCCACTACCGAACTTGATGCAAGCGAATTAAGCGCAGCGGCAATACTGCCCCAGGCTGCCATAATAATCACCGCAATCAGCAACCCAACAATACCCGGTGGCAGGTTATGTGTTACAAAGTATAAGAAAATGTAGTTGGTATCTTCGTTTTCGGCACCGGGCAGGCTTTCCTTAATCGCTTTTGCATAGTCCTTTCTTATAAGGCTCATCTTCAGGGCATTTGCCGCTATGGAGTCTTTCAATTCGGGTAGCTGATTTACTTTTTCGTACCAAACAGTTTGCTGAAGAGAACTTTCGGTAAACTGTTTTTCAAGAACTGCCAATTGCGGGGCGGCCGACGTTTTCATGGCCGCCGTTACAGCCGTTTGGTTGAAAAACACCGGGGCTTCGCGGTATTGGTAAAAAGCAAACACCAATACCCCAATCAACAGGATAAAAAACTGCATGGGGATTTTTACCAGGCCATTCATCAGCAAGCCCAACCGGCTTTCGCGGGTGGTTTTGGCCGTCAGGTAGCGCCCAACCTGGCTTTGATCGGTTCCAAAATAGCTCAGCGCAAGAAAAAAGCCACCAATCAGCCCGCTCCAGATATTGTATTTATCCTTCCAGTTAAAACCCTCCTCTCCCATCCCTGTGGTAATAACATTCATTTTCCCACTCAGCCCGCCGGCTGTTAGCGCATCGGCCAACCCTACGCCCTGCGGCAATAATTTGACAGCCATATAGCCTGCAATAGCCATACCGCTCATAATGATAAAAAATTGCAGGCGTTGCGTATAGGCCACTGCTTTGGCCCCGCCTCCTACTGTGTAAATAATAAGGAAACCGCCCATTACAAGGTTGGTGATATAAATATTCCATCCCAACAGGGCGCTTACAATAATACTTGGAGCATAAATACTGATACCGGTACTCAAACCCCGGCTTGCCAGAAAAAGTATGGAAGTTAGCGTTCGGGTTTTACTATCAAAACGGTTTTGCAGGTATTCGTATGCCGTATAAACTTTTAGCTTGTGAAAAATGGGAACAAAAAAGATGCTGATGATGATCATGGCAAGCGGCAGGCCGAAATAGTACTGCACAAACCGCATACCATCGGTGTAAGCCTGCCCGGGCGCACTTAAAAAAGTAATAGCGCTTGCCTGCGTACCCATAATGCTCAGCAAAATGATATACCAGGGCATGGTACGCCCACCAAGAAAATACCCCTCCAGATTTTTGCTATGCTTGCTTTTAAACAAACCATAAGTAATGATACCGGCAAGGGTCAGTACCAACACAATCCAGTCAATAGTGGCCATGGCTTAATTAAAATAATTGGTAAGCAGGGTGAATAAAACAACCTGAAGTATTAAAAAAAGCAGCACAGCCAAATACCAAAAGGTCCAGTATTTTGCCGAAGGTTCCTTTTCAATCATTTTCTTTTTTTCATATTTAAAGCAAACAATAAACCAAGAACCAAAGCTATAGCAAAGGCAACTTTAAAATTTTTCAGTATTTTGCCCAGCACGAGCCCCAGAATAACAGCCCCAATCATTATCCATTGTCCCCTTGTAAGATCTAACATCAGTTACCCGTTTTTATTTATTTTGAGGCAATCCTATCAAATTGGCCATCAGCCGGTAAGCACCGGGCACAGCAGCCGGTAACTCCCTGAAAAATACCAGCCCGGTGTACACAAAATTGCCTTTTCCATAGGGCGCTATCAGCAAACTGCCCAATTCTTCATTTTCCCCAAAATCCTTTAAGGCAAGCGGGGTAGCGAATGCAGTGCTGTCGTACTGTCCGCCATGGTAAATACTTCGCTCCTGAATCCAGCCTTCAAAATCTTTTTGGGTTATTTTATTGGGGAAATTTAAAGCAGGGTGGTCGGGCAGGGCGAATCGTACAGGAGAGGCTTCGTCGGTAACCCTTGTACGACCAATATTCAGGTTAAAAGGACTCATTTTTGCTTTAATCGGGCCAATGTTGTTACTTGTGTTGTACTGAACAATAAAATTGCCTCCATTCTGTACAAACTTCATCAGCGCATCGTACCTGCGCGTCAGGTATTCGTGCACATTATAGGCGCGGATGCCGGTAATAATAGCATCAAACCTGCGCAGGTTGGCGTCGGTAATATCTTCTTCCTTTAAAATCTCAACGGTATAACCCATTGCGGTTAAACAAGCGGCTACCCGGTCGCCGGCGCCCTCAATGTAGCCAATACGCTTTCCAACTGTCTTTAAATCAATGTTCAATACTTTTATACGATCCTGGTAATAATGCCTGAGTGTAGGTAAATGATCATAGCTTATGGTGCGCTGCGCGTTGGTATAGGATTGGTCGCCCAATTTCATTTCCAAAACAAGGTCATCTTTTTCTTTTTGTGAATTGGCGAGGTAATTATTCAGGGTAAAATCATACCCATTTAATCCATTAATGGTGGAAGAAAAATCAGTTACCTTCCGCTGCCATGCTTTTTCAGGAGAACTTATGGAAACAGTTGTTTGCAGATCCTGGATTTTCTCCCAGCTTGAAACAAGCATGCGCACTTTCGCCGAATCCGGTTGCCCTTTTTTAAACAGGATGATATCGTTATTACTGTAAACCAGGTGCCGGGGTGTAATGATGGCAGGTTGATAAATTTCACCTTTGACCGGATCGGTAAATTTGTATTGAACAGGCCGGGTGATTTCCATTGTATAATTATTGTCTACCATCACCTCTACTTTAACGCTCAATGGTTCGTTAATGGGTTTCCCGATCATTTCCTGTTCATTGGTTGCAAACATTTCATTTTCTATCCCATTTTTTAACCAGTAAGGCTGTGAATACATGAAATTGTAAGGGAAGGCAACCGTATCCGACTGCACCTGGTTTACATTGTCGGCCAGTTTTTTACCAAGCGCAATTTGGGTGCCATTTACCCGGTAATTGATTGCCTCCGCCAAAACGGGGCTTCGGTTGATGAGGTTCAGCGTAAGTCGTACCTTTTCATTTTCAGCAATAAACTGAACAGGTACAATGGCTTCCACATAAAGACCCATACAATCGGTAATCAGCTTTTCTATGGCATCCAGCTTTTCGGTACGCCACGTACCAACAAGGGCATCCTCTTTAATGGCTTTGTGCAGCCGGATAAGCGCGGGTACAGCAGCGTAGGGCTTATCTGGCGAAAAAGACCGTACGATATTATCAACCATTGAGGTTACTGAAAGCACCCAATTGTCCCTTTCGGTTTGGGTGGCAAACCTCAGCGGAAGCCTTTTCCAGCTTATTTCCACATCTTCCAGCAGGTCAGCTTTTGGCCGTTCGCCTTTTAATGTGGTAAAAAACTCGCGCTGACTGCCACGGCTGCGGGGTACGCCAAATCCCTGGCTTTTGTGCTGACTGCGGCTTTCGCCCGCCACCTCGCCATAACTAAGTCCGGTTAACGGGTTATATCCGCCCGCATCAAGGCTGAACTGGGTGCTGTCAATGGTATTGTTTCCACCAAAATTAAACGTATTCCAAAGCATGCGTTTTGCCTGCCAGGGTTTTACGCCAAGTTTCAACTGTTCGGGAAAACGGGTTGGATCGGCAGCAGCTTCAAATGCCTCACGTGCCAAAATGCCTGAGGCGGTGTGGTGTCCATGACCCGCACGGTTGTCCTCCGGAAAACGGGCAATAATGACATCTGGCTGAAACTTGCGAACAACCCAAACCACATCAGAAAGTACTTTTTCGTGGTTCCATTTCCGAAAGGTTTCATCCGCCGTTTTGCTGTAACCAAAATCGTATGCCCGGGTAAAAAACTGTTCGGCGCCATCCACCCTGCGGGCGGCCATCAGTTCGTTGGTGCGGATTAGCCCAAGCTCAATACCCTGTTCATCACCAATCAGGTTTTGGCCGCCATCACCCCTTGTAAGGCTGAGGTAGGCAGTGCGCAATTGCTTACCGTTTGCCAGGTAGGCCAGCAAGCGGGTATTTTCATCGTCGGGATGCGCGGCAACGTACAATACGCTACCCAGCACATTCAGCTTTTTAATATCATGCAAAATCTGGGAAGCCGGGTGGGTGGCAGGCGGTTGCGCCTTTCCTGCAATCGAACAAAACACTAAAAGTGCGGCAAACAATCTGATCCTTAACTGCATAGTTTGGTAAAATGAGGGCGAAAATAGCTTTTTCAATCCGGCCATGGCGACCATTGGTACTAAAATCAATCCCCGGCATTGCTACCGGGGACTGTTAAGGCTATTAGAAGCCAATTTTTAGGAAAACCTTTGCAAACTAAAAGCGGTAGCCCCTGCCCTGCCCAATAAAAAACACGGCATTGGCCATCATCAGTTTTCCGTTCTGCCAAAAATTACGGAACATGATGTCATCAGCAAAAAAGATAGCGCTGCCACGTCCCATAGGCAGTTCGCCAAAAAGAACCCCGTCTTTCATGTTCTCCAGGGCTTTTGAACCGGTAAATCCTGCTACCTGTGCATCCTTTTTCATCACACCCACATTCCAGCCGCGTGCTGTAAAGTCGTACACCTTGGTATCTCCTTTCAGGGTAAAATAGTTTTTGGGATAACCAAATGCCAGCGGGTGGGTGGTATCCATTTCAACCCTGTAAATACTGCCCGGGTTGTATTCCTTCAGCCCATCCCTTTCGCGGTTACCGTAGGTTTTCACCAGGTCGTAGCCGGCAGGCTTGGTTTCGGCAGGTTGCCTTTCTTTGATACCCCATTCGCCTGAAGCCAATTGATCCACTACCCCTTCTACCCCAATCAGGTAACCACCCTGCTCCACCCATTTGCGAAGTGCCCCTTCTTTGGCCAGCAACTGACCATAGCTGCCATCGGGCAATACCACTACATCAAACCGGCTCCAGTTTACAGTTCCGGCATCCCGTGCATTAATCAGGGTAACCGGGTATTGCAGGTCGCGATCGAAATAATGCCAGATAGAGCCCGCATTCAGGCTGCTTGTTCCATCGCCGGTAAGCATGGCCACTTTCACCGCGCGAATACTTTTTACATCAGAACTGCCAAAATCGGCTCCCTTATCCATAAACCCAGTGGCTATAGGTTCCAGTGAAACCTTGTGTTTGCCGGCAATTTCAAAAAGGGTCTTCCACAAGTCGGGCACTTTGCTGTTACTTGTTTTAATAAAAATGAGGGTGCCGCGGTCGTATTTTTTACCATTCGATTCAAATGGAAGCTCGGCTACTCTTGCCATAATACCCTTTTTCAGGCAATCTGCCAAAAAGCGTGCATCATCCATATTGCCCCATTTTGCCAGGTATCCATAGGCATCAGGATTTGGGACCGCAAGCGGTCCGGCAGCTACTGCAAGCCCTTGCGTACCACTCATTTTTTCCTTAACAGCAAATGCATTTAACCCATAGGCATAAGGGATGCTCCAGGCGGTAATATCGTAAGTGGCACTATCGCTCAGTTTGGGGTTGGCTTCAAAAAGAACCCTTGCCAGCACACCCCTTGATTGCAGGGTGCTTACCAGCAGGTCGCCCCTGTCCAGGTTGAATTTATCCACCTTTCCGGTTTGATAGCTAAAGCCAGAACCGCTTCCACCCTCGCTGTAAGTATATTTTATCCCATTGCGGTCGAGCAGTTGCTGAACCTGTTTGAAGTTATTGCTGCCCTGCGCTTTCACCACATAAGTTTTAAACTCACCCGATCCGTTGGCATTTACATTCTCAAAAAAAGATTTGAAATTCTTCACCAGTTCCGCGGCATTTGCCGAAGAAATCTCTACAGTGCTGATACCAGTGGTAAAATGATGGAAGGTACGGTCGCGCAGGGTAAGCGTATCGCCATCCTCGTTAATAATGCCCAAACCGGCGCCAATGCCACCCTGTTCGTAGGTCATGCCAATACTGCCATTGTAGGTTGGCCAGGTATCTCCATAGCTTGGGTAAAACAGGTCGAAACGTTCGCGGGTAAAAAACAACCAACCCTTTTTATCAAAGTATTTAGCATGGTTACGGCCAATATCGGTTTGAAACTTGCGCTGCCAGGGTGTAATAACCTCGTGAAAAGGTTCGGCAGCAGGGGCAAAATAGTAGGGTTCGTTAAAACCCTGTTCGTGGTAATCAACGTGCACCATGGGCATCCATTCGTTGTATTTTTTAATCCGTTGCTGTGTTTCCACCTGTGTTTGCCAGGCCCAGTCGCGGTTAAGGTCAAAATTGTAGTGGTTGCTGCGTCCGCCGGGCCATGGTTCGCGGTGTTCGCGGCTTTGCGGATCGGGGTTCATGGTTTGGCCTACCATGGTGTGGTACCAGTTGGCATATCGGCTGTAACCATCCGGGTTTATACAGGGGTCAATAATCACCACCGTATTTTTCAGCCATTCCTGTGCTTTTGGGTCGGTGAGCAAATAATGCACGGTCATTAATACCGCCTGACTGCTGCTTGCCTCGTTACCATGTACATTATAGCTCAGCCAAACTATAGCCGGCGGATTTGCCAACGCAGTGCCACCTGCACCGGTAAGCGCGAGGTTGCTTTTGCGGATATCTTCCAGTCTTGCCATGTTTTCAGCCGAAGCCACATAAGCTACCATCAACGGGCGGTTTTCGTTGGTCGTGCCATATTTCTCAACCTTCATGCGTGCGGGTGCGGCATTGGCAAGCGCCTGCATATAACCCACTATTTCGTGGTGTTGGGCAAAACGTTCGCCAGGCTCATAGCCAAGGTAATCTTTAGGTGAAGGTACAGGTTGCGCTATTGTGCCCAAAGTGAGCAGAACGGCCAAAGTGAGTAGTAAGTATTGCTTCATTTGTTCATTTTTAGTGCGCCCCGAGGTGTCGGGGCTTTTTTTATTTGTCAAATGGAATCCCAAAATGTTCATGTTTGTGGGGTGTGCAGCAGCTTTTGGGGATTTCATCCGGCAAATATGGGCAATTTTTAAAAGCATATTCAAATACATTGAATGTTAACCAATGAAAAATACATTTTCTAAAACGGCGAGGGAATTGTGGGCGGCAATTTGTTTATTTGCCAATATGAAGAAACACCGTTTCCTTTTTGCAGGCTTATTCTTCCTGCTTGGCGCCAACATTTGCATTAACTCAGCACTGATCGCTCAACCGGCGTCAGACATTAAGTTCACGCCTTTTAGTTACCAACAGGTAAAAGACGCTGAACTCAGCAAAGCTGCCGTAGTTTCCGCCCACCCGCTTGCCAGCCAGGCCGGTGCGCTGATTATGCAAAAAGGCGGAAATGCAATAGATGCAGCCATTGCTACCCAATGGGCGCTTGCGGTGGTATATCCCGGGGCCGGCAATATTGGTGGCGGAGGTTTTATGGTGGCCCGTATGAGCAATGGTACTACGGTCAGCCTCGACTATCGCGAAAAAGCACCCGGCAAAGCAAGGGAAAATATGTATGTGGATTCTGTTACCGGAAAAGCCAATACCCGCCAATCGCAAAACGGACACCTTGCATCCGGCGTTCCGGGTACCGTTGCCGGTCTTTTTGAAAGCCATAAATACGCCAAACTTCCCATGAATGAATTGCTGAAGCCTGCTATTGAACTCGCTGAAAAAGGATTCGTGCTTACAGCATCTGAAGCTAATGGGTTAAACCGTGCAAAACAGGGCTTTGAACGTTATAACACTACCCTACCCGTTTTTTGCAAGGCAGCAGGCGAATGGAAAGCCGGCGACACCCTGGTTCAAAAAGACCTTGCAGCCACCCTGAAACGAATTCAAAAGCTGGGGTTGAAAGGCTTTTATGAGGGCGAAACGGCACGGCTGATTGTAAATGAAATGGAACGCGGCGCTGGCCTGATATCGCTGAATGACCTTAAAAACTATAAGGCCGTTTGGCGTAAACCGGTTGAATTTACTTACCGTGGCCACCAGGTTATCAGCATGCCTCCCCCAAGCAGTGGTGGCATCCTCATTCATCAGATGCTGGCTATCCTGGAAAAATATCCTTTGCAGAAAATGGGTTTCCAAACTTCCGAAACGGTGCAGTTGATTACCGAAGTGGAGCGCAGGGCCTATGCAGACCGGGCCGAACACCTTGGTGACCCGGATTTTTACAAAGTACCTGCAAAAGGTATGGTAGCACCCGATTACCTTGCTGCCCGAATGGCAGATTACAAACCCGGATTGGCAGGCAAAAGCACAGAGGTAAAACCAGGAACGCCAGCGGAAAGCGAAGAGACCACCCACCTCAGCGTAATTGATGCCCAGGGTAATATGGTGGCGGTTACTACCACCCTCAACGGCGGCTATGGAAGCAAAACGGTTGTTGCCGGCGCCGGATTTTTGCTGAATAACGAAATGGATGATTTTAGTGTACAGCCGGGTGTGCCCAATATGTACGGCGCCATTGGCGGAAAGGCCAACGCCATTGCCCCCGGCAAGCGCATGCTCAGCAGCATGACCCCAACCCTTGTGCTGAAAGACAACAAACCTTTGATGGTAGTGGGTACTCCCGGTGGAACCACCATTATTACCTCGGTATTGCAAAGTATTATCAATGTAGTTGACCATGGGATGAATGCTACGGATGCCGTGAACAAACCAAAATTCCACCACCAATGGATGCCCGATGAAATTGGTGTGGAGAAATCGTTCCCGGCTGATTTACGGCTTGCTTTGGAAAAAATGGGGTATAAAATAACGGAGTTGAATGCAATTGGGCGAACGGAAATGATACTGGTAAAGCCCAATGGCAAAATTGAGGCGGCTGCAGATAAGCGCGGCGATGATTCAGTGGCAGGTTGGATGCCATAATTAAACAAACAGCCATGGTGCGTGGAGACACGCACCACGGCGCCGAATGCCATGGTGCGTGTCTCCACGCACCACGGTTTGGTGGCAGGATGGGTGCCATAAGTCAATAAGTAATGATGACACGGAATACACGGAGAACACGGCTTAGCGTATCCGGGCAATTTCTACGATAACCAGATTAGGAGGTAACGGGACGATGCAATATGAAAACGGAATTCACGGGGAACACGGAAAAGGCTTCCTAAACCGAAAATTAACAGTGGTATCCGTGGTTGCCGTGTCAATAAATGAATTTAAATGATCGCACAGGATACAATAGAAAAAATAATCAGCCGGCTTGATATAACCGAGGTGGTGGGCGATTTTGTGAAACTCAAAAAGCGCGGCTCCAACTATATTGGTCTCTGCCCTTTTCATAACGAAAAATCCCCCTCCTTTTCCGTATCACCAAGCAAAGAAATTTACAAGTGCTTTGGTTGCGGCAAAAGCGGCAACACCATCACTTTTTTGATGGAGCATGAAAAAATCAGTTACACAGAGGCTATCCGCTGGCTTGGCAGAAAGTACAATGTTGAAATTGAAGAAACTGAAACCGACCCCGAGTACCGTGAACTGCAACAGGTAGCCGACAGCCTTGGCATCATCAATATGTTTGGCCGTGATTTTTTTGCGCAGCAACTGCTTGAAACCGAAAATGGGAGGGCTGTGGGGTTAAGCTACCTAAGGGAACGGGGGGTTTCAGATGAAACCATCAAAACCTTTCAAATTGGTTATTGCCCCGACGAACGAAATGCCTTTACCACCGAAGCCCTGAAAAGAAAATACAACCCCGATTACCTCTTGCGGAGCGGACTGGTGGCCTTTCGAAACGAAGAATATGTTGATAATTACAGGGACCGGATCATTTTCCCCATACACAACCCCATTGGCAAAGTGATTGGCTTTGGTGCCCGGCTTATCAAAAAAAATGATAAGGCGCCCAAGTACATCAATACCCCCGAAAATGAGCTGTATGTAAAAAGCAAAATTCTGTATGGGGTACATTTTGCCCGCCATTCCATTGACAAACTAAATGAATGTTTGCTGGTAGAAGGTTATACCGACGTGGTAAGCCTCCATCAGGCAGGGGTAACCAATGTAGTGGCAAGCGGTGGTACGGCACTTACACCCGACCAATTGCGGCTGGTAAAAAAATATACCAACAACCTTACCATTGTATATGATGGGGATGCGGCCGGTGTAAAAGCAGCCCTGCGAGGGCTTGACCTGGCCCTGGAAGAAGGATTGCAGGTTCAACTGGTACTGATACCGGATGGCGAAGACCCTGATAGTTATGTGCGAAAAGTGGGCAAGGAGGCTTTTTTTGAATTCGTACAAAAGAATAAAAAGGACTTCATCCTGTTTCAGCTGGATGTGGGCATGCAGGAGGCCGGCAGCGACAGCCGGAAACTGAATGATATTGTGCAGCGCATGGCCGAAAGCATCAGCCGCATCAATAAGGCCGAGCATTTTACCCTGCAGCAGGATTACATCAGGCAGACAGCACAACGGCTTGGCATTGACGAAGGCGGACTGGTAAACCTGGTTAATAAATTTATAGGCGACCGCATTAAGCGGCAGGAAAGAAAATGGGAACAAAAGCAGGATGAACCTGAACAGCAGGAACCAAGGACAGAAGAAGAATTGGCGCAACGTGAAGAAACCCTGCTGAACCTGGTTATAAACAACGAATTACAGGAACGAGCGGTTATAAAAGTATTATTGCTTCATGGGTTATGGTCGCTTGAAGACGGAACAAAAGTGGCTGATTTTATTTTTGAAGAATTGGGCAGTTTCCCCTTCAGTAACCCTGTCCTCGATAAAATTTTTACCACCTATCAAAGCTGGTATATAGCAGGCATGGAACCTACTGAAAAATCGTTTCTGTACTATCCTGATGAACCGATGAGTACCATGGTGATTTCGTTGCTTGAGTTTCCCTATCAGTTAAGTGCGGGATGGGATAAAATGGCGGAGGCGAAAAAAATACAACCTGAAACCACCGGCAAGAATGATGTGAAACGTTCGGTGCAATATTACAAGTTGCGCAAGCTGAAGGACATGCTGAAAGAAAATCAGCGTGAACTGAAAGAAACCACCGATCCATTATCTATGAAAAGCCTGATGGAAGTGCACATGGAACTCAAGAAAATTGAAATGACGATTTCAAAGGAAATGGGTAATGTTATATTTCATTGAACTATTTTTCTAATATTTCCATTTTTTTTAAATGAAGCGATCGCTCTTGTTGCCCTTTATTTTTGGTTTTTATAACCTGGCCATGGGCCAATTGCCTGCCGCAAACCGGCTGACCGACTGGACCAAAGCAGGAACCCACGCCACCCTGCCCACCTATAACCATATTCCATTTTCCGGCGATCCCTCGGGCCTTGGCGACAATTCGCCTGCGTTACAAGCCATTCTTGATACCATTACACAGCCTGCCATTATTTTAATAGGACAAGGAACTTTTTTATTTAAAACAAGGCTCAACCTGAAAGCCAATACGGTACTGAAAGGGTTGGGCAACACCAAAACCCACCTGCGTTTTAACCAGGGTGCTGTTGATGC
>Ga0116158_10003818_pt1 | contig 12949 bp, 7 predicted proteins | sample AD_UKC052_MetaG_FD_89883 | JGI IMG/M metagenome (GOLD analysis project Ga0116158, IMG submission 89883) | Active sludge microbial communities of municipal wastewater-treating anaerobic digesters from USA - AD_UKC052_MetaG | ecosystem: Engineered > Bioreactor > Anaerobic > Digestate | place: USA... | reverse complement strand
TCTTTTCTCTATTATGTTGGAAGGTCTGGCTTAATATTATGCTAAACGGTGTAACAGCTAATAACCAAGGTAAACTAGGGAAAATGCTGGAAAAAAGACCGATGACCAATCCGAAAAATGCATAAAAAACAACAGCATTCCATTTTTTCCGCACGGCTATTGGATTTTTGGGACCATGTAGATTTAGTAAAAACATACCATACACTAGCAAGAGGATGCTCACAACGCTTGAAATGATAAAGACCGAAGGGTGAATAAGCTTTGAGGGCAAGTGAATATGAAAATAAATTCGCTGCAATACGATTTTCCAGTCACCCCGAATAAACACATAAGCCGCCGCGAAATACCATGTCCCTATAACACCTACTAAAAATGCTACAATTTCTTGTAATACAATAGACCGCAAAATCGCGAACATCAAAATAAATAAAATCACGAGCAAGACAGCCGGGAAATAAAACAAACTTGCCAAGCCTACCAACAACCCAATATCAAAACAAGCCTTGCGAGGTTTATTGTGACTATATAACATGAGGGTTCGCGCAAAGGCAATAAAAATGAGCACATTGGCGACAAACACACTCGAAAACAAACACATCTCCGGCGTAAATGCTGAAAACAAAATCAGCGACAAGGCTGGGATATACGATTTACGGGCATACAGTCGTTCCTGATTTACCACTAGATTTACATACAAGGCAAATACAAAAAACATAATGGCTGATACAACCATATAAACACCGGGATGTGAGGAATAAGCTCGTTCGAGGCCATTCCATTGGAAGAAAAATCCATGATAAAATTTATCCAGCCATTTAACAGGCACCGGATTCATAATCCCCTTTAATTGAAGCAGGATATGAAGGATAAGCAACCCTGCAAACGCTACAATATCATTTCGTTTGAATAATCCAACCACTCGTTTCTTTTAAAAAATAATTTTAAGGAAGCAAAGATAACTTTTCGTTAGACATGGCATGACAATTTCACCTGCATTCAATTGAATAGCTGAACGCGGCATAATATCCCAACTTTCCAATTCTTCGCCTGTTTGCATTTCTTTCAATGTAATGGCCCCTTTTGCATTGATATACGCACCCATCAATCTTGTTGTGCGACTATTCATGTCATTAAATAAATATACTTTCCCTTTTGGATTTTCCATGATACCAAAGGAAGAATAAATGCCATTATCATCGGTAGTTTGCTGGTCTTTTAAAATAGTTTGGCTCCACAACAGAGACCCATCCTGCTTGAAATTAAAAATGGCAATCTCCTCATAATTAAATTCAGTGACCGTTCGGTTATTGTCCGGGATATTCATCATCGAACCACTCAACGAAGGGCTTACCGAGGAAATCGTGCGCATTTGTTGGAAATAACTTTCCGTTATAATTTCCAAGCCTCCACCTTTTTTCAACGAATAATTTCTAATTTTCAAATCCTTTAAATCAGTTTGCCCCTTGGTGATTTGTAATACAATCGGCGTGAAATAAGGCGAGAGCGCACGGCCCGAATTTGTTTCAAAAGTAGTTTGATAAATTCCCTTGGGATTACTTCCTCGATGCTCGAAATAAAATCCAAAAAGATAGAGCAACTCATGTTCATTGTCATAAACCACATGAGCATCTCCAAGCATTTTATCATTCAGTTCAGGCTGTGTTTTGGCAAACTCATTCGCATTCGCAGCGCATGTAAATAATTGTAAATCGTTCATCGAACGGCGAGGTCCCGGTTTTTCTGAAAAAATTAATGCCGCATCACCTTTGTTAGAAAGTGCTGCCTCATTACTTATCACCAACGTTGCATCATTAAAAAGCTGCTCGATTCGTTTCGTTTCCCGCAAATGATCATCCAACATCACCAATTGTAAGGCCAAATTTTGCGAAGCACGGATATCAGCAAAGACCATATGTTTTTTTCGATCCTCACTACTCACGACAGTAAAACCACCACGTTCCCGAAACTCATTCATAGGCACGGACAATAGCAATTGCGGTGAAGTAGTTTCTCCGGCTTCATTTAATTGAGCCGCCACAAGATTTAATTTCTTTTGCTCTCGCAATTGCGAAAAAATACTGATACGCTCGCCATCTGTGGCAAAAGAAACTGCAGTCAATTCTACATTCATCCATGACAACGGAATTGTTTTCACCTTTTGAAATTCTTGATTGTAAAAAAGAATTTCAGACTCACCGGCATGTCGACGATATACGGCGGACATAGATCCAATTTTTCCTATTACACCAAAATCATCGTTACTTAATGAAAACGATTCTTTCTCACTGAGGATCGTTTTTTGCGAAAACAGTGTAAGACTTAGTAAACAGAAATACCCTATACAGAATAACTTTTTCATGCGTCGTGATAACAACTTAATTTGCACAAAAATAGGGTTTCCGAGTCAGGAAATCGGATTGAATTTTCATTCATTCTAAACCAACTCGCCATGTCGAATTATCTTATTGCCGGAGGAACCGGATTTATTGGAAAGCCCCTTTGTCAGCTATTACTTTCCCAAGGACATAAGGTTACTATTTTAACCACACAACGGCAAAAACTATCTCAAGACAACTTGATTCAGTATGTGTATTGGAATACCCAACAACATAAAATTGAAATGGAAGCGTGCGACACTTCGTTTCGTGTAATTAATCTTGCTGGTGCAGGCATTGCTGACAAACGTTGGACTGCATCACGCAAAAAAGAACTACTTCAAAGCCGGCTTGATCCATTAATCACTTTATTGATTGCAGTTAAACAACATCGTTTTCACATCGAACATTTAGTTTCGGCTTCTGCTATTGGCTATTATGGCAACCAAACACAACTCTGCACCGAGGTCACGCCTGGCGATGATAGTTTTTTATCACAAATTTGTCAAGCCTGGGAAGAGGCTACGCTTCCTTTTGAAGAACTACAAATTCCAGTAGCAATTGTTCGTTTGGGTATTGTACTCGGCAATGACCGAGGAGCCTTTAAGGAATTAATGGCCCCCTTGCATTATAAGCTGGCTGCGATTCCGGGATCGGGTAAGCAAATTTATAGTTGGATTCACCTCGAAGATGTGTGTCGTATTTTTTTTGAACTAGGCCATCAATATAAGACCGGGGTCTTTAATGCAGTTGCACCAAATCCGGCGACCATGGACAACTTGATTGATGAAATGCGACATTATCACCCGTCTTGGTTACGCCTTCATGTACCCGAATTTTTATTGAAGCTTATTTTAGGCGAAATGGCGATTGAAGTAACCAAAAGCACTCAGGTAAGCAGCCGCAAAATCGAAGACATGGGATTCAATTTTCATTTCACCACATTGCAAGAAGCTGTAAAAAATTTATTGAGCGCTTCTGAATAATTGACAATGAATTTATTGGCTTTTAAAGTAAGTATCGACGAGATATATGAAAGCGATATTTAAGCTAACCTATTGAACATTACGTACATTTTAATATAATTGCACGTATAAATAAAAATCATGGATACTAAACTAACATTGAAACTAGACAATTCAATAATCGAATAGGCGAAAAACTATGCAAAAGTCAAGAATACTAGCCTATCGAAATTGATTGAATCATATCTAGACAAACTTACCACACCAAATAACACGCAGGAAATTACTCCATTTGTCAAAAGCTTGTCCGGTCTAATTGACTTACCAAAAAGCTTTGACGCAAAAAAAGAGTACAAGAAACATTTATTAAACAAATACGCAAAATAAAATGACAAAAGTATTTGTTGATACTGACATATGCATAGACTTGCTATCTGGACGAAAACCGTTTAACAAGACGGCTGAAATTTTGTTTTCGCTAGCAGACAATAAGAAAGTCAAAATTTCTGTTTCTTCGCTTTCGTTTTCAAACATAGATTATGTCCTCCGTTCACAGTACTCTTCGACACATTCAAGACAACTTATCGGTAAATTTAAAACGCTTGTAGCCGTTTTACTAGTTAACAATAAGACAATTGATTTAGCGATAGCTTCTGACTTTAATGACTTTGAAGACGCAATACAGTATTCTTGTGCAATTGAAAACAATCTAACAACAATTATCACGAGAAATGTGAAGGACTATAAAAAAGCTTCCATTGCAGTTCTGACTCCGGAGACATTTATCGCACTTCCTGAGTAAGAATTCCGCCTACCACCAACATTGGCCCAATTACTATGGAAGTTTTGTTTACAAATGCCTAACGTTAACTCCGCCACTGAGAATGGCTAGAGCAGGTTCAATCCAAGCTGAGAAATCCAACTTAATCGTATGATTATAAAATTTACGCGTTGGTTAAATTTTATTCGGCAGGTAACACATTTACAATCGTCGGCTTTTCTCTACCTGTATATTGAATGATTAGATTATCATTCTTCTCGACAAGAGTGCCATGTTGTTGAAACGTTACAAAATCAAAAGTGATAGGCAATACGGCAAATCTGAATTTTTGATGCGATAATTTTGAGGCGTTCAATAATATAAACTTTTCATCACGCGGCAGCTCCATCAAATACGCATCAGCCGGACGAATTTTATGAAACAGATAATAATCGATGGCCATAATTTCCTGCAAGACCTTGTCATCCGGAAAATGAAGTTGAATATAATTATTCAAAATATTGAATACATCATCGATACTGTGTTTATGAAAATCCGATGCAAGTTCGAATGCCTTTCCAAGACCGAGTAAAAAATCAAATACACTCGATGTCGATGTGATATATTTAAGTGTATTGATACTTCGTTTTCGATTCCAATAAATTTCCAACGCATTTTCCAAACGAACGATATCCGCTAATTGTTCTTTCGAAAGATAATTGCTTTCGATTATTTGATAGGGCGGATTGGGATCGAAAACATAACCATGTTGTTCGTACTTTTCACGCACAGGCGTTCCTTTTAAAAACTTAAGAAACCCTAATTGAAGCTCTGGCGGATAGAGCTTAAATACTTCTTCAAAACTAAATTTAGTATCATCCCACTCATCCAATGGCAGCCCTACAATGAGGTCGAGGTGCATTTCAATTTTATGTTCAAGTCGCTTTATAACTTCACTCGTTTTATAGAAATTTTGTTTACGACTTACCTCTAAATTCGCTTTTTGATTGACGGTTTGAATTCCGATTTCAAAACGAAAAACACCCGGAGGTACATGCTCATCGATAAAGCGCATGATGTCGGCATGTAAAATATCGGCTGTAATTTCAAATTGAAAAATATTTTCCGGCCGTCGATGCTGTAAAATAAACTGAAAAATGTCGATGGTAAAATCACGCTTCACATTGAAGGTGCGATCTAAGAATTTAATCACACGTCCATGCCGCATCAAGTACAACAAATTTTCTTTGATGCGATCGATTGGCAAATAGCGAACTTTATTATCTAAACTTGCTAAACAAAATTCGCATTTATAAGGACAACCTCTTGACGTTTCGATATAGGACACCTTATTGTACAATTCTTTTTCACTATCATGCCGATATGGATTTATGGATGCATATTCTTTTACATCAAAATTAACTTCGGCCGGCTGATAACGAATCTCATCTCCTATTTTACGAATTAAATTCGGCACCAAATCTAACTTAGGATATGAATTGAGAAACTCACGAAAAGGAATTTCGCCTTCACCCGTGATGATAAAATCAATACTCTGTTGTTGAATTACCTCTTGCCATTCATAACTAACCTCAGGGCCACCCAATAAAATTTTCACTTGAGGATATTGTGCCCGAATCAAATCTGCTACATGCAAGGTTTGTGTAATATTCCAGATATAACAGCTAAATGCAACAACTTCAAATTGACTGCAATAATTGGCTACTTCGTTAGGTTCCTCATGAATGGTAAATTCATGCCATGCTAATTCAGGATGTTGCGGTGAGTTCAATTCATATAAAAGGCGAATCGCCAAATTCATATGAATATATTTCGAATTAAGGGTGGTGAGAAGAACTTTCATAAATGATATGGCGGAAAAATTTTATTCGTTTATCCAGCCTTTTAATTCCTGTTGAATGTGACAAACCTCTGCGGTTAAATTATATTTTTCTTGTAAGAATTTCGCCATCGCATCGGCACAATATACCGAACGATGTTGACCACCAGTGCAGCCAAAACTAATCATTAAATTTTCGAAACCTCGATCTAAATAGTCATCCACACTGATACTGACAGCCTCTTGCGCTGCTTGCAAAAATTCGGCGATTCGCGTTTCCGATTCCAGAAAATCAATGACCGGCTGATCACGACCTGTTAGTTTTTTATAAGGTTCAAATCGTCCCGGATTGAGTACCCCTCGGCAATCAAATACAAATCCACCTCCATTACCAGAAGCGTCAGTAGGAATTCCTCCTTTCTTATACGAGAAACTTTGAACCAACACCTTCAAGGGTGTTTCAGAATTCGCTTGTCGTTGTTTGTATTTTTCCATCATATCAGATGAAGTCAGGTTCACCAAAGCTTGATGTAATACTGGATATTTCTCTAAAGTATACATTGATAGCCAAGTGCTCACATTGGTCAATCCTTGTGGAATACTGCTGATAAAATGAGTTCGCTTTTCGATGATTCCTCGTAAACCATAGGCACCAAGCACTTGCAACAAACGCACTAATACAAGCTTGCTATAATCTTGGCTCAATTGCATATCGTCAAATTGTATGTACTTCGAAAGCCCTTGTTTATAATAGTCAAATAATTCTGCCTTCCATTCCACAGGTAAAGCTGCCTTTGCCTGCCAAAGTAAAGATGCGACATCATAGAGTATCGGTCCTTTCATACCCCCTTGATAATCGATAAAATAGGGAGCATCTTTTTGAATCATGATGTTGCGTCCTTGGAAATCACGAAACATAAATTGCTGCGGCGTTATGGTGCTTATTTCCTTACTGAGTGTTTCAAACTCTGTTAACAACTGATGCTTATTGTAAACAATGGAATGCAGATCTAAAAAATAATATTTAAAATAATTCAAATCCCCCATTACCATTTGTTGATCAAATTGTTGGGCATAAAGACATGTGGAATAATCAAAAGACTCGCCAGCTTTGCATTGCATTTCAACTAAACCATCTAACGATTTTTTATACAATGATTTCACGGCCTCTGTATATCCATGCTTCAATGTGATCGACAGCAAAGTTTCATTTCCAAAATCAGTTTGTAAATACATACTTCGATCAGGGCTTACCGCAATAATTTCAGGCACCGGTAAATTATATTGTTTGAAATAGGCCGTAAAGTTGATAAACACCTCATTCTCGCGTATATTTTTATTTTCGCAAACAATAAAACTACCTTGCTGAGTTACAACTCGTACATAGTTTCTGTCAGAACCGGCCTTGGCGAGCGGAAGAATCGACACAATGCCTTGTGCGCCTAATTGTTGATGGATAAACGAATTCATGGCGCAAATATAGTTCGCGGCTTGCTATATTAGTTACCCATATTGCGAAACATCTCCAAATAGTCATTGTAATCTCCTTTGCTATTTGACATTTGCTCGGGTGTGATATACGTTCGATTTAAGACACGAATTTGCTGTTGAATAGATTCGATTAGTTCTTTTTCTGTATTCTTTTCTAGTTTTATGCCGGATTTAAACATGGTATTCGTAAGCATCAATTGCTTACCACTTGGATCAAAAAAACCAAGATAGGCATATAAAAACTCTTGAGCTTTGACAGGCTTGTATTTATAAATATAGACCAATCCTTTTTGTGCATTCGATTGCGCGACCATCTTTGTTACCAATTTAAGCGTATCCTTTTCTTTGAGCCCTAAATTATTTTGAATCTTCGCCTTCGCCACTTCTTCTTGCTGAGTGATTTTAAATGGCAACAAATGATCTTTTTTATTAAAATGAAATTTATGTATCAGCTTGTATCGATAAGCCGGCAATTTCGCATATTCTAAAATAATCGATTTATCAAAACTGAGAGAATCCTCCATGCGATCTATGGCCTTGTATAAACGTAAATCCTTATTGGTAGTACTATCCATTTTATTAAAAAACTGCATCACATTAGGCCTTTTTTTATACGGCGTCAATAAATTTTCGTAATGCTTGATGAGATAAAATTCCGAAAAGTTCATTTGCGAAGCATAGTCATTTTCTTCATCGCCATTCGAGTTGTTAATCGTCGAAATTAAATTGGAGTAATTTGCATTCCCGCTTTCGTCTTCCTCCTCATCACTTTCCAATTGCTCGTCCAATGTAGATTTAGATGATGTTTTCCGCTTAATTTCTTCCTTCCCCTTGATGGCAAAATAATTCACCTTTTGCTCATATAGCGACGAATCTATTAAGGAGTCCACCATTAAGTGACTGAGTAAATACACCACATCTAATTTATACTCGTCATAGTCTATCAGCTGTAATAATTCGGGAAACAATTTTTTGGCCAATTGCAAGGTATCGTAATAATGATTCAAAGGATTATCATCTTCTTCAAATTCCAAGGGTGGTGCTTCGGTCAATAAATTTCGAAATAACATCGTCGCCTTTTCATTGTCCATCCATGCCAACGAATTTAAAATATCGATTTGACGTTGGGCATTGTTTTCATTGCGACGATACAACGTTTCAAGAAATTGCAAATTCGTTCGACTCGTATCCTGATTGAGGCGTTGTATAAATAATGAATAAATATCATCTTTTTTATTGACCACATCCGACGTGTCGAGTAAGGCTCTCATGCGAGGTTCATCACCTTTCAATATCGACAAAAAGCTACTATTATTATTTAAAAATTCTTTCGTGGCTGAATCTTTAGAATAAATGTGTGTAACAAAGGTATCAAGTTTAGATTTTAAAAATGTAGGCGGTGTTGAATGTATAAAAGCGAGCGAGGCAAATGCAGTGTCGATTAAATGATAGTTCGCACAAAGCGTATCACGAAAACTAATCATTTGTAATAACTTATTCCCTGAAACTAAGTATAGGTCTTTGGCTTCGTTGACGGTATTGGTATCACGAATCAACACTTCCATTTTATATTGATCCTTTTCATGACTTATTTTTTTGGTCAAGATAAATTTATTTTTGATGGTTTCGTATTGCTCATCGTAAAATGAATTCCAAAATGAATCTACTGTTGGATATGTCTCAAATGGATTAAATTCTTGCATGTCCAATGTGAATTGATATCCAAATTCATTCTCCTGAAAAACAGACGAAAAGGTAGTTTTTCGTTTAGCGATTTCGCTGGCATTTGAAGAATAATATTGGGCAAATAATTGCTTGGAAAATTTACCGCCCATGGGATGCAATGCTGTCTTAAACATAAATCCTTCTGCAGTGTCTTTGTAAATTGGAATTTTAGTTCGCGCGTCTGGCAACACAGCAAAGGAATTAAAGAAGTCCATGGCTATGGCCTTAGACGAGGTGGCTGCTATTAAAAAATAAATTGTATTCGAACGTGATACGATTGCGGCGTGAACAGGGCGCTTATCTTGAGTCATATACTCAACCAACACAGCTGGCATTTTACCTAAAGTAGTTTGCGTACTTCGAATTGTTTTAAAGTTAAAATCCTTTGCAATAAAATGCACATACATATTCAAATGAAAGGTATCCTCTTCATGTTCATATTGACGAACTGTATAATTGCGCAATAGTTGAAAATAGTCGCCTTTTTCATTGAGGCCTTGCACCAAAAAATTCGGACCATTATAGGCCATTTTCTCAAATGGATTTTCAATAACCGAGAATGGCATTTTTACCGACACATCAACAAGTTGTAATTTATTTTCTGTATGAGGTAATGGATGGTAGTTAATCGTTAGCTGTGTGAAAAAACTATCAACTGAATATTTTTGAAAATAATTTTCTTTGCCAACAACTTTACAAAATAAAATTTCAAGTGGTGTAATCAAAATACGTTGACGAATAATTTTTCCCCCTTTCGTCTTACTGGTAATATCAAATCCCGGATATTGCTGATACGTGATTTTATTCTTTGACAATATGCTTCCTTGGGTATTTTCAAAAATTAAACTATCTAATTTGGACTCAATCTGCGCTGTGGTAAGCCCCGACAAATACGTAAATGCATTGACACGTCCGATATAATAATACACACCATTGGACATGTCGGCACTTAAATATTCAACATTACCAGACGGAGTTGACATGGAGGTATAAGCCGGTGTATAAAAACTTAAGGTAGAATCTTTACTGTATTGCTTATGGAATGAAACCGGCGTGAAAATACTATCGAGTTTATTGATTTGTTCGGAGGGATCTAAATTGGTTTTATACTCTACCGCACTTACCGTATAACCCGCTTTGCTAAATTTTTCTAACAATCCCTTCTCTCCACCTAAATGAGCCGCACCAACTGCCGCAAACACCGATTTCCCTTGTTGTATATAGGTTTCCATCGTATGAAACATAGTATCATTTCGAATATAAAGAAGCCCATTCAAATAATCTTCGTTAGGTGCACTTGCTCGTTGAATGCTATCTAATTTTTTTAAATTTTGATCGCGATAAGCATCTTCTAAATCACTTTGAGAGAGCCCTTGATACGATGATTTTTTGTTGGTTTGCTTTTTAGGATCGGCCGCATCGAAAGACGCTTTCATTACTGTTTCTAAAGACCATGCTACATCTTCTAGACTAATTATAGGAATACCAAATTTTCGTCCTGTTTTGAAAATGTAAAGATCGAGGTAGGTATCTTCTTCAAAATTACCCATTCGCCCACCATAGGATCGAAACAAAAGTTCGTTGGCTGACTGTGGTTCATAAATCAATTGTTGCTTCAACGTTTTATTGTCGAGTGGAGAAAGCCCATAAGAATAACTATAAAAACAAGATGATTTGTTTGCCTTCAAACCCATTGACGATAAGGTTAGCAGCTCTTTTAGTTCCATAGATTTTTCAATATCTTCTGTCCATTTTTCAGGATTACTTTCGAGTGCTACAAAATCCGACGATTGAATAGCTTGATAAAATTCATCCGGTAAACGAAAGGCTAATTTTTTACTGACATGCATGGTGCCATATAAATATGATGGTTTTCCGCCGCCCTTAGGTGTAATTTTCCAAAATATTCCTTTTTCAAAAACCATTTTCTTTTGAGCCTCGCTTACTTGACTCACACACAAAACAACTCCGACAAGGAATAAAAATTTAATTAAACGCATATTGGTTTATTACAATGAAAAAATAAAATCAAGTAAAAATAGGTAAATCTTTCGCTCGTAACTTACGATACAATTTGAATGGTGGTTTTTCCGGACCATGTGTTTTCATTAATCAATTTAGCATGTTCACATGAAACACGAACACAGCCATGTGACACCACGCCTAAACCGACACGTTGTGAATTATGAAATCCATAGGCCATCCCCCTGCTTTTAAACGAAGTGAACCATGCCATTCCATCACGTTTATAATTGGTATGTTTTGCGCCACATTTAACACCCACAAGATCCTTTCCTTTTGGAGTCAATTTTGGATTCGGCGAACAAAGCCACGTGTCCTTTTTACCATCAAGCCAAGTAACGGTGAGCGTTTGTGTTGAAAGTTTCACATGAAGTGCCGTGATATATTGACTTGTATTTACAGGTCGTGAAACTCGACAATTATCACGAATCACTTTAGGTTGCTTCCCTTGTGGACAAACAGGTAATGCTTTTAATGCAGCTTGCGCTTTCGTTTTAGGTATCGGAATATTTGAATTAAATTCAAGATCAAAGGCTTCGATATCAATATGACTATCCGTCAACACTTTTTTGGCGACTGTTTTCTTTACTAATTTTTGAATGGGCTTATCGATATTCTCTTTTTGAGGAACAGGGGTTTTCTTCATGGTTATTTATTTAAGTAAATAAAAATACCACAAAGTTGGGAGTTTTTACATGTAAACTATAAAAACAAATAAAGGATATTTTAGTAATCAGACTGAGAAACCTTGCGATAGGCTTTCAAAAAGAGGGCACCCAGATTTTTAAATGGCGGCACATAATCATCAAAAAGCTGTTTAGATTCTCCACTGGCAAATTGCTTGGATAATTGTGCCCACATTTCAATCCAATCTATATCTTTCCCGGCAAGTAATCGATCATTAAATGCTCGAATAATAGGTCCATTAATTTTACCAGATCCAATTTGTTTGGTAGAAACAATTTGCGCATCCTCGGAGTGATTTAACACTGTGGCCAAATTTTGATAAGCGCCACAGGCCCCTAGAATGACTACTTTATGTCGAGAATTAATATGATCTAAGGTAGATGACAAATGGTAACTATGTCCACGATGGATGATGATAGATGGATGAATTTCATTTTCATCGAGGTAATCTTGCAAGGCATTTTGTGCCTTTTCATCATCCGGTTCGTCATGTGGAACATTGGCATAAATTTCCACAGGCTTGCCTTTTAAGGATTTAATAAAAACCCAATTCTCTTCACGTTTCACTTTCCAATTCGGCGCACCAAAACCACCTACATAGCTATTAAACACGCCCTTCCCGTCGGTATCACCAAAGAAAAATACTTGTTGAACAACAACGCCACTATCGTTGACCAATTGACTGTAAGGCATTACGGTGATGGGTGGAATCCCTAATTTAGCTGTGATGGAATCATTACTAAAAGTCAACATCGTATATAAAATATCATAAATACGAAATCCACGAGTATTATTTTGCAGACTGTCTTCGAAGCGATTTTTTCGAATTTCCTCAATAATATTTGCCATTAAACTACTATCACTAATACTACCAAATGAATTCGCAACGTCGGTGGCTCCTTCTAAATCATTCTCCAACGTATTATCCAAGCCATTGACAAAATCACGCATAAGAATTTTTTGATTTTCGTCTTTCATGGTAGCTAAAAACGAACCGATGGTATTATAGTTAGCACATAAACGCAAGAAGGTTCTAAATTTATCCTTTCCAATGCCTTCTAAAAATTCGTTACCAGGCTTAGGT
>Ga0116158_10003805_pt1 | contig 12976 bp, 19 predicted proteins | sample AD_UKC052_MetaG_FD_89883 | JGI IMG/M metagenome (GOLD analysis project Ga0116158, IMG submission 89883) | Active sludge microbial communities of municipal wastewater-treating anaerobic digesters from USA - AD_UKC052_MetaG | ecosystem: Engineered > Bioreactor > Anaerobic > Digestate | place: USA... | reverse complement strand
TACTCGACCTGCTTGAGAAGATTGTTCTCCACGGGACGGTTGAGCTGAGTGATCTTCTCTGTCCCATCGGTATAGGCGATACCGAACTGACTACCTTTGAGTTGTTCCTCAATAGCAGCCCGACGTTTCTCGGCTCGATCCTCCTGCATCGTAGACTTCACAACGAACGGAAGCTGGATGATGATGTCCAACTTACCTGAGCTGTTTCGGTCATCGACGAGGTCCATGAGACTGAGTTTCGTACGAAGTCGAGTAAGGGTTGAGTTCGATTCGTTCATTACCTGGAAGAGAGGGTTCTCCACCAGAGCAACGTATCGTTTCGGAACCGTTAGTTCTTCCCGAATACCCTTCTCTTCGTTGTACACCTCGATACGAACTCTATCGGGAAGCCATGTTACTACTCGACCTACCCGCATAGTGTAAATATCGAAGAACTCGCTGGTGTTCGGATCAATCGTTGTGTCGATTGGAACAATAGCGGCGACACCGTGATCGAACATCGTTTGCACAATGTCTTGCCGGAATTGGCGAGGTCCCTGATCAATGTTCGGTTCGATTCGAAGAGCGTTCTGAAGTTTACTCTTCAAGTCACCGACGTACCGATCTAAATCGTCAACTTCTACGTGACGAAGCTCGACTGCCGCAACATCGATCCCGATCCGGGTGTAGATAGAGGCGATGATTGAGCGCTCAGATGAATATGTGGTCCTCTGCTTGTGCGGCTGAACAGAGCTACTAACCCCACCGTAGGAGAAGGGAGTTTTGATCTCCACCTCTTCTTTGTTCACAAACACGTTCCACGCTTGACTTAGCCGGTCTCTGATACCCAAGTCGGTCTACCTCCTTTCGAACTAGTTGCGCTAGGGTTGTCACTCAAACGCCTCCTTGTGCATCTTGTAGGCAACATAGGCGTTAACCAGAGCGGCCACGTTGTCGATCTTCTCTTCGGCCCGTCGCTTCACAAGCTTCCGGTTTCCGTTGGTGTCTTGCATAGTTACTGCATTCCCCAACGTGAATGCCATAAGACCCTGATCGAAGAGTAACTGTCGTTGTTCCGCAAGGATTTTGAGTTCACCAAGAGGAACTGACTCTGTCCGAGCGCCTTGTCGAACCATCTCAACGCCGAAGGGGCTGTTCTCAGCTTCCCACCTAGACACGAATTCCCGTGCATTGTACGGGTCATAGCCGAAAGCATTGACGTCGTACCGAGAAGCGATGATGTAGGCATCAAGATCATCGTAGACTACCATCATGTCTAGGACGTTCCCGTCCATGATCTGAAGGCTTCCCTCACGTATAAACTCCTCATACTTAATGCGAAGAGCTGCAGGAAGTTTAGTAAACGTCAGGTGTGTGATGTAACTTCGGGTCTTAATTCCGAACGCACCATTGGGTAGAGGAAAGAGAAACGTGAATGCGCAGAAGTCATCACCTTGTGAAAGGTCAGCTCCAAGAGCACACGGCATCTCCCAGAAGTCTCTCCTAGGGTGTGGGATTGTATCTTCGTACGTGAAGTAGTAGGTATACCCCTCCATGGGGATACCAAAGCGCTTTGCTAGGATATCATTCCTCGCCGCTGGCGCTTTCTCCGCTCTTTCCACATCCAAATGGTAAACGTCATAAGTTACGGTCTTGTTCAGGTTTGGATTCGCCTTGAGCCACATCTCAGGCTGGCCAACTTCTTCGACATCGTCGAGTTTGTAGTGCCAAATCGAAACATGAGGCGCATGGTACTCACCTTTTAGGATGTCAGCGAGTTCCATTTTGATTGTGTCGCCGGAGCCGTTTCTGACAGTTCCTTCTGAACTAATAGCAACGATCAAGTAGTCTTCAAGTTTAGAAGCACCCTGTTCGATAGCGCCGACAACGTCTTCTCGGAGATCACCAGACAACCATTCGTCAATTGTGTTGATCTTACTTCGTAGACCTTGCAGCTTGTTGATGGCCATAGGCCGAACTTCAAGGTAAGATCCAGTTAGAAGGTTCTCAATGCCCTTCTTAGTAGACGCCAACTTCTGCCGCTGGCTAGGGCTGCTAGTTGCATGAATAGACCCATCAGTAAGGAACTTGAATAGGGGCCCTCTAGACCGAATGATGGAGGTGCGGAAGGGTGCCATCACCTCATCGGCCAGTTTCATCGTTGGGGCTGTTTGAACACCATGGGTTGTGGTGGTGTCTACGTTGAGGAAGTAGGCCTGGATGCAGAAGGCGTACATCGACTTGGCTGCGCCTCGGGCCACGATGAGGTACTGTTTCGTGGTGAGACGCTTCTTAACGGTCTTCTTCACGTAGCGTGCTGGCATCCCTTCGGCGCCTGGCACATACACATCACGCTCTACGTAGTAGTACCAGCAGAAGATCTGTTCTGCCCAGAGTTTGAACGTGTCTAAGAGATAAAGATCGCTTCCATCAGTGAGAGTTAACTCATTCTCACAATACTTAATGAATCCCTCTACGGCTTTCTCGTCGTAGTAATACAGTGGGTTCTCGATGAGCGCATCGATTCGGTTCATCTCGAGTGAAATCTCCCGGTTCACGGGAATCTCTCTGTTGAGAACCTTTTGGCGAAACTCTCCGTAGTACTTAGGCGTCGCCTGGTTATCTAGTGCTACCCTCATCGATCACCTCCATCACTTATGGTTCTTTACCAGGCCTCAGAGTCCAGTTGTCTGGATCAAACCCTGGCTTTCGCTTATACCCAGGAGGAGCAGATGAGCCGGTAGTTGGTAATGCTCGACCGGTCGTCGGGATCGCTCCAGGGTACTTACTCTTCGGGATCTTAGTGTTCGCCGCCGTATCCGCCGCTTCTTTTCCGAAATCCCAAGCGTCTTTTGCTCTAGCTTTAGGGTTCGTCATAGTATCACCTATGTTTGGATAAATAGGTTTTGGCCGTTCATTAGCGCCCTTTCTCTCGCCAAGCCGACCGAGAAGGTAATACACAGCAAGACTACCAGCGCCAACAAGAGCGGTTTTCGCAACCTGTTTACCTGAGTCAGCGATCAATTGTTTTGTTGCAGTCCTACCGGGCTTCTGATCCTGTTTGATCGTGTCTTTCAGTTTCTTTTCTGTGCTGAGTCTCTCGGCATAGGCTTTGAGTGTTTGATCATCAAGAGTTCGAACATCTTTAGCGGCAGCGTCTCGCAAACTCTTTGCTTCACGATCAGACTTACCAACCACACCACTGGTATCACGGACGAGCCCGTTTGCCGGATCATCCTTCCCAGTTCGTGCTTCAGCCTTGGCGAACTTGGCCTGTTTCTCGGCGAGCTTTGTCTCAAGACGAGCGTTAGCTGCAGCAGCCTTCGCATCTGCGGTGGCCGTCCGTGCTTTAGCGACAGAAGCTTTAGCGTTAGCCCGAGCGGTGTACTGCTCAGCCTTAGCAACCTTCTTCTCGGCGGCCGCTTGGACTTTGGCGGTGCGATCTGCCCGGCGCTCTTCCCGAGACCGGCGAACACCCCACTGCATTCCCTTAACACCATAGTGCTCGAGGAAAGACGTGCCGTTGTCAAGATCTGACTGAGCAAGACCGAGCTCTGCGTCGATGAGCTCCAAACCCTTGATGAATCCGTTCTTGTCACGGGCCACCTTAAGTTCAAACTCTTCGAAATCAACGTCGTCATCGGCCTGGGCCAGAATATAACTCGCTGTACCGAGACCAACAGCCAGGTTGGCACGTCGCTCAGCCGTCTTGGTCCGAGTGATGCGCATAACCATAGTTCCATTCGGAGACATCGAAGCCGTAGCAGTCTTTCGCCCGTTGGGGCTGACCCCGACGATAGACCTGGCCGACGTATCAAGATGTTGGTTGATGATGTCCACCGCTTGGCGGTCATACGCTCGACGTTCTCGCCCCTTGAGGGGTCGGTCAGGCAAACTCTGGCCGAGGGCCCTCAAATCATTGACGATTCGTGGCCCGGCATCATCCAACACCTTCATAGCTGTCTCTTGCGTCAGGCTCTTCTGACGCCACTCCTTCTTGCTCCCGAGCTTGCCCGGCTTCTCGGGGTTCGCTGCCTTTCGAGCGTTAGCCCTATCTACGCCAGCGGCTTCCTTTTGAGCCTTACGCTCTGCTTTGGCGTTCTTGGTCTGGATCTTGACCAACTTGGCAGCAGCCTTCTCGTTCTTAGCGGTCTTCTTCTCAGATCGCTTGGCCAATCGCTCCTGTGAGGAGATGCTCTTACGAACGCCCCATCGCTGACCCTTAACACCGTAGTGTGCGAGAAAGGTCTGAGTAGCGTCGGCGACCCCGCTCATTGCAACAGCAGCACCCAAATCGTTGAGCTCGATCTCAGGTCCGGCGAACTCATCGGTCCAGATCATGAGCTTATCGAAACCGATATAGTAGAACTCGCTGACCTCTCGAGGGTCTTTCTTCGCCGGAGAGTCCGGGTAACCGAGAGTCAGATGAGGAGTCCAGCCATCGAACTGCTCAGTCTTCTCGTAGGCTTCCCGAATCGTCGTGTCCTGGAGAAGGTAAGCACGGAATAGACTGATCGCCGAGTTCTCTTCGTTGTGGAAGAACAACACGTCGGCGTCATCGTCGCCGAGAGTACCTCGCTTATCGACCGACATACCGAAACGGTGGAGCGTCGTGTCTGCAACATGCGTGACGAACTCCTGAACCTTTCGGTAATCCTCTTCCGCAAGTGCATCGCCCAAGTAGAGCAACGTCATGTGTGGAATCTTCTGGCTAGAGACGGCCCAGACAGGGTCGCTCTTATTAGGAACTGCTACGATAGCAACACCACTCATAACGAACCTCCTAGGGATCGATCACGACAACGACAGGAATAAGCGGACCCTGCGCATGCTCTGCGTATGCGGCCATTCGGTACTCAAGTTCGGCGATCTGGTCTTGTCGAGCCTTGATCAAGAACGAGGTGGTCGGAGGGTCCCAAAGAAACTGCGTCTTCAGGAAGATGTAAGACCGAGCCATGTTAAGAACCTCTGGTTCTAAGGCAAGCAGGTCCCACTTGGCCGCCATGTCCTGAATAGACTTCGGCTCGAGTAAGACACCCATCTGAAACAACACAGATAAAGATGTATTAATGTGCGTCACAATGTCTAAATCAAACGCATCATCGTCTGAGTCTAGGCCCAAAATTTCTTTTGTTGCGATTAGGATACTGGATTCCATGGGTCACCCCCTTTGCCAGAGTTTAGTGTCTCCAGGTGTTCGATCAGGGACGCCTGGTTGGTAAATATCAGCGCCAAAGTGAATAGCGTTGTGTGTCTGTTTCGTTGTAGTGATGAGATACTCAGGATCAAGAATCCACTCTTCACCAGATACGAGGTCATGAGGTGTCATTGGGTTTATGTGATGAATCAAGAGTCCGTCGGCGATTTCGTACCCCGGGAATCCTAAATCGCATCCATTGTCCCTAGAAATGACATACGCCCTAATTTGCTTCCATTGAGGAGACGCATAGAACTGTTGATTTAGATGACGGTCAAACCCAAATGTTTCATGGCCAACCTGGCCATCCAACTTAAGGTAATCGAACCGATCGACGAACGCATCCGCTTGGATTAGTTCGCTATAGGTCCTGATAGCCACCTGGTTCTCCCTCGTAGACCTCGTAATCTTCATCGTTTCCGCTGTATGCACGGAAAGCATTTAGCGCATCAGCCAACAACTGCTCCTGCCTGTTATCTTGGGCCATCTTTTCGGCCTTCGTAGCCAGAAGTAGATTCTCATGCTGGATTCTCTGTTGCTCAAGTGCTTCCCGTTGAGACCCAGCCTTAGCAAAGAACAACGTCTCTTGTGCGGTAGCAGATCCGTCGATCAAACGCTGCTCAAGCAGTTGGTAGGCAAGGGACTGCAGCTGTGATTCACGCTCTTGTGGCGTTACGGCAGGCCTTGCTGGTCTGCGTGCTTGTCTAGCCATTCCCCCACCTCCTAACTGTTACTTGAGTGCTTCTTTGACCCAATTAGCGAGTGCGATCTGGGTTAGAGCGCCCATGATCCCATTAAACGGAGGGCCGTTCCCGAAGTGTTTCTTTCCCTTCGAGGTATACTGGATGAATCCCTCACAGAACTCCTGAAACTCTTTGACTGCCGCAATGAACTCGGCGTCAACGGGACCAGTCATCTTGATATCTCGACCACGGCGGTACTTCTTAACGATGTTAAGCATAGCCCGAGCAAAGTCAACGTTTGCGCCACGATCACCAAGGTGGTACGGCTTTGGTTTACCCGGGGGCAGAACCAACTTCATGCCGCCTTTGATCCAATCGTACCGTGCTCCACCGGGGCACTCAGTTGACTTGTGATCACGGTGGCCAATTGCAGAATATGGAGCAGCGGTCTTGTCGGCGATGTACTTCACACAGTCTCGGAACGCAGCCTTCTCCGTAACGTTGAACGGGTTACCCGCTCCAGCCATCATCATGATGGCATGACTGGTCTGATTGCCTTGATTGGTGCCGTTGGCGCCGTTCCAGACGTTGAGTCCACGACCCTCGTAGACGTACCCATGCTGGCAGATCCCGAAGTTATAGGCGATGTCGTTCCAACCACGGCCGGCGATGTGGAACGCCTGAATACCACGCCAGATTCCGGCGCAATATGCGTGACTGAAGACCGGGCTTCCCTTGATGGTTACCGTCGGCCCGTTCCAGTGACCAGTCGAAGGCTTCGAGAGGTTGCCTCGGGTCACCTTCTTAGGGGGGCGAAGTCCTGCTTCGGCTCGAGTTACAAGCTTCATGCGAACGCCTCCCCCATCTTCTCAGGCTCCACGCCGGACTCTTCGAGTTCGACGAACAGATCCAGGAGTTCGGTAGGCACGGACGGGTCCATGTCCTCGGCTACTGCTTCTTCGGTTTCTTCAGGCATGTGTTTCCTTTCAGCCTCTCTCACAATGGAGTCCATTGGGAGGCGTGAGGTCAAGTTGGTTGACGTAGATGTCGCAGAGTGCGGCACGATTCAGATTCGTGAAATCCGTGTTGGTGTCGCCAAGCCTTGTGAAGGCGATGATTGACAACGTACCCAAAACGACAAATGCCACAATGTTGGCTGCGGCCATTACTCGAATCTGATGAAGAAGGAGCGTTGCTCGTTGAGGCAGCGTCTCCATGTTAGGTTCGCCCGGTGGTGTAGCCCGGCGCATTAGGACCGTGAACAGACCATAGGCCAGCACACTAATGAGAACCCCAATCAGAATTCCAAGTCCAATCATCCTTTAATTCCTTTCACAAAGTTTGCGCCAAAGATCGAGGCCGCCAGTCCCATCATCGTTGCATAAACAAATGGTGAAAGCTCGAAGGCTGTAGACAAAGCATCAGCGACGATGCCAACGGCCCACATGGCGGTAATCACGACTGCGATGGCGTTTCGAATCTGTTGAGAGACTAGATCGAGTGGTTGTGGATCGGAGATGCTCCCAGAGGACCCCGGCAGCGAATCCGAATCCTCCTCCGACGAGGGATGCGATGAAGGCATTTGACACTTCCATAAGTTCTCGCTTTGAGTGGGTCTGTTTGTCTTGTCTATGTCTGAACTATCTACCCGCCCAGCTCATAGCTCGGGCTCGGGGCTTGGTTCCGACGGCAGATCTAAGAAACATACGAGAAGAGGCGAATTCAAAACCGGGTAGGGTTCGCCGCCCTCTTCTTTAATAATATCCATGTACCCAACGGTTTGAGCGATCTCTTTTGTGATTCCGTTATCTAAAGATAAACGAAGCTCACCCGTCCTACCATCGCCAACAATGTCGATGTCCCACGTGGCAATCAAACGTGACTTAGGTGATCGTGTTTCTCGAATTTGGCTAATAAAGTTAGCGCCAGTTGGGTTGTAACCTAAACTAACCAAATGAACCGTTGTTCTGTCACGGTAAACTTCAACACAGGACATGATCACCTCTTTCTCAGTTGATTAAAGATTAAAGCCCCGCCAGATAATGAGCGTCTCGTCGAGCGTCGCTCAACCGGCTTGTGAAGAGTGCTGCTCCCGCCATCGTGCAGGCAAGATCAGAACCTCCACCAGTGCCGTTTCCGCCGAACACCAGTGATCCAGCGGAAGCGAAGCCCGTCGAAGAATCACCACCCCAGCCGTTGAAATTGGTCTTGGCGAGTTCAACGCCGTTTCGGCGGATCGAGTTCAAGGTGTAGTCGCCCGTAGCTCTCGAAATGACGATTGACCAGTATTCCCAAGTATTTGCTGTCCCCTCGGGGAAAGATGTCGTCCGGTACGTGCCCCCACTAGTCATCGAAGCCGTCACAACGACTGTCGTTCCAGTGAAAGAGTGTGCCTGGAAGTACCTGTATGGCAAGATTGCAGCTTCAATGAAGGAGAGGAACACCTCGTTGTCTCCCCACACCGGAACCTTCATCCAGAACTCGACTGTGACTTCGGTAGTACCAGCCAAGTTCAAGGGGCTACTTACTACCCCTTCACCCGATCCAGAGAACTGGACAGCCTTGGAAAGCTTGCTCGTAGGACCAGCAACATTGACTGTTGCTCCTGCATACGTACCATTTCTACCATTACCAGAAGAGTCAACCATTGTTGTGCCAGATGCTTCGTCCATCATCCAAATACCGAGAGGCGAGTCAGCCAATAGAGCCTGTAGATAGCCACCAGAGAATCTGTGTGAATCAATAAGAGTAGCCATCAGACGGCACGGGTTCCATAAAGTGTAACCTTCAAACCCTTAGCACCAGTACCTGCTACATCGATGTCAAAGGTAATCTCTGCATCGTCAGCAATTGCGGAATCAGAGATAACTGCTGCCGTAGCAGCCGTCACAGATGTCTTCTCGGATGCATCAATTGTCAACTTGGTTGAAAGAATGGAACTTCCACCCTCATTGATATCTACTGTAGGAATTCCCGACGACGAAGCGGTATTAAGGGAGGCTCGAACACCAACGAGTGTGAACGGCCATGGGGCTCGCCAAGTGACCTTAGCTGTACCCGATGTGATCGTGGTGATTTCATCTGATAAAGCAATAGTCTCGCAGACAGGAAACGTTGCTTTTGGCTGAAGACCAACGACCTTTACATAACCATCGGTCCCCAGTATAGCTTGATTGTCTTCGTCTGTTGAAGTATTTCCCGAACCAGGGAGACCGCTAGCCCCCGCAGGCCCGGGGGGACCTACTGGACCGGTTGGCACAATAGTTGTTCTACCGTTTTCAGTCACAACGATTTGTTGGGGCACGGTCTTCCTTTCTGACTTAACGTGTTACTGTGAGTCTATAGGCGACTGGCCCATTCGAATAGCAGAGATAAAGGCTAAGTTAGCCGCTTTTATCTCGAGAATCGTGTTGGTAGCTGGGTTTCGATTTGCTGCTTCCCATTCGGATAGAGCCTGGTCACTCACTGAAAGGTTTGTTTCTCCAGCGACCCAAAACCATCCGTCAGCACCTTCGCCACCAGTCTCGTCAAGGTTAAACGAAGGCCCACAAACCCGTAATCCGCCGTCTACAAGTTCTCCATCTTCCATTCGCTTGTACCAGGTCATGATCCGGTCACCGTCCATCCCTTACCAGTTGCGATCGACGGTGTATCACTAGTGGTACCGGGGTTGTTGGTCACGGTCAAGACCTGCGACCCTGCTGCCGTTCCGAGGCTGGTGTAGAGGGCGTCAAGGGCTGCGGAATCAAGGGCTGCGCCGCTAACGGTGAAGGTGCATCGCATCCCCGCAAGAACGATCGAGCGGAGAGAGGTCAGACTGCTCAAGGTCGGGGAGTTCGCCGGGTTCGCTACCCCGCTCATGTTGATCGACAGCACTTGGAGTGCTGTGCATCCAGTAAACGCTGTCGCCCAGTTCGCCACGCCAGATGTGTTCGTCAGGGCAGCCACAGAGGCGAGGGAGGCGCAGTTAGCGAACATGGAGGAAGCGATGATGACGGAGGTCATGTCGTAGGCGGGGCACGTTTGGAGGGCACCGCAGGTTAAGAACATGTTGTCCATCATGGTGACCTTGGATGTGTCGGCGAACGCAGGAGCTGTCCTCAGGGACGTACAACCGGCGAACATCACCGCCATGGTTGTCACCTTGGACGTGTCGTAGGCAGGAACGGATACGAGCGAGCCACAACCGTTGAACATCGAGTTCATGGCTACCACTTTGGACGTGTCCATGGCGGGGGCCGTCACCATCGACGAACAGCCGGTGAACATGCCGGTGGTGGACAGGTTCGCCGGGGTGTTGAGGGTCGGGGTGTTGTCCAGGCTTCGGCAGCTATTGAACATGTAGGCGGTAGTCAGCGCCTTGGTTGTGTCGACGGCGGCGATGGAGGTCAACGATCCACATAAGGCGAACGTGCTGTCGAAGTTCGTCGAGTTTCCGGAGTTCACTGCCCCGATAGAACGAAGACATTGGCATCCCGTGAACGTGCCTTGGAGCGTCGTGACCAGTGAGTAATCGTAGTTCGGAACCGACACCATCCTCGAACAACTGGAGAACGTACTCTGCATACTGGTCACGCTTGACGTGTTCATGGCCGGTCCCGCAAGCAGGGACACGCAGGCAGTGAAGGTGTACGCCAAATTCGTTGGCGTGGACAACTCGAGTCCTTCGATCAGCCTAAGGCTCGGAAGGCTTGCGAAGGCGTTGGCCCACGTCCCGGTATTAACCGACGAGTACGCCTTGAAGTGCTGGAGCATGTAGTTCTTCTGCGTCGAGGCCGAGTCTCGGACGAGGGGCAAGGTCCCGTTCGGCGACGAGAACTCGAAGTCGAGCATTCCCGAGTTGTAGTTGGCGGGGGCCGAGGCGTGCTTGGCGTCACCCGTGAAACCTGTAAACACCCCCGCACCTTGCGGGTATATCTGCACCATCGCCGTCTTGTACCCGAGGGTAGTGACGGCCCCGAGGGCACCGGCCCACGAGAAGATGTGGGATGCGGCAGCACCGGATGCGAAGTTCTCCAACGCCGATCCATCCCCCCAGTCGACGGTGTAGTCCGTACCAGCAGGATCGAGGCGGATGTAGTTGCTGGACCCGTTCCATACTGCGAAGAGGATGTTGTACCTCTGCTCACCGGGCGTGATGGTCGGCATCGGAAGCCAGTCGGCAGGACGAACCCACGTCTCGTTGAGAACGGATTTACCGCCACTTCTTGCCAGATTTTTTGATGCGAGACCAACGGTCATGAGAACTCCTGTCCGTACGCCCCGAACGAAATATGAGCAGCCTCAGCGTAAACTGACAAAACGTCGCCTACAGCAAGGGTCAAACCTTCTACAAAAGAGAAGCGATCATTACCAGGAACCACAAAGTCGAACAACTCGTAATGTTTGTCTTCGAGCGCATTACCGTTAGGTCGTACAGCGACACGAATCTTTGTATCAATCATTGTGCGATTTGTGGCGGACAAACATGATACAATTGCGCCATTCCACACCACAAGTGTATAAGTCAGTCCACGTTGTGGCGGCAGGAGCTTCTTGTCCGAGTACCCTCTTAATTCCTGCCATCACATTCCTCCAAGCATTAGAGTTAGACCTTCAGCTTCTACGACAGCTTCATTGATCGCAGTCGTTGTTGCGTCAATTGAATACTGAACTAGATAGTCCACATAAGATCCGTTTATCACCTGAACACCACCTAATGGAGCTACCATAACAAATAACGATCTATACATCACCCATTCATTAATGTACCCATCCCAAGCAATCTTTACTACAGACCCAGGGATTAATTGTTTAATTAGAGTCCACGGGCCAATAGCTACTTCAAAGATCGCCGGCGGGTTTGTGCTGCTACCGCCACGAAAAACCCTGTCGCCTTCTGATAACGGCGGGCCACCTACAGCAGACTGATCTGGAATGCCCTCGTTATTAAGGTAGTCTTCGGCGACAATCGTCTTAGCTTCCCAAATTTCAGTCGGCACGTAGAGGAGTGAGTCTGAACCCAACCCTGCTTGGTTTTCTGGATCAGACGAGATAGCTGTTGGGCCAGAGGGACCTTGTGCCCCATCGGCTCCTGGTTCTCCTTGAGGACCTTGTGTCCCATCGGCTCCTGGTTCTCCTTGAGGACCTTGTGTCCCATCGGCTCCTGGTTCTCCTCGTGGGCCAGAGCCAGTTACTTCAAACTCGATTTCCGGAAAGACCCGAGTGATGTCGAATACTACATCTGGGTAGATCGGCGTAATCTCAATGATGACATCGCTCATGGATCTACCACCACAGCCCGAGACACGTCGGGAAGAACCTCCACCTCAAACGTTCTAGAGGAGAAAGGCTTTCCGTCAGCGTCTTCAATCTCGATGTCTGAAACCCAAACACCCGGCTGCATCTCTGACGTAATAACGTCTTCGAGCGAGCCATACAATACACCGCTATCAGCTTCGGACATGTCCATGTCGACGGTTACGAATGAACCAGCGTTTGGGCTACGACGAATCTGCCAAGTAATCGTGTACCCATCTGTAAGATCTACGAGACCTTCTAGGTTACCGACGGTCACCATACGGGCGTCTTTAATCGTTACTCTGGCGACAGGTGCGAAGTCTCCACGCTTCCAACTACTGATAGCGGTCATTGTATCTTCTTTCTGTTAAGACCCGTTACGGGTTCTCGAGATCGTCGACACGCTTCTCGAGCTTAGCGATCATCTGAAGAAGGGTGTCGGTAGCAGCGAGAGCAGAGGCTGACCCAGCGATTACGTAGCCCGTACCAACTGCGCCACCCGGAGCATTGGCCTTTCCTTCAACCTTCTGAATAGCCGCCTTGACCGTGTCGGTCGCCTGCACATCGGTGCGACCAACCACAACGGCGTAGCCAGTGAGGACGTCGTCAGTGCCGGTAAGCGAGACGGGGTTACCCGAACTATCGAAGAAAGCGACCGGCTGAATGTGAATGGATGGATCAACCGTCGCCTGAGAGACGGCCTGAAGCTGCTGAACAATTGCGTCCATTTGAGATGTCCTTTCTGGGACTTTGTCGTGGTTTATGTAGGTTCTTTTGCCGTTCCAAAAGGTTCGACCGAAAAGTTCCTCCTAAATATCCCCCCGGGGCCTTTTTTAAG